>Ga0209491_10005663_pt1 | contig 18078 bp, 13 predicted proteins | sample BON02_FD_187213 | JGI IMG/M metagenome (GOLD analysis project Ga0209491, IMG submission 187213) | Freshwater microbial communities from Lake Bonney liftoff mats and glacier meltwater in Antarctica - BON-02 (SPAdes) (version 2) | ecosystem: Environmental > Aquatic > Freshwater > Ice > Glacier...
TTCCTCCATTTGGACCCGTGAATCCAGCGTTACACAGACATGCAATTTTCGCAATGCTTTTTGCTGGCGAATTTGAGCCGGCAATGCACTGATCACAATCAGTAGTTCTAGCCGATGCCGCAGAGTATTTGCCAGCGAGACAATCCGTGCACGAGCCATCACCCGATGAAACCTTGAAAGTCCCAAATCCACATTGATTACACACGGTTCCTCCATTTGGACCCGTGAATCCAGCGTTACACAGACATGCCGTTTTCACAGTGCTTTTTGGCAATGAGTGAGAATTGGCAATGCATGATTCACACGTGCCTACCTCAGTTGCACCTTCGACAACAGAGAATTTGCCAGCTGGACACGAAATGCATTCCGCCTTATCAGGGTCCGAGTTATATGTGCCCTTTGGACAGGCGTTGCAGCCAGACTGGCCATTTCCATAATACCCAGCATTACAATGACATGAAGTGTTTGAACGACTACCCTCAAGCGAAGAAGAATGATCGGTACATTGCTGACATTGAGATGAAAAATTGCCACCAAATAGTGTCAGATATGTATTTCTCGGACATTTGGTGCAATTGAAATTGCCGCTCGAATTCTTGTAGGTACCCATATCACATTCATTACAAGTCCACACCGCGTTCGCATCATCGGGACCTTCATAGTGCCCCTGGTCACATACACAATTGTCCACGGATCCCTGCGCAGTATCACGTTCTGTGCTCGAATCAAGTGGGCATCGTTGACATGTTGCAATGCTGGTCTGAGCACTGAGTTCCGAATATGTGTCAACAACACACTCTGAACAAGCACCGCTTCCTGATGAAGATTTATATTTCCCAGTCGGACAGGCTTGGCACGCGGCCCCGTTTGAACCAAAGTACCCTGACTTACAAATACATTTCGTCACAGATATGCTTTGAGCAGCCGATGATGTGTTTGACGGACAAGTTGCTTCAGTGGCGGATCCAATAATGCAGTATGTTCCAATTTGACAGTTTAGACAAGTTCCAATCGAAATTGCGGCTGGAGTATTACTATATTTGCCTGCATTACATTTTGTACAAGAATTCGTGCTTAAACCCAAAGCTCGGGAAAACGTACCCCTTTGGCAATCCAGACAGAATGATAATGCATGAGCCCCCTGCGTAAGTGAATATTTCCCCTGTCCGCATGCCTGACAGTCAGTCTCTTTTGTCAGTACGGGTGCGGTAGAATACTTCCCCGCTACACAGTTTAGACAAAACGAATTTGCGTTCGCTGCAAGTGTACTTGAATATTTGCCAGCACCACAATTTGCACAATCATTGGAACTCTGCGAAGCTGGTACAGTACTGAATTTACCCTGACCGCACTGCAGACAAGAGGACAGTCCCAAAACATCTGAATATGTTCCAGCAACACAACTTATACAATTGTCTGGTAGGGCATGTATTTGATACATCGTTGCGCAAAACATGAACAAAAGAACAACTTTGTTTTTTGAATGAGACATGGTGTCGTGTATTTGCAGGTTTTAAAATAATGTCTTTATTGTTTATGTATATACACACGATAACTTACTGCTCGGCATAATCACACATCGTGTCGTCGCGCAAAAACATGTTGTTTCGTCGAATAATACAATCAATTGTATCTGTCGTGTACGCAGGCGACGGGATTTGTTTTTGGCATTGTTTTGGGTTCCGGCAAAGTAATCTTCACGGTATATATATAAACACATTTCAACACTTCGACTTGCATATGCCACATTTTTATTGTGCACACGCAAAATGTGGTTGCTGTTCGTACAATCAATTGAGAAACACGATATCGTTATCGGCTGCATTATTTTTTATGGTTATATTTTTGCCTTGTACGTATTCCACGTACACCAATGAGCAAGAGGATGACTGTGAATCATGTGCGGTTCCTCAGTATGCAGCTGTATCAGGTAGTGCAGTGTGTTCTCCATGTGGTAGTGGGACGTTGACTTTAGACGGATCTCTGGATTGCATCGATTGTGCCACAGGAGTTTATCCCAAAAACGTCTCGTACCTTGGCTGGTGTTCGGTGAAGTCCCAAACATTCCAGTTGCTATTGGACAACGAGATACAACACAGTGCGATGCACAATTTAACGGTTGCAGTCGTATATTATGGCCCCGAAAACACAATCTGGTTCAGCATTCCGATTCCAACAATTAGTGTACGCAGTATTCTCAATAGCATGCCACTGGATTGGGCAGTAGGCACGCAAGTGCGCATTCACTCGGCATTGGGACAGTCGCGGGTACTTAATGCGATTGTCTTACAGAGAATCAGCATAGGCGAAGAAGGCCTATGGTCACCTGCGAATGTAAGCCCCATGCACACAACAGATTCGACCCGATACGTTATAATAAACTGACGTATCTTCTGCACGCACGACACATGGCATAGTGTTTTTGTGTGTGTATCTCTCGTTTCGTTCAAGACGCCAAATGTGGGGTTATTGCACCATTTCGTCATTTTGCATTTCAGATGACGGTGTCCTCAGGATCGTAACGCTGAAAATATACGGTCGCTACGCATTATCCTTCATTGTTGCATAGAGCAATCGCAGTGCGCGGTCTACATCACGCGGTCCAAACATCTTAGTGTTTTGTCATGGTGTATTGTACGATACACAATGACAGGCAATTGAATATACCCATCTATTTCGGGAATTTGAATCAGGATGCCTATAAAGCCACAAAAGTGCAATTTATCGCAATCACGCCAATCGACACCCTCTTTGTTGATCTTAATAATGGGATCGTCATCGCGCTCTACCACCGCACTCAACGAATTGCTTACATTGTGTGCCGATGCTGTCCTGGTGGTCGATGGTGATAAATATTACGGTATGCGCTTGCTGATGTCAGGACAAACCGAGGCCATCCACCCCCGAATTATTGTATCTGCAACTCACAAATGGATGCGCCAGAAGCAAACCAAGCAGCTTATATTTATGTTTGGATGTTTGTACGTTGCTGTGTCCAAAGACACAAACGGAGATCCACACAAAGGTCCGTTCAAAGGACACCTTACCCGCATACAGAACCGTATCTGCATCGCAGTCATGGAAGAGGGCGGCTTTCAATTCCTCGATCATCGTGCACAGCAAAGTGTGGTAAGCAGATACGATCTCACACCATGCACTCTGATCAGACACGTAATGTAAAGGCTGATGTTGCACCGGATTCCTGATGATCTTTATTGCATGTTCTCTATTACACACAGGTTAAAGCTTTGGTGGCCATGGGGCATTGGACTCGGCAATCTAACTGGACGGCAGTAATCCGTCATATGCAGCGAATGTTTTCAATCCTGGACATGGCCGACCGTGGTCGCGTTATCAGCCTCGTTCGATGTCATGCGCAGCTCGCACTAAAATGCGACAATGAGAAAGAGCGTATGGTGTGTGCCAACATGCTCGAACCCCTGCTCATCAAGGCTGGACCCTTGCAAAACAAGGTATGGGAGGAGTGGCGAGTTGTGTGGCCGCTTTTCGCACCTGAACTCGGATACCGTGACAATAAGGAATTTCGCAAAGTCGTTAATATGTGCATCATTTGCAACGACATCATACCCGAACATCTTAAAGCCCCCTTTTCGTCATTTTCTCTGTACGTGCCCGGCGAACAGCCTGCTGAAAATTACCGCAAGACAAGCTGTCTTGATGACATGCACGCGCACAAAAAGACCAAGAAAAGTATGGATGTTTTCGTGTATGGAGGTTGCTACACCAATGATACTTCGTCGTTTCAATTTGCGGGACTCGATCTCCCTGCAATGCTGGTAAATTATCAGCAAAAAAAAGAAGATGACTACCAGGCTGAACTTGATGCTGCTTCTATCCACGCGGGCGATTCTCCAGTGCACGTAGACCTTAACGTTGCTTCTATCAACGCGAGCATGACTATGAATTCTCCCGTTCCATCGTTTGTTTGCACGCCGTCGCAACCCAAGGTGTCCTGCAAACGGAAGCCATCTACCAATCCCGAGAGAATTGAGCGTAAGCGTCAACGAGCTGAAAAGCGTGAAATCAATCGCCTTTTACACACATCCACGGTGACTGACGCATGCGTTTTCCCTCTGGTCGTCTGCGTGCCTCCTTCTATTTTGTCGATCGCTGCACTTCCCTTCTCCGAGTCTTGGACACTTGGAAAGAAGTACAAACCTGGCGCAGACAATGAAATTGGGCGAATGGCCAAGAGTTCGATGCTAAATGCCACATTATCTCCCGTGCCAAGTCGTGGCACTCTCTCCATTGTTTCAAGTTCTGTAGCTACGCACCGCGACTCGTTTTACGTCAGACTAACAAAAAGAATCTGTGGTTTCAAGTATGCCAGTTCACAAGCAGTGGCACTGCACGACATGGGACCTTTCAATGTTGGCGACGATGTGTTTGTCAAGATTGGCGAAGTTCTCTCCAATAATCTTCAGTCGCAATTCATTAATGCCATTATGAGGAAGATTGGTATGCCGTACGTAGAAGAATTCGTACTCCCGGTTGTCTTTGACGTAGAGACGTGGACAGCACACAGTCTGAAAATGGTCTCGGAAGACACTACTCGCTGGGGACCCGCTATGCTGAATATGATGGAGCGAGTGGTTGCTCGTCACGACCGACTACGATTGGACGTACAAATGAAAGTCAGTACCCTTTTCAAAGGAGTGCGTCTTGGGTGGCTTGATCGCAACGAAGAGAGCTGGTGTCACCGCATATTGACCGATGAGACTCGCAAACAGATGTTGGGCAAAACGTTGTGCATGGTGCTGTTTGTAGTTGTGTATTTTGGAGTGACAGATAGTGGTCCCTTCAATTGCATGGTGGATGCAGATGGACGTGTGCTTCTGGTAGACATTTCGAGCGCCGAAAGCGCCAGGATGATCAAGTACCACGGTCTTGGACTCTTCCCGTCGGGTCACAAATACGCACAAAGCCACATTCAGGAGGTGGTCCGATATGTTCGTAACAATCGTGCAGAGCTTGCGGATTTCCTCGTCTCACTCAAGGCTAGTGCTCCGCCGAATCCCTATCTTGTCATGGACGAACAATGTCCCTTTTTTGATGATGCCAACCTTCGCGCACTTCGCTCCGACGATGCATCGGAGCCTTACTTTCTGTATCTACTCCGTGAAATCTCGCGTAATCCGTGCTCCAAGAAAGAAGTTGCTCTGCCTTTTCACACTCGTCGCGACCTTCTGGATCATACCAATCCAAAACAACTGCTGCTTGAAACGTAGACCAAAATGTTCTTTCATTTTGTCAACTTTCCACGATATTCAGGTCTTGGAAAAAAGCATGAAAGCTAAATAAAGAAACAAAACTCAAAAATGAGGGAAGATCTGTATATTAGGTCTCCCATTTTGCTATTCGTGCATATTCCCATGATGTATGCACAAAATCAGGCCACACCAAACCCACTGGATGCCGACCTCGCTGTAATATGCACACCATTTCCCTACGTCGTACCGTATTGCTTTTCCCCTGTGGGTGTCAGACATGCAATAAGCAGCATTCAGACATGCAACAAGCAACATTCAGACATGCAATAAGCAGCATAGGTCTCCCAATATGCACAGCATTTCCTTACGTCGTACAGTATTGCTTTTCCCCTGTGGGTGAAGAGAAAAAGTGAGCTCACAAACATTCCATCGCGCCGTTGCGTATGTAGTTTCAGAGAGTGCAAGGGACCCTGCTGCTTTCTCCGTATGAGTTTGCATGCGTGTGGGCGACGCAATGCAAGTAGCATTCGAATGACATGGGGTTGATGTTGTTTGGGTAATATCTTCGACGCACTGCACAAGGTGCATAAATTTTGTTGTTGAATAAAAAGACACTGTTCGACTCGAGTGTACACGGGTGCCACAAAACAGTGCTGCGATTGATGGTATAAAATTTTATTGATGATGCAACAAGGGCTGTGTAAATCATGTAGGAGTCATTGAAATGTGAAAGTACGTCCATCTTGGGCAACCAACGTGTACCGTGTCGGTAACACTCAGGACCGAGCAGCACTATCGAGGGCTTGGCGACCAACTTTCATGATCCTGTAGCGTTTGACATGGAAGACAATGAAGTCGTGCATCTCAACGTTGTCCGGCCACTGGTCGCAAACACGAATCACGATCTTGGCTGGCGAGAAATCTGTCTTCTGCGGGGCCATGTGAAGATTATCAGCGATGTATGTGTGTATGTCATACTTGCGCAGGTTGCGCTGCATTTGGATGAAGTCGCAAATGCGTTTTTTGAGATCCTCGAAAGGAAATTCGAGCAAGACCGGAAACATGAAATCTTCATGTTCAGCTTCATAAATGCGGTTCTGGGTTTTGACTCCTCCGCCGTCCATTTCTATGATAGAAAAAATCTTGAGCATGGAGAGATCCAACAGATTAGAGTAAGACATGTCATCTTCATCTACATGCTCAACAAATTTTGCCATAGACATCATGATGCGAGCCATGTTGTCCTTATTTTGTGTCACAATACACAAGTGCAGAGCCTGGTGAAAATGGAAGACAAACTCGCTCATTTTGTCCAATGCACTCTCAAACTCCAGTGTCAGACCCACAGTGGCATACACCTCAGCTGGAACATCTGGGGTTGGCACATTCGTCCAAGTGCAAACATGCGGTCCGCATGCCTCACACTGATGCATCTTCATACCCTCTCGTGCATCAAATGCAGCAGAAAACGCCGCAGTGTGATCGGGCACAATCTCTCCACCCTCCTCCACCTTCACTGCAATCACAGAAGGTGCACGAGCGCCATAAACGTATGGAACAATTTCAAACTCTTTGCAGATATAACACTGGAAAAGAGCTGCGGTGTTGTGAGCGCATGCCGCATGATAGATAATGTCCACACGATCACAATTTGCACAGTAAAGAACTGCCTCGTTCGGAGAGACCGGCAGCTTGCAAATGACACAGTCCGCGAATTGCTGTGGCATGTCTGCAAAGACCTCCGTGCCATTAACCTCATTTTTAAGCCAAGTCTTTGCGACATCTACTTCCATCTCGGTCGGCGCAGACGGAGTTCCCGTAAGCTCAGTCTTGACCATAAAATCGTTGAGAAAGGACTCTGTGAGATGCCCAGTGTCTTGCGCCTCGTCTCTGCCACGTTTTGCCATGTCGCAGCAAGTATGGGAGTGTTGTGCGTCGGAGTTTTTCACAGTGTGGTTCGTCGGGGATTTCGGGTGAAAAAAAGAAAACGTGGCAAAACGAACGTGTGTGGTGCGACAAGAATTTGTCGCAAAAAATCAGATTTTGTGCCATAATATCAATTTGTGGCCATAAATATCTTTATTGTGGGGTCCCACATACGAAGTTGAGAGTGGAATACCACACACAATGCTGCGACGCAACAAAAAAGCCCCCGGGAAAGTTGCGACGCAACAAAAAAGCCCCCGGGAAAGTTGCGACGCAACAAATAAGCCAAACCACTCTCACTCTCTCTGTGTGGGTTTTTAGAACCCGCGTTTACAAAGATTGATTCATACACTCATACACTTGGAGTGTATATAAGTCAACGTTTACGATGCACTGTAGGGTGTCGGCTTGGGGTTTCATGTTCCCATCACTCGCATGGCAGATGCCGAGACACGACGTTTGTTGCGTGAAATCGACACAAATGATGTCATCCAGCAATACTTGAAAGAAGCATGTTGTGATTTATATGAAATCATTCATTTAATGAGCATGAGCACGTGTTGCCAGTCAGTAAACTCATATTACAAAACACAGCCGCCCGGCAAAGCTCGAGCCATTCGTACATACAAATATCAGCAAACAATGCATTTTTTGATGAATTTGGGAACCACTCAAAATTGTACGCATCCTGGTTCGGTGCGAAATGCAGACGTATGTGGTGTGTTTGCTAACGGCAATACCAGAGAACGCTGCGCGTTACTAATGAATATGCTGTGTAACGACAAAAGATACTCCATCATGCAGTGGGTATTCCGTCATGATCCAGAGAACAAAGTTGTTTCAAGCACTCCAGAAAATACCAATAATATCGAAATCGCCCAGAATTTGCACTACCACGTGTGGCAGGTCGTGCCCTCGTGCTTGAACGAGATGCAGGTGGAGATTTACAGACAAGTTTTGAGCCAGCGTAAATACAGTGGCGGCGACAAAAATTCGCAAGGGACATCGGTTTCACCTAAAAAGAAAGACATACGCAAGACTCTCTGTAAACTATTGAATTGCTCTCGGAAAAACACCAGATCCACACGTCCCCTGCACCTGCAACATACGTATGCCCTACTTGCAAAAAACGCGGTGCCGGCGTTGTCACAGCGTGAGAAGATGCTCATATCCGAGACACGTGCATGCAGTGAAGTTTTTCTCTTTCGTACACCATCAGCGTCAGACTTACCGAATCGAGTGGCAGCCGCAAATCGTGAAGCTGTACCAAATTCACTCGTATGCGATGATGGCAAAAACACAAGGCATCCAATTTCCGTTTCACAGTCTTTATTCCAGTCACATAATGCATCTCTATCTACAACACAAGGATTTTCCACTAGACCTAACACGCAAAGATCCGCGACATATGAAAAGCAAAAGGTATGCGTGTCACCATTTTTGCGCCAGGAATATGTAGATATTCTTCCTTGGCTCACGGGACGCATGTGCTGGATCATGCTTCATGATAGTGCTTTCTTCTTACACGCAAGCCGTCACAAACACGATGTGATATCCGGTCCCTCGGGACACACACATTGTCTTTTGACCTTTATGCGGATTTTCCGTAAATTCGATGTCAGAAAGTGGACCCTCATATGCATTGTGTGGCTTGTAGGTGCCGATCACCACAGCATATATGAGGTCATCGCGGTCGCGGTACGACACGGTCTTGTTCTGCCTTCGGAAGTCAATTGTTTGGAAATGACACGCGCTATCTTGCGCATAGTCACTGGCAATCCCAAAAAATCAGCATGGAGACCCATGACTGACGTGGATTGCGGTGCATGTGGAGTAGGCTCCAGCCTCTGACAATGTTTTGCTCGGATTCTCTTTTTTCCTGCCAACACAAAGTGGGTGTTCGTTCCGATTACCGACATCATGAAGACGTGCGGTGTTAAAGTGAGACAGAATAAACAGAATGAGACAGTAAATACCCAAGAAAACGACCCCCCCTGCCAATATATTGGGTGTCAACATGGTGTCGGTCACGCGTGTTCCCGAATCGGACACAGCACAATATAAATAGCCGACAGCGCTATTTCCAAAATTGCGCCATATGAAGATTACATGAGAATGCTAAACGTCGATGACATGGTTGAGAGAGAGAGAGAGAGAGAAGCTATTTCCAAAATTGCGCCATATGAAGATTACATGAGAATGTTAAACGTCGATGACATGGTTTGTTTGAGAGATTGGTACAAACTAATATCCCATTGTCGATCGTTGGGTGATTCTGAGGAGGTATGATTTTTCAAAGTGTCTCCGTTTTTGGGTTGTTTCAACATGGATTTCGAATTTTGTCCTTGCATGACCTCGGCCGTAGTTGTTGCTGGGGCTGTCTCGCATGCAAGAGCTTGGACATATTGACGAACAATACAGCGGCACTGTCGCCAATTCACAAGGCGTCTCCTTATGGGCGTGCGTGTTGGATCGTCGTTTGAAGAGTGGCATAGTAGTACAATGCCGTACCCCTGGGCTTTCATAATAGGGTCGACAAAGAATCCCTTTTTAAACAAAAGTGTATTGTAGGTTATGTCAACAGTACCAATACAACTTTCGTGTTCGGAAAATTTCTCTCGATAGAGAATTGTCACACACGGGTGTTGTTTTACGTCAATTCCCATCGACATGGCGTACACGGGTGTGCGTGTGGCAAGCTCCACCCGTTTTTCATTGCATTGTTGCTGGCTTTCGTGTGGCATCAAACACTGTTGTGTGTGGTAATAGCAACACACACCCGAATCGCGAAGATGCAGCGGAGCCGTGGTATCTACACTCGAGGTCGAAACGTCTGTAAGAAAACCCTTCATGTTTGTGGAGATGGTGGGCACCAGGGTGCTCTCAAAGAGAAATATCTGGTCGGTTCCCCTCACAATAATGCGACCGTGTTTCCCCGCATGTCGCCACTGTACACAAATCATGTCGATAAACAGCATGAACACTCTACGATGTGAATTCAGGTGGGCAATGTGTGTGCATTCTGCGTTTTGGGAATCCTATATAGGACCGCATGAAGTGGAGTTGGGTTGCGCGCGTGTGCGTACACGAGAGTCTTTTCGGAATTTTATGCAACTCCGTCAAGTAATACCACATTCATGAACTGGCTCAGTGCACAACCTAAGCTATATAAGTTCACGGTTGAAGAGCACAGAGATCTAGCATGACCTCATCATCACTAGCGCAGATGAATGCGCGAGTTCGCAAAATTAGTGGGCACGGTCGCTGGCATACGTCCACGAAAGGTAATCTGCCAAATCCAGCTGTGGCGGCCCGCAAGCAGATGGCGGCGTCAAAGAACACAATGATGCCGTACCGGAAGAAGAATTGACACAGAGGGATTTTGGACTTTTGTGTTCTATTTTAAGCAATTTTCGCAAAGATTCTGATAAGGGAAGGCATCGAGATGCCATTTTGAAACCAACACCCATATCGACGCCGTCCTTGTGTCTGATGGACGTTATGCAATCGTCCGCAGACGTCACCAATGTTGATGAGACCATATGGACACCCACCGAGCATGAAGGACTTTTGAAGACACCCAAAGCAGACTGGAAGACTCTGTTGCAAAAGACGGCCACGAACGCAAGTAAAAAGAGTCGCAGTGCCAAGGGTAGCAAATTCATGTATGCTTGTGTCCAATGCCCTTACGTGAACGATCGGCTCTACCACGCGAAAATGCACTATCAGCGCATTCATCTTCAAAATGGAAGGTCCGTGATGTGCCGTAGGAAATATGAAGCCCGTGGAAGCACCGAATCGCTGCAAAACAAAGCGCCATCAGCGGCATCTGTCAGTTCTCTTCGTTTGTTGTGCCGAAGTAAGATTGCTGCGGCATCTCGACGGGCAATGGGATCCATGCGACGCGTTCTAGCGCCCGCTCAAACACATTCTTGCCGGGTACTCCTGAGCGCGACATCTGCCACAGGTGTATCTGCCGTCTCTGATGACATTGCAAAGCATCACATTCTAACATTTGGTGAGACGTCCATCGATTGGACTCCTGAAAACCGAGCAGGTTTGCAGGTGGACATAGTGATGAAGAATCACACATTCAAGGCACTGGTGCGTGAAGAAGTGGCAGAACCTATCCAAAATTCCGTACGCACATTTGCTCTTGAACAAATCGCCAGCGGCTTTCCGTGCACCGGGCCGTCAGTCCAGACCGAGACATGTGATCTTCCGTGGTTTGGAGAGATTGTCGGCTTCGATGAGGTGCAGGAGGATGCGCAGACCGAATCGATTCGTAGCGTTTCTACCTTGTCGTCAATGCATCCGGATGAAACACGATACGGTTTGGATCCAGCTTCTTTCCTCGCAGTTTCATTGGGTGGAGTAGGGGGGGAGTGAAACTTCCGAAAGCTGAACTTGGGAAGAAATAATTTTGGCACCTTTGGCATGGATTCCGCATATGGCGACATATGATTTTTTGATTACGAATTGTTATTAAAGTAAAAGGTGAAATCACAAATCCATAATTCGACCTGCGAACACGCTTTAACTATGGACTACGAATCTTTTTACCACGGAGCCGTTGCATTGAATTGTATCATTATTGTCCACCTGTGTCTCCATCGTGTCGATAAGTGTCAAGAACGACATTTTTTCCTGGCGGTGGTAGTCCTCACTATGGCTCGATTGCTCATGGATATTATCTTTCGCCACAGACACGACGAGTACATGAACATTCTTGGATTTTTCTTGGTGCTTGAGTTTCTGCTTCTTGACTGCGTGGTGCGAAAAATGCACAAATTGGCATCATCGCCGCCGATTATCGTCTTTGTTTTGACGCTAATCATGCTCTTTGCTGATATTTCATACGGCCTGCATCTTACAACGCTACTCTAAGGAGCAGCGCAGTACACTTTGACACATGTCATATCATAGGTATCGACACTTTTTAAAATTTCGTTCTTGAGAATGTCAACTGCCCATGATGCAAACCATGGTATGTCGCCATGTGAAATCATATGTTGTGACAAAACTTTTGTCGAATCAATCATCGATGCGACGTTGGAGATGGTGAGATAGCCAACAATGGGTACGTTTTGAATTTGCACAAACGAATACACTTTCTTGTTGTAGATAAAGAGTTTTTTCGATACGGCGATGGAGAGATGAATGTTTGTGATCTTTTCCAAAATCGTTGGTAGTTTTACACTTGTCAAATATGAAATTCGGCTGAAATAGACCACTTGTCCCGGAAGAATACGAAGTTTGTTGTTGAGTAGCTCGGGGTCAGATGGATCGGATAGAACCGCCCACGCACTCATATTCCAATTCACGATTGGTTTTTCGTGCGTCCATTGCCGACAGATATCAAGTTGCACGTCTTTCGACATGACGACCTTTTCGTCAATGAGACATGGACTCAGTATGGTTTTGGAGTGAATGATGTAATTATTTGCCTTGATCACCGGGAACAGACACGTGGAAAATAGAACCAACACACAAAATGTATCGCGTACTTGCAACTTCATATTTGGGGGTTGAATGAGTCTTATCACAACCGCGCTAGTCTGAACTGTGGCCATGATGATACTTATATAGGGTGTTTATTACAAAGAGAAAAAGTTTTCAAACCTACACATCTGTACTTTGTCAATATAGAAAACACACATCGCTTTCATCGTCTGAACCGTACTTTGTCAGTGCGATATCCAGCACCTGTATTAATCTGATTGACTGGCGATTGCCTTGCTGTCCTGCCCTCACTCGGGCACTCCTGGAAACGTTTTGTCCGAACGGACGGCTTTTTTCGTAGACTTTCCCACGGATTTGGGAGAGTCGACAGACCGGGGAAGCAGTGCATTCTTCTCCAAATCCACTCCAGAATTATCTACGTGGTATTGATTCTCCGTTTCATCGGAAATTTCGCCATCTTCCTCGATCGCGCGCAGCAAGGTAGTAGCAATCACCACATTTTCTTTTTGCACCACGGATTCTTTCGGTGCCGGCGATGGTGACACTAATTGTGTCGAAATTGGCGGAGTGCGCAATACGACGGTCGACTTTGCTTCGGGATGTGACAGAATATATTCAGTTGTCTTGATGTCGTCGGTGACGCGTTGTAAAACATCCTCAATACAATACCGGGGCGAGAAGTTGTCACTGTCGTCGCCGTGCTGAGAATGTTTGTGACCGCCTCCTGTCGAGGTACATGACATGTCGAGATCAAAGCCGTAGTCATCTGCATCATCGTCATCTTGTCCGCCATCCCATCCCATTTGAATACACTTGTTTTCCATTCGAATGAAAATGAGGATCAGTCCTGTGTAGACAGCGCACAAAAAACCAACGAAAATGCTTACTTGCGACAGACCGCGATTGTGTCTGGAATTATGATGCATGACATGCAACAACTTACTGTATGCGGCTACCATCAGAATACCGCACAGATGTGTGGTGGTTTTACTGCGCGAAGCTTTTATCACAAAGTAAATCGCACACCACACCGCAGCAGGGGCGAAACAGACGTAGGCGACAACTGACGAACTCTGCAATAAGTCTCTGGACTGCCATGGGTTGTCGGAGATGGCACATGCAAGAAAGAGAACGAATGCCGCCAGACACGACACCGAGGGCTGGACAATCTCCATCAGCACGGGCAAGCGAATAGAGTCGGGAGTTTGTCCAAGGAAAAACGGCGTACATAAACATGAAGTCCAAACGATTATCATTTGTAGTAAATTTGGATTTCGTAACTCGCTCTTGTATGCAGCATCCAGTGCTTCGCCAACCTCCTCGGATATTCCGTCCCCGTGTGACGAAACATTAATTGAAATCACCGAAGAAGCCTCGCCGTTGGTACTATGTGTTGCGTTTACGAGCGCCGTTGTGATGGAAATATTTTCTGGCAAGTCGAGAATCATCGGAAATTCTTCTATGGTGGTCAAGGTTTCATTTTTCCGGCGGTTATGACGAAAGTTGTGATTTCGATCGTCGCCATGTAAAAGCGTACCCAGCATATTGACACTTGAGGCATTATTAGTGTGCTCAATCACACGCGGTGCGATGGGACTAGATGTCGACGACATGGAAGAATTCGTGGACATAGTATCTTGGTGTATGGATTGGTCTAAAATTATGCTGAGTATGAGCAAACCCGAGGTACACAAGATGCCGAACAACATTGCGAATGTAAAACAAATTTTTCGACCTGTTCCACGTTTCCAGTGTATGCCACGCTGGATTTCATCATAACATGACTTGGCAAGCAGACCCATAATTAAAGAAACGGTACAGGAAATGTCGTAAATCGGAATGCAATAAAAAAGCACAAAAATCGCAAAAGCTGAAGGGTAAAAAATATACCACAACTCTTTGCGACTTACAAAGAGGCGTATTTCACGAGGCGCGTGTCGAAATTCAATGGTGTTGCAAAACACATTCTTTAGACTATATTGTCCGGTGATAAGAGCAAGATCGTCTGTGTTATCGAGCAGCCGACGGTCGTCAAGAATCGCGCCACGTTTCTTCTCGTTCTGTTCCGATTGCGGACGTCTTCGTGTCTGTTTTACCAAACATTCTATTTGGAATCTCAGACACTGAAATCCCGTCAAGGTGACATATATTATATTGGACATCAGAATCGTCAGGCAGCTGCAAGCAATACGATCCATGAAGGTGTGTGACACGTGAATAGTGCCGGCGGAAAACATGGAAATTCCGGTAATGGCCAAAACGAAGGGTACATTTGTCAAGAATTGCACGCTCACAGGCCTAAAGCTGTGCTTGGACATTACTTGTATATTTTGTCGATTTGCATGCACACCGTGTTTTGCTAACGCATTCTTTGGGAGCTTACTATATATGTATACATCTGTGTGACACATTTTCATCACACGCCACACACGACACAATATGGCCGCCTGTAAAATGTCGAAAGCATCCACATCCAACATCACTGTTTTCTGTGTCAAATAGGTCAAATGACGAGAAACGCTCGCAATTTTCAACGTTCTCGACATTGTACTTGTGTATATAAAATGATCGCATTTCGGCCCTTTTGCACATTTTGTAGTGTATATGTGTATTTGTATGTGTGGGTTTTGTAATACTTTTACAGTGCTTCACGCCCAAAAACACTAAAAAAAATTTGACTCCCACAGTGAGATGGAATAAACACTGACAGGCATCAAGATGTCAAAAAAGAATGAAAAAGCTGCTGCCGCCGCCGCTGCCGCCGCTGCCGCCGCCGCCGCCGTTGCTGACAACGCGTACGATTCTATGAGTGATCCGGATATTGAGATTGAGGACAAGGCGGACACTGACACTCTGCGTCTCGCTGCCAAGGGAACTGGCGGGGTGAGTTTTTAAGATTTTAAAATGTAATCACCAGCACACATACTGTTTTCATATCGTTTGATTGTCTCTGACATTTACATTCTTGCATTCTGTGCTTTGAACAAACAGAAGCGGGGTCCGGTCAAAAAGATCATTCCCACAATGCAAGAAGTCAAGGAAAAGATTTGCAAGCTCAGGGTTAACAAACATCGCTTGGAACTTCGAAAGATTCAAATTGCTTCACGCGCCCTCAACATCGAAAGCAAGATCAAAGCGAACGAAGCTGATCTGATGAAATTGTCTTCTGTGGAAGATGGCGTCGGCACTGACAGCAAGGATGTCAAGTGAACCGACACGACAAACAAACTTATTGTCACACACGCTCACACACGACGTGCACCATGCATGTGAAAAGCAAACATAGTTGGTGGCATGCCCTGTTTATGTACATCTAAATTTTCTCGATAATACACAATCGTTTATATGGCATCGACTCTTTTCCACGAAAAATGGAAAGTTTTTCTCTCCATGCAGCACAGGTGCGCGAGCAACACAGGAAAAAGTCACTACAAGTAGATTTTCTCAACGGTCGCCATACTGCGGCAAATAGTGAAGTTGGGTTGCCCAGTCTTGATCTGAGTTGTACATCTAAATTTTCTCGATAATACACAATCGTTTATATGGCATCGACTCTTTTCCACGAAAAATGGAAAGTTTTTCTCTCCATGCAGCACAGGTGCGCGAGCAACACAGGAAAAAGTCACTACAAGTAGATTTTCTCAACGGTCGCCATACTGCGGCAAATAGGGCAAGGAATCTTGCCATCCACCATCTTGCTCCACATTCCGTCGCCAGCAAAGCAGTGGCGGCAAAAAAGGACATGTTTGCACGGATAGCACATGTACTCTTTCACCCCCGTCATGCACAGAATGCACTTGGGAGTCACGGCCATCTCCTCAGCTTTCTCAGCAGCAAGAACCCTCGCCGCCTTTGCTTCTTCTTCGATTCCACGAAGTCGGACTTTTTCGATACTATCCCCTCCGTCTCCACCTTCCACGCCACCCACAGATACAAGAACCGCAAACATGCAATTACGGGTGACGTCAGCGCCGCCACCCCTGCTAGCACCTCCAACACGAACGCCACCAAAAACTGATGTCGTCATCTCCATTGCATCAATGTCACTATCCGAGTCCATCATTGCAAGAGCGTGAATGATTTTGTTTAAATCATCGCCGTATTTGTGCACTAGGCGTGTCAATCCAGGCGTGATCTGAAAGCCCATGGTGACCAGAGTTTTGGTGCAATTCGCAATACGCTCTGTGTGAGTTTCCGCAAGACCTGTGAAAGCAATAAGGTAAAAATGAGATCATAACTCATATTTGCGCAGCAATCACAGCGAGTTTGCACAGGATTGTGTATGTTTCATACCGGCTAAAGTCAAAAGTGCCGCTTGTTGCTCCTGGGATACCGGCTCATACGATTCTCCGACCACCAACACTTCATTACATGAAAAAAAAATACGTCAGTACATTTTATATGCCTGTAATATTTGGTACGACAGTTAGCACGAATATACAGCATGTCAAGCAGTGTGCGGTGGGATTCGAATTCTACCTTCATCCTCCCAAAAATGCTCTGGAGATGGGGTAGGCATAGGATTCGGCATTGGTGAAGAAATGTCTGCAACAATGTCAGGATCCACTGCGTTCCCCGTCGTCGAGCCCGTGTCCGTGATGATACTCGAAACTGACCCGACGCGCACGCCCATTTCCGCGCGCTCATCTAAACCTGCACCCCACCCTACACCTCCCACCCCGCCCCCTATGTATGTGCGCACAGGTGTGTGTGTGCCTTGAATTGCGTGCATACATATACATTTTTATTGCACACACAAATATACACAAATTATTACAGCACAGAGGAGAGAGAGAGAGAGAGAGTGGAAAACTTATACGCACACATATGCACATACATGCACAAAGAATACAAAGATTGAAAAGAGAGAGAGACAAAGTACACGCACAAACACACATGTACATGCACTAGCGGAAAGAGAGAGAGAGAGAGAGAGAGAGTATAAATACACACGTACGTGCAATGCAAAATATAGAAAGGGAGAGATAGAGAGAGGGAGAGGGAGAGAGAACACACACACACACACACACACACACGCAAGCACATGCATGCAAATAATATTGCAGAGAGAGAGAAAGAGAGAGGAAGAGGGAGAGAGAACACACACACACACACACACACACACGCAAGCACATGCATGCAAATAATATTGCAGAGAGAGAGAAAGAGAGATGAAGAGAGAGGGAGCGAGAGCACACACGCACATGTACATGCAGATGCATGCAAAAAATTATTGCAGAGAGAGAGGAAGAGAGAGAGAAAGAGAATATGTGCACACACACACATACACACACACACACGCAAGCACATGCATACAACTAATACTGCAAAGAGAGAGAGAGAAAGAGAGAGAGAAAGAGAATATGTGCACACACACACATACACACACACACACACACACGCAAGCACATGCATACAACTAATACTGCAAAGAGAGAGAGAGAGAGAGAGAGAGAAA
>Ga0209491_10005664_pt1 | contig 18075 bp, 26 predicted proteins | sample BON02_FD_187213 | JGI IMG/M metagenome (GOLD analysis project Ga0209491, IMG submission 187213) | Freshwater microbial communities from Lake Bonney liftoff mats and glacier meltwater in Antarctica - BON-02 (SPAdes) (version 2) | ecosystem: Environmental > Aquatic > Freshwater > Ice > Glacier...
TCACCCTCGCTCACCCTCGCTCACCCTCGCTCACCCTCGCTCACCCTCGCTCACCCTCGCCCCGCAACCCCGGACTACTATCACCCAAAAAAATTTGGGCGAAAAAAAACCCCGCCGGATGGCGGGGCTGAGTGGGTGACGTTTTTAGAACGGCGCGGATAATTCGTTTACCAATTGTTCCAACGTCGACGCTATCAACGTCAACTGGCTGTCGCCCGCCTTTATAAGTATTTGGGTCTGTTCAAACCCTTTTGTAAGCGTTTGAACTAGTGCGGCGCGATCCGTGGTTTCCACTTTGCCCGCCTTGGTCACTACGGCTTTGTCCGCACTCAAACCATTACCCGTTTGAGCGCCACGCTCTTTTTTGGCTTGGCTTTTTTGGTTTGAGAGTGCGGGCGAGAACGGCACATTATCCGTGAACGCGATCCAAAAGTTTGTTGAATAGATTTTACCCGTCTGAACTGACAACAAACCCTTTTCAACCAATGTGTCAAACAGTTGTTTAACCGCGGCTCGCGCAGGGTTTGTGATCGAATTACCCTTGAGGAAATCTTTTGTGGCCATTGTGCCACGCTTGATCACCATGACATCAACCAGCTTCTGGATCGCTAGATTTCTTTTATCGGCCGCCTGACCGTCGATCCTCAGAGCTTCGGTGAAGGCGATAATTGCGGTCGCGACTACCGCATTGGTGAATACTTTTGACATGATATGAATTCTCTCTTAAGTTGGTATGAATCGGAATTGATCCATGTACATATAATACCATAAACCGCACGTTTCCAGACTTGCTAATGTTTAACAGTTAAACGTTTTTTTGCGCCCGCCGACCCCACCCCGTACCCACCCCCGCTTTCTGCAAATGGGTCCCCCCATATCACTATGTTCTGAGTGTTGGATACTCCAGCAGCAAAATTTTAGAGTTGCCACGATGTTCGCTATTATACCCCCCACCCCCCTTCGCTTCCTGCCACGATTTATTGGGGTCCTTTTCTCAGAAAGACCCCCCGGCATATAAAAATAACAGGTACCCCGAAAAAAATAATATATAATTCGTTCAACTTGGTTGCCAAACTTTCGCCATGTACACTGCTGTTATAGACACTAATATCCCACTTGCTGATTTTGCGCCCACCTTTGAGGACCTCGAAGACCGGCTGGCTGCGGCAATGGGAGCACTAGAAGCTTCGGGCGGGCTACCTGACCCGAGCACGATAACGGAAGCAGACAAGGATACGGCCCGCGAGATTTTCGTCGGGGCCCAGTTGGCGTCGGATAAGGACCTTGCGTCCCCTCAAGTGGTAGTATATCTGCAGGGACTCCTGAGTGAGTACGACAAGACGGTTGTTAAGAGCGCTGCACAGCTCCGCACATATGTTACTAATAAGCTGCTTGTTGAATCCGACAACGCAGACCCCAAGATTCGGATGCGCTCCCTAGAGTTACTGGGCAAAATCTCCGACGTTGGGTTATTTACCGACAAGACCGAGATCACAATGCGCCATCGTCCGACTGAAGAGTTGGAGCAGTTGCTGCGCGAACGCCTGACACGGGTTATCAATGCGGAACCCACACCGTCTAGCCGTATTAAGATCGACGACATCTCTATTGACGACGTGAACCCGACATAATGGATTTCGACGCACAACAGATCGAGAAGCTAATTGCGGGGCTGCCTCCTGAGCAGCAGGCTGATTTATTGTCGCTTTTGGAAGAATTAGAGACCCGCAAGCTAAATGCAGCGGCTCAGATGGACTTTTTGGCGTTTATTGCGCGTGTAGACCGCACCTACAAGTTCGGGGTTCACCTAAAACGTCTTGGCCACCTACTAATGGACGTGCAAGAGGGCATAAAAGACCGTATTGCTGTGTCTATGGCCCCTCGTTTTGGTAAATCGCAGATGATTTCCATATACTACCCCGCGTGGTACTTGGGCAAACACCCAGATCACAAGGTAATTGTGGCTTCGCACACGGCAGACTTGGCCGTCGTGATGGCCCGTAAGGTTCGTAACTTAATCCAGAGCCCCGAATATGCTGAAATCTTTCCTAACACACGTATCGCAAGCGACGCTAAAGCGGCTGCACAGTGGAACACCACTGCTGGTGGAGAATATTTTGCTATTGGTGTCGGTGGTGCTCTTGCCGGTCGCGGCGCACACTTAATAATTGCGGATGATCCGCTGTCCGAGCAGGACATTAAGTCCGGGAATACGAACTCGCTAGATACGCTGTACGACTGGTTCAGTGCGGGTCTACGTACGCGTCTGATGCCCGACGGCAAGATATGTGTGCTGCACTGTCTTGTCGGCGACACACAGGTTACGCTGGCTGCGGGAGGGTCAAAGGCTATTCGGGATATACGCCCTGATGATATGGTGGCCAGCTACGACAATGGGGCTATTCGCCCTGCCAAAGTTCTTGGATGGTCAAACCAAGGATTAGATCGCGTTTACGCAGTGGCCTTGAGAACTGGTGTTATAATTCGTGGGAACGAGAGGCATCCGCTGCTCGTACGCCAAAACGGAGTAGACACATGGACGAAAATCAAGGACTTGCAGGTAGGGCAACACCTAGTGTGTGTAACGAGGTCGGATGCGATCGCCCACACTACTCCCGCGGAAAGTGCAAATACCACTACCACAAGGCGCGTAGAGAAGCGCCGGAAACCCTTTCTAGCACTGGCTGGGGTAAGTGGCGCGGCAAGACGTGCAGTGTTGAAGGGTGCGGCAGTGCTGCATATGCTAAGGGACTCTGCGTCCAATGCAACGCCAAAGCAAACTACGCAGCCCGAAAAGCAGCAGGCACACACTACTGCCCCAAGAAGCGGAGCGACGCACATCTTAAAATGCAGTATGGGATCACTGGATCTGACTACGACCGCATGTTTGCTGCGCAATCGGGGGAGTGCGGTATATGCCGGGAGCCTGCGCATGCCGGAAACACCCCCGCAGCGTGGAAGGTTCGGCGATTGGCTGTTGACCACTGCCACACAACTGGCAAAGTCCGGGCGCTCCTTTGCAACGCATGCAACCTCATCGTTACTGAACGCAATACGCCCGAGCGGCTACGCAAAGCCATTGAGTACCTTGAGCACCACACTGGATGAGATTGTCGCCATAACCCCTGACGGAGTGGAAGAGGTCTACGACATTCAAGTCGAGGGGACTGAGAACTTTATCGCCAACGGCGTGGTCAGCCATAACACCCGCTGGCACATGAGGGATTTAATTGGGCGGCTGCTCAAAGATTCCGCTATGAATGACGGTGGTGATGTCTACGAGCCGTTTGAGTTTCCGGCGATTTTGAACGAGAACACAGAGAACGAAAAGTCACTTTGGCCCGAGCAATGGACGTTAGAGAGCCTCCAGCAGACGCGGGCTTCAATGCATCATATTACGTGGCAGTGGTACGCGCAATACCAGCAGAACCCAACAGCCAGTAAAGCAGCGATTATTAAACGTGAGTGGATTAGGTGGTGGGAGAAAGAGGAGCCCCCGCCAGTCGAGTTCACGGTGCAGTCATTTGATACGGCCCTCACTACTAAGCAGCGCTCCGACTATTCGGTGTGTCACACGTGGGGGGTATTTACGCATGAGGAGGACGGAACCCAGAACGTTATCCTGCTTAACAGTGTAAAGGGGAAGTATGAGTTTCCGGAACTTAAAGTCATGGCGCACGAGCAATACGACGAGTGGCAGCCAGACAGTGTTATTGTCGAGGCCAAGGCGAGCGGTCAACCGCTTATTGACGAGATGCGCCGTTCGGGTATTTTTGTTCAGGATTTCAGTCCGGGTAAAGGCCAAGACAAAATTGCACGCCTTAACGCAGTGGCTGATATGTTCGCTAGTGGACACGTATGGTTTCCTGAAACAGCATGGGCGGCGAAAACAGTTGAAGAAATACTGGCGTTCCCTGCTGGCGAGCATGACGATGAGGTAGATACTATGACTCTGGCACTGATGCGGATTCGTAAAGGCGGCCTGTTGCGCTTAAGTAGCGACCACGAGGATAATGAAGTATTTGGCTCGTACCGCAAATCGCGGTTTTACGCAATCTAGATAGAAGGAATACACCATGGCTATTGATAAAGCACTGACTCCCGCGGCAATCGCGGTTATAGACCCTGAGATTGAGATTGAGGTAGAGATCGAGATCGGAGAGCCTGATGACCTGCCTCCTGAAGAAGAGACGGCGGAAGATTTTGACGCTAACCTTGCGGAGTATATGGACGAGTCTGTCCTGCAAGAGCTGGCCAGTGACCTGATAGCTGATTTCGACAAGGACATTACTGACCGTAGTGACTGGGCGGAGACCTACGTTGAGGGTTTAAAGCTGTTGGGCCTGAAGTACGAAGAGCGCACTGAGCCATGGGCCGATGCGTGTGGCGTGTTCCACCCAATGCTGACTGAGTCTGTGGTGCGGTTCCAAAGTGAGTCGATCATGGAGACGTTCCCAGCCGCGGGCCCCGTCAAGACCCAGATCATCGGTAAAGACGACCCGAAGACACAAGAAGCCGCGTTGCGTGTACGCGACGACATGAACTACCAGTTGACCAGCGAGATGCAGGAGTACCGCCCAGAGCACGAGAAGCTGTTGTGGAACTTGCCTATTGCCGGGTCCGCGTTCAAGAAGGTGTACTACGACCCAAGCAAGGGCCGCCAAGTAGCTATGTTTATTCCCGCTGAGGACATTGTTGTTCCCTATGGAGCGTCGAGCATTGAGTCCGCTGACCGTGTAACCCACGTGATGCGCAAGACCACTAACGAAATGACTTTGCTACAGCAGAGGGGTTTCTACCGAGACATCGAACTGGGCGAGCCGAGCGGTGAGTTGGACGACATCGAGAAAAAGAAGGCCACCGAAAGCGGAATGACCGCAACAAACGACAGTCGCTATCGTTTACTAGAGATGCACGTACACTTGGACCTAGAAGGGTTTGAGGACTTGGATGGAAAAGGCAAGCCTACCGGCGTTGCCCTGCCGTACGTGGTGACTATTGATAAGTCCTCGAGCGAGATTCTCGCCATCCGCCGTAACTGGTATGAAGCAGACTCGCTCCACATAAAGCGCCAGCACTTCGTACACTACCAATATATTCCCGGATTTGGTTTCTACGGCTACGGCTTGATTCACCTGATTGGGGGGTACGCTAAGTCTGCGACGATGATTATTCGTCAGTTGGTGGACGCTGGCACGCTATCTAACCTGCCCGGCGGCCTGAAGTCGCGTGGCATGCGTATTAAAGGTGACGATACTCCAATCTCTCCGGGCGAATTTCGGGACGTGGACGTGTCCAGCGGCTCTATCCGCGACAACATCCTGCCCCTGCCTTACAAAGAGCCAAGCCAAGTTCTATTTGCGCTGTTCCAGAACATCGTGCAAGAAGGTCGTGCGTTCGCCTCCGCAGGTGACTTGAAGATCAGCGACATGTCGGGCTCAGCCCCCGTTGGTACGACTCTCGCGCTGTTGGAGCGTACGCTCAAGGTGATGTCCGCTGTGCAGGCTCGCTTGCACTACGCGATGCGCCAAGAGTTTAAGCTGCTCAAGGTTATTATTCGCGACTACACTCCTGACGAGTACACATACGAGCCGGTTGAAGGCAGCCGTATGGCCAAGCAGAGTGACTATGACATGACTGAGGTCCTGCCTGTTAGCGACCCTAACGCCGCGACCATGGCCCAGAAGGTTGTCCAGTACCAAGCAGTGATCCAGTTGGCCCAGCAGGCTCCGCAGTTGTACGACCTGCCACTACTACACCGTCAGATGATTGAGGTGTTGGGGGTGAAGAACGCCTCTAAGCTCGTACCGTTGGAAGATGACCTGAAGCCGGTTGACCCCGTGCAGGAGAACCAGAACATCCTGATGGGCAAGCCGGTCAAAGCGTTTATCCAGCAGAACCACGAGGCGCACATCGCGGTACACATGGCGGCCATGCAGGACCCGAAGATCATGAAGATTGTTGGACAGGGCCCAATGGCGCAGCAGATTCAGGCTTCTCTGTTGGCGCACGTCAACGAGCACGTTGCCTTTGAATACCGTAGACAGGTAGAGACCGAACTCGGCCTGCCAATGCCTACCAAAGAAGAAAACGAGAACATGGACGAGGCTACCGCGTCACAAGTTGCCCAGTTTGCAGCCAAAGCGTCACTCCGTCTCCTACAGCGGGACCAAGCCGAAGCCGCAACCGAGCAAGCTCAACAACAGCAGCAAGACCCCGTTGTTCAGATGCAGCAGCAAGAATTACAGATCAAGCAGCAAGAGTTGAAGATGCGTGAGAAGAAGGTGTTGATTGACGCCTCAGAAGCCGCGGACAGGTTAGAGCTGGAGCGCGAGCGTATCGCCTCACAAGAACGTATAGCTGGCGCACAGATAGGGGCGCGTATCCAGTCGGACAAAGAGAAGCTACGCGCTAAAGAGCAGGTCGATGGCGCCCGCATCGGAGTAGATGTTGCCAAGGCTAAAGATCAGATGGCAATGCAAACACGTAACAAGGAGTAATACATGGACCCCCGGAAAATAACAGAATACCTACTGACTGAGATACGCGAGTCATCGGCGTCTCACCAAGTTTTTATACTCTCCGGGCGTCCTAAAGATCATGCTGAGTACCAGCATGTCTGCGGAGTGATCCGAGGTTTAGCTACCGCAGAATCCATAGTGAGAGACCTTGTGCAAAAACTGGAGCAATCTAATGACGACTGAGTTTGACGCCTCTGCAATCGACTTATCTAAAATTCTGGATAAGACGGCTGAGCAAAAAGCAAAACAGCTACCCGACCCTAAAGGATTCCGCATACTGTGTGTTGTCCCCGAGGCAGAAGACTCATACGAGAGTGGCATTATTAAAGCTGACTCTTCTAGGCACCACGAAGAGGTTCTGACACCTACTTTGTTTGTTGTGAAGCTCGGCCCTGATGCCTACAAGGACGAGAAGCGTTTTCCGAGCGGCCCAAGCTGTAAAGAAGGTGACTTTGTCATTGTTCGACCTAATTCAGGCACCCGCTTGAAGATTCACGGCCAAGAGTTCCGCATCATTAACGATGACGCGGTTGAGGCTGTAGTTGAAGACCCGCGTGGTATTACGCGTGCATCGTAAGGATTAATATATGCCAAACAGAACTGATGACGAATACGTCTTCCCCGACGAGGAATCCAAGAAAGTAGAAGCTCTTGAGGATGATGAGCTTGAAATCGAGATCGAGGATGATACCCCCAAAGCCGACCGTGGCCGCGTAGTCGCTGCCCCACCTGCAGAGGTTACAGACGACGAACTGTCTGAGTACGACGAGAAGGTACAGAAGCGCTTAAAGAAGTTTACGCGTGGGTACCACGACGAACGCCGTGCAAAAGAAACAGCGTTCCGTGAGCGTCAGGCCGCAGAGGATTTCGGCAAGCAGATGTTCGCGGAAAACAAGCGCCTCCAAGAGCAACTCGCTACCGGCAGTCAAGCCTATATTAGTCAGTCCAAAGAAGCAGCAGAGTCTGCGCTTCAGGTAGCACGTAAGAAATACCGCGATGCCTTTGAGGCGGGCGACGCCGATCAAGCCGTTACTGCACAGGAAGAAATCTCTCGTGCGCTGATGAACTTTGACCGCGCTACCAATATGCGGCCTATCGAGGTCCAAGAGCGTCAGATGCCAGTTTCGGCTCCGCCGCAGCCAGTTGTTGACAGCCGTTCAGAGGAGTGGCAAAATGACAACGAATGGTTTGGGAAGAACCGATCTATGACAGCATTCGCCCTCGGGTTGCACGCTGAGTTAGTAGAAGAGCAAGGTGTCGACCCATCCACTGACGAATACTACGACGCTATCGATAAAACGATGCGTCAAAAATTCCCCGAGCAATTCGGGAGCGAAGAGGGTACTAGAACGCCTCCCCAAAGTTCTGACCCGGCAGAAGAGGAAACTCCGCGCCGTGCACAAAAACCCGCTGCAGTGGTTGCCCCGGCAACTCGTAGCACCCCACCGAACCGCATACGCTTGAAAAAGTCTGAGGTAGATGTAGCCCGCCGCTTAGGTGTGCCGATCGAACTCTATGCGAAACAGGTTGCTAAATTGAAGAATGGAGCTTAAATATGGCTGATACAAAAACACGCGACTCGTCGCAAGACCGTACCCCCCGTGACCTCGATACGCGAACCCAGTTTGCGCGTCCAGAGGCTTGGCGTGCCCCAGAGACGCTACCCCATCCAGACGACCGTCCGGGTTGGGCTCATAGGTATGTTCGACTGAGTACGCTTGGTGTCGCCGATCCAAGCAATATTTCTTCAAAGCTTCGCGAAGGATACGAACCCTGCAAGGCAGAAGAATATCCCGAGCTTATGATGCACGCGTCAACCGATAGCCGCTTTGCTGGCGGCGTCGAAATTGGCGGATTGTTATTGTGCCGTATCCCCGAGGAGTTCATGAAGCAACGAAGCGCTCACTACGCTCGCCAAAATCAGGCTCAAATGGATTCAGTAGATAACAGTTTTATGCGAGACAACGACCCGCGTATGCCTCTGTTCTCAGAGCGCAAAACAAAGGTTTCTTTTGGTTCTGGTTCTTAATTTTAGGAGTCCTTAAATGGCAACTACCGCTTCTCCATACGGTCTAAAACCCGTAAAGCGCGCCGACGGCATGGCTTATGCTGGCGCAACTTCACAGTACTTGATTGATCCCGCTGGTGAGGCCACAAACCTCTTCTACGGTCAAGTAGTACACGTTGGTGCTGATGGTTACATCGCACTGTCAACCGCCACTGGCGCTGACGGCACTACTAACGCTCTTCCTACAGGCACCACGCTAACTGGTTCTTTGGGTGTGTTCGTTGGCTGTGAGTACGTTAACGCACAAGGTCAAGTCATCAATGCTCAGTACTACCCCGCTGGTACAGCTAACGGTGGTGAGATCAAGGCTTTTGTTGTGGATGATGCAAACGTATTGTTCCAAGTTCAGATGGACGGCGTAATCGACCAATCTGACATCGGTGCAAACACGTTCTTCGCTGCGGCTCAGAGCGGCTCTACGGGTTCTACTCGTACGGGTAACTCTACTAGCGCTGCTGAGTCAACGACTGTAACTACTACCGCTGCCTTCCGTATTGTGGCTGCTGTTTCACCTATTGGTGACGCATTCCCAGACGTGTTGGTCAAATTCAACCCCGGTTACAGCAGCTCCACAAACGCTGTTGGCCTGTAAGGAGTACTAAAAAATGGCAATTTCACGCGCACAACTACTTAAAGAGTTGTTACCGGGTTTGAACGCATTGTTCGGCATGGAATACGCTCGCTACGGCGAAGAGCACAAAGAGATTTACGAAACTGAATCTTCAGAGCGCTCATTTGAAGAAGAGACCAAGTTGTCAGGCTTTAGTGCCGCCCCAGTCAAGGCTGAAGGCGCTGCTATCTCCTACGACAATGCGCAAGAGGCATGGTCTACTCGTTACAGCCACGAGACAATCGCACTGGGCTTCTCCATCACTGAAGAAGCTGTTGAAGACAACTTGTACGACAGCCTGTCTGCGCGCTACACCAAGTCTTTGGCACGTGCCATGTCTTACACCAAGCAAGTTAAAGCAGCAGCTACCCTGAACAACGGTTTCAGCGGCTCATACTTGGGTGGTGACGGCGTAGCTCTATTCTCAACAGCGCACCCGACCGTTGGCGGTGGTACTAACTCCAACGCCCCATCAGTTGGCGTCGATTTGAACGAGACTTCTTTGGAAGCCGCCGTTATTCAGATCGCGGCTTGGACTGACGAGCGTGGTTTGTTGATCGCTGCTAAGCCTGTTAAGTTGGTGATTCCACCTGCCTTGATGTTTGTTGCAGATCGTCTGTTAAAGACCGAAATGCGCGTCGGCACTGCCGATAACGACATCAACGCATTGAAGAACATGGGCTCAATACCCGGCGGTTCTACTGTGAATCACTTCTTGACGGATACCAATGCTTGGTTTATCTGTACCGATGTTCCTAACGGTTTGAAGCACTTTGTGCGTACTCCGATGGCAACGTCTATGGACGGTGACTTTGATACTGGTAACGTACGTTACAAGGCCCGCGAGCGTTACAGCTTCGGCTGGTCTGATCCCTTGGGCATGTGGGGTTCGTCAGGTAGCTAATTAGGGTTTACCCTAGTTGATTAAGGGCTCCTTCGGGGGCCCTTTTTCTTTGTGTGATGTTCGTCATGGTGGTGTACGCGGTGGCAGTTAGCGCATAGGGGCACACACTTCTTGATCTCTTCACGAGCTGCGGCGTACCGTCTGTTCCCTACAAGCACATGCACGCTGGCTGTTTTGGTATTGGGGTCTACGTGGTGGAAGTCAATAACTGCGGGATGACTAAACCCACAGATTGCGCACGACAGTGAAGCCCTGTAGCTAGCCCACTCAGCTTTTTCCCTTCGATGTTGCGCCGTAGTACGCGCTATTGAAAGCTCTTTGTTGTTGGCATAGTACCGAGCGGAGTACTCGCGCTGCTTTCGTTTGCGTTCATCGGGGTCTTTAATAGGCATGGCGGTATTCTAGTTGCGTTGCGCGACGTTAGGTGATATATTGGACTCATTCCGGGGTTATCCGGTGTATCTGACAGTCCCCGGCTGACGACATGCAGACAGATACGCCTCACTTGCATGTAAGGAAAATATCATGGCCCAAACCACATTCTCAGGCCCAGTCCGTTCGGACAACGGCTTCCAAATCCCCGTCGTTACTACCGCCAATTTGCCAGCTTTTGCTAGCGTAGCCGCAGGCACGGCCTACATCGTTTCTGATAATGGCGCAGGCGACGACGAGTTCTGTATTGTTATCTCTACAGGCGCCGCTTGGGTTACCGCTGTTGGCGCGGCTCTTAGTTAATTAACCTTCAGGGCTTCGGCCCTTGTTATAAAGGAAATTAATTATGACAACGCAAACAGACGTAAAGTCCGGCCCCTGCGACCCGGGCGAAACCACAGTAGTAACAACGCTACGCGCGCGCTTAAAAGGGATGGTTATCAGCTACCCTTCCGGCGGAACCGTTGTCGTCACAAACGGTGTAGGGGGCGACCAGTTGTATGAGTTTACGGCTCTAGCAGTCATTGGCTCCATCTGCATCGTGATTCCCGGCGAAGGCATACTAGCGTCAAAGGGACTAGCGGTCACAACCGCAGCAGCTACTCGAGTCAACATTTTCTATGGCTAAAGCAGCGGCATGGACGCGCAAAGAGGGCAAGAGCGAGAAGGGCGGCCTGAATGCCAAAGGGCGAGCCTCTTACAACAAGGCCAACCCGGGAAAACCCGGGTTAAAAGCCCCAGCGCCAAAACCAAAGACGGACAAGGACGCAGCACGGCGAAAGTCCTTCTGCGCCAGAATGTCGGGCATGAAGTCGAAGCTGACGAGTGCCAAGACCGCCAAAGACCCGAACAGTCGTATAAACAAGAGCCTTAAGGCTTGGAATTGCTAACATGAACCTATCCGACTCAACCAAAACCGTGGTGGATTTCGCGTCTGTTTTTACTGTGTTAGGAACACTTGTGGATTTCTTACCCGCCGTGGCCGCCTGTTTTACCATTGTGTGGACGCTTATTCGCATCTGGGAAACGGAGACCGTTCAAAAAATCTTCCGTAAAAAGGAAACCTTATGATGAAGTACAAAGACGGGGGCATCTTCCAAGACCGCGACGGTATGAAGGCCCCACAAGACATTGATGGCGGCTCTGCAAAACCTAAGAAGCCAAAGAAGAAACCCTCACGCACAAAGCTGCCTCCACTGCGCCCCGGTCAAATAGACATGCCCTCGGACCCCGATGACGGCTCTGTCGGTATGAAAAAAGGCGGTAACGTTAAAGGTACGCCCGCTGGCAAGATGCAACAAATAGCCGCTAAGGCTGTCAAAGGGCATGAGAAGCGTATGCACAAAGGTATGGCTTCAGGCGGTTCGATAGACGGCTGCGCCGTTAAAGGTAAAACTAAAGGCGCAATGCGCTAAGGATCATAAAAATGGCAACAGATAAAAAAGACGTATTAGGCGATTTCGCTACAAAAAAAACGGCGGAGTCCGACGCCCGAATGAAAACGATGAACCCCAAAGGGCGCAAGCTCGACAGGAACGGTAACCCAGTCGTTACCAAAGAAGAGCTGGATAAGTCTGGCATGTCTTTGCGCGATTTCTTAAACAAAGAACGCGGCCTTACTGCTCGTAAAGACACTCCTAAAAAAGCGGACGCTATGGTTAAACCCGCGGCAGCAAAGGGGGTGACGTTTAAACCTGTAACGGATAGCGACATCGCCCGAGCTAGAGATGCTGTAAAACGCCCAACCAGCGGCCCTGAGACAAACCCCGGGCAGGTGCAGCAGCCCTCCGCCAAAATTGCAATGGATAAAGCGGACGCTCTCGCGCGTGAGGAGACCGCAATCGCCAAGGACGCCAAGAATAAGCTCGCGTCCGACCGCAGGAAATCTATCAGCGACAGCATCAAACCCCCGAAGAAGGCGGAACCCCGCAATACTAGTGGTAAGTATGGCTACAAACACGGCGGATCAGTTCGTGGTGATGGGTGCGCCGTTAAAGGCAAAACTAAAGGAACAATGCGATGAAAGCTGTAGCTATGAAAAAAGGCGCGTTTGTAAAAGCCGCCGCCAAGAAGGGTGATAGTACCGCCGCTAAGAAGCTGGACGCCGCTTCCAAGTTAACTGGCAAGGCAAAGCAGCGGGCTCGTTTTGCCCAGATGCTAAAAGGCTTTAAGAAGTGAATCCGATCGACCGCCATATCGAAGCCTCCGAGCGCTTGTACAACATGATGCTGCAGGACCACAAAGAACGAGTCAGTGACTTGGTTGAGTGGGCTGATATGAACGCGTCTCTCATGCGCAAGCTGGACGAGCGAGACAGGCGTATTCGTGAATTAGATGCCGAGATCGTTGCCATAAAAACAATGGCTAAAATGTAATGGCAGATACCGCCGTCAAAAAGTCTCCCGCTAAATGGGAGCGCGCTAAGACTGATGCCAAGGCAAAGATGGGGGGTAAGCACTCCGCTCGCGCCATGCAGTTGGCAACCAAGCTGTACAAAGAGCGCGGCGGCGAGTATTCTGGAGCCAAGTCCAGCACCAACAAGCTGTCCAAGTGGGGCAAGGAAGACTGGGGCACAAAGTCAGGCAAGAACTCTACAGAGGGCCCCAAAGCGACAGGTGAACGGTATCTACCTAAGAAGGCTCGTGAGAGCTTGAGCAGTAAAGAATACGCAGCTACAACCCGTGCTAAGCGGGAAGGTACGGCAAAGGGCAAACAGTTTGTAGCCCAGCCTAAGAAAATAGCGGCTAAAACAGCGAGAACTAAATAATGACAACCTCCGGAATCACGTCGTTTAACTTAGACCTCACCGAGTTGGTGGAGGAGGCGTTCGAGCGCGCCGGTTCCGAGATGCGTAGTGGTTATGACCTAAAGACCGCACGTCGCTCGTTAAACTTGATGTTTACTGAGTGGGCAAACCGCGGCATTAATATGTGGACCATAGAGTCGGGCGAAATCCCACTCGTTGCGGGGACGGGGCAATACGACTTACCTGCGGATACTGTGGACCTGATTGAGCACGTTGTACGTACAGGTACAGGTAATACACAGGCTGACCTGAGCTGCTCACGCATTAGCGTTTCGACATATGCGTCACTCCCCAACAAGCTGGTCACAGGGCGTCCAATTCAGGTCTACATAGATAGAGTAGCCCCTATCCCTAATATCAACGTGTGGCCCGTTCCTGATGGCACTCAGACCTATACCTTAGTGTACTGGCGCTTGCGCCGTATCCAAGACGCTGGCGGCGGGGTTAACACGATGGACGTACCCTTTCGCTTCCTGAACTGCATGGTTGCGGGTTTGGCGTTTATGCTCGCTATGAAGGTGCCCGGCGGCATGGACCGCCTGATGGTGTTAAAGCAACAATATGATGAGGCTTGGGATTTGGCAGCCACAGAAGACCGGGATAAGTCTTCTATTCGCTTTGTACCACGCTACATGTCTGTTGGGTAAGTATGAGCAGCAAATTCACATCCGGCAAGCATGCCATATCGGAATGTGACCGGTGTGGGCAGCAGTACAAGCTAAAGGCGCTTAAAGAGCTTATTGTCCGCACGCGAAAAACAAATGTGATGGTATGCCCAACCTGTTGGGACGGCGACCACCCACAGAACATGCAGGGTATGTATCCTGTAGAAGACCCGCAAGCGCTGCGCAACCCCCGGACCGATAAGTCGAGGGCGTTTACGGGTGGAGACTACAGCTCACGCGGCATTCAGTGGGGGTGGAACCCAGTTGGCGGTTCTAGGAGCTTTGACGCAACATTAACGCCAAACAGCTTGGCTTTACAGGCGGATGTTGGTATAGTAACGGTAACGATTAGCTAAGGAGTTAGACATGACAACATACAACCAGCCTAAAAAGGCACCTCACTCTGCGACGCTAGTAGAGGGCGACCCCGTTAAGCACATGAAGAGCATTAACACGTCCATTGCAAACATCCACAGTAATCCGTATCCTGATGTTAAAACTTCGGGTATCAAAATACGTGGTACAGGCGCAGCCACTAAAGGCACGATGGCTCGCGGCCCGATGGCGTAAGCCGGGTAGAGCATGACGAATTCCGAGCTTCAAGCTGCAATTGTCTCGTATACAGAAAATACGTTTCCGGACACGTACTTGGCGGACGGCACGGTTGTGTCTAGTGTCCAGCAGATCAATCGACTTATTCAGCAGGCGGAAGAGCGCATTTTCAATACGGTGCAGTTCCCGTCTTTGCGTAGAAACGTCACGGGCTTCACATCGGCAAACAACAAGTATCTGGCTTGCCCTAACGACTTTTTGGCAACGTACTCCATGGCGGTCGAAGTGCCGGGCTACGGGCAGGAGTTTTTGCTCAACAAAGATGTCAACTTTATCCGCCAAGCCTACCCGTTGGCGACCGATACCGCGACCCCGAAGTATTACGCCCTGTTCGGGCCCTCGTTTGCTAGCGGTACGGAGTTGAGCTTCATTCTTGGCCCTACGCCAGATGAACGATATGCGGTTGAGCTGCACTACTTCTTTTACCCAGAGTCCATCACCGCTAGCGCCAATGGCACGTCGTGGCTCGGAGACAACTTTGACCCCGTGTTGTTGTACGGCTCTTTGGTTGAGGCTGCCACCTACATGAAAGCGGAAGCCGACATGGTGGCGGTATACAATGGCAAATACCAAGAAGCCCTAGGTATGGCTAAACGTTTAGGAGACGGTTTAGAGCGCGGCGACAGCTATCGAGACGGCCAAGCTAAGGTGCGGGTCACATGACTATTACTCAAACCGCCGTCACGAGCTTTAAGGTCGAGCTGCTACAAGCAGTCCATAACTTCGGCCCTACTTCGGCGGACACGTTCAAAATAGCGCTGTACACGGCAGCGACCAATATCGGTGCGGACACGCCTAGCTACACCACGACCGATGAGGTAGTGGGTACCGGCTACGCCGCCGGGGGCAATACGCTGGTAGTCTCACCGGCACCTGCTTCGGGTAACAATATTAACGCGGTCCCGACAGCGTACGTCTCGTTCGCCGCTACCGATTGGCCCAGTGCGTCATTTACAGCCCGGGGGGCGCTTATATATAATTCAACCAAAGGTGGCAAAGCCGTGGCCGTGTTGGATTTTGGTGCTGATAAGACGGCAGCAAACACAACGTTCCTCATTACCTTCCCCTCTGCCGATGCGAACAGCGCTATCGTGCGCATTTCATAAGGGCTACCCATGTTTAACGAGCAAACAAACTCAAGCGAGCAAATCCATGCGGGTGTGGCAGCCGCGACCGGTGCATCCGAATCAGCTAAAGGCGGCGGCGTATTCCGTGTGGAGTGCCGCGACGCACAGGGCCAAGTCAAATGGTCTGCGGAAAAGCACAACCTAGTGGTCAATGGGGGCCTGCAGGATATGCTCTCCAAGTACTTCACGGGGTCGGCCTACACAGCGGCTTGGTACGTGGGTGTATACGGCGCAGGCGCATCAAACGACCCCGCAGCGAGCGATACCATGGCCTCCCACGCAGGTTGGACAGAAGTAGTTGCCTACAGCCAAGCAGCCCGCCCATCGGCGGTTTTTAGTACGGCGACGACCGCCAACCCGTCAGTGATTACCAACTCATCGGCCCCAGCCACGTTTTCAATTAATGGCACGACGGTAATCGGCGGCGCGTTCGTGACCTCGGATAGCACCAAAAGCGGAACGGCAGGCGTCTTGTTCTCGGCAGCGGATTTCGCCTCGCCGGGGGATCGCAGTGTGGTTTCGGGGGACACATTAACCGTCACGTACACATACAGCCAGACAGCAACTTAATTAGGAGGCCGTTATGGCAACAATGTTCAAAAAAGGTGACGCCGTAAAAGTGAACACGGTCGTGCCTCAAGGCCCCGTGCTGGCGCTTCGTATGGACGACGACGGCGTTGTGTACTACCGGATCGAGTGGACGGATATAAATGGTACAGTGCAGCAGCGCTGGTTTACCGAAGACTCCCTCATCGCCGCTGGAGAATAACAAATGGCACTAGTCCTCGCTGACCGCGTTCGGGAAACAACCTCTACGACAGGTACCGGAACACTCACCCTAACAGGCCCCTTCTCGGGCTTTCGTGCTTTCTCGGCTATTGGCGATGGCAACACTACGTACTACGCCATTGCAGACGCTAACACCGGCGAATGGGAGGTAGGCGTCGGTACCTACTCAACGTCGGGCAACACACTGTCCCGAGACACAGTGTTGGATTCTAGCAACACCGGTAGTTTGGTTGTATTCGCAACAGGGGCGAAAGATGTCATTTGTACACAACCAGCCGAACGCGCTGTATATCTGGAGGCTGCGGGGACAAGTACCATTGTTCCAGGGATTACGATTTCGGGATTGACCGCATCGACAGCACTCGCGCTTGACGCTAGCAAGGACATAGTTAGCGTCGCCAACACCGGCACAGGCAGCAACGTCTTAAACACAAGCCCTACCCTTGTTACCCCAGCCCTAGGAACCCCAAGCAGCGGCGTTGTAACGAACCTGACAGGCACGGCCTCAATAAATATCAACGGCACAGTAGGCGCCAGTACACCTGCGGCTGGTGCATTCACCACGCTGTCGGCATCAGGAACCTCTACGCTGGCTGCTGTGAACTCTGGTGCACTAGCAGTAACCGGAGCTATTTCCTCCACAACCGATGCAACCCTGTCAGGCGTGCGAGTAGGCAAAGGCGCTGGAGCAATATCGTCTAACACCGCAGTGGGTTCGGGGGCTTTGAATTCAAACACCACGGGCGGTAGCAACACAGCTAGTGGGGTGCAAGCACTCTACAACAACACCACAGGCATTCAAAACACAGCTAACGGACAAAGCGCACTCTATAGCAACACCACAGGCAACTTCAACACAGCCAACGGGTTGAACGCACTCAACTACAACACCACAGGCGGCAGCAACACAGCTAACGGCGTAAGCGCACTCTACAACAACACCACGGGCATTCAAAACACAGCTAACGGACAAAGCGCACTCTATAGCAACACCACAGGCAACTTCAACACAGCCAACGGGTTGAACGCACTCTACAACAACACAACAGGCGCCAGCAACACGGCTAACGGCGTAAGCGCACTCTTCAGCAACACCACAGGCACTCAAAACACAGCTAACGGACAAAGCGCACTCTATAGCAACACCACAGGTACCGGAAACACAGCCAACGGGTTGAACGCACTCTACAGCAACACCACAGGCACCAGCAACACAGCTACCGGGGTGAACGCACTCTACTCCAACAACACAGGCGCTAGCAACACAGCCAGCGGAAGGGACGCACTCTTTAGCAACACCACAGGCAGTAACAACACAGCTACCGGGCTGAACGCACTCTACTCCAACACCACAGGCATCTACAACACAGCCAGCGGGATGGACGCACTCCAAAACAACACCACAGGCAGCTACAACACAGCCAGCGGGCGGGCCGCACTCTACTACAACACCACAGGCAGCAGCAACACAGCCAGCGGGCAGGGGGCACTCTACTCCAACACCACAGGCAGCAGCAACACAGCTAGTGGGATTAACGCAC
>Ga0209491_10005668_pt1 | contig 18060 bp, 6 predicted proteins | sample BON02_FD_187213 | JGI IMG/M metagenome (GOLD analysis project Ga0209491, IMG submission 187213) | Freshwater microbial communities from Lake Bonney liftoff mats and glacier meltwater in Antarctica - BON-02 (SPAdes) (version 2) | ecosystem: Environmental > Aquatic > Freshwater > Ice > Glacier...
AAATTGAGCTGATAGAAAGAGCAGATTCTGATGATGGGGGGCAAAACCCAGAAAATTCTAGATGGACTGCAATCAACGGCACGGCTCATGTTCGTGTGTGTTTTTATTTTTCAAATGTAACAAAAGCACTATCACTCATTCAGCCTTTACATGAAATTGTGTGCATCACTCACACTATCGCATGTGTAGCCTAAATGTTCGTTTGAATGCCTCGTTGGTTGAATTCACATGCAAAGCCGTATGTGTAGCACATGTGGCTTGCAATGCCCCTTTGAATTCCACGTTGGTTCAACGTTTGCTCACTCGCCGAAGTAAGTGATTAAGGCAACTCCGCGGAGGATCCATTTGGAGGGATGCTCTTCGGTGCGGACCTCGGGAGAAAAGACGAAGTTGGGCTGGGCTGCTGTCATGCCGCGCTTACGCGCATCCTTGCGCTCGTATACTGGGCACTCGTATACCATGTAATCCATCTTCTTCGTGGCTTTCTGCACTGCATTCACCCACATACAAGGAATGGGTACGTAAAGCACCTTGACTGGTGCTTCAACCAGCTTGCTTTCCTTTTTGCTCCAACCACAACCATCCAAAAACAATCCATGGACGTAGACACCTTCGGGGGGGGGCTCCTTGACATCTTCGGGGTCAAACTTCTGCACTTCGGTCCACACAGCCACGGCATCGAGGGCCCAGCCAGCATGTGCACGTGTCACCTCTTGGCGGCTAGCAGTCAGGAAACCAGGGCCGTTGCTGAAACCAGGCAGCCAGAACGACTTGGGGCGTCCTGTTGCGATCCAATCCTGCCATTGCTTTTGACGTTGGAGCAGACTCACGAACCAGATGCCACTTCCCGGCGCAAACCACGCACCCTTTAGCCAAAGAGGCGGTACCTTGGCGTTCGCAAGCGCATCCAGCGACGCAGCTAGGTCCTCGGACATGACAATCGTGCCGTCGATGGCGAGCTGGAGGTCCTTCAACGTCTTGGCGACTTTGCCCAGAATCATATCGAGCACGTCCACCTCCTGCTTGAGGCAGATGTTGATGGGCTTCGTCTCTCCCGCCTTCTTCAGGTACGTCTTCAGCTCTTGCCTGTCGAAAATCTTGGGAGTCTTGGCAAGAAGATCTTTGCAGATATCAATCACCATTTCCTCACGAGTTTGTCCACCTCCACCCCCGCCGCCCTTGGGCATGGTGTCAAGAATAGTCGAGAAGACAATTGCAGCGTTGTTGAGACGGAACACAAGATCGGCATTTTGATTCAGACCCACCACCTCAGGACTGTCGGTGACAGGGTAGGTATTGACATGCTCGCGGAACGCATTGATGTCTGTGACCAAGGGCACGGTGTAACCCTTCAAGAATTGGTAGTTGGGTTCCATAACAACCTGGCTGAAAAACTTCTCAGCAAATGTAATCATGGTGCGCCTGTCGATGTCGTCTGTAATCTTGCCTCCGTATTGGATGTCTGCTACCATGTATCGCACCGTTGTCCATGTCACGTCTTTAGCCTTCTTCATTTCCATGTCCAAGATGTGGTTTTGCAAGAAGAGAGAGCACGCGTTGAGGTCCGACTGATTAAACTCATAGAGGACACTCCAACCCATCGCGCCGAACTTGCGGCGCTCCTGCGTTACACTGTGCAGATGGCAAAGCACCCATAACAACTGGCGCCATTCCATTCGCGGCACCGTGTCGATCATGTCCTGTGTCACCCAAGCATACGAGCGCTTGAGGCCAGCGCGCATGCCCACAGGCGCCTCGTTGGTGCACTTGATGGACACTTGGAGAAGGGCAAGGGGAAACCCTGGCTGAACGTGAGCAGGCAGTGGCTCTGCAGTCACCCAGCAACGGAATTCCGGATTGATTTCTTCGATGAGATACATTTGCTGTTGCAGCTCAATCATGTATGCAATGGACAGATGTGTGTTCTGCAATAACACCCATCCTCCACTTGTAACAGACGAGTCGAGGAAGCGACGAGCAATCACATCCTGATCACGCCCCATGCTCACAGACAAGACCTCCTTCTTTTTCTTCTTGGCGAGATTGTTGATGAGTTCCGTGGGGTCCGACCCTGGAGTAAGGATGAAAATGACGGGAGTGCGCTCGGGAGATTCGACAAGCGCCTCTATGTCTTCATACAACTTGTCTAGACTGAGGGGATACGTGTCGATGTATTTAGAACCAATAGCTTCTTCAATGTATTCGTCTGCGCTCACCATCGTACGATCTGTACGCAAGCTACGCACAATGAGCATCTTGTGCATTTTGTCCAAGCGATCTTCTAAATCTGGTACCGCCACCGATTCTGGTGCTTCATGATCAAACCATTGGCGCCAGGCACCCTCGTTGCGACCAATCACGTCAGGCAGCTCCTTGAAGAGAGGAATGGACATGCTCAACTGGATAATGTTGAGCCAATCAGTATCCTTAATCCATTCCTTGGGCTTTTTCTTCACGGACGCGATATCGAGCGCGCCGCCGCCCTTGACCAAACAGCTAAAGTGATCCATAGTAATGGTATCCGAGGAAAGCTGCAGCTTCAACGCAAGCAGCAGCGCGTAAATCTTCTTGTGGATCTCCAAGTAGCCGCGGCAAATATACAAAAATGTACGAAAGGTCAAGTCATCGACAATATTCGCAATGCGCTTAGCGGGAATCGCAGCCTTTGGCGCTTCCTTCATCGACTGCTGAAAGACTCCAATAAATTGTGCTAAGGATGTCTGGTACATGGGGTTGACAGGCGAAAGTTCTGCAATCAAGAAATAGATGATGGAGCCACGCTTGGCAACAGGTCGGTACTCTTCGCACGCAACCCTGATGCGTTCTTCAGCCTCTCCCGCGTTTTTGAGCTTCTCGCTGGCTTCGCCCGATGTTTTCTTAGTCACATTGAGAACATCAATGATGTCGGGATCATCTAGCAGGGAGCCCTCACAATTTGACAGCTTATACAGCAGGTCATCCTGCAGCTGGAGGATTTGAGATTTGCACGCGTTTACCTCTGTCTTGAGCTTTGTGCGCTCAAGCTGGAGTTCAGGCTTTTCAAACTGCACCACCCTGTCCAGAAGCTGGTCCTCAAGACCAGTCATCGTCACGGTAAAATCAATTATAGTCACCTTGGCCGAGAGCTCAGGTGTGTAGTGAGGGTTACCGAGACTACTGGTGATGTACAACTTAAAATTGAGCGGCTCGACATCGCACTCTTTGTCAGCCAGCGCCACAATGTAGCCCTTGCCTTTCTTCTGAAACGCCTTGTCGAGGATAGGATCCAGCACAGGATCCAGTGACTCTTCAACACCGGCAAGTAGGAGAGGTCGCCCGAATCCGAGACAGTCCTCAAGGGAGTTACGAAAGGCCTTGTCAACGAAACTCGTCTCTTTGCATTCGTTTGCGGCTTCCTTGTTCTTGATCCACGCGAGGCCTTGGCCCTGGGGATCAATCATGAGAGGATATCTCGAAGCATTGGTTGTAAGGATCCCATTTTGAATTGACAGATCATCTGTCGGTAGACCCTGCAGATTCCATGATCCGGTGGTGGCTTCATCAGCCAACATGGCTGCCACCTGCAATCCCTTTGTCACAGGAATTTTCTTTTCCTGCAAGTCTTCGAGGAACTTGTTGTCCAGAAGCAATTGACGGAAGGCTTTGTTGAAGGGTCCAGTGTAAGACATGAAGCCACAGGCAATGGCGCAATCTCCTGCGAGGCGGGCCATCTGGTCAGCAAAATCTGCCGACTGTTTCGTCCAGCGGTCACGCTCACCAGCCAGACCGGTCAGCAGCTGTGTTGCACCGTCCATTTTCCGCTTGGTATTGTCTGCCTCATCCTGCAGCTTTTGCTTCTCCGACATGGCTTTATCAAACTTTTCTTGCATGGCGTCCAGCTCAGCCTGAGCCCCAGCGAGCTCAGCCTCCGCACCCGCCAACTTCTTTTGGGCTGTTGACAACTCTGCTTCCTTGAGACGCAAGCCATCCATTTTAGGGATCACAACCTTGGCAATCATGTGATACGTCACCATTGCCTTGACCCACTTACACAGGCCGACAGCCATCTCAGACGCCTTTAACGCCGCTTCGACCGTGAAGAGCGGGTGATCCACATAGGGCATAAGCAGTTCACAGTCCTCGTCCGTGATGCACTCCTTGGGGAAGCCCTGGAGCTCAGCAAGGAAAGTGGGCTCGCGCATCACTGATGCAGCGTTCTTCTCGGGGTGCCCGCCTTCCTTCGAGTAGTTGGGAGCATAGCATGGGAATCCTTTGATGTCGATCATGGAGCACTTGAGCATCGTGCGGCGTTTGAGAATAAGCACACCATCAAAGATGATTTTGATGACTTCGGGAGGTTTGCCGAGCGACATGAGGTTCTTGATATCGGCGGGCTTGATCGCTTTCAAGGCATCTTCAGCCTCCGCAAGTGCTGGTTTTGCGGCTTCCAGATCTTTCTCGACTTCTGCCTTTTCACCACCAATCACAAAAGCCTTCTCATTGGCGGCATCAGCAACAATCTTAGCCGAGGCCTTGATTTTCTCTGCCGATGCGGTCGAGATGGCAATTTCTTTCATCAGCTCGCTCGATTTTTTGACTGCCTCTGCCAATATGATCTCAGAAGCCGCAAGTTCGATCTTCATCTTTGCAACGTCATCCTGGGCCTGGTAGAGTTTCTCGAGTCCGTTATCAATTTTGATCTTAAGAATGTCAACACCATCCTTTTCGCGTTTGTACACCACGAGATAACTCTTGAGGAACGAGAGGTATGACTTTGGCGTAACGTATACATAGCGGCGATACTTTGTCAAATAGTCCAAAGTCGCATCTTGAACCAGCTTGTGCACCATTCCCATATGGACCATGACGGCTTTCTTGACTTCTGGCGTTGATGCCATATCGAACTTCTCGATGAAGGACTCAGCCACATTCTTCAGACCCGACTCGGGCCAGGGTAGGAACCAATCCACCGTAGTGCAATTAATAAGACCCGGGAACTTGCGGGTGCGAGTCGACAGCAAAACGCCGACAGGAGACATGCAGAGAACAATATGCAGATTTGCGCGGGAGCGCTGAAGGAAAAGGCGCCACAGATTATCGGCTGTGTCGATGAATCCTTTGCCACCATCCTTCTTGGCGACAGGTCGCATATCTCCAATGATCGCGTCCACTTCGTCCTTGGCAAATAGGCCCGAAACTTCGCCAGTTGACAAAATCTGGTTGATATACTCAAGAAAGCCTTCATCCTTGACCTCTGCATCTGTGAAAAGGAAGCACACGGGAGTTCCTTTGATGCCCGCTGTCTTAAACAGTGCCTTGAGGTCCTCAAACAGGTTGTTGGTGTTATAGCTCTTGGTAATGACAATCTGGAAGGTGAAGCACCCACAGATAAAGGCTGCAAGTCGGGTTAGACTTTGTTTGCCGGAGCCGCCGACACCAACCAACATCATTGACCCTCGATCTTGATTTAGTACGCGGTTGATGCGCATGAGATGCTCAAGCGCGTATTCAAACAGCACAAGCTCGAGCTTGCCAATCTTATTTTCATCATTGTGCTGGATCTGAAACTGGAGTGATTTACCTCTCACTTGCTCAACGTCAAGGACTTCTTCATAGAGCTTCGGACGAGCGTTTTCGACGCAGCCATCATCGTCGATGATAGGATCACCAAGGAAATTCACGAAATAACACAATCCGCTCGTCTTGCTCACCAAATCTTGTCCAAACACATCACCCAGGACATTTAGGATTGCGTTGCTCTCCCAATCCTTGTCTGGGCCGTTGGTGAGCTTATCAGTAAAGACTCGCTCGCACTCATGCCTCCACAATTTAACGAGATACACTTCGTCTTTGACGGTGTTTTGAGGAGCTTCAAAAATGCCCGCAAAAACACGCGAGAGCTCTCGCATATTGAACATGTAGTGGAATTTGGCCGGGGTGGGCAACATCTTGTTTGATGTCTTCTGCCACAGCTGGATGGTTGCTTCCGTGAGCTTTCCCGCCACCTCCTGGACTACCTTGGGAACACCAGCATGGTCTGACAGACGGCCACGGATGATGGAGCCAAAAATGTTGTCGACTGCTGCCAACGAGGGCATCGTCACATTGAAGAGGCAGAATTGCCTCTTGAGACGATGCGGCACGTCGTTGCGTCCTCCACCTGGGTGCATCATTGCAGCGCAGTAGCACATGTCTGCCAATGTGATCCACTGTGCGTGTGTGTGTGCGTGTGTGTGTGTTTGTACGTGTGCGAAAGAACAGGAAAAGTGGAGCGTGCAAGACAGAGCGAGACAGAGAGAAAGAAACGGCAAGTGCGCACGCGAGAGAGCAAAACACGAAATAGATAGAGCACGCGCGTGTGAGCGTACGCGTGTGATAAACATAGAGAGCGAAAGGGTGGCGAGGGATAGAGACAGAGAGAGAGGAAGAGCGATAGATGTTTTGTGTATTCAAGAGAGAGCGTGCACGTTTGCAACAGACACGAATCTCGACACACAAACACCCACAATCTCGCACTCCAACTCCCTCTCTTCCACACACACACACATACAAATGCACGCACACACTTATACCTGGCCTGCCTTGTCAAGGTTATAGATGCCATTTTCAGAAATACTCTGGCGCACAATCTCGTTCGTGATCTGATCACCCCAGCTGTTGATGAGGGGCATCGAGACATCGTCGATGAAAAAGAATCCCTTCCTGCCGCCGGGGGGGCCAAAGGTTGTGCCCTGGCGCTTCTCGACGGTGCTTTCAAGAGTGCGCTGGTAAATCTGGGGCGAAGTCACAAATGAGAAGGGCGTCATCTTCTTGGAGAATTTTTCCTCGTCCAGGTTGCGCATATACATCAAAATACAGGTTGACTTGGACACTCCCGCGCCACCAGTGAAGAGAACCGGTTTCTTGGCGGGCACCAACATGTTGAGCATAGATTCGTAGCGCAGCGAGTCCATGGTTGGGATGAGCAGATCAGCAAACTTAGGTTCGTAATCGGTGGGATACACATACGGTTCAACCACCGAGCTCCAGTGCGCCCATTCGCCGTTTACGTCTACAAAGTACTCGTAGGCAGTATCGTTGTTGAGCTTGGGGGCGTTGCTGGCGAGAGACATGAGCTTCTCACTGAACTTTGCTCGATCTTCGAGCTCCAAGAGAGCCCCAAATGACCAGCACAGGGAGTAGATGAAGAAACGTTCCATGTGCACATCGGACAAGAACTGCTTGGTGTCAACGAAAGGCTGCGTTAGTTCCTCTAGGATGCGGAAGCATCCAGTTACATAGATTCCATCGGTAGAATACATGACCGGCTTGCACTCAATTGTGACACACTGAAGAAGTGGTTCCATGTACTTGTCAATAAGTTCTTTCAGGAAAGGGGCCTCCTTTTCACGCCGTAATTGCAGCCAAGAGATAGTCAAAGGCTCCCATCCCAGGATGGAAAGAGAGAAGAAGATAATTGCCATACGAGAAACTGTTGCTGGCGACGCGTTCATCAGGTTCTCGGGCTCAAAAATGGCCTTCATCTCCGGCGTCATGGGGATTCGATCTCCATTAGCAAGGGTGAGAAGCTTATTGTCGTCGAGCACCGTGTTGAGGTTCTCGATCCAAATAGCATCCACAGGTCCATCAAGGAGAATGAAGGTCTTGTTGTTCTTGGACTTGGCAGCTTTGCGCCACAAGAAGGCAAAGACACCATCCGTCCAGTCACCCGTGGTGGGATCCAGATTACCGAACATCTGTGGGGCAGTGATCGCCTTAGGATTCATTCGAAGAATAACATGCTTCATGTCAGTCTCAGACAAAGCCTCTGAAAGCACTTCAAGAGCACATGTCTTGCCCGAACCCGTCGGACCGACCAGCCCAATTCCGTGACGCACATAGTAGGCCTCAAGGATCTGCACAACTTTGCCTGCCCATTCCCTAGCCTTGCCCCACTGCAGGTTCTTGGCTTCGCTGGTGGCAATCCTTTCTGAAGCCTTTTCAATTGCAGGAAACGTCGCTTTTTCAGCTGTCAGACCTGGGAAAAGGTCGCCGATCAGGGAAAGGAAAAGTGGAACATCCTCCTGCACGAACTTTGACATGTTCATGTCACGGAGTGTTCGCATCATGAGCATCTGCTCTGGTGCCGTGATCATGGCGCGTTTTGCACTACCAGCTGTACGCAGGACAGAAAGGATGTTGCGTAGGCCGTAATCGTAGTGGGTCTGCTTGGTCAGCTGCAGCTGGCAAAGCTTGTAAAGCAGATCGAATTTGATAGCGATGACCTTGTTCTCGTAGTAGCCGCACGCCGCAAGCTTCACAGTCATAATCAACATGAAATCGGGAACCATCATCATGACGCCGCGAAACAAGGCCTTGAGGTTCTCAGGCAACTCCTGGCGTCCAGCATAACCGGGGTTCATGGTAATGAAATAAGAGCAGCCAGGCCGAATGGGGATGCGATCTCCATCCACGAAAACAAACTCGTCCTTGCGTTCCCTCTGCGCGGCCAGCACACAAGCAACCTGCGAGGCGCACACTGAGAGCACGTCAAGATCAATGCGATTGAACTCGTCGAAGCATCCCCAACAGCCAGCCATGGCCAAGCCCTTGTAAATCTTGCCCATACTCTTGACGTCAAGCTGGTCAGAGCAGTTAAAAACGACAGTCCAGTTGCCCAACATCCTGCCCATGTCTTTTGTGGTCTCTGTCTTGCCTGTGCCCGCAGGACCTGCAGGAGCACCACCCAAAAACATGCCGATGGCCTGCGAAAGTGTGACATAGCAACGGTCGGTCAATGGTGTTACAACCAGGCGCTCTTTGCACCCAAGGTACTCGTGCTGGTAATCAAACGTCACGTCGCAAATCACAATTATGGACACGTCCTTCTCGACACTCCAATAGATTCGCGCCTGTTTCAACCACTCAAAATCCTGGGGATCCTTGATCTTGATCTTGAGAAAATGATCCGAAACGTCGTATTGATGCACCTGGATCGTGATGAGAGTCTCAATGTTGGTTCGTTCCAACTTGTTCCATCTGTCTTGAACCGTCAGACCAATCAACTCGTTGAGGGTGGCCATAGACTTCTTCTTGCTTGTCGCCATCGCAGTCTTATCCTGTCGCGCCTTCTTCAAGCTGTCTTCAACTTCAGTGGTCCATTGGAACTGGAGACCCATGATACAAATCTGGGCAGGGAAACGATTTACAATATCCTCCATGCCCATGCCATCAACCTCGCTGCCGCAATCGCGGGAGATATCCTGCATGGTGTCCTGCATGCTTTTCACAACTTCGCATAAGTAGTCTTCGACGTTTCCTTGAAGAGTAAAAGGATTTGAGAAAGGAACTTCCTCCTTGTCATTTGCCACCAAGTGGGTAGCCATGTACTTCTTCTGCTTGTCAAACAATAGACCGGCAGTGGAGTCAAAGACGTTTTGCAGGTGGGGAACGACAGCATGCGGGTCAGAACCCTGAGATAGAATTTCCAGAATAGTACCGTCTGAACAAAAGTAGAATCGGGGAAACGCATTGCATTTTGTTGCAAGGTATCCAGTCAACGATTTCTGACAAAGCTCAAGTTGCTCAGCGAGCTGAGGCAAAAGGCCTTTCATCAAGTCGTTTCCGCAGCAGGCTATAACACAGTTGGGGTTTTCGTTGGCTTTGTGCGCAATCTTTTGGAAATTCTTATCAATTGTCGCAAATCGTTTGGCCTCTTGGGGGAGCTGTTTGGCAATATCACCTGACGAGAACACAGCCTCCATATAAATCCAAACGTTTTGAACCTGAATCCACTGCTCAAGCAAGTCGGAAATGGTCGAAAGGTTCGAGATCCACTCTTGCACACTATCGCGGAAAGGAGCTGAATATCGATTTCCAGCCATGGACCCGAGTGCCATCAGGGACTCCTCATTCGCTTCCATGATCTCTCCCATCGACTTGCCCTCAAGGATCACTGGTCCATACTTCTTGAAATTGGAGAATCCAAAGGCAAAGCCTTCGGGGCCATCCCATTGCGCGATAATGATACTTAGCTTGTTCTCAATTTGGAGCTCCTTATCAGAACCGCCAGCAATATCCTCGACATCCTCCGCAAACCCCACCATGCCAAGGTCCAGGACGTTTTGCAGCTTGCAAAGCTCAATGGATGGACCCGCATCATCCATCGGAATTGTCTTCGCACAGACAGTCTGGATGGAATCCCAATGGCGCCTGCGCATACTAGGATTTGCGCACTGCTGAAGGATAGGTAGCACCTCAAAGAAGTCGTCAATGGTCTTCTTGAGCTCTCCATATGCGTCCCAGTCACGGAGTGCCTTGGGCATACGCTTGCACGAACTCTGGAAGCCAGTTGCAGTATCTGTCATGACCTCAATGTTGGCGACGACGTCGGTCCACATCATGTCACCATAGTTCTTGATAGTCTGCACCACGTTGACAAAGAGCGAGTAGAGCTTGTCAAGCAAATCCAACTCTTTCTTACATGCCTCAAGCTCAGGATACTCTGTGATGGGCAGCCCAAATAGCTCTTCACCCTCGCAATACGAATCCCACTTGCGTTGTCGCTCTTCATAAAGGCGCTTGAATTTCCGCATGCGCTCTGCTGCCTCCATTGGCGGCACGCCTTCGACCATGGGCCCGTTAGCAACAAAGTCAGTGCGGAACTCCTTGGCATCGACAATGAAGACCTCAACGTCGGTGGTGAGCTGCTCTTTGAAGCCTGCCGACATGGCGCTAAGTTTATCACTGGAGATGCCGGACTGCAGCTTGACTTTCTCCCAAGTCACACGCATAGTGCCGAGGTCCTCCATCTCCTCCTTCTCCACATGCACGCCGTTCTTGTTCAAAAGATGATACTTTTCCTCGACGGGTACGAATCGATAGTCAATATCCGCATCAGTCTCGCGGATAAGCTTCATCACCGCCATCACATCACGCACATCATCGAGATCTTTCATAGGTCGATCTAATTTCTGGAGCATTTCCTTGAAAATATCCTGTAGGGCCGACATTTCGTCTCGCGCAGATTCATGCAAATTTTTGGAATACTGTGACTTCCAGGCTGCTGCCTCAGATTTTAAAGAATTCTTAACAGGCTTGGTCTCGAGCGACATGCAGCCAATGACATTCACTGAGGGGATCTCGTCGACGGTGATCTCAATGTCGACATATTTCTTGAGCTCATTGTCAAAGGCCTCGAGGTCTGGCTCGGTTTCCATGAATTTGGTGTACTCTGCCTGCTTGTCCATTGTCCACAGATCCTTGAAAGACATGAAAGATTGCAAAAAGTCTTGAACCTGCTTTTTCGTGCCTTCCACGCTGCCCGTGAGCAATAGCACGACCTTAACAATCTCCCGATCTTGTGCAATGAGGGCATGGAAAGTAGAGAGCTTGGAAATATCATGGGAGCGGTCCTGTCCCCACTGGCAGATGCGCTTGGAGCACTTGAGAACGTTGATAGCGCACCTGTTAATGGCCATCTGGATCTCCTCCAGCGTAGGGTTCATGCTCACATTCGGGACATACAGCTCGACATTGACATCGAAAAAGGGCTTATCAAGTGCACTGGCAACTTCACCCGGCGCAAGTATGCGAGATGCAAGTCGGCGCTTCAGAGTGTGGAACGAGTTTTTGGTGGTGTTGAGGATGGCTAGATACATGAGGCGACTGTAGTGATCTCGAAGCTTCTGGATGGTATCGTCAGCAACGTTGGGACAGCTTCCTTCATCCATCGGGAAGCTTACTACGACGTTGATGAGATCCTCCACCGCCCTCTCCACTTCAAGGTTCTTGGCATCCATGAGCACAGTCTTGCGTTTTGTCACTTTTTCTTGCATGATGACAAACTGTTCTAACGTAAAGGTCGATTCTGATTTGATATCGACGAGCAGAGTTCTGCTAATCGTTTTTAAATTGAGCTCCACGCGGTTTTCGATGAGGTCATTGATCTTCGAGATGAGGTCTTCGAACTTGCTGAGACCATAGTGGATTTTGTGCAAGTAGCTGTCGATATTCATCGACTGCCATGTCAACATGATCATGCCAGGGCTGATCTTTTGATCTAAATCATCCAAGTGCATCTTGAGCATAGGACGGATTACGGGGATGACGCGGCCCAATACTCTGTCGTACTCGCGCAGCGCAAATAGGAGCTCATAGAAGTAGCGCTTGAATTTATCTTCTTGAAGCAGCACCATCTTGGACGATTCGGGCACTTCCACGCCAATGCGCTGCATGCACTTGGTTTCTCGCATTAACTGCAAAATCTCGCGGTCAAAGTTGACAAAGAGGCGTCCGGACTTGGGGTGACGCACAATTAAGGATGCTTGCAGACCCGCCTTGGCGGCATCGATCGACTTGCACCAAGCATGATGCCACAGAGTCTCGTATTCAATGAGAGCTCGCGCTACCTTGTTGTAGGTTTTGACAATCTTTTTCGACTCCTTTGTGGTCATTATGCTCTTGTTGGCCTGGAATTTCTTCATCGGGTCTTCGATTCGTCTTAATAGCTGGCGCGCCCAGCTCAGATTGCCTGCCACCGGTGGTGCATTGCGCGAGGTTGGTGGGGAGTTCTTCTGTTTGTCGTAGATTTTCTGCACGGTCTCGAGGTCAAGGCCATAATTGTGAAAGATGACTGTGTACTTGCTGTCGAGGTCCGACTTGAGGGTCTCACGTTGCAAAATGATCTCAAACTGCTTGAGAAGAGCAAGCGCGTGTTCGGTACTCGAAATATTCTCAAACGAGGCGTTAATGAAGCCCTGCAACATCGTCTCTTGCTCCGCAATATTGACGTTATACTCAAGGAAATCGCGATCAAAAGTGTTCTTGGTGTAGTCAAGCAGATCGTAGGGCTTTTTCTTAAAGTCATCCACGAGCGAAAAAAATTGAAACATGAGAGTTTCCATCCCCTCAACTTTGTTCTGCTCGAGCGCCGTAAATTGTACGATAGTTGTAAACATATCCATAAGCTTCTGAACACGCTTGCAATATAGATCGAACTTGCCGAAAATACGGCTCTCGTTAAAGTCAAACTGCTTTACCTTGGGCTGTCCTTGCAGCTTCTCCTTAGTGATGCGGTACAGCTCTTGATATGCATCATTAAGTCTAAGGCTCATCTCCAGTCTTTCAAGCAGGTCCTCGGGATTCTGATCCCACAGTTTCACTTTCGAGCCCTCAGGGTCGGGAAATTCAACATTTGTCTTACAGGTCTTGATCATCTGATTTGTGATCTTGACAAAGAGGGTTGTCATGTGCTCTTGCGTACTGTAGTAGCGGGCAATCGTAAGCATCATCTTGACGTTGTTCATGAGCGAGGGAAGAGACTCGATGATCTCTTCAGGCTTCCCAGAGTACAATGGCTGCGTGAAACGCTCGAGTGTTGAGAGGTACTTGACGTTGTCTTTGGCTTCGTTCAGAGCATCCGTGATGCCATTGTCGCAAGTCCTCCACCTTTTGAGCACCTTTGACTTTGCTGTCACTAAGACACCAGTGACAATGCGTGCCAACGGGTTCTTGAGTTGCTCGACGATATTGTTAAACTGGGCCATACGCGTGCGCCAGTACTCAAACTCTGTCTCAGGACCTTGCTCGTCGTTTTCCTTGTGCTGTTTCTGGCGCTCGTCGAGCATCTTTTCAGTTTCGTCGCACCAATTATCGCAGATTGTTTCGAAATGATTCACCACTTCGCTGCTCACACAAAGGAGGGGAAAGCAGATGGGGGTTAGAGGGATTTTCAACTCAATTCATGTCTTGATTACAAGCAATAGTAAACGCACTACTATAGCAATAGTAAACGTGCCCCGTTACTGTAGCTATAATATGGATTCTATTGTTGGCAAGATAGTGTACCAAACAAGCTGTACTGTACTAGGGTACGTAAGGCCTTGAGTAAAGGTCCTGTGCACTACATTTACACACGCGCACCCACCCACAGAAAATCAGCACTGGGGTTCCGCCAATCCATCTCTATCATCACACACCTGTCTACAGCTGCCTTGGCGAATCCGGTCTGAGTAGGCGGGATATTTCCGTACTGGCTACCATCGGGCATTTTCAATTCAATGCCAATATCCAAGCTGTGCACGGCCTCGGTGACGAGATCACTGAACTTGCCCATTCTTGTCTGGTACTCTTTCCAGTCACTATCATTGCACTTATTCAGGATTTCGTTCTGCTCGATCCATGGCTTGAAAAGGTCCTGCAGCACACTCTGCAGACTTGAGAGGGGCTTGCCCATAATTTCGCCATACGAAATGTCGGTCTCGATAGTTTTCACATCAATTCCCTGCACATGGTAAATTTCACACGGGTCAGAATCTAAAACTCCAATTTGAACAAGCACCATCTTCTTGAAACTTTGAGAGCCTTGCACCACCGCTTCCAGAGATTTTGCGAGCCTTTACCATGGCCTGCTTCGGCTCTTTACCCGCATTCTTCGCTTTCTCTCGCGCTATGCTTACTGCAAATTGCCTGCTGATTTCTAAAGGTTCTTTTCGTCCAGAAAGCACTCTGTAGGCCAGGCGGTTCATGTAGGGCGGGAACTTTGTCTCATCGGAAAGTGGCATTTGAGAGTGGGAAAGAGGGAAGAATGAAGAGACGGAATGGGTGAAAGCGGGTGGAACTGACTTTGGGGTTGGTGCGAACAAAGTAGATGCACTTGCCGACGAGACTTTCTTCACGCCCGTCGCAAAAGGATAACTTATTCTTTCCTTTCGGGTCTGCTTGTGAAGGCTGCATGTACAAAATACAAATAGTCAACCTGCTGGCTTCAATCATACACAGCACTGCATCTCGCATGTCGCCTCCTTGTGTGTATGTGTGTGTGCATGCGGCACACGCGCGCACGCACCCTAAAAGTGTGATGACAAGAGAACGCATTTTCGAGCGAGAAGAGAGAGAGAAATGCAGTCGGGATCTAGGACTTGTACTCTCGAGTGTGGCGCCAATGCCCATTATTTCTGATGGTTAAAACGTACCACATCGCAACTTGTATGCATACGTGCTCTTTCTCTCTCATGCGCTCTCTTTCTCAATGTCTCTGTTGTACTCACTTGCACTCGCTTTCTTGCCCTCGCTGTATCTTGCCCTCGCTCTCTCGCTCTCTCAAACCCACACACGCACACATTCTCACACAGAGGACGCACAAACGCATGCACACGCACAAGTTCACACGCAACACTGCAGCATCTGTTCACATCAGCTGTATCTGTTTGGCGGGTGGGACAGGCACCTGGCAAAAGATGATGATTTTGTGGATCCCATCCGACCTGTAAAAATCATCCAGAATCTGCCGGGCATACAGTCGCGTCACTTACTACACATACGTCATGCGCGTGAACAACATGTGCAGGGCAGAGAAGTTGACCTGCTTGCTCTTGGCCGCACCAAGCAGCGAGTCTACGGAAGGCGCGAAGCTCCATCCCTCCAGCGCCTGTTCAATTCGCTCTTGAATGCAGACAGTACGGGGATCCATTCTTTGCCAGCTGTGTTCTGGCTTGCCCTTGAGCTAGAATGCCCGCGCTGTTGTGGCCCGCAGCTGGCGCCAGCGCAAGGATGGTCAGCAGAAGGCTCGGCGTGGGCCAGACAAAGCAGGGTCTGTCGCCTGTCGCCAGCCGTTGCGTTCCGTGTGTCGTTAAGACGACCTTGCAATCCCTGCAAAGAGAATCGATTCTCAGTGGCCGTTGGTCACGCGGAAACAGAGGGGGGGGAAAGAAAGAAAGGAAAAAGGGAAAAAAAAATTTCTGCAGAATTTTTTGTTCCCCTTGTTGGGCAGAGCAGTTGGTTGCCTTAGCTTGGTTCTGTTGAACTTCTCTGTTCCTGTTTTTGGTATGAAAGGGGTGTTTTCCAGAATTTCTGGCACTAACTGGTTTTTGTTTTTCTCGATTTTGAGTCTGTTTTTGCAGATGTGGCGGGGAATCAGCATGCGATCAGCTGACATGCAACCAGCCGACTCTTCGACCAGTGACATCTTCCCGCATCCACACCACACCCTCACCCCGACCTCCCACCTGACCACACCGTACCACCTGATAACCGCACCCTATCACCTTTCACTCAAGACCTCACAGTCCGACGGCGACCTCGCACCCACACACCACAATTACAACCAGGGTACATATCCGCACGCACGGACCTTCCACCCCCCTCACTTCCACCCTGTGTAAAAGAACAATTCAATGAGTCCCTCATACTCCTTTCAGCGTCGTGTTAACCTGCCCTGAAGGTGGATTTTCCCGTCCCAAGTGTGAGTTACCAACCTGGGCGCTTCACCAATAACAGCCTTGGTGTCCCTCACGCACCTTTTTCTCTTTGTGTGCCTATCTTTATGTACCAATCACTTGCGCATCACTTCAAACCCACGTTCGTACATGGTACATATGACGCTACATCTCTTTCACAACACATCCAAATCAACTCACATACACATTTAATGAACTCCAAAAAAGAACATAAATGGTTAAAAAAACGAATGGAGAAAAATAAAAATAAAACCAAAAATAAAACAAAGCAAAACCACTTTGCTTGTCCCAACTTCTTTTAGTGCGGTAAATCATTTTTAGTAGACGTAACAGTCGCGTATTGGATGGAGGTGAAGTTGGAGAAGGAGTTGAAAAGAATGCCACACAAATATGGCGAAACTTTTGTGGGATTCTTTTTAACTCCTTCCCCAACTTCAGTCCCAACTTCAGTTTTTTCTTTCTTTCCCAGACTGACGGTTGAGGAAAATGTGTGCAACACCCTGGGACTTGTTAGGTTCGACTTGTTAGGGTCGTTGCAATTTGTTAGGGTCGACTTTTTAGAGTCGCAAACGAAGAAAGTTACGCATTTTCAAGATGATTGTGCTGGCGTTCGGAGAGATAATGTTGTTTATTGGAAAACCAAAAGGAAGATCAATAATGATCTCCAATAGCTGGCGTTCGGCATTAGGTAATCTTGGTTGCTCCAAGAAGAGTACGGAAAATATATTAGTCAATCGAAGTTGGGATAAGCGAAGTGAAAGTGTTAAAGTTTGGCCTCATTCCAGTGATTAGGTTGGGTCTTCGAAACCCAAGAAAAAAAGAAAGAAAGAAAGAAAGACAAAAGACAAAAAACGAGGAGACGGGGGGTCCAGGATGTCGAACTTGAACACATTCTCTACTTGACCAGTTTCGAAACGGTTTGGTCCTAAGAGTACCGGTACACACACCGTTACAGCACGCCAAGAGGCCCGAAGTGAGGACAATTTACTACACACAACGGGGCTTTCTTACAAACCACAATTCCAACTCGCCCCTTTCGAGAAATTTTGTCAAAGCGGAAAGGAACAGGCTAGGACGGGCGGGAGTAATGTTGAATGAAAGCAATTGAGAGAGAGCATCTTGAAACCCATATAGCCTAGATCAATTAATCTTGTTTGGTCAGCCGTTGACGCTTCAAGTTGTGTTCCGTGTGTCGTCAAGACGACCTTGCAATTCCTGCAAAGAGAATTGATTCTCAAGTAGCCGTTGGTCACGTTGGGTCCGTTCGAAGAGGAAGAGGAGGGGATCGGTATAGCCAGCGACGTAGTTAAGGTAAAGGGTGAGGATCCGGCCACTCCAGGTTGTCGGAGGTCTGTCGACACGAGGAAGCCCCGGGACCGTAACGATTCCCCAATATCTGTTTAATAAACCACAGCAACTCACAGTGGAGGGGGGGAAAGAAAGAATGGGGGAAAGGGAAAAAACATCGGGTGTTCGCCATCTGATTGGGTGTTAGCCAGAGCACTTGGTTGCGTTAGCTTTGTTCTGTTGAAATTATGTTTTCCTTTTGTTTGTACGAAAGGGGTGTTTTCAGAATTTCTGGTACTAACTGGTTTTTGTTCTCGATCTTTTGAGTCTGTTTTGGCAAGTTTTTGGCGGGAAATCAGTATGCGACCAACTGGCGCACGACCAGCCAACTCTTCAGCCAGTGACACCGTGCCCAAAAAATCTTACCATCACTTAGGACTTTCACCAATGAGGCCGAACGAACTTTGGACCTGCCCAAACGACGGAGCCGCCAGGGCACAAGCCCCTGGTTGTCAACGGAGTAGTTGTGGGTCCGTTCGAAGAGGAAGAGGAGGAGACCGGTGTAGCCAGCGACATA
>Ga0209491_10005669_pt1 | contig 18056 bp, 12 predicted proteins | sample BON02_FD_187213 | JGI IMG/M metagenome (GOLD analysis project Ga0209491, IMG submission 187213) | Freshwater microbial communities from Lake Bonney liftoff mats and glacier meltwater in Antarctica - BON-02 (SPAdes) (version 2) | ecosystem: Environmental > Aquatic > Freshwater > Ice > Glacier...
AAACAAACCAAAAACAAACCGAAAACAAACCAAAAACAACCAAAACAGCGCGCGAGGCCGCCGACATCGTCCTGCTCGACGACAACTTTGCCTCTGTGGTCGCCGGCATCGCCGAGGGCCGCACGGTGTTCGACAACCTCACCAAGACGTGCGCCTACACCTTGGCGCACGCCGTCCCCGAGGTTTTCCCCTTATTCTTGAACCTGGCGCTCAACATGCCCGTGGGCCTGGGCGGCCTGCTGATCCTGTCGATCGACCTAGTGACGGAGCAGGGGCCCGCCATTTCATTAGCCTACGAGCCGGCGGAGGAGAACGTCATGGCGCGCCCGCCGCGCGATCTGGCCCGCGACCGCCTGATCTCGGGCGCCCTGCTGCGGCACGCCTACCTGGTGGTGGGCGTGGCCGAGGCCCTGTGCTGCATGCTGTCGTTCTTTGCGGTGTTCTGGTGGCGCGGCGTGCCCATCTCGAGCGTGTTTGACAGCGCGCCGACCTACTGGCGCGCCGACGCCGGCTCGCCGCCGCTGGCGCTGTGCCCTCCGTCCGCCCCGCCCCCCTCGTCCGCCCCCTCCTCGGGCGCCTTCCTCGCCGGCGCGCCCGCCTCCACCGCCGGCTGCCGCTCGCTGTCCGGGTACGACCAGCGCGACGTCTACTTCCAGGCGCAGGCCGCCTGGTACGCCTGCCTGGTTGCCTGCCAGTTCTTCCACGTGTGGGCGTGCAAGGCCCGCCGCGCCCCGCTGTGGCAGCACGGCCCCATGCGCAACGCCGTCACCGCATGGGGTTGCGCCGTGGCGCTGTGCGTCATGCTGGCGGTGGTCTTCGTGCCCTTTTTGCAGCCCATCTTCCAGACGGCCGACGTCCCGGGCGTGGCCTGGCTGCCGGCGCTGGGCTTTGCGGTGTGGGTCTTTGCCTACACGGAGGCGTCCAAGCGGCGGGCGCGGCGGCACCCGGACGGCTGGTGGGCGCGCAACATGGCGTGGTGAAGGAGGGATGTTGTGCCTATCATTACAAAGGGGAGGCGGGCGGGCGGGCGTTTGGCGTTTGGCGTTTGCTTCCCCCTTTTTTTCTCTTTGCGATCTTTTTCCCGTCTTTGTGACCCCCTCCCCCTCCCTTCTTTGCTGGTGGCCGCACGCCTCGCCCCCTTTACCGCCCCCTATGCAGCTCTGTTTCCCCAACCTGATCAACCTCGATACTCCCCAGCACCAAGAGGGCCCACCTCTTTCTCGACTGCCCACTCCAAAAGTACTTTGAAAAAAACACGACATAAAAAACACAACGGGCTTCCCAAGTGATCGAGAGCGAGGCGCTCGCCTCTTGCTACTGCCCGCCCTCCCTCTTTCCCCCACAAAAGTACCCTTAGAAAACCACACCCCCAAGCACGCTCCGTGTTCCTGGCGCGACTCCTGATGCACATTTTTTTCGACTTTCCATCTCGTCTCTGTCGTATTTGTCGCTTTTTAGGCCGTCGTTTACGAGCGTGTTTTTTTTCCCCTTGATTCAGCGCGTTTCGCATTTCTCGCTGCCCGCCCTGACAAAAACGAAAACTGCTCTCTCGCCGCCGCAACGCACCAACAACCACCGAGGGTACCGAGCTGTAACAACTATTCCGCCACCCCGTCTCACCGCTCTCCCTCCTCGTCGTAGCCGGCGGCGCGCCCGAGCCGCCCCTCGCCCGCCAGCGCCGCCCGCTTCTCCGGCGCGCCCGTCGCCGCCGGCGTCTCCAAGCCCTTGTAGCCGCGCCGCAGCAGCAGAAACTCGGCGGCGGTGGCCGGCTCGACAGCGCGCGCGCCGCCCGAGACGGCGAGGGCGCGCGCTCCGCGCTCGATGATGTCGGCGGCGGCGCGCACGGGCGCGAGCTCGGAATATCCGGCGCCGCCTGTCGCCGCGAGCGCGCGCCCGCCGCCGTCGTCGCCGTCGCCGTCCTCTGCTCCGCCGCCGCCGCCCGCCCCTGCCTCTGCCTCGGCCGCCACCTCTCTCGCCTCGCGCACGACCGTGTCGAACCCGAGCGAGTAGGGCCGCGACTCGAGCAGGGCCACCGCGTCGAACGCGTCCAGGCCGCGCGCGGCGGCCCCGAACGCCACGGCCGCCTCGTGCGGCGTCACCACGGGCGCCAGAAAGCCGCCGCTGCCGCCGCCGCCCGCGCCCGCGCCGCCGCCCGCCGCCGCCGCCAGCAGCAGCGCGCCCTCGGGGTCGGTCACGTGCACGAAGCACCCGAGCTCGGGGAAGTTGGCCAGCTTGGCCGGGCTGGGCTTTCCCACCAGCAAGGTGTAGGGCCGCTTGCCGGCGGCGAGGGCGAGGGCGCGCACGGCCGAGACCGCCTCGCGAAAGCCGGCGGCGCCGAGCGTCCCAACCAAAACGCCCACCATCGGCGCGCCGTGCGCGGCCGAGACGGCAAAGCGCCGGCGGCGGCGCAGGAGCTGGCAGGCGCGCGCGATCCCGCGGGCGGCGGGGTACGCGGGGCCAAGGCGCGGGTCGAACGCGCGCCAGGGCGCGTCGGAGTAGACGAGCTGGAGGCGGGCGAGGGGCGCGGCGGCGGGGCCGGCGGCGGCGGCGGTGGCGGCCTCCTCGCGCTCGTCCTGTCGCTCTCGCTCGCCGTCGCCGCCGGCAATCGTTGCTGCTGATTCTGCTTCTTCTGTCGCTGTCGCGTCCGAGTCGACGAGCGGCCCCACCCACATGAGCAGCGTGTTCGACCGCGACGCGCCGTCGGGAATCGACCACTGCAGGCCCGCGCCCGTCAGAAATGCGGCGGGGGCGTCTGCGTCTGCTGCTGCTGCTGCTGTTTCTGTCGCCGCTGCTCGTCCTCCTCCGGCGGCGGCGGCGGCGGCCGGGTCGGCAACCGAGGCTGTAGCACCCGCCGTCGCCGCCGCCCCCGGCTGTCGCTGCAGCGACAGGCACTCGGCGACGCCCTCTTCGGGCTCGAGCACGCGCGGCAGCGGACGCGCGAACGCCACGGGCCAAGGCAGCGGCAGCGGGGCGGGCGCCGCAGCGCCGTGGCGGTCGCCCGCCTCCTCGTCGCCGGCGTGCATTCGCTCGAGCAGCGCGAGCGTCGCGGCCTCCACGCGGGGCAGCGCGTGCACGTACCCCTGGTCGAGCAGCACGACCGCCGCGCGTATCGCGGGGCCGTCCTCTACCGCCGCCGCCGCCGCCGCCGCCTCCTCCCGGAGCTGCACGCCGATCAGCGCCGCCAGAGCGAGCGCGCCGGCCTCGTCCGCCCCGCCACACCCGTCCTCCCGCGCGCCGGCCTCGTCCGCCGCCCCGCGCTCGTCCTCCCGCGCGCCGCCTCTGCCGCCGCTTCCCGCTCCTGCCCCTTCCCCTGCCGACGCCACTCCAACACCTGTTGCTCCTCCTCCTCCTGCCGGCACCGCCGCGGGCGAACCGGCCACCCCGGACGAGGGGGGCGAGAAAGGCGGCGGCGGCGGCGGCAGCGCCCGCCGCGGCAGGACGCACAGCGCGGGGGTCCGGGACGTGCGCGTGAGGGAGGCGGGGCCAAAGTGCACGACGCAGTGGGCGCTGACGTGGGCGGCGGCGACCTCGTCGACCGCCAGGGGGTTGGCGCTCGTGTCGGCCAGGATGAAGAGCTCCTCCTCCTCTTCCTCTGCCTCTTTTTTGTCGCCGCCGCCGCCGTTTGGCCGTTGCCGTCGCCGGCGCGCCGTGAGCGCCGCGCGCACGGCGGCCGCCAGCAGCGGCGCGTCGCGCAGGAGCCGGCCGTCGGGCACCTGCACGGCGACGCGCTTGAAGCCGCGGGACTGGACGTACTCGGCGATCTCGACCGCGTCATCCGGGTGCAGCACGCGCGCCATTGGGAGGGTAGGTGGCGCTCGGGTGATTGGCGGGCGGAAGAACGAGGGGACCTTGACGCGAGGAACTCTCGGCGGCCGCCCGGGGTGATGAATGGAGAATGGCGCTCGCTGGGATGTCTACTACTGTAGGACGAGACGGATGGTGATTGAGCAGTGATGTTGCCGAGACGTCTGTACTTGTCGGGCCGACACTGTCGGCGGCACGCCGTCGGTGCTGTCGGTCCGAATTCATAGCCAGCGTCGGACGATCGACGCGCTCGCACCTGTCTGTTGAACGAGCGGCGGAGACGGTATCACCGTGCGCTCCGGTCAGATCACACTCCACCGACGAACGACACGATCGCGAACCGCGCCCTCACCGACCCAGGAGCGTTGAGCGCAAGAAAAGGGCACGACAAAACCCCAGCGGGGAGAGAGGGAGAGACAGGAGGCCCTTTCAAACGCCATGGCGGAGACGCCTGCACCGCCCGCACTCCGGTTCCAGTATGAGGTGCGCCACATCAACGCGGACAAGCAGGGACGCAGTGGCAAGACGCGCGCGCGCGCGCTTTCGCCGCGTCCGCTCCGACGTCGCGGCGCCGCGCGCGCGTTTGTCCGTCGTCGCCGCTCAACGAAACGCCCCCAAGACCCAACCACCCCCCACCTCCCAAAAAACAACAACGACAGCTCCGCGAGTCCTTCGACGTCGCCGAGCTCGCCCGCCTCGCCGAGCGCGCCGGCCGCGCCATCCTGCGCGTCTACGAGTCGGGCGACGCCGGCGCCGAGACCAAGGGCGACGGCTCGCCGCTCACGCGCGCCGACACCGCCTCGCACGCCGTCATCGCCCGGGGGCTGGCCGCGCTGGCGCCGCACGTCCCCGTGGTGTCCGAGGAGGGCGGCCAGCCGGCGCCCTTCGAGACCCGTCGGTCGTACCGGTACTGCTGGGTGGTCGACCCGCTGGACGGCACGAAAGAATTTCTCAAGCGCAACGGGGAGTTCACGGTGATGATCGGCTTGGTGGATTTTACCGGCAAGGCGGTGGCGGGCAGCGTGCACGTGCCCTGCACGGGGCAGACGTACTACGCGGCGGCCGGGACGGGGGCGTGGCTGCGGGAGGGGGCCGACATGAGCGCCGCGGGGGAGGCGCGGGTCGAGGGGGCGTACGGGCGGGCGGCGGCGGCGGCTGCGGCCGCAGCGGCCTCCGCCGCGGGCGCGACGGCGAGCGGGGTCGCGGCGGACGGCGCGAAGCCCGAGGCGTCCGCCGGCGCGCTTCAGGCCGCCGCCGTCGCCGCGGCCGACGCCGGGGTGAGCACGCGGGCCATCCGGTGCGCCGAGTTCTCCGAGCAGGACGAAGGGCTGGCGATCGTCGCCTCGGCCTCTCACCTGTCCCCCGAAACCGAGGCCTTCTGCCGCCGCTTCCAGGCCCCGTCCTTCTCGCAGGTCGGCTCCTCGCTCAAGATGATGCGCGTGGCCGAGGGCGCGGCGCACTGCTACCCGCGCCTCGCCCCGACCATGGAGTGGGACACGGCCGCGGCCGACGTGATCGTGCGCGAGGCCGGGGGGGAGCTGCTGCGCGCGGGCGCGTGCGACGGAAAGTCCGGAAAGCTGCTGCCGGGGGTGGATTGGGAGGCAGAGCTGGCCGCGGGCCGGCCCGTCGTCTACAACAAGCCCGACCTGCTCAACCCCTACTTTGTGTGCTGGGGGAAGCGGCGTGCGGCGCCGTCGCCTTCTTCTTGAGGGGGAGCGGGCGAGGGCTGCTGCGGCGGTGGGGGCGTGGGCGGGGGCGGCGGCGATCGGGCGGGCGGAGGTCAGAGGCGCGGGCGCGACGTGCAACCGCTTTTTTGTTGCATTGTTGCTGTTGTTGCTTTCAACCCTTTGTTTTCGAATGTGGAAAATGATTGGATTGTGGTTTGCTTTAGCCTGCGCGTACGCTTTGTTTGTCTTTTCTTGTTCGGGCCTTTTCGCAGCAGTCGGGGCAGCGGCCAACCGACGACGATGGCGACGACCGGCGTCGAGCGTCCCTCCCTCTTCCCCCCCTTCCCTCCCTCACGCCTCACGCCGCCGCCGGCTGCGCCGGCCCCCCTCCCTCCCCCTTGCCCTTGCCCTTGCCCTTGCCCTTGCTGCCCCCCGGGTACCTCCGTTTGGCCTGCGAGTACAAGAACACCCCCCCGAGCGCGATCGCCGTCCCAATCACGTTCTGCCGCGACATCGGGTGCGCAAAGGCGACGACGCTGGCGACGATGACGACCACCCGCTTCACGCAGTTGCCGATCGAGTGGGTGACCGGGGACACCCTCCCTAAGATCGAGTAGGACAGCTGCTGGTAGCCGTGGAAGCACAGGCCCGCGAGGCCCAGGCGCCGGAAGAGCAGGTCCAATTCGGCGCCCGAAAAGCCGGCGGCGGCGAGCGCCGAGGGGAGCAGCGGCGCGCCCTCGACCGCCAGCGTCACGGGGAGCAGCATGAAAAAGGACAGGACCGTGATCGTCTGGAAGAGGGCCATGTTGTTCATCGCGCCGCCCTTGGCCAGCATGAGCTTCTTGGACAGGACGTTGCGGCTCTGGAACGTGATGTTGGAAAATAAGGCGGACAAAAAACCGGTCCAGTTGAAAGTCGCCTCGGCCAGGGAAGCCATCAAAACGCCGCCGACGATTGGAACCAGAGTGGCGAGCACGGGGGCCGGCGGCACGTCGCCCAGGAAAATCGCGCTCATCAGCACGCTGAAGAAGGGCTCCATGGCCTTGACGGTGTGCGTGAAGCTGACGGCCACGGCCCCCAGGGAGACGTTGGTCAGCACGTTGCCGAGCACGTGGATCACGGCCAGCGGCCAGATGCCGGCGAGCGCGGCGCGGCTCCAGGCGGGTGGGCGGGGGACGGCGCCGGCCGCCCAGAAGGCGAGCGACAGCACGAGGCCGACGAGGAACTGGACGTTGGTGACGGTCAGCGGGTGGGGGAAGGCCTTGAAGAGCTGCTTGTTGTAGCTGTTTGGGCGGACGGTGGTGTTGGTGGTGGTGGCGTTGTTGGTGTGGGTGCGGTCGGGGGTCGGGGGGGAAAAAAGAGGGAGGCGGAACCATGATGAGAGCGTTTGCGGCGTCTGTTGTTCGGCGGCGGCGGAGCGAGAGTCGACCAGACGCGAGCCCGAGGCGGGGGGCACGCCCACAACACACTCACATGTTGAAAAAGATGTTGGCGAGGTACCAGCCCGCGAACATGAGGGCGAGCTTGACCGTGCCGAGGCCCGCGAGGCCGCCCTTTTCGCCGTCTTGCGTTTGATCGGTTGGAGGGAGGAAGGGGGAAGGGCGATTGGAGGAGGAGGGAAGGGGGTGAATAAGGGAGGGAGGGCTGATGTGAAATCTCATCGGTTGGATCGCCGGCCCCCTTTTGCGCCCGCCAGCCCCACCCGACCGACTCACCCGATGCGGATCCACCCTCTCCCGCCGCCTCCGACGCCGCCCGCGGCCTCACGCGCCCGCGCGCCGCTCCTGCTGCTGGCCTCCGTGGCAGCGGGCAAAGCCTGCTGCCCCCTTGCTCCTGCTGCTTGGTGCCTAAAAGCGCCGCGGGCCGCGCCGGGACGCGCCGCCGCGGCAGCAGGGGCACAGAATGTGCCGCCGCCGATCCCGACGCGCGCGGGATCGCGAGGGGCGCCCCGCGCGCGACGGCAGCCGCAGCCGCCATGGCTCAGAGTCCTCCCTCCCTCTCTCTGCTTTTGTCTCCGCGGTTTCGGTCCTCTCTCCGTGTGGGTGGATATGAACGAGATGAGGGGTTCAGTGAGGGTTTGCAGGGCGGCAAAGCCTGATCAAGTTGGGCCACGCAGTACCGTGTACGAGTGCTGCGCTTGCTTTTTGTATTCGTGAAGCTGCGTCGGCGGCGACAGCGGCGGGGCGGGCGCGCGCGCCGGCAACGAGAGCGCCGTCCAGCGGGGCTTCGCCTTGTGGCGCCCGCCGCTGCCGCGACAACAGAAATGCAGAACCCACAAATCAACTGCGATATCAACGTCTCTACCAAGCACACCAATAGACTTGCACCGTCCGCGCGCGCGTGTCTGTATTCGCCAGAGCCCCCTGTTTTCCAAGCCCGTTCACTGTTCGCGATTCAAACAATCCCCCAACTCTTTCCCCCCGCGCCCGCGCTGCACCCCCACCACCAGGCAAGGGCGACTGCCTCAATCGCGTCCGATTGCGGCCTAGTCCAAGGCCGACGGGGGCGCGTGCCCGCGGCGCGCACTGCCCGACAAGCACACAAATTTTGAGCGAGACAGACGCCAAACCCCAAACCATGGCTTCGTCCGCCTCCCTGCCCGCCCCGCTTAGCGCGGTCCTGCAGCCCATGTCGGCCCGCGAGCAGCTCCAGCTCGCCCACGGCGTCGGCGTCAACGCGCTCGCCGGGCTGGAGCAGGCGCTCGACGCCGAGACGCGCCGCGCCGACGGCGCCGAGCGGCGGCTCGCCGACGCCGACGCGCGCTGGGCGGCCGAAAAGGCCTCGCTGCTGGAGACCGTGCACCGGCTGAGCGCCGAGGTCGGGCGGCTGGAGAAGTTCCGCAGGGGTCTGCTGCAGCACCTGGAGGAGGAGCAGCGGCAGCCGGGAGATGTGGGTCCGGCGGCGGCGGCAGGAGCAGGAGGCGGCGGCGGCGGCGGCGGCGGCGGCGGCGGCGGCGGAGGCGGCGGCGGCGGCCCTGCGCCCGACGCCACCCCCTCGCGTGCGCAGCGGCGCGCCCGCTACGGCGCCTCCCCCGGCCCCCCTTACGCGGCGGACGCCGTCCTGCCCGCCGCCGGGAGGGGAGGGGGTGGCGGCGGGGAGCAGCAGCACTATGGCGACGGCGGGTACGCGCCCTACCAGCAGCAGCAATATGGCGGCGGCGGCGGTCTCGGCGGCGGCGGCGGCGGCGGCGGCCACAGCGCGCCGGCCTCTGCCTCCAGAGAGCAGCGGCAGCCCTTCAGCCTGCGGCGCGTCGACGGCGGCTGGCGCGGCGGCGCCGACGACGACGCCATCGGCGCCGTGGACGCGAGCGCCGACCGCCTCGTGGAGGAGGTGCTGCGGCAGGCGCGCGCGGGCGGCGGCGGCGGCGGGGCCGGGGGCGGCGGCGGCGGCGCCGCGGCTGCGGCCGCCGCCGCCGCCGCCGCCGCCGCCGCCGGCAGCGCCCCGCCGTCGCCCATGACGTGGCAGCAGCAGCAGCACCAGCACAGCCACCAGCACAACCACCAGCCGCCCCCCTCGCCCCCCGCACCCGGCCCCCCCTCCTCCTCCTCTTTGCCGCCGCCCGACGGCCGCGAGTTTTTCCGCGCCGCGCGCGCGCGCCTGCCCGCGCCCGCTTTTGCCGCTTTCCTTGCCGTCGTCAAGGACCTGAACGCCGGCAGGCTCGGCAGGGGGGCGGCCCTGGGCGCCGCGCGTAGGCTGCTGGGGGCCGAGGGGGCGGCTGACCTGTACGGCGGGTTCGAGGCGCTGCTCGGGGGAGGGGGGGGCTCGGCGGACGCGTGAGAGCGGGGGCGAGGGGGGGCGGGGGGGGCCGAGGGGCGCGAGCGAGAGAGAGCGGCACGAGCGCCGTCGCGCCTGGGCGCCTTGGCGACCCCCCTCTCTTTCCGACTCTTGCTCCTCCCCCAAGCGCGCGCGAGCAAGAAGCGCCGGCGACGCGACGCGACCCAACTCGGCGCGACGACGCTCGTGTGTCCGCCCCTGTATCCGTGCGCGTTTGTAAAGTCGCCCTTGGCTCTTTTCCTTTCCCCCGAAAGAGCGGGAGCGAGGGGTGCGCGCGCGCGTTTCGTTCGCTCGCCGCGCCGCCGCTCCCAAAAGCCGCCGCCGCCGCTGCCACTTGACCTCGTCCTCTTTCCGCCCTCGTTCTTCCCCCCCCCCCCCCCCCCCCCTCCTCCTCAAAGACCGACCGACCAAGATGTCCGAGCACGAGGCCGAGACCTTCGAGTCGGTCGACGCCGGCGCGTCGCTGACGTACCCGCAGCAGGCGAGTGTTGGCGTCCCCCCCTATGTGGGGCTGCTTTTGCCCCTGTCTTGCCGCCCCTGCTGCGCGTGGATCGCGACGGGGGACGAGCCGCGGGCGCATGGGCTCGGACGAGGCCACCCGGATCCCAGTCACCACCGTGCCCGCGCCCTTGGATCGGTCGCGGCGCGGGATTGGTCGTTGATGGACAAAGCCGCCGTTTTGCTCCCCCCTCCCCCTTCAAGTGTTTCTTCTGACCCCCGATCGCCTCCTTCCCTCTCCATTCTGACACCCCCACAGGCCGGCTCCATCCGTAAGAACGGCTTCATGGTCGCGAAGGGCCGCCCGTGCAAGGTGCGTTGGTTTGCAGGCGTTTGGAGCTTCCGGGCAGGAGAGAAAGGGGAGGCGGGCGAGGCAACTTCCAAATCGGGGGGGCTCTTCCCCAAGCTCTTCCCCCCTCTCTTTCGTGTTTGCTCGCTTCCCCGCCGTCACGCGCGCGCGTTGAGCAACCAGTCCGCGCGCTGCAGGTCGTTCAACACTTGTGGCCGCGGCAAAGGGCGCCACACGATCCCGCCGACTGCTCTCTCTCTCGGCGCGCCGCGCGCCCCACGACGACGCCGAGCGCCCCGCCCTCGCCCGCCGACGCGCCGCCAACGCGCCCCCCTCCCCCCCAAACAAAAAACAAAACCAACCGACCGGACAGGTCATCGACGTCTCGACGTCCAAGACCGGCAAGCACGGCCACGCCAAGTGCAACTTCACGTGCATCGACATCTTCACCGGCCGCAAGTACGAGGAGATGACGCCCTCGTCGCACAACATGGACGTGAGTTTGAATTTTCGTGTTTGTCTCGGCGTTTCGAAAATTAGGCGCGCCGAAACTCGAAAAACGGCCAATCTTCTTTTGCCTGTACCAACAACCTCCCCCCCCCGCCACCCGCATTCCGAACAACGTTCACAACAGGTCCCCAACATCTCGCGCGTCGAGTACACCGTCGTCGACATCAACGACGAGGGGTTCGTCACCCTCATGCTCGAGAACGGCGACACGCGCGAGGACCTGACGCTGCCGCGCGGCACGGACGAGAGCGAGAAGCTGGCCGAGTCGATCAAGTCGGAGTTCGCGGACGGCAAGGAGATCGTGGTGGGCGTGCTCAAGGCCATGGGGGAGGAGATGATCAACACGATGAAGGCGACGGCGGCCTAGGAAGAGAGATCGTTTTCTGGACCCTTTCTTCCCTCATCGGGAGCGGCGCTGCCGCGTTTTCGTGTGGTGCATGGTGTGTGCGCGCGCGCGCGCCCCGCTCCCCTTTGTGCGCCCCCCATCCCCCTTTATTCATACACACACACACAACCACACGCACCCCCACATTCAAAAAAGAACCCCCCCTGAGAATACAACCCGGAACGAGACCCACGATCCGCCGCTGCGTGTAAAGCGCACACACGGCAAAAGCAAATGCAAAAGCAAATGCAAAAGCAAATGCAAAAGCAAATGCAAAGCGAAGCAAAGCGCGCGACAAACTATACGGCGGGGCTTGCTTTTTCTTCGCCCTTGTGCGTGGGCAAGAGTCCCCTGTCGACCGCGAGAAGCGTCCCTCACACTCGAGCGTGCGCTGGGGGGAAAAGTTTTGTCGCGGGCTTGTGCGCTGCCGTCGCGCGCACGTCCTCCTTCGGCCGCCGCGAAGAGCGCGGCAAACTCGCGCGCGCCGCCGCCGCCGCCACCGCCGCCGCTCCTTCTCTGCCCGGAGCTCCAGCGCCGCGCGCACCGCCGGCGCCGGCTCGTTCGCGATCGTCCGCGCCGTTTTTCACTCGTCAAAGGCAGCGGCGGCGCCTTAAGAGTAAGAAGCTACGCCGCCGGCGTCCGATCATCCAAGCGGCTTTTTGCGCGCGGATTTGACCCGGGCGAAGGTGGGAGCGATCTCGATTTCGTAATGACATAGCATAGGAGTGTGGTACTCGCAAGCTGCATGGCGGGGGGGGGGGGCGCGATTGCACAAGTCCGATTCCTCGATTACCGCCGGCCAGACGCGTAGGATGTTCCTCTCGGCGCCTTTTTGTGTTGCCGCTGGCGCCCATACGAGAGGTCCGCGCGCACTGACATCCTATCGGGACAATTGAATCGCCCGACTCACAATAGCTCACACATGATCCGGTGCCTTGCGTCCCTCGCGGCGCCGCGCGGGCTCCTCGGCGCCGCCAAGGCGCTCGTGGCGGGCCCATCACCCTCGCCCTCACCCTCCTCCCCCCCCCTCTCCCTCTTGTCGACGCGGCCCTCTGCGCGCGCCCTCTGCGCCTCCGCACAGCTGCGCGCCAATGACCTCGACGAGATCGACCGCATCCACATGCGCGGCATGGCGTTCCACGGGTACCACGGCGTGTTTCCCGAGGTGAGAGAGAGAGAAGGAGAGGAGGAGCGCGCCGTTGACGCCGCCGACGCCGCCGACGCGTCCGCCCGCGCCCACGCCCACCAAAACCAAAACCAAAACCAAAACAACAGGAAAACGTCCTGGGCCAAAAGTTCATCGCCGACGTCACCCTGTACATGGACCTGCGCCTCGCGGGCGCCAGCGACGACCTCAAGGACACGCTCGACTACGCCGCGGCCTACGCGGCCGTGCGCGGCGTCGTCGAGGGCGGGCGCGGCCGCCCGGTTTCCTTGGCGGCGGCAGCGGGCGGCGCCGGAGGGAGCGGCGGCGGCGGCGGCGCGCGGCCGTGCGCGCTCGTTGAGCAAGTCGCGCAGCGGTGCGCAGACGCGCTGCTGGCCATGGACGCGCGCGTGCGGGCCGTGCGCGTGGGCGTGCGCAAGCCGCACGTGGCCGTCGAGGGGGTGGTCGATTCGCTGGGGGTCGAGGTGCTGCGGCGGAGGTAGCTGCAGGAGCAGGAGGGGGCGGCGGCAGGGGCGGGCGGCGGCGGCGGCGGCGGCGGCGGCGGCAGCAACGGCGGCGGCGGCAAAAAGGGGTAGCGGCGCAAACCCGCAGCGCGTCTTTGTTTTGGGGGAGGTACGAGAGAGGGCGGGGCGCTGAAATAAGCGCGTCTGCGAGGAGACGACGATGGTCGTTGGGTCCACAGATCTACACTTTGTGAAAGAAATGAAGCGATTCGAAATTGTGTTGGCGGAGGCAAAAGGCGTCGAGACAGACGCAAAAAAGGCGCGTCCGGCGTCCAGGGCAAAAGAAGCGACGACGACAAAACGACGCCGCCCGTCAGGCCTTGGTCGCGCGCTCGTCGTCCGGGCAGCTGGTGGCCGTGGCAAAGGTGGCGCCGCTGGCCGCGCTCACAAAGCTGGGCGAGCGGGCGGGCGCGGCTCCGGCCGGCAAAGCGGGCGCCCTCGCCGCCGCCGCCGCAGCAGCAGCAGCAGCGTCCTTGCCGCCGCTGGCAGCGGCGGCGCGAGCGGGGCGTGCCTCTGCCGAGTCGGCGCCGTCCCCGCCGCCGCCGCTGCTGTTGCTGCCGATGCTGCTGGTGCTGCCATCCCCAGTCGGCGTCGGCGGCATGGCCGCCAGCCGGCTCGGCCCGCCGCCGCCGCCGCCGCCGCCGCCGCCGCCGCCGCCGCCGCCGCCGCCGCCGCCGCGCGGCCCCCCGCCGAGCGCCGCCAGCCCCGCCCCCCAGCTCCCCCCGGCCGGCGCCAGGCCCGTCATGCTCCCGATGCGCCCGATCGACCGCGCCACCCGCAGCGACGCCCCACGGAGCAGGTCGGCGTTGGACGGCTCGTGCCGCACAGCGCCGTCGGAAAAGCCGGCGCCGCCAAACACAAAGTCGAGGACGGCGAGGTACTTGGAGCGGAAGGCGCCCCTGTGCCTGCCGCCGCCGCCCCCGTAGCAGTGGGCGATGGCGCCGCACCCCAGCGCGAAGAGGAGGACGTCGTGGCGTGCGGCGGCGGCGCCGAGGAGGGCGCGGGCGGCGGCGGCGGCGGAGGGGCGGGCGGCGGCGGGCGGGGGGCGGCCCGCCCTCGCCGCCGCCGCCGGGCCCGCAGCCGCCGGCGGCTCCAGCGGCGGGAGGTAGCCCCAGATCGCGAGGCACCGCGCCAGCGACTCGAGCGACCGCGCGGCCACGTACAGCGCGAGCTCCATGCGCCGCGACTTCTTCTCCACGAACGTGGCCAGGCCCGCGGGCCAGGTGAAGGCGGCGACAACGGCGCCCGTCGCGCGGCCGCTCAGACGGAATCCCGCGCACGCGCCGCCGTACGCGAGCGCGATGGCCAGCGACAGGAAGAGGGACGAGCGCGCGACGCCCGCAGCGGCCCGGCGCAGCAGGGGCAGGGCCCGCCTGAGCGACAGCAGGCGCCCGCGGTGCACCAGCACCAGAGGAATCAGGTAAACGGGCACATACACGCGGAGCGCGCGCAGCCAGGCGCCGGGCAGGAAGGCGAGGGCGTGGCCCGCGCACGTCTGGCCAGGGTGGAAGAAGGCGCAGGCGAGGGCGCCCGGGGCGAGCAGGCGCGCGAGGGCGGGTGGCGACGAGAAGGAGGCGGCGGACGAGGCGGCGGCGGACGAGGCGGCGAGCGAGGCGGCAGAGTCGGCCAGCCGCGCGCGGGCCGCCTCGGACGCCGCGGCGAGCGCGGGCGATCCGGCGAGCGCGCGCACGGGGCCCGCCGCCACGGCCGCCGCCACGCTCCGCGCCGCCTCGAGGCCGCGGAGCCCCAGCGCCCGGGCGCGCGCGTCGGCGCCGCGCGTGCGCGCGGCCACCTCGCGGATGCCGGCCCACACCGCCGGGTCCTTGTCGCCCTGCCGCAGGATGAAGCGGACGTAGGAGGGCGGCAGCGAGGCAGGCTCCATTATAAAGGCGTGCAGGATCTGCGCGCACGCGAGGCACATGAGCAGGACGTCGCCGTGCCGCAGGCGCGTGGGCCACAGGAGCAGGCGCAGGAGCTGCTGGCGGCGGCGGCGGCGGGAGGAGGAGAGGGCGGCGGCGCCGGCGTGGCAGCCGGCGGCGGTGGCGTCGTCGTTGCCGGCGCCGCCACGCCGCTCGCCCCCGCCCGCCGCCGCAGCCGCCGCAGCCGCAGCCGCCGCAGCCGCCGCCTCCCCCTGCTGGTTGCCCACGCGCACCAGCAGCGTCACCCCGCGCAGCAGCACGTACGTGGCCAGGGAGTAGTGCCGGCTCTGCGGGCCCGTCAGCAGCAGGGCGGGGCCCGCGCACACCCCCGCCACAAAGGCGCGCCAGGCCGCCGAGCTCCGCCGGCCGACGGCGGCGGCGATGGCCTCGTCCGCGCCGACCATGGCGCCGGCCAGGGCGCCGAGGAAGGCGCCGTAGCGGAGGGTGTCGGCGACGGCGTCGGCCGGGGTCAGCGAGGGGGCGCGCCGGCGGGGGCGGGGCGGGAGGCGAGGGAGCCCCCTTGCTGCCGCGCCGCCGCCGCCCGCGGCCGGCCCCGCCGCCGCCGCCGCGCGCCCCGCCGACGCCCCTGCCGACGACGCCAGAGCCGCCAGCGCCCCGACCAGGTGCAGGCCCCCCCTGAGCGTGAGGCCGACGGCCGCGCCCCGCGTCGACGCCTGCCACAGCCGGCCGAGGCCGCGCCGCAGCTCCCCGGCGGAGAAGTGGCGGCTGCCGGTGCCGTGGCGGGCCAGGTGCAGCCACCGCTCGGCGACGGAGGACGGCCCGCCCGCCGACGACGCTTGGCGGGCGGGCGGGCGGCGGGGGTGGCGCTCTCGCCGGCCGCCGCCGTCGCCTGCGTCGTCGTTGCCGCCGCCGTCGGTCGGGAGGTGCGGGGCGGGCGGGAGGGCGGCGGCGGCGGCGGCTGCTGCTGCTGCTGCTGTTTGTCGCCCGCCGCCGCCGCCGTTGCCGTTGCCGCCGTTGCTACCGTCACCGCCGTTGCCACCGTTTCCCACGGCGGCCGTCGCGCTGCCGCCGCCGCCGCTGTGCCGGCAGTGGTGCACCGGCGGGACCGGCGCTGCTTGCTGCTGGTCGTGCGGCGCGGGCAAGGGCGGCGGCGGCAGGGGCGCGGCAGGGGGCGCTGCCGGCCGCGGCCAGCCGCGCGACGAGGCGCCACCCACCGCCGATGCCGCCGCCGCCGCCGCCGCCTCGGCGCAAGCGCCCGCGCGCCCGTCGTCGTACGCTGGCGCCGGCCCCTGTGCCGCGCGCACGCAGTCCAAGAAGTCGAGCAGCGGCATGAGCGCCTCTGCCGCGAGGGACTGGTCGTTGCTGCCGCCGCCGCCGCCGTACCGACGCGCCGACGAGGCGGCGGCGGCGGCCGGTCGGCGCAACGGCGACGAGGCAAACGCGACGTGGTGCTGGTGCTGGTGCTGGTGCTGCGCCACCCCCGGAGCAGGCGCCGAGGCCGCCATCGCACTCGGCTTGCTTCTCTCTCGCTGTCCGGGCTCTTTCTCTGGTGCGCGCGAGGAGGGGGGGGGGGGGGGGGGGGGGGGGGGGGGGGGGGCGTGATCCCCGCCGGGTTCGGTTTTTTTATTTTGCGAGGGGTTGCCCCAGGATCAACGCTCCAAAAGAGCCGGCTTCGGGATCTACTAGTGAAAAAGGGGAGGCGCGTCCGATTGTTGTTGTGGTGAACAAACGTAACAATGAGATGTGGAGGAGGAGAGGGGGCGCGCACAAACAAGTCCCCGACACTGAAAGGCAGTCCAGGGACACTGCGGCAGTGTCACACTGCCTCTCGTTTTGTACGCGACGCTCCTCCTTCACCAGGCCAAGACACAGACGCAGAAGCACACACACACATCAACACGCAGAGCAAGCGCTTCTCCGACTTTCACATTCTCCCAACAATCGCGCGCATCGAAACGTCGTCTCTTCCATTTCAAACGTCGTCCCCTTGCCCGCAAAGCAGCAGCCAGACACGCAACACCGGCCGACAAACGACACAACGAGAGGAGGGGGCACGTCGAGAGGCAGCAGCAGCTGGGGCCGCGATGCTGTGGGTGGACAAGGTGCGCGCGCGGGAAGAAAGAGGAGCGCGCGCGTGTGCGCGCGCGACGCCGACAGCACCGCGCAACACAGACCGATCGACGGCGGCGCGCGCTGCAACGCACGCGCCCCCTCCTCCCCCAAAAGCCAAAACCTCGCCCCACCCTCCCCCCAAAAAAACCGCGAAACAACAACGACCCTCGCAGCACCGCCCGGCCACCCTCGACAAGTTCGCCCTCCTCCACGCCGACGCCGCCTCGCGCCTGCGCCGCCTCGTCGCCGCCGGCGACTTCCCCCACGCCTTGTTCTACGGCCCCGCGGGCGCCGGCAAAAAGACCCTCGTCGCCGCCCTGCTGCGCGAGGTCTACGGGCCGGGGGCCGACCGCGTGCGCGTCGATACGCGGCCCTGGACGCTGGAGCTGCCCGGCGGGCGGAAAGGGGAAGTGGAGCTGACCGCGCTCTCCTCGCCGTATCACGTAGAGCTGAACCCTGCCGACGCGGGAGGGATGGACCGCTACGTCGTGCAAGAGGTGATCAAGGACATGGCGCGCAACCGGCCGCTGCACGAGATGGAGCAGCAGGTGCAGGGCCAGCAGCGGGACCAGCAGCAGCAGCAGGCGCGCGGCAACTTGTTTGGGGCGGGGGCGAGAGGCGGCGGCGGCGGCGGCGCGGCGGTGGGCGCAGACGACGGCGGCGGCGGCGGCGGCGACGAGAACGGCGGCGGCGCGGCCCCGCCCGCTGCCCCCCCGCCGCCGCGCTCGTTCAAGGTCCTCGTGCTCCACGACGTCGACCGCCTCAGCCGCGAGGCCCAGCAGTCCCTGCGCCGCACCATGGAGAAGTACTCGTCCGCGTGCCGCCTGGTCATGACCGCCACGTCAGCATCAAAGGTGATGGCGCCGCTGCGGTCGCGCTGCATGGCCGTGCGGGTGGCGGCGCCGACCGACGCGCAGGTCGCGTCGCTCGTGCGCGAGGTAGGGCGGCGCGAGGGCGTGGCGATCCCGCCGGCCCTGGCCGCGCGCCTGGCCGTGCTGGCGGAGCGCAACCTGCGGCGCGCGCTGCTGGCGGCCGAGGTGTGCCGCGCGCAGGCCGGGGCGGCGGGCGCGGCGGCCGGCGGCGGTGGCGGCGCGACCAGCAACGCGCTGCCGACGGCGCTGCCCGAGGACTGCCCCGTGCACGCCGCCGACTGGCAGCTCTACTGCCGCGAGGTCGCGGGCGACATCGTGACCGAGCAGTCCCCGCGCCGCCTGTACCTGGTGCGCGGGAAGCTGTACGAGCTGCTCGCAAACTGCGTGCCCGCCGAACTGATCCTGAAGACCGTGACGCTCGAGCTCTTGCGGCGCTGCGACGACGATCTCAAGGGGCCGCTGGTCGATCTTGCGGCCACCTACGAGCATCGGATGGCGGGAGGCGGGAGCAAGCCGATCTTCCACCTGGAGGCGTTCGTGGCCAAGTTCATGAGCGTGTTCAAGCAGTACCTGGTCAACGCGTTCGCGGCGTGAATT
>Ga0209491_10005675_pt1 | contig 18050 bp, 22 predicted proteins | sample BON02_FD_187213 | JGI IMG/M metagenome (GOLD analysis project Ga0209491, IMG submission 187213) | Freshwater microbial communities from Lake Bonney liftoff mats and glacier meltwater in Antarctica - BON-02 (SPAdes) (version 2) | ecosystem: Environmental > Aquatic > Freshwater > Ice > Glacier...
ATATATATATATATATATATATATATATATATGTATATATATATATATATATATATATATACACATATATATATATATATATATGTATGTGAAACACTTGAAAGTGCTCATCGCGCTGTACTACACATACATATATAAATACACATGTACGTGATGTATGTGACACATTTGACAGAGCTCAAGGCACTGTACATATATGTACAAACACATATATTCATTTGTATGTGCGCATGCTCATACCTCTCTTTAAATCTGTTGTAGGTACCCAACGAAGAAACGTTCGGAATCTACTTTCACTTGAGAGTGCTACAGGCACTATATATGTGTACATACATATATATGCAAAGATTTATTATATATATGTACGTGCCAAATTTGACAGTGCGCAAGGCATTACCTGTACATATGTAAACATATATGTGTTTGCACGTATGCGTATACGTCCCTTTTCATATGTTGATAGGTCCCCAAAGACGATACCTTTTGGGATACACCTTCATTTGACAGTACTCAAAGCACTACATATATATATACACCAATGTATATGCACGTGCCATATTTGACAGTTCTCAAAGCACTATATATATACATAAATGCATATGCACATGCCATATTTGACAGTGCTCAAAGCCACTATACCTTCTATGGGTATACATATATATGTGTATATATGTATATGTACGTACATCTCTTTTGATATGTCGATACAAAAGACAAAAGCTTATGGAACACCCTTTCATTCCAGCATGCTCTTCACGAAAAGCGGCAACACACACACGCTGCAACATACTGCAACACACACGCTGCAACACCTGTTGCGAAGACAGCTTGATTTCAGCGTTTGCCTTTGCGAAGAGCGGCAGCAGACCTTCGCCACGGAATTTAGAGCACGTACGCGCCTTCAGCACTGTTGTCGCCTCGGACCCAAATAGCTGCTCAAGCCAAACATCTCACACGTCAGCTCTACACCCATCTGCTGCAGCATTTTTTTTAATATCTTTGTATGTGCATATATATGTATGTGTGTGTGTGTATATATATATATATATGTATCTACACACATCGGCTTCAGCGCATTTTTGTCTATGCTCAAGAAACTTTAATTTATATATGTTTGTATATGCATATACATGTATATACTGTACATGTTCATAGTGGTGCCCATACATGTATACCCATATGTATATATCTGGCCATTTTCCACAGCACATTTCCTAGAGAATTTTGACTCTCGAGAATCCCCTCTGTGAATGAATCTGCCGCAAGCTCATACATGAAAAGATAAAGTCAAATACAAAACAGTCTTCAAACATGGCCACTTGCGCGAACACGAGCGATCTGCAGTGAGTTCGTCCTTGACAGATTAAATGTATTTGATTACAAATCACATCCTCATCAAAGGCACCTTTGCTTGTGCGATCTAATCTGCCGCGAACTCGTGCTTGACGAAACTCAGCGCTGTATGGGCCTCGCCGACACACACATGCACAACCACTTCCTCACGGACATTTCGTGGCTAGTGACTTTTTCGAGAATTTCTACATCGTGAGGTCATCCTTGGCGGGACAACAAACATGAACATCAAGGTACCGGGAAAAGTGATTCAAACAGATTCATAAACCTGCACGAGCGAAAGCAAATCTGCCACGAGCTCATCCTTGGCAGAACCCAGCACCGCAGGATAAAAAGTGTCAATATAAAATTTTCAAACAAAAATCATGAGGAACAAATTCTTGAAAAGCACCTCTGCGAGCGCGAGTGAATCTGCTGCGAGCTCATCCTTGGCGGGACCCAGCGCCGCAGGGTCCTCGCCGCGCGCGGCGGCTTCCGAGCCCTTGGTCTTTAGTGTGAGCATGCATGAGAGGAACTCCTTGCCACTGCCCACGACCATCACGTGCTCCACCGCGTCCAGATACTTTTTCAAAATCTTCTCGAGATTAGCGGCGGGCACGGTCGAGCCGTCGTTCAACTTGAGCTCTGTCTCGTCGTCCTCCTCGGGGTCTGCCGCCGCTTTTGCGTTTGGTGGGGGCGGGGGCGGGGGTGTCGGCTGTTGTTGCTGTTGGGGTTTGGGGCTAGGAGCCTTTGGCTGAGGCGGCGGTGGTGCGGCATTTCGCTGAGCTGTTTTCGTTTCTTTTTTGATGGTGACTTCGGCGGCGGCAGCAGCGGTGGCAGCGTCTGCCACTTTTTTCGCAGCTTCAGCAGCGTCGGCTGCCTTTTTCGCGGCGGCCGTTTCTCTGAGTTTCTGTTTCTTCTCCTCGTCCTCGACACGTCTGGCAGCAGCTTCGGCGGCCGCCTTTTGTGAGCGTTGGGCTTTCATCTCCTCCTCTTGCTTCCGTGTCTCTTCCTCCGCGTCTGTGTCGGCTGGGCCAGGGCCATAGTAAATCAGCGATCGTTCCAGCGGTCCATTGCCAATCACCTCCTCCACCCGCCACACCCCCTCCTTGACCTGCTTGCCTGGCATGTTCCCCGTGCGGTTCACCTGGCGTTGGCGCCAAATAAAGTGATCGGCGTGCCCCGCCTGCGCAGGGGTGATGACCCCACTATCCTGAAGCTCTCGGAACTGCTGATCCGCCAACTCGGCACCCTCTTTAAGAGAGGCCCACAACTTGGGGTTGCACATTGGGTGCAGTGGCACTCCCTGCCCTGGCCTCAGAATCTGCGGCTCGTAGGCGAACGCGGAGCCGAGCTTGCCGCGGCGCACGGCACCCTGCGCTTGCGCCTGCGTGCACTGCCCCATCTTCATGGGCACGTCGCGCTTCAAATTATACCGCATCAGCCCCTCAGAAGTCTTGAAAACCATCAGAATTGGCGAGTCCTCCGGACCGATGAGCATCTCATTCATTTTGGGCATCACCTCATCCAACGGCTTGTCGGCCACGCGGTAGTTATCAATGGAGTCGAGGATGTAGAGCTCGAGCACGCCCTGCTCTTGCGCCGACGAGTTGGGGACAACACCGTTCTTGTCGACATAGATTTTGTTGCCCTCCGATGATAGATACAATCCTGGGCTGAAAAGTTTCTCACTTCCAGTGCTGATGGGCACCATGAGCTCGCGCAGTACCGAAGCCTTGTACTTGTCGCCGCTGGGGCGCGCAAACTCAAACTCCACCTCAGTCTCTGGCTGCCCCTCGGTGACGACGTGCGCCCATAGCGGAATGTCCTTCTTGTAGACGTCAGTGAATGGGTACTTCTTCTGGTTCACGTTAGCACCGTCGCCGACCTTGTGCACCACATCACCAGCTAGGATGCCCTTGCCTCGCGCAGGTCCATTGGGATTCACGTGATCCACCACAGCCTCGTCGTGCTCGTTGAGTACAAACGACAAACCGCAAGTGACGCCAAAGACGTTGCAGATGTACTTCTTAGTCTGAACCATTCGTGGCCTCTCAACATGTACAGGCTTCTCGCCCTGCGGCGGCGCAATGTAGATAGCTTTCGGGTTCACTTTGGAAACGTTGATGTAGTTCTCCTTGTCTGCTTCCTCAAGCTTCTTCTCGACTAGAGGGTGCAGCTGCCCCACGGGCTTGCGCACTATATTGCAAGTGTAAACCTTGCCGTAAAAGTCGGCAAGAGTGAGGATGCAAGGCGTGTTTTCCTTACCCACCAGCTTGCTGTGCCACGCCTCGAGAGGCTTCCTAGCAACATCGACGCCGTTTACTTCGAGGACCCTATCATTGACCTTGAGCGTGTGAGTGGATTCAGCTAATTTGGCGGCGGGAGAATCGGGAATCACCTGCTTTACTCGCACCCACCCACTGCCATTGCTATCCTGGTGGAAAATGATGCCGACATGGCAGTTCTCGCGTCTCACACCTGTACCACCTTTGTGCACCACAGCGTCGTGATCGCTGTCCTGTCCGGGGCGGCGCAACCTCAGCTTGATGACATCAAGTTTAAGCCTTTCAAAAATCATTTTTCTCATCGTTGCCATGGGCTGGGGATTGCCCCGAATAGGGATCGGAACTCCACGAGTGTTAAAAATGGCTACTAGCCAATCACCCGACTTGATATCGGCATCACCCTTGGCTGCCGGCCCCTCGGGCAGCACATCCGCCACACGCACCTGTCCACCATAGGACTTAAAGCTCAGACCCATGCCAAAGCGATCCGGACACTCAGTCGGCTCATAGTTGCGTGCCGGGGACAGGTCAATTTCGGGAGCGGGGGGGGGCAGAGGCTTGGGCGGGGGCGGGGGTGGCTGCCAGTTCTGCTGCAGTAGGAACTGGGGAGCCTGGGGAGCAGCTAACAGCTGCCTGGGGGTTTTAATGTCAGGCATGGGTTGCGTGAAATTATTGGCTGGCTGTGGTGCAGCAGCCGCTCTCTGTGCCCTCTGTTGCTGCTGCTGCTGCTGTGGCATAGGCGCTTGCTGAGGAGAAGCCGCGCCCCTGGGCTGCGACGGGAAACCTGGTGCGCGAGTAAGGTTAACTTGCGACAGACGACCACGCTTGCCCTTTTGCAAACGCAAATTGAGCACTGTCTGATCTGGACCCCGAAGCATCTCTGCAATCTCAATATTGTGAAGGGTCCTGCCATTGGGCCCGATGCCATAGAGAACTTTGACACCGTCAATTTCATACAGGATATCCCCAAGATCCACCTGGCCGGATTGCTGGGCCGGGCCGCCAGGCTTCATGCCAGTGACCTGGAAACAACCGTTTTCAGCCGCTTCGAACTCAATACCGATGTCTGCCGCGGCACCAGAACCTGGCGGGGGACGCTGCACAGGCGGCTTGGATGTGTCCTCAGGGTTCAGGGTGCGCTCCAGGCGAATAGAGCGAGGGTTGTTCATGTCGCCGTTTTTGTACACCTTGACTTCTACATTGGTACCCACAGGTCCCTGAATGTGCTGTACGAAAACACCGAAGGGTTTCTTATAAACATCGTTGTGGTCCACCTCAAAGACAATATCCCCCGGCTGAATCTGACCAGACCTCTCAGCCGAGCCGCCCTTGGCCAGGCGCACAATTTCGAGCTCTCCCTTCTCATTTGGCTTCAAAAAGAGGCCCACTCCGCCTGGAAAAGAGGCAGTCAAAACTAGAAAATAATGCCAGACAAACAGAATATCCAGGCATCTGTAGCTACGAAGCACCTTCACCACTCACCGATGGGCGCCGAGCTCGAGGGAGGCGGCTTCGCGGGGCTGCTCTGTGCGCTCGGCTGAACAGGCGTCACTTCGTGGCCCTGCCGCTTTCCAGAATAATGCAGAGCATCGAAACACTGTGTGTACAAGGCACCTATGTTACCACAAGCAACGCGACCAAAAAAAAACTGGCAGGGCGCAAGTGAAGGCAAGGTGGGCAGGCAAGAAAGCAAGGGCAATGGATTCATTGACGTACACACCTCCTGGCAAAAGTTTTCCTGGCACTGTTTGCAGAACAGCGTAGCAGCTGTGTCCTCGCACAGCTGACAATCAGGAGGCGGCATCTTTGCGAACCCACCTATCACCACATCATGTGTTGCGCGCGACGTTATACACACGCGAGATCCCGCTCATGCAAAGCAACACCAACTTGCAATGCAACTAGCAGTGTTTCCAAACAGCTCTGCGGCATGCAGAAGAATCTGGGTGCATGATCTGTTGTACAAACCAGCACGCACGCCTGCCACGCCGTGTACTTCGTCCACGTGAGCGAGTGACACCTGCATCCACGGGTGCACATTTTAAACTCTTCCAGGAGCATCCTGGATCTTTGCCAGAATGTCTCCTAGGATGCACCTACGGCATTGCTCGCGTGCAGCCGCAGTGCACTTGGCTCTCGCGTTGCCATCCCCCCCCTCACCTCTCTCGCTCGTCGGAGTGTGTGTGCCGTTCGCTAATTTCCGGTCCTCGGTGCACCAGTTTCGCTGGAAGGGTCTTTTCCGAGAGGGTGGTTATGGAAAAACTGGTTTTTAGTTATATTTGTACTAAGTGGAGGGTGTCTAAAAGTTTTTGTGTACAACGATGCAGCCACCGGGCGTACCAACCCAGGTATTTGTAGGGCAAGGTTTTGGGCCGCTGTAGTCTCGAGTTTGGAACCCGTTAAAACGGGCATTAGGCCAATGCCTAAACCAACATTTCAAATATGTCTATGACTCTACAGTATGAGAGTGATACCGTAGTAATTTACAACACCCACGAACTCCAAATTTTGAATTACCACGAAAAAAAAAACTTCTTTTTATGTGGTAAAAAGAAGTTTACCACGGCAGAGGGTGCACTGAACACAGGTGGTTGGGGGCGTGCGTGTGTCTGTGCGGAGACGCCGGAGCACCCCAGGCCGCAGAGCTGTGCCGGAGCTGGCCGGGTGCCCCTTGCGCCTGCGGTCCACCGCAACCCAGCTGCTGCCAGCGTCAGCTTGCTCTCTCTGTGCCTTGTAGGGCACACCACCTCCTGCTTCCTGGCGCGGTGGAAGAGGCCCGACCAAAACAGCGCGCCTCCTCGCTGCGGTCGCGCGTCAGGTGGTGCGTGCCCATTTTCCAGCGTGTTGACGTGTGTCTGGTCCCACGCGTGCGGTCTCAATGTCTCCCGTTGTGGGACGTGAGCCCAATGGACCACGCTGCGGAGGAGACTGAGGAGGCGGTGGAATACGAAAGAACGTGTGTGTACGTGCGCGCGAATGCGGCCTGGTGCATTGTGTGCACATGCGATGCCTTATGCGGATAATGCGTGTAGCTCGTTGCGACTGTTCGGTGTTTGCACTTGCATCGTGTGGACATGCAATCGACCAATCGAGTCAATGCAAAAATCGTTTCTCACGTCGTCTATTTCGTGACGGTGTGTTTGCATGCGATTACAGAGGATGAATGTCCAACAGCCAGCCTCCAAGGGGTCAACCGTGACATCTCAGGGCATGAGCCTCCAGGTGATCCGTTTCCTCCGTGATCTTCGTTTGACTTGATTTGTTTGCGGGCTTCATAGCGCCGGGCAGCGCAGAGAAATAGAGAGGTTAGTGTGCATTTTGCATTTGCCAATGATCGTGCTGAACACCCAAGCATTCGCCGTGTGAATGCCTGCTGAGCTTGTGCATTCTACTGGTACCGTGTAGGCTGATCTGGACTGACTGATGAACAGGCTCCATCTTTTGAGCGGGGGTTTTCGGGGATGACTGGATTCGGTGGCAATAATTTTGGAACTGGTTTCGAGCGGCTGTCTTCAGCGCCATTTACTCCAGGCATGATGGACAAGCTTGGTGGTGCCAACACAGAGTTTTCTCGCCTAGCTTCCCTTGGCAACTTTGCTGCTGCACAGAACAACGCTTTTGCACGCGTGTCTTCTACGGTCAGCAACATTCAAGGAGATGCCTTCACCCGCGCAGCGTCGTCATTCATTCCGTTCCCTAATCACGGTTTTGAGAGCGTCAGCTCGCTGGCAGGCTCCATAGTGCCACAACTGCAGTCTGATCAACACAACGGTGTTGATGCCAACGGTGCTGTCTTTTTTCCCTTTCCTGTATTTAGTTTATTCTCGACTGTGTCACGCGCTATCGCTGGCGCTCTCACCTCCCGTGTCTCGCAAGCACAACTTTTCCTGGTCAACCCACTCGCCACTCGAACTGGACTGCCATTCGGCCCGAAGCTGCCGCGCGCCACTCGACTCGGACTGCGTTCAGATATTGTGGGGATTTTGTATTTTGTTGTGCATTGTACAAAACCCTCTGTTCAAGAGGTTGCTTGAAAAATGGGGAGGGTTTGACATCCTTGGGTGACTGATGACTCAAATATTCGTTTACTCGAACATTAGTGGAGGGGTCCCTGAATCTGATTGCTCTGCGGTGCGTGCATCTTGGCCATATTTCTGACATATTATGCGGGAATATCTGCAGGCAAAGCCATATCGGGCCCAATGTCGGGCATCTCAGGAGGAATGGTATTTGTCCTTTTCTATTTCTTTTCTTTGGGGCGAGAGACAAGACTCTTTTGCGAGAGATAAGACTCATTTGCAGGGTTGTGTGTTTGCACATCATTTCAGCGAGTAACCATGGGATGCCACAGAGGCAGAATTTCTGAATTGCGCATGCACAGGCACCATTGAGTGAAGGCACGCATAAGACTGAGTCGAGTCACACATGAATGAGTCACGTTTGACATGTGTCCACATGGCATCTTCGCAGTAACGAAATTGCACGGCGACAATAGGCATATGCACACACTGCCACAATCACGACGCACAGACACGCCTTTCTTTCCTATGCCGGATGGATTGACACATGGGTGTGGGGTGGGCAGATGGCAGGGTTTGCGCGCGCACCTTCCCTCAGCATGCAAGCTGGATTCGCGCGCGCACCTTCACTAAGCCAGAGCGTGGCTGGTGGCACGTCGGCAGGCTTCACGCGCGCTCCATCGCTGGGGCAAGGGATGCAAGGGCTGCCATTTGGTCTGTTTCAGCACGGGCAGCAAGGCGGCCTTGTTGGCGGAGCGGGTAAGGGTATGGATGGTATGGGGCATATGGGTCAGATGGGAATGGCGCAGACGCCAGCAGGCGTGATATGGGCATGGGCGTGGCAGCGCACTATGAGTGGCGCCAGCGATATGTTTGTGCGCACCGGCTCGGCAATGGGTGGGTTTCCGTCGATGATGGGCCAAGGTCAAGATGGAGGTGGTCTGCCGCAGCAGATCATGGGGCACTGGGATCCGTCTGCGCTGGGCGGTGGTGGTGGCAACGTACCAATGGAGATGTGGGGGATGCAGCACGGAATGGCACACCATCCGGGTATGCACGGCTTTGGGTTTGGGCACGAGCACATGGCCTTGATGCCTCCCGCCATGTACGCCCCACACGGACTCCAGATGGCAGCACCAATGCAGGCGGGCATGATGGCTGGGCGCCCTCAAGAGCCTCTTGATATGCCGCAGGACGGCAAGGGCAAGAAAGGCCGCGGCAAGAACAAGACGGCCAAGTTGCGTGCTAACGACCCTCAGGTCTTCATTTCACTGTCTCACTCTCTGTGTGTGCTCTCTCCCTACCGTGTCCTGCCAATGTTCTATCGGCTGCATGTCATTCACACTGGCAGTTTGAATGTGTGCCTTGGCGGCGGCAAGGTCCAAGGCGTGCGACTATGGTGTATCGCATGCCTGGAACCAGATACACGTCGACAGGTTGTAGGCACAGTAGCATGCTACCAAGTGTCGTAGAGCCTGCCAAAGCTTGTGGCAAGCCTTTTGAGCAAGGCAGGAACACCATACCATGTGATACGCAGCATGTGATACGCAGCATGCCCTCCTATGATATGTGTGCCCTTGTTAGACGATACTGAAAGGCCCACTGCGAATGCTGTGCGTTACAGGCTGGCGCACGAAAGAAACGAAAAGCAGAGAAGCGGGAGGGCGGAGGGTCCGGGGGCGAGGGTGATGAGGACGGGCAAGGGTTCGAGAAACACAACCAATTCCTTTGGGCAAAGAGGATGGGCCAGCAGAATGAGCCACGCTGGGGCCTCTTCAAACAGGGCGGAAGCGCTGGCCCCGCATTCCTCAAGGTAGATATTCTCATCAGTCCACCTACTGCTAAATCGACTATATTCGATGACAATAGTTTAGTTCAGTTCACTATATTCGATGACAATAGTTTAGTTCAGTTCATCCTCATGATTTTATAGGATAGCGACTCTTTTTTTTTTGGAAATGTCATCAGCATCCGCAGAAACTGGATGCTGAAAGCAGTATAGAGCTAAAAAATTGACTACACTCATGAATGATTTTGGTTCAATTCAATTCCTTTCTCATTCTCTTTTTTTGTTTGTTTGAAATGTCATCAGCTATTGGAACAATTGGAGGAGGAAGGCATTATCGAGCGGCAGTTTGGCATCGTGCCCGATACTCTCGGTAAACAACAATTCAGATCCATAATCATTTTACATACATCAAATTAGCTCTTCAGCTATTTTACAGGCATCACGGCTCTTTTGAATTTATGACAGTCATTTTACATACATCAAACGCCAGCTCTACAGTCAATTTACACACTTCAATTTAGTCGCCAGCTGACTTTTGAGAGATCTTCCTGTGCGGTTCTGGTAGGTGGTGTCAATGGCTGGACGGTCAAGGAGGGGATGATGGAAAACTGGCAGCGCCGTCGCCAGGTCCTCCTCTTTGTTGTATATATCATAGTATGAGTGAGTTCTTTACTATGCCCCGGATGTATTTGTATGCATAGACATATGAGGGAATCTCGGCAGCGACGTCGCCTGGTCCTTCTCGTGTGTTGCAGTGTGTTCTTCTTGTAGTTTGATGTTCTCCATCTGCCTCCCCTGTATATGTGTATGCAGATGTTTTGAGGACGTTGTGATGGAATCTTGGCAGTGCCGTCGCCACGTCCTCCTTGTTTGTTGCAGTATGTTGCTGTGTGACGTTTTCTTGGTTTCCTCCATTTATCACCCATATGTATTAATATGCAAACATGTCGATGAGGGAATGATGGAATTTTGGCTCTTCCGTATGTGTGACGTTTCTCATCTCAGGCATGGTTCATGGAAGGCAAAGAGGGCAAGGAGTATAAACCAAACTCCCTTTATCAGATTATGCGCCGTCTTGGCTTTTTCCCTACCATGCGCTCCAGCCGTGCGGGTGTGTGTGTGTGTGCGTGTGTGTGTGTGGTATGTGTGTATGTAAATGTTTTGTGTGGTGTGTGCGTGGGCATGGGCATGTGTGTGAGAATGTGTCTGTGCTTGGGTGCGTGAGTGACGGAGTGTGAGTGTGTGCGTGTGTGTGCGTGTGTTTGAGAAATAGTGTGCATGAGTTTTTGAGTGTGAGTTTGCGGGTATTGCGCCCTTTGCTTGTGCACGCGCGCGCGCTCTCTTCTTCTCTCTCTCTCCACACGCACACACTGTCCCTTCCTCCTCTGCTACGTGCTCTGGCCGTGCGGGTCTTGCGTCTGTGTGACATATGGAGAGACAACGAGAGAAAGAGAGTGTCTGTGTGTGGGAGAGGGAGTTAGTGAGTGTCGGTTGAGTTATTATTCTGCGACTCGATATGTACGTGTGGTTGGATGATGATAGCACATTGTGTCATGACTTGTGTGTTTACGTGTATGCATTCATTGTATGCATTCATTTTGTCGGCCCTGTGTCTACTGCATTGAAACTGCATTGAAAATGCACGGTTATTGTTTTTGAGCTCTATGTGTGTGTGTGGATGGATGATGGCAGGTCACGGCCACGACTTTGAGGGTTCCACGATTTTCAAGTGGGATTCGGAGCGCAAGTATTCGCAGCGACGTCATACAAAAGGTGGCAACGACAAGGACGACGACAATCAGGACAAGACACGGCATGAGCTAAAGCCCATTCCCGTTGCACCGCAGGGCATGGCGTTGTATAACAACGTCCCGGGCTTTGCGAGTTCAAACGGGTTCAACAGCATTCAGCACAGTAATCTGCAGCAACTTCAAGGCCCCCTTCAGAACTTTTCAGGATTACCGCCGGGGGTTGGGATGGAGGTCGTGAAGAAGTTGTAGAGGACTGGGCGGGGGCTTTTGGGGGAGTGAAGGTTGGTTATCAGTTGGGTGGGTGTTTGTGAGGTGTAATGATAACAGAGCGGATGATGGTGTAGATCGATGCATCGATACTCGATGCATGTATAATTATATACATAAATACATATTTACATTTGTACGTATATATGTATATATATGTATACGTATATATATACATATGTATATATGAATATACGTACATATATACATATAGATGTTTGTGTATACATGGTATATACCGACACTTGATGCATGTAAATATTTGTACAATGCATGCATACGCACAAATGCATGGGTTAAATATATAGAGACATGTAGAAATACATCGAAGCCCAATGTCTCGTGATGTATAGTTATAGATTGTGATCGCGAATCACGTCACACTCATGAGTTGTGTTACACATGTGAATGATTCATGTCACACATACCAATCACACACATGAAGCCATGTCACTCATATGAATGGTCATCGCCAAATACCGATATTTTTTTATATATCTGTGCATTGGTCGATATATTATGTAGGCTATATACAGCATCACATAGAAAAAGAGACAGAAACGGGAACAGAGTATATATATAAGTAGGAACAGAATATATATATGAGAATGTGCAATTACTTATATATATACACATATATATACCAACATGTGTGCATATATATATGTATATATACATGTACATATATACATATAAATGTATATACATTTATGGTGTTTTCCAAGACTCGTTTCGAAGAGATGGATAAAAAATAAGTCTCATTTGATTGCACAGGAACTTACTGATCGAATAGGCACGTACGTCTCTTGATTACAAACCAAGGTCACATATTTGCACATGGCTCCTTTGTACAATTTTTTCTTTAACCGCCACACAAATTGCGCGCCAATCGATGTGCATGTCTTTAAGTGCTTGGTGTCGAAGACCCATAGGATGTCTTATCTGGTGGGTCATGTTCCGCCAATCAGCAGTTGGCTACATTGCTCTTTTGCAGAAAATGACCCATACAGATAAGGCATCGTATGGGTCTTTGCCACCTGCCACATACCCATGTGGAAAAATGTGTGTTTGCTTCAACGGCAAGCTATGTCTCTGTGTCATATGTGTACATTTTATATGTGTACATGTCACATGTACTTGTCATATGCATGTGTACACGTCATATGGATCTGAGCTCGGAGACCTACAGAGACACACAGACACATTACAACTGTTAACATGTCATGTGTGTCTGAGACATGGAACGGCAAGACATGCTTCTTCGAATATACGAACACTCTGCAGACGGAGGAGATCGGACTTAAACTTAATTACCAATGTCAAAATTTCCACCAAGTTTTCACTGGAGTCCCCGTACATATCAAACACGTTTTCACGGGAGTCCCCAAAATTTCAAACAAATTTTCAGGTGTGAAAACGGAGTCCCCTTCACTCAAAAGATCTGACGATCAAATCGTTAGATCTCGAGATCCAAATATTTCAAAACTGGTCTCCTCCGTGGGTGGATGCGAGCACTACGTCTGTGATACATTTGACATGACACATATGTCATATGCCTCTGTATGTCTCAGATCTCAATGACACATGTTTTATGTCTCAGAGTTCAGATACATATGTCCTATGTCTCTGATACATATGGCATTACACATATGTCATATGTTTCAGATCTCAGATACTCAGATACAAATGAGATATGTTTCTTTGTACACACGAGCACTATGTCTCTGATTCATACGGTGTTACACATATGTCATATGTCTCAGATCTCAGATACTCAGATACATATGAGACATGTTTCTTTGTATATACGAGCACTGTGTCTGTGATACATAGGACATTAAACACATATGTCATACGTCTCTGTATGTCTCAGATCTCAATTATATATTTCCTATGTCTCTGTGGATAAAAGATATGTCTGGCACGACTCATTCATGTGTGTGACGTACATCATCAATACTTTATCCAAAAAAATCGATTCCAAACATGTGCTAAACATGTGGTAAACATGTGCCAAACATGTGCCAAACATGTGGTGTATGATGCATGCAGTGTCCATGCAGTGTCTTGTTTCTGCGATTTAGGGTGTGACGTGCATCGTTAATATGTTTGACATGACTGTGTCATGACTGCATGTCTGTGTCGTGACTCCTTCACGTATGTGTGATGGCTCATTCATCTGTGTTGTGTGACACGACTCATTCATGGGTTTCATAGAGTAGACACATGTGTATCTGTTGTCTCTGTGGTATTAGCATGTCTCCGTGGAGACTGATTCATATGTACTCGGTAGAGACGCATTCATATGTTTGGTAGGGCAAATACGTATGTCTCTGTAAAGACGCATTCATATGTTTGATAAAGTAGATACATGTATATCGGTAGAGACGCCGCAGCATTCATATGTTTGATCAAAGCGATACACCACCCATCGACCACTTAGTCATGAGAGAGTTTGTGATCGGACCGCCTAGCTACCGCTCTATACACAAGAGAGTTCGTGACAGAAAGCCCAGTCTTGAGGAAAGTTCGTAGTTTGCGGATTTAGAACAGAGTTCTTTGAGAAACGACATTTTTTTTGGGAGCTCGTTCTCATTTAAGCTCCGAGTGTTTGAAGAGAACTCGCCGTTTGTTGATTAACCATCACATGTACATGCTTCGTGTACTATAATACGGTCACAGACGTTGACGGTGATCCCCTCGTCAAAACTCCGCTGGTTATGAGCCCTGGTGGGCTAATTATTACAGCCCATCTCTCAATTTACGCTCCCAAGGATTCAACCACCTGGCATCAACACCGTTGCAACGTAACTCGCTGACGTACATCACAGCCGACGGCTAAAGTATTCAAGTTACGATCAACTTCTAGATCGCAGCCCAGCGTTTCATCCCGGCGCAGTTTTGCAAGCACCTTTGACGAGCACATCTTCGGCGCGCAGCCGACGAGAATCTACAGCTCGGCCCCGGCGGCAGTTTTGCCCGTCAGCGCTCAACCAGGCGCAGCCATGCCGGCATTCTCTTCAAAACTCATCAAAGAGAGCGTACATGCCATTATTATGCGCTTGAAAAGTAAAAGTCTACAGTGCCGTTATGCACAGCCAGGGCGAAAGCTTTCAATCGCCGACAACAACACTGTATGTGAGCCTTGTGACTCTTACGGACACTTTGCACGAGACTGTCCGCACCACAAGCCAAATGCAGTTGCTGCTCAGAACAAGCGCGATGCTATTTGGGCGGAGAAGAACAGTGTGCAAGCAAGTGAGCTTCAAGAGATTAACAAGCTGATCAAGGAGGCCGAGAGGCTGCGCGCCATGGCTGATACAGCTAGCATCGCTGTTAGCGATGCAGAAGACTGCGGGTCCGAAGACGACAGTCGTGCTGTGAACAGTGTGCAAGCAAATGAGCTTCAAGAGATTAACAAGCTGATCACGGAGGCCGAGAGGCTGCGCACCATGGCTGATACAGCTGGCATCGCTGTTTGCGATGCAGAGGACTGCGGGTCCGAAGACGACAGTCGTTCTAGAAAGGGTGCAGCAGTAAACCGCAGTCGTTCCTCTCTTTCTAAATCGAAAATTTCTCCTTCTAAATCTTATTTGCTTGCTGCTACTATACCCCTTTCACGTGTCCCTCACACACACGCTAAGATTGTTACCCGAAACAAAGTGCACTTTCCACTTGTTCTTTCCTCAGCGCCACGTTTGGACCCACACACAGACTGTTCCTTTTTGTCATGCTCATGTTCAAAATGCAATTTCTTTAAGAATTCCAAGGGATTATGGTTAGTCTATTTTCAAACGACCGCCTCTTGTCAGCAACGCGCAGGCTGCAAATATGATCCATGTCGCAAATACTATACTTTGTCAGGCGACAAATGGAATGAAGTGTCTGCCTCTCATTCTTTTTCACGTGTTCATTTGATTGAACACAATGGTGCCACACCATTTGTACACAATGTCACGCACACTGTACAGCCCACTCCAACTCTAGATATGTCCACAGCCATCCATTTGATCTCTTCTAGTGCTATATTTCCAGATACACCATTCGGAATGGCTGTGCGCTCTCTTCCCTACAATGATTCAGTGGTGTACCTGCGCAAGGGCGAGTGCCACATAGCACAGCATCAGACAGAATGCATGTTAGGACTCACTGCGCGGGGGGAGATGGAGGAAACTGGCAACAGTTAATATTCTTTCGGCAACTGGGCATCACAGAATCAGCACGTAGACATGCGGGAGAAAACTGGCAGCACAGGCAACAAGACTTGCCCTTTCGGCGATTGCATATCATGTCATCAGCCACACGTAAAAAATATCTTGAAATTTGACACCAAATATTCGTACATACAGCCCTTAGGCGCCGTACTGGACACCGGGGCACAACGTGGAGCCACTGGTACTTCTACTGAAATTCTCAGTCGGACAGGGACCACTCTGAATATTCAGCCAGCCGTAGGAAGAGCAAAGAAAATGACGGGCATTCTCATGGGTGCTGAAACAATCGATCAGCATGGAAAATCCTTTATCCTCGTCGTACCAGATGTGTCTGTGTACGACCCAGGCATGTCTGAGAGTAATTTCAGCTGGACACCTAATGGAGGCGGGCTACAACGTGAATTTCAGAATTCCCGATGATGCTCTCACGGATGGCTTCGCCCCGGCTACCTTTCCCCTCCACGGGGGTAGCATTACTACTCCAGACTATCTCACCGTGATTGTCATGGAGTATGCAGGACACACATGGCGATTGCCTAAAGTCCGAGCAATTTCAAAGTCAGTGCCTGTGACTGCACCCTCACCTGAGGACTCTGGAGACATTGAATGCTTCACAGATGTTTCGACCTGTAATAGTTTCGCTGGACTTCCCGATATCTTTGAACACGACGACGAGGCACACGTGCCAGATTTCCTCTCGACTGAACGCATCGAGGGACGCTTTCAACAGCGTTTTGAGCTCACGTGTCGAAACCGAAAAGAGGCCATAACAATCCATCGAGCACATGGCCACCCCAATAATCACACGCTTCTGCTGAACCTTGAGGCAGCAGGCCTCCCGTACAAGTATTTGACGCGCTACATTTTAGCCATCTCCTGTGACGCATGCCGAGCGGCTATAAGCAAGCGTGACAACAAAACGTCTACAGTAGCTCTTTCGAAAAGACAAGCCCTAGCTCAGCAAAAGAAAGCTGACAAGGCTCAGCGTAAACTCTTTGCACAACAGAAATCAATCTTGAATTCTTCTACTGATTCTATCCTTGACTCGGACAAGCTGGACTTTAGTCCTATCACTGACACAGTGGACCCTACTTCCACTATCACCGAATTGTTGGCACATTTATATGAATTCACAGCATCAAGTGACAGTTTTGATTACTCATCTCTCAAACCTTCCCTCCCTACTTCTGTGATTGGGGGAGATATGCCTCTCGGCAGCGAAAATTTTCGCTATCGGTCACGCTTCAACGAAAACGCAGCTTTCCGAAACTTCAACGACACCCCTCATGCACCTGTTGTGACCCAGTGTGAACAACCAAACGCTACTCATTCACCGCCAAACACTGATCTCCGAATAGATTGGGCAGATGCCTGCAGTCTTGGAAGATTACCTTCCTTGAATCGATATTTTCGTTTGATACTCGACAAAGGTACAGAGTACTGGGCCACTTACCCCCGTAACACACGAGGCACGGGAACTCCAGTCGAATTACTGAAATAATATATTACTACAACAGGCCATACGCCTCGCTACTTGCGCATTGACAACACAAAAGAATTCACCTTGCAAGAAATGGTGGATTTCTGCAGTGAGAATGACATCATTCTGCAACCTGTGGTCCTCGAGTACATCCTTTTGTCAAGAACGGATCCTTTGGAGATCGTTTTGCTGAAGGCATCCATTTTCGTGCCGATCACGACACGCGCCGTGTATTTGCATGTATTGTATCACCTCAGGATCTGAACTCCTTTTCCAGGATTTCAAATCATACCCTGATGAATTTCCTTTTCGAGATCCATAGTGCCTACTACGGTGCACCCCAGTCATTTTAAAAGATCGGCTAAAGAGCATATTGATGATGCCCATGACGACAACCTAGTTGCCGAAGAAACAGCTCTTCACGCTCATACACGCTCACAGACGCGAGCTGCCGATGCAGCAAAGGCCCTTGACGACCCCATCATATTGACAACTACTTCAGATGATCAGCCTGAAAGTCTGTCAGTTTTGATCATCTGAAGAGGTTGGAAAAAAAAAGTCTGTCAGTCTGATCATCTGAAGAAGTTGCTTTGTCAGTCTGATCATCTCACGAAGTCTGTCAGTCTGATCATCTGAAGAAGTTGCGATGATCAGACTGACAGAATTTCGTCTATCGACGAAATCACCCGGCCGCCGCCGCGCGCCAAAATCGCCCCGCCGCCGCCACGCGCCTTCGCTACCACCACCGACGAAATCGCCCCGCCGCCGCCGCGCGCTAAAATCGCCCCGCTGCCGCCGCATGCCTTCGCTACCACCACTAACGAAATCGCCCTTTACGACGATTTAGCAATTCACAACGAACTTGCCATTGCCAGAGCTTTCTTACGACACTCGGTTAAATTTGTATTAC
>Ga0209491_10005678_pt1 | contig 18045 bp, 21 predicted proteins | sample BON02_FD_187213 | JGI IMG/M metagenome (GOLD analysis project Ga0209491, IMG submission 187213) | Freshwater microbial communities from Lake Bonney liftoff mats and glacier meltwater in Antarctica - BON-02 (SPAdes) (version 2) | ecosystem: Environmental > Aquatic > Freshwater > Ice > Glacier...
TGATGCTGCTGCTGCTGCTGTGCGCGGCTGCTGCGGGCTGCACACGACAAATGGGACGAGGACGAGGGCAAGAGGGGCAAGACAAAGCCTTCGCCCCTTTGGCCAGCCGCCAATGCCACGAGAAGGAGGAGGAGTGGCTGGCGGTAGTGATGCGGCCGCCGCTGCCTTGGTGTTCTCATCGTTGAGGATGGTGGGTTGGACATGAGGGGCAAAGCCTTGCTTCCTGCTTGCTTGTTGTGCTCACCGCAGGAGGGACTCCTCGAGGCCGCAATTCCGCCGCTGAGGCATGGTGCTTGACAAAGCGAGTCGTCTGTGTATTGTAGAGTGGGTGGGAATGAGTATGAGTGGGTTTGTGTGTGCGGTGCTGGCAATTGTACAAGTTCAATGTCGGAGAAAGTGTGCTCTTGATCACAGCAAGCTCTGATGACTTGGACTCGGGCACATACCGAGGTCTTGTGATGCGCCCTTGTGGTTTTGTTTGTGCAAAGCGCCTTCCTTGAACAGAGTGCTCTCACTCGACAACGCAATCTCACGCATGCCTATCCCATTCTCCCTCAGTTGCAAACAGGAGCCAAGCCAAGGCAAGAAACCCTACCCAGGCAAGCCCCCCTCATCATATCATGGCTGTCTACACCATTGCCCGCGCCACCACAACCACGCCAGCCACGGCCGCCTCGTCGGAAGAGGGTGCCAAGAGCTTTTTGGAGCATAATCAACGGTGCGTGCTTTTCTATTGTGTCTTGGGGGCCGAGGGAGGGCTGAGACAGGACAGGGGAGGCTATGGAAGGAAGGCGATGCCAACATGCACTCATTCTGCTTGTCCAATGCCTTCCACCCACATTTACAGAGGTGCCTACACCACGGCCCGGACGGTGCAAGTGACCAAGATCTTTGAGCTGGACGCACATGTGGAGCGATTAGCCACAACGGCGGCGCTGATGTGGCCTGACCAAGGTACGCACAGCGGAAGGGGAAGGGGGAAAGGGATAAGGCAAGGGGCAAGAAGTAAAGCTACTTCATCGTGCAGCTCTGATTTCGGCTTGAAAACGCATTCGTTACGTGTGTGCAACAAATTGTTAAAGGATGGTTGAGCGCTCCTTTCTAATCGGCCTCCCCTTCCCTCCCTCCCTCCTTTCTCCTTCTAGATTTGCCCGCTGATCTTGTGGAGGCTGCTCGGCTGCGGCCCTTGGTCACAAGCACACTGCGCGCCGCCATGAATCATTTCAGGTACGTCAATGTGTATGATATCCTTGAATGTTTCCATCCCACCGGAAACCTTTCTTCGCTCTCTCTCTATTTTCAACTCCTCGTTTACGTCTCACTCAACCCCTTCCCCTCCCTCCTTCCCTCACACACACACTCCACCAAAAGGCACACAACCGCCACCGACCGCACAGCAGCCACTACAGAACTCAAGCTCACCATGCTACTCTTCTGGCACCCAGACACCACAACAATCGAATGCCTTTGCCACGCCTGCCCCCTCCCTCCTCGCCCTACCCCACCTATTAAATGTGAAATTCGCGGGGCCCCCCGAACGAACGCCAAAGCCAAAGACTCAGCCTGGGTCAAAGAACGAAAGCACCTAGAGGATCTCAAGCCCGCAGATGTGAATGAGATTGTCTTGCATGATGAGAAGGGTGCGTTGTTAGAAGGGACACAGACCAATTTTTATGTCGTCATGGAGGGGAAACTCTACACTGCAGGCGAGGGGGTATTAGAAGGCACAGTCCGGCGACTATTGCTCCAAGTGTGTGCTGCGCATAATGTGCCTGTAGTCCTGGATCCGCCGCCTTACATTAAGGATGTTGGAAAGTGGGAGGGAGCGTTGTTGAGCTCGACGTCAAGGTTGGCCTTACCGATTGATTGGGTAGGGGTGCCGGAGGAGGGGAAGGCTTTTGGGGAGGGGGATGTGAGTCACGCATTTGAGTATGAAGACGGGTGTTTGACACGGCGCTTGGCACAGTGGGTGGAAGAAGAAGTGGCGCAGGCTAGCGCAGAGCCATAAGGCGACGGTCGTAATGGTGTAAATACGACAAGGAAAGGGCGTTCGCCCGCGTGGGCACTTACCCCCTCTGGCGAGGGCTTGTTGGCTTGCCGGAGCGCATGCCGATCAAGTTTTTCTAAAGGGTGTAGTAGAAGGAAAATAAAGCATTTTTTGTTAAGACGGCTAATGGCGCGTTTTCTTTTGTCAAGTGTTTTTTGTTTTGTGGTTTTGTATACTCGAAAACTTTAACCTCCCCAGTTCCGAGCCTCAGCGAGCAGCGGCACTTCCATTTGCTGGTCAAAACCCAAGGCCAATGGTGCCAAATTTACGCGTGTCAGGTCGTCATAAGATTGTAAGGTGCTAATCCAGGCCTCTCTTATCGTAATCGTTGCTCGGGTCGCTAGGTTTGACTGGGTTGGGGCGAGTGGTAGGGCTGTCAAAGCTGCATATCCGAGCTCGTTGAAGCAAGCACTCTAGACGCACGCACCTAACACACGACCTCCCACACACCACACGCACAGGAAGCGGCGGGGAGACGTCCATGCACCAGCAGCAGCAGCGGTAGTCTCTAAAGCAGGTCGTGAAGCGGCTCGATTACACATTTTCGGCGCGCTTAGCTATCAAGCAGCCATGCGTGGCCTCCTCCCTCTCCTACTGCCCCTCTTCCTCCTCCCCTCCCTCCTACCCGCCTCGTCAGCCTTTGTCCAGACGCCGCTCCCCTCCTCCGCTTTCTCCTCCTCCAGCTCATCGCGTAGAAGACATGCTTCCTCTCCTGGCCTAGCACAGGCCGCATCGTCAGAAGACCAGCCACCACCATCATCAAAATCAACACCACAACCCCCATCGCCCTCCACCTCCCCCCGCACAAGTCGAGCCGCGCAAGGCTGGGGCACCATGAGCCGACGCGGTGCCATGGGCGTCGCTTCCGCTTTAGTTCCTGCCTTGCTGACGATGGGCGTGTCAACACCAGGCAAGCAAGGCGTAGCACAAGCAGCCCTAGAAGAGTTCCCGTGGGTGACCAAGGGCGGGCTCTTAGACGGGGTACTACCCGAGTCAGTACTCGTTGAATCCCTCCCCTTGAACAACCAAGCCATCAAAGGCATGGGGCAGGCACTGAGTAGGATTAATGAATTGCGTGGGTTAAATGTGCTCCAAGGACCGGGGTTCTGCAATGAGGCAGGCCAGGTCAAGGCGGACCTCAGTTTTGTCGCTCCCGTCACCCCTGATTCAACAGCAGCCGCAACAGTAGCAATAGCAGCGAACGAGACAACAGCGGCCGAAGCAGTAGAAACCGCCAATAGTGAGGATATTTCTACCTTTCGTTGGTCTAAAATCAAGGGCCTGGCTGAGAATGTCCGCGCGACGTACGATAGAGAAAAAGACGCATTTCCTTACGCATTGACCATTCGCCCCAACACCACCGCCGAATCCCAATCCCGCCGCCGGGCCCGCTTTGCGAACGAGTTGCTGCTGCTGGATAATGCGATTGCGAGCTTGGAGAATGCGACGAGGAGGGAGAGTGTCTCGGATACCTTGAGGTACCAAGAAGAGTCTTTACTTCATCTGGGCCACTTAGGAGAGTTGATGGTGGCCAAATTTCCTTTTTCCCCCCCCAAGAACGATGATCGCCAGGAGGACGATTATTTTAATTTGCCCCGGTTGTTTGGACGGGCGGAAGCGACATTTTTCGTGCGGGAGCTGCCGAAGGAAAATGGGGGGAAGGATGACGAGCTTCGCACGGGGAATATTACTGTTATTGTGGATGGTTTTAATGCTCCGATTTCGGCGGGTAATTTCATCGATTTGTGCCAGCGGGGTTTTTATAACCGCTTGCCGCTGGCGAAGGAGAAGGTCCGGAGTGGGAGGAAGGAGGGGCAGGAGGTGGAGCTTGTTGTGGGGGGGAGGTATAAGACTGGGTTTGTTGACCCAATTACGGGCAAGCAACGCCGGGTGCCATTAGAGATCATGCGTGCGGAAGCGGAGGGGAATAAGCCTTTTTATGGGCAGGCGAGAAATACGGGATTGTTTACACGGGCCCCGCCTTTGTTGACTTATAGAACACCAAGGGCTGTGGGCTTGCTCCATCCGGAGCAGGATGGGAATGGTGCGAATAGTGAGTTTTTTTGGTTGAAAAACGATGCGCGGTGTGTGGATTCTGCAAGAGGGTTGGATGGGAAGTTCACCTTGATTGGGTATGTGGTGGGGGGGGGAAGGGAGGATGATTTGTTGCCGTTTTTGGATGAGGGCTTTCAGGTGGAGAGTGTGCAGGTTGCGTGGGGGTATGACCATTTGGTTCGATCTCGGGTTGGCTTTATTGATATTTTACTGCAGGGAGATGAGTAGAAATGGAAGGAGGGGTAGGTAGGGTAGTTGAGTAGGTAGGTAGGGGATTTGCTTTTGTGCTAATACATTTAGGGGGGGTTATTCGTGTTAGAAAAGGAGAGGAGGAGGAGGAAGGGGAGGAGGAAGGGGCAAAGAAAGAGCGCTCTGCTCACATGGTTGGAGCAGAGGTGCCACTTGGGGGGTGATTATCTACCTTTAAACCCTTTGCCTTCTGGCTGGCGCAGCGGCAACAAAAATGCATTTTATATAAGCACACACAAGCAAGCAAGCAGAAAGAGTACGACGATGAAGAATCGGGCACCTTTGCCGGTAAGGGCAGCATTATAAGGGAATAGCTGTCTGTCTCTCTATCTTTATATAGCGCCGTCCGCGGTCACGTTCCAGCCTAGGCACAATTCAAAACCCAAATTTAACTAAACGAAACGAAGAACTGAAAAAACCATTAGAAAAACAACAAGCGGCACATGCACACCATCTCTGTCTTTCTTTTGTCCGTTCTGATCTTATTTACCTATCTACACAGTCTTTTTCTTCTCTCTGTTTTCCCTTTTTCTCCTCCTAATTTCCTGACACATCCGGCATCAAAAACTCTCCCGCGTCTTGTTTGTGATCCGCCGCCTGAGGGGCTGACTCATACACACACTCCACCACGCCATGCCGCGCCGTCGTCACCTCCCCCTTAAACCCCACATACGACACCGAGGTCACATCCCCCCCTCCGATCTCACTAAAGAAAATGGTCAGGCTGTCCACATTCTGAAATTTGCTCACTTTCAAAGGATAATCGATCCCACCCCCATCCCCCATCGAGGCAGCGTCGGCCACCAGCTCCAATTCTTGCACCGCGGGCAGCTCCCGACAATTGCTAAAGTCGACGTCGTCTCGATTGATGAAACTACGAGGAGGAGAGAGAGGGTCGGGAGAAAAGTGGAGTGAGAATAAGGAGATCGGGAGTGAGGGCGGGAAGGCAGGTGTTACACGGAAAAACATGAAGGACTGCCTTCTCTCCCTTCCGTACGATAGAAGCCCCACCACTTCTACTTACAGGTTGATCTTGGTCGGCGCCGTGCCCTCGCCCGCATGGCCCCCAATGATATTGATGCTCTTAAGCTTGACAACGCGGGTAAACGGCACAAATAGCAGGAGCTCTGGGTCGTCGTCGTGGCTGTCTAGGCGGGGTTCGGCCTCCCGGCGTCGACTGTAAGGCTTGAAAGGATGCCGGCACGCGCCCAGCTCGCTCTCGTTCAGGCACCGCACCTTGCTGGTGTCGATGGCCGCGTACATGGACTGCCCATCGGGGTCCTCGGCCTCGTGGTCGCTGTAAAGGAAAAGAGGAATGGGGAGCATTAGGGGGATGGAGGGAGGGAGACAATGGTAGCTCTGTATCGCCTCTATTCCCAAAAGAACGCACAAGCCGCTGATAAGGTCAAGTCCACGCCATCCCCCTCCATCCACGTGCTGCAGACACACACACACTCCACCCACTAGCCCCTTTGCTTGTCCTTCTCGACGTCGAGTCATGCTTCCATGCTTCCATCACTCACCAGGCTTCTCCGTGGCCGTGGTCGTGGCCGTGCCCGCAGGAATCGACGTGCTCGCCGCGACAGCTCATTCCTCTTTGCTCGTATGGTGCGGCTTTGCTTGTGTGCTGTGGTGGTGGCAGAGGATGCGTGTGAGTGCTGGCTGTGTGGAAGCATGAAGTTCTTGCTTGAGCAGTTGCCGTAACGACGATTCCTTCACTCAATTTGTGGCCTGGCTGCATTTTGGTCGCGCCCTTTCAAAAGGTGCCGACTGTAGAAGGACGCAAAGACGGGGACAAATGCTGGCACAATTAGCAGGCTCGTGTTTCCTGACAAAGGGGACCGGTCTGGCTAGGCGGTCGTGGCTGCACTGGGCTCCACTCTGCCAAAATTCGCTACGCGGCCCATGCCACTTTTTGGGGCGCACGCACGCTGCCCATTTTTGCAGCTCCTTCTGCCCAAGACTCTCAAGGCATATTTTCACTGACACTTGCCTCCCTTCTTCCCTCTCTTGACAGGATCCCTTCCGCCCCCAAAATGGACCAGGGCGCACGACGACCTGGTGGGGAGGGAGAGGAGGAGACTGTGCTCCCCTTTGCTCCCGGCTTGCGGCGGGCCCCGAACCCTTACTTGACGCGCGCCATGGCTTCGTCCCCAGTCTTTGGCGGGCGCGGGCAGCAGCAGAACGCCTCGACGACGGCGCTGGTACGTACCATGCCTCGATGCATCGTCTCTACTCTCTTCGCGACGTGCCCATCCTCCCTCCTTACCAGAATCTCTGCTCCGACCTCCCCCAAATCACAGGACGGGCTCGCCATGTCCTCCGGCACTTTGAGCGATGGTCTTGACCGCTGCTGTCCCAACGCAGTCCGTAGCAACGACGCTGTCGCCACTGCTTCGGCGGGCTCCCCTCCTCCCTGGTTGCAGAAGGACGACCGAGAAGTCTTGAGGTATTACGCGTACTTCCAAGAGCCGGTCTACGAGGGTGGCGATGTGAATGCGCGCGCGTTCCGGATCCGACGCTTCACCATCTGCTACTTCACTTCTTCGGGTGCGTGGATTTGTTGGGCGTCGTTGTTAGGGCCAAGAAAAACTCTAAAAGCTCACTCAAACACGGACCTCTCCCTGCATTCCTCTTAGGCATGTTTACCATGGAGGAGCCCAAGCAAATGAACTCTGGCATCACTCAAGGCACCTTCATGCGCAAGCAAAAGGTGCCCAAGGCTACTCGCCAGCAGCAACTCGAGAGCGACGAGCAAGCCCCTAGCTTCTTCTCGCCGGCGGACTTTGCTACTGGGGCCACTGTGGTCTTTTACGGCCGACCCTTGGTCATTATCGACGCAGACGTGTTCACACGCGAGTGGCATGCTCGGACATTAGGCCAGCCGCTGGCGCCGCGGCTCGACTGTCCCGACGACGGGTACCGTAACCAGCGGTTGCGCATGGAGCAGCCTTTGTTGGTGCGCCGGCAAGAGCAGGAAGTGCAGCGGCAGCAAGAGCAAGAGCAGCAGGAGCAGGATCATGCCGCCGGCACGCCAAAGCCCAGGAAGCTCCTGCCTTACCCACAACGGGACACCAAGGTGTTGCGCTTCTTCTGCGCCTACGAAGATGAGCGCCAGGTCGGAGGGCGCCACCATTGTGTGCTCTATTATTACGTGGGTGACGAGACGATTGAGATCAAGGAGGCCAAGGAGCAGGGCCGGCATCATTTCCCCAATTTTTTGAGCCGGCAGCAGGTCCTTTCGGAGTCCGCCCGCGTGTATCAGGTGGAGGACTTGCGGTGCGGGGGTTCCATCAAGGTGTACGGGCGGCATCTCCTCTTGCTCTCCTGCGATGCAAGCACTGTCGAGTGGTACGCGGCCAAGGGCATCTCCCAAAAGCCGTTGCACGTGGCCTCGAGCGAGTCCGCAGACCCTCCTTCCAAGGTCACCATCGTCCCGCCCAACGGATGGGGCACTGACGACGACGTGTACGCTTTGGGTCTCAAGCTGGAGCCGGGCAAGTACGAGGACAAGCACGCGCGGCTTGAGAAGGCGCAGCGTGGGTGCAAGGTGTTGCGCTTTCTGGTGCACTTGATGCGCGCGGCTCCCACGACCTCGGCTTCCACTTGCAACATCAAAGGCTCGGGCGACGACCGGTGGGAGGAAGATGACACGCGGGACTTGGTCCTGAATTATTTTGAGTTTGATTCCACCATCAGCATCTACGAGCCGACTGTGGCCAACTCTGGGGTCGACGGGGGTCTTTTCTTGGCGCGCGGCGCGTACAAGAAGCATATTTCCAAGCGAAAGAAGGCGGAGACTATGGCTTCACTCGGTGGCAGCCACTCGCGCTTCCTGCGCCCCACGGACTTTCTCTTGACAGCGCCTCCCGTGACTTTTGAGGTCGGGACCACAGGCGCGCGCCTCTTTACGCTCAAGACGGTGGGGTACGATGAGTACACGCGCAAGATTCTGGAGGAAGGTGGCATGATCCCGGTGTCTGGCAGTAGCAGCAGTAGCAGCAGCCTTCTTTCAACTTCGCCGCTGCTGTCGCTGCCCCCGGGCGCGGTCCCTCCCACGGTACGGGTCACTTTGGAGAAGCAAGCCGAGGCCTTTGTTAGCGCTGGGCTTCCGGTCCGCGCCGTCTTTCAGGCCTACGACGAGGCTGGCACTGGAACTTTAGCGCCGGCACCTTTCGTTGCCTTGATTCGCGAGCTCGAATTCCAAGCCAAGGCGACCCCCGTGGCTCGGGACGAGCTGGTTGCTTTGATGGTCACGTTTGGGTCGCCTGCCAATATCGACAAGGAAACCACGCCAGCGACGGGAGCTGGCTTGACAGCTGACGACAGTAGCAGCGGCGGAATCTGTTACGACGACTACGTCGACGCCTTGTCTTTTTGTGCGCCCAAGACCGTGCTTGCACAGGCCAAGGAGGCCGTTGGCGCGAACCAGCTGAGCGTCGAAGAGCGCCTCTTTAAGGCCTTGGCGGCCGCGTTTTTGCACGGGGAGAGCCACCGAGCCTTTTTGCGCAAGACGTTCCAGCAGCTGGATGCGACAAACAGTGGACAGTTGACCATGGACGACTGGTTCCACGCGCTCAAGATCCACAACTTGACTTCTCTGCTAACCAAAAGCGCTGCCTCAATCCTGCTCCTTACCTACGACTTTTCTGGCACCGGCCACCTGAGCTATCGAGAGCTTTGCGACGCCATCTTTACCTTGGAGTCTGAGGAAGGTCCTTTGCTGCCGTCGACGGAGCTGCAGCAACCGGCGCGCTCCACCTCTGCGGGCAAGAAGCTCGAGGCACCTACCGTCAAGAAGTATCTGCACGATCTCACTCACACGGTCCTGACCTGTGACGGCAACCTGCAGCGGCAGTTGGAGAACGCCATGCAGGGTTTTTGCAGTTGCTTTAGTCGTCTGGCCCGCAAGCGGATCCTGCGCAAGATCTACACGGCCTTTGATACATCCCCCAAAAGCAGCGCCCGTCGTGGCCGCATCACGCGCCAGCAGTTCTACGCAGGGATCCACGAGACGGCGGCCGAGTTTCATATCGACTTTACTGAGTTTGACCGCGACGTCTTGGGACAGTACCTCTTCCCTGACCCGGACGTTTGCTTGGTGTCTTACGAGGCGCTCCTGGAAGCGTTGTGCAGCCGCAACTTGCAGAAGCTTGCCAGCGTCCGCCAAGAAGGCATCGACGTCGCGGTCCATTTGGCGGACGAGACATCTTTCGAAGAGGTGGACGGTAGCCGGACGCGCGACTTTACAGGCGAACTCAAGGTCGTGGGCATGGCGCCGTTGTTTGATTATCAGAGGATGAGGAAGCGAAGAGAGATAGGGAGAATGTGAGAAATAGAGAGGATCCAGAGATACGAGGAGAAACCGGGGGGATGAGGTCCTACATGTCACTGTATGCAAAAAGAAAACAAAAAGAAAACAAGATTGCGAATCAATTTAACTGACGTATCCCTTCAGCTTGAACAGGACCTTTTGCTTGCAGTGTTGTTACCTGATAGTATTTAAAAAGCCTGAGCATGTGTGGGACGCGTGGAGATGGTTGGGACCCTACTTTCAGGCTCCTTGTCATTACTCCTTCCCATCTGGAAGGCTCCTGGCGTCACCAGCAGCCTTAACCGACATGCGCGCCGCCTTTCTTTGTGTAATTTGAATATTTCAGTGTCCACGCTACGCGCTGGTAGCATGGAGAAACGTGCTTGAGGTCTGAATCGCAAGTAGTTGATAAAAACACTTCGGGCCTCCTTGGCACTGTCCTTCCCCTTCCCAAAGGCCCCTGGAGTCCCGAGTTCCCCATTCAGACATGCACGGCGACTGGCTTTGTTCACCATGAGTAACCCAGGACCCAGGCTCCCTGCTGATAGTATGGAGATGGCTGAATTATGACTGAGGCGTCTGTAGTTGGTTATAACTCTCTTTCAGCCTCCTTGTCATTTCTCCTTCCCTTCCCGAAGGCCCCTGGAGTCTCGAGCACCTCCATCCGGCTTGTACGTCGCTTAGCTGTGTACATTTTAAGTAGCCTGAGGCGCAGGCTTCCTGCTGATAGCATGGAGATGGCTGAACATAGTCTGAGGCGTATGTAGTTGGTTAGAACTCTCTTTCAGCCTCTTTGTTCCTGCTCCTCCCCTTCCCAAAGGCCCTTGGGGTCCCGAGCGCCCCAATCCGGCATACGCGTCGCTTTTTTCTGTTATACCTGGGTAGTCTAGCTTCTAGACTTCTTGCTGCTAATATGGAGATGGCTGAAGTATGTCTGATTCGCGAGTGACGGTGGTTTCTAGATTCTAGGCTCGAGGTCTCTCGTGTTTCCCTCTCAGAGAGGCTCCACGAGTCCCCAGCACCTAAAACCGGCACACGCGCCACCAGATTGTTACTTTTCCCGGATTTCTAGGGCCAGAGCTCAATGTTGATACTATGGAGATGTCGGGCGTATGTCCAAGGCGCGTACAAATGGTGGAAAGTCAGTTTCAGCCTCTTTACCTCTGGAAGGCTTCAGGAGTCACGAACCACCCCAGCTCGACGTGCGTGCTGCATGAGCTTGTATTTTACGGATAGAACAACATATAGGCTACTTGCTGGTAGCACAAAGAGGCCTCGACGGAGCCAGGTCGCGTGCACGACGGAGGGTTAGGGATTCTCTCGTTGCTTCCTTCTCCCTCCTCCTTCCCTTCCGGAGCTTGAATCACTATGCAATCACAGGAAATACAGTGCAGCACGTCGCGATACTGCAGAAGAAGAGCAAGCTCACATATTTATTGCATATTTGTTTGTTCTTTGTAATAAAATTTTGTTTGCTACCTAGAGTTAACTATTCTTCCCAAGTTTTGTTGTCACTCGCACACACACAGTCAGCTCAGCCTATTTTGGTCCCCCCTCAACCCCCTTCTCCTTCTCTTCCTCCTCTTTATCCGCTACCACCGCTCCCTTTTGCCTTACCCCGAAAGAATTGCGAGAGGTGGACGAAGGCTCGGCCAAAGTCGAGGCTTTGCTGGTAGGGGACCACGCGATCAGCAATCCACTTGGGCAAAAGTGGAAGAATGGACGGGTCCGTAAAGTAGCGCCGATCGACAAGCACGATGGCTGCCCAGTCATTGGCGTGTCTTATGGCCCGGCCAATAGACTGGTTTACCGCTCGCATGCATAGGTTCTGATAGTAGCTCTTGCCACTCACCGGTCCCAACGCACTTCCCCCCCCTCCTCCCCCATTACTACCGCTGCCAGCGCCCTGCGCACCCCCTCGGGAGGACTGCAAGCTGTCCAGGTACTGCAGCTTCTGCTGGAGCTCCGGGTCCCGGCGGTCTGGATAGGGCAGCCCCACCATGACAACGCAACGGGCCATGTCGTCGGCAAAATTGATACCTTCCGACATTTTCGCGCCAACCACACAAAACAAAATAGCCCCACCGCCGCCGCCGCCGCCTGCACTGTTACTCTTGCTACTCCCGGCACTGCTGGCAATGGCCCCCGAATAGGCCTGAAGCACGGCATCCACGTCTTTGGCGCGCTTGGGCTCGGTGAAGATCGTCTTCTTAGCCTGCAGCTTAGGCAGGAGCCCCGTTTCCCGCCAACGCCGCATCACCACTTCCTCGTACCCGTACGACGGCAAGAACACCACCACCCCACCCGGCGTCACGGTGCACACATTGAGCAGCAAACGGCCCAGCTCGTCCATCTGCTCGGGAAGGATCCGACTCTTGTGCGTAAAATCAAAGCCCACGCCCGTCGGGCCTTTGCTCATGCACAAGGCCGTCAGATTCTCGGGCGGGATCACGTGACCGCAAGAAAAGACGTCGAGCCGAGAAGCCGGCACGTCCGGAAACAGCTGCGCCACGATGGGCGCGACAGGTTGCATAGTCCCACCCACCAGGACCACGGAGCGAGCCTCGGCAACGACCTCGCGGAAGTGCACCGCCGCGTTCAGCATGATATACTTGAGCCCTGCGGCAGGTCGCCGGCGCCCCTTTTGCGGGCCATGGCCTGTCTCGAGCACGATGCGCCCGTCTTGACTAGACCCTGTCAGCGTAGCCAGGAAGCTCTGTACAAACTGCAAGGATGAGACGTGGCTGCTCACATACTCGGCGTTCTCGTCCGCGTCCTCTGGCGCCCCAGCAGCGCCGGCGGTAGTGGTCGCAGAAGAAGACGACGAGGAACCCGGCTCTGACCCGTGGATCTGCACCTCGCCCAAGCGCCTGTTTGCAAAGCCTAACACCTTCTTGGCGATCTGGCTTTGCTCCATATACCGCACCAGCTTGAACAGGTTCACGTTGTCCATATCCGCTTCAAATACAAGCTCGTTCACCGACATGATAATCGTGCTGACCGCCTCGTCCTCTGCAGTCGCTGCTGCTGCTGCTGCTCCACTTGCCGCGCCCACCGAAGAGGCTTTGGTCCGGACAAACTCCACCAGGCCCTTGAGCACCCGTATGACTTGCTGCACATACACCGCGTTCTTGCCACTGAGCCGAGTGTTGTACCGCTCCCAATAAAGCGTCACTTGGCTCAGAGCTCGACTCATCGCCTGCAACGACAGCTGGCTCGTGTGCACGGCGTTGATGGCTTCGACCAGGTTGTGCGCCTCGTCCACCAGCACCACGTTGCCCTTGAGCGGAATCTTCATCGACTCCCGCGTGCCCTTGTGCAAGAGCGTGGCATAGGGCATGCAGATGACCTCCGCCTGCGCCACTGCTCGCCGGGTCCCGTAGTAGGAGCAGGTACCCAGCTTCTTGCCCAGCTCTGCCAAGTCCTCCAGGTTTCGGACCTGGCTCAGGGCGTGATCCCGATACAGTGTCTGCTGCTTGGCCCCGTCCGAGGGAAGAAAAGGGCACTTCGTGGTCTGTTTCTTTGCAGTTGGGGCGCGATGGCGCTTCTTGCTCGTGGTCCCGGCCATGTTGTCGAGGCCACCGCTGCTGCTGGTCACGAAAACCGCCGCAGTAGGCTCCTTGGCCTTGCCCTTCTGCATGTCCAGGCAGCGGTCGCTGATCCGGCCATCGCTCCCGAGCTTCAGCACGTCGTCGTTGATGCAGAGATTCTTGCGGGAGCTCAGGGAAATAACGCGTACATCGTCGTGGAAGGCCGTCTTCTGAATCTCCATCACAAACTGGGAAACTTGAGAGTGCGTCCGGCTGCAGTACAGAATCTATGTTGTGGGGTGCGTGTAAAACAGTGGTGAGATGACGAGCCTTGCGTATAGAGACGATGGAAGAAAAGCGCCCACACAGCCCAACCACCAGCCCATCTTTTCCTCAATCTAACTCCTACCTTGATGGTACTGCGGTCCAACTCCTCGCCTTCCTCCTCCTCCTTCTCGTCCTTGCCCTTAAAGCCAGCGCTCGTAGCGTCGTCGTCGCTGTCGTCGTCGCTCTCCTTGCCGCTCTCGTACTCGGCCGGCAGCAGGTCCGCGTCCTCCTCGTCCTCCTTGTCCTCCGTGTCCTTTCCGTCCGCCTTGCCCCCACCTCCTGACCCGGAGCCCTTTTTGTTATGCTGTGCCCGTGCGTCATCGTTGCCGCGCTGTCGCCCCTCGGGTCGTAACGCGCTGAGGCGATGGCTGGCCTGTCGCGCCTCCTCCAAGCGAAGATGGAGCGCTTGCCGGCGCTCGCGCACCTTCTCCCGCTTCTCGGCGGCCGCCGCACGCTCCTTGTCCTTGCCGTAATCCCGCAGCCAATCTGGTTCCGCGGCGGCAGCTTTGGTGTTGTTGTTGGTGGTAGTGGAGGTGGAGGAGGAAGACGACGAAGCCGCCACGGGATCATCCTCGCCAGCGTCATCCTTGCGCTGCCTTTCCTTGAGCCAGTACAAGCCGGCACAAATTAGGCTGAGGGATTTGCCCGTGCCCGTAGGACTCTCGAAAAGCCCCACATGACCCGTGTCGAGGGTCTGGTAGAGCTGTTGCATCAAGGCCTATGTGCGAGGGGTGGCGGGATGATGGTGAGATGTCGGGGCGGCGAGAGATTGATGATGCATATACAACGCACCTTTTGGGCGGGATAAGGCCGGTAGGGGAAGGGAATTTGCAGCTCCTGCTCCTGTTGCTGCTGCGGCGGTGGTGGCGGGGGTGGGGGCTGTCGCGGGGGGTGGGACGCGGTCGCCATGCCTCTCAGCGATCACGGCCGTGTGAAGCTGCTCTGGCGAGCGTCTATGTTGGGGGGGGATGCATGGGAAACGAGCAGGGCGACATTGGAAAGAGAGGGAGCAAGAGGAGTGCCATACTGTCGACGCATTGAGAAGGCGCAGTGTTGCGGGTGCAGCACATAGTGCAAAGGTAGAAAGTAAGGCAAAGGAAGAAGAGCAAAGTGAGTGATGGGAGCAGGGGGGGGCAGGGGGGGGGTGGGGAGGTTGGATTCCCAAGTGCTTTTTTCTTTTTTGTTTTCGTATTAATTATTACAAGTCCCGCCCAATTCAGGCAGGGCACATTCAGAGCAATCCAAACAAGCCATACGGCAAATTTTCCGGTCGACATCTCATTTGCGGTTGACGAGCGGGACGACAAACTGATTGCGGGCCGTCTCCTTAGTGTTGGCCAGTACTTGCTCCTGCGTGCCCGGCCCTGTGTAGAACGATGTATATGTTTAAGGCGTGAATATGTGAATATAACAAGGTTGAGCGGATTAAAAATATTTAAGCATCCATTTCCCATATGTCTCACCTCCTTCCGTGACCACATCCTCCCTTAGGCGTGCCGAGGCTTGTGCGTAGTCAGGCGGGGCGTACATCTCCTCCTTGCTCACGTTACTTAGGTCCGCCGTCTATAGATAGGAAAAACAATAAATAAGAATGGATCCCCCTAACCTTGCCCTATCTTCAAATTACAAAAAAGGGTCTCACCATCCACAGATAATTAAGGAAAATAAGAGAGAAGCAACGCACCTGCAGCAGTGTCATGCAGTTGATGATGGCTCCCAAGTCCCGCTGCAAGGCCTCCCGGTCAATATTCTCCCCGTCCAGGTCCAAATGCGCATATCCCGCCAACCGTGATAGCTGTACATTATCGTGTGTATGAGCAAGGGAGAGAAGTGAGAAAAAAGGGGATTCGGAGGAGATATGAAAGGCATCGACTCGACACCTAAATATGTCAGACCCTATTCAGACACACCACCATCCCGCCACCGCGCCAGCTTCCTAAACAATCCTATGGACACTACCAGGCGCTAGATTGGTACCAAAGTCCCTCCCATTTCCGTTCTCCCTACCTCTTCTTCACTAAGCGCGTCGCTCCCTCCCCCCGCGCCCGCATCCTTGTGCAGCAGCCTCAAGTGGTGGATGGACCAGGTAGGTGGCGGTACCAGCGGGCTGCTGCTGCTGCTGCTGCTGCTGCTGCTGCTATCGTATTGATTTTTGCATAGGTAGGGCTTGCTGCTGATAGCTCGAGTGTGTGCGAGTGCAAGTGTCCTGGAGGGGCGGGGGAGGGTGGAGCAGATGAGGGGGCAATTGTCACTAGTGAAAGGACAGGGAAAATGAGAGCGCCACACGCTCATCCCCAGGCTACTACGCGACAGTCGAGGTCAAATTTACTTACTTTGGCCACATGAGGCCCCTGCTGATGCTGTGGGGTAGGACGCTCCAGGCTAGTCGAGCCCGGCTCATGGTAGGGGGAGGGGAGGAGCAAGTGCCTGCCTGTATTGTGTGTGTGGGCAAACGGGGGCAAGTCAGCGCCTGGGCATAATTAGAATCAGGGTACAAAGTGGTTAAAAAGGGGGGACGGTGTTGCGGATTGGTGGCATTGAGCATGCATTCAGCCAGGGCAGCAAAGCACTCAGACGTCGAAAGGGGAGGAGGTCAACGGGCGCCTTCTTGTTTGCTTCCTTTCACAATCTCATGCATCCACCCACCCACCCTCCCCACAGGACAACAGCAAGATGGAACCGTCCGCCCCACCCAGGGGCGGCGGGCGCTGGCTTGGTTGGCTTGGTTGTGGCAGCCTGCTGGTCGTCATCGTGCTCTCCTCATCAACATCATCCTCGCTTGCCTTCGGCCCGCCTCTCCGCACCGCCCTACCCCCTCTGCACCGGGTGTCCTTGCCCTACGGTAGCAGCAGCATCGGCAGCGGCTCTTCGTCTTCGGCGGCGCGGTGGATCTCCTCGCCATGTGCGCCCTTGTCTTCTTCTTCAGGTGGGGTGAAGCGTCGCATGCTCCCTCCTCTCCTCACCCGGCCAGGCTCAAGCGAGGACCAAAAAGCGGTGGAAGTCGACCTCTCCGAACAACCACGATGGCGGCGCGCCACCACCCGCCTAATAAGAGCCTGGAGAAGAAGACAGCAACAACGCGCCTACATCATGCAACCACTGCAAAGCTCGGCCATGGCATCACCCCCCGGCGAAAGTGGGGACGCGTGGGGGGCGAGTGAATTGCCTTCCTACAAAATCAGACCCGATTGGGCCCCAGCATGGGTACCTACCTGGGCAGTGACGCTGCACCCGCTCATCCAAGTTGCTATTATGGTGGCTTTGTACTTCTTTCACATGCTCGTGTTGAGTAAGGTGGCTATGCCTTTCCCCTTTCAATTGGTGCCGAATTCCCACGGGCTGTTTCAGAGCATTGGGATGGACTCACTTGCCGGCTTGCTCGTCTTAGGCGTCATGGCTTATTTTCGCCGTGCGCGCGGACTACCCTTGCGGCCTGTGGTCTTTGGAGATCGTCCGTTACCCTTTAACCCACCGAAGAAGGGCAGGGGGAAGGTGTGGCGGATCCTGGCCTTGTTGATGGTGGCATATTTGACGTCGGGCTCGGCCAGTAAGTGGGTGGAGGATGTGTTTGGTCTGTCGGAGGTTAATGTGGCCTTGGGGAGGGCGGTGCAGGTGCTGGCGGGGCATTTGGTGTGGGTGTTTTTGGGGGTGGCGATTTTGAAGACCCAGGCGGGGGGGGGAGGGAGGGGGGCGTTCTTTGGGAAGAAGAGTGTGTGGATGAAGAGCAGTTTTAATACGTATTGGTTGTGGTGGGCTATTGGGGGGTATTATGTCTCGTCGTTGGCGTTCCATGTCGCGGATACGGTGAACCAGGTGGTGTTGCCAGCTTCGGCGTTTGAGGTGGACTCGGTGGTCACACAGATGATCAATCCGGAAGGCAATGATGTGACGGCTATGTTGGTTGGTTCGCTTGCCCCCTGTGTGTCCGCCCCATGGTGGGAGGAGGTCTTGTATCGTGGTTTTTTGTTGCCGGCGTTGTATTTGTTCTATCCGCCCGATGTGGCGACGCTTGTGAGTGCGGTGATCTTTGCGGCGCACCACATGAGTATGAGTGGGATGATTCCCTTGACGACTTTAGGGTATTTATGGGCCGTCTTGTACCTGTTGTCGGGGAACCTGCTTGTGCCGATTGCCATTCATTCGCTATGGAATTCGCGTGTGTTCTTGGGTTCTCTTCTGGGTATTTAGTACGTACGGTAGTAAGCAAAAACATGTGTAGTAAATCAAAGCAGCAAAAGCAAAACAAGAAAGTTAGAGAAAAGCAAAATGTCTTTGGGAGGATTGCAGTTTTGGCAACATTTTCTTTTATCGATTGAGGCGGACAGCATTTTGATTTCGTTCGAAGCTTTTACGAAAAATGGCAGCGCGAAACTGTTGTGATAATTAGGCCAGCGTGTGACATGCGTGGAGACGCTGAGATTCTTCCTATTGGTGCAGGTGGCTTGGATTTGTCAAGTTCGTCAACCTAGCCCTTTTTTGCCCTATATGTCATAAATAATCAATCAGAACATAATAAAAACAAA
>Ga0209491_10005683_pt1 | contig 18031 bp, 20 predicted proteins | sample BON02_FD_187213 | JGI IMG/M metagenome (GOLD analysis project Ga0209491, IMG submission 187213) | Freshwater microbial communities from Lake Bonney liftoff mats and glacier meltwater in Antarctica - BON-02 (SPAdes) (version 2) | ecosystem: Environmental > Aquatic > Freshwater > Ice > Glacier...
ATTAAACGCCTAATGAACCACGTTACAACCAATGACGTAACAGGCGGCTATATTGTTACGGAAGAGGAAACGCTACGAAAAGCAATCAACAAAGTAGCTGACTACATACAGGCGAGAGTGACACAAAAAGATAATGTTATTCAGCTTCATGATTTTGCACAATAGTTCATATAATCCATTCTAAGGCATTACTGTACTCTTAGTACTACCACTATAAGCATAGTAAACTTTTGATCGGTTTTAAGCGCATTTAAAACGACGAAGCAGAAACAAAGTTATTACTGAGATAATAATTCATATCGATTCACTTTTATGCCGCTCTTGACAATGCCCCGCCCCATATAGGTCGTATAGAGGCCTAAAAAAGTTATCCACAGATTACTCACAAATCGATACATTCTTATCTCTTGTCTAAACTAAACAAACGCACATACTACCATGTGAGATCACAAGCTCTAGTGGTCTACTGTAGAGCATGACACAAGATGTTGTGGTTTATTGATAATTGATAAATTAAACGAGGATTTAAAATATGGCAGGAAAGCAAAACTTAATTACACCAGAACAGGCCGCAGAATATTTAGGTGTTTCAGTGCGCACGCTCGGAAAATGGCGCTCAACTGGAAGTGTGAGTATACCTTTCAAGCGGATAGGTAAATGCTGTAGATATTCAGTACCTGAACTTGATGCTTATTTATCTCAGAATAGCTTTAACAGTATGGCGGGGTAATAGGCATGGTATCTACCAATAAAAAAGCCGCTAAGGAATAACCCTACAGCGGCCTTATTTAACATTTGGAAGTATAAAACTTCGCAATCTCCTACGTTTAATTAATCTTAGCCCTGAGAAAGTTAGATTAATTAATTAGATTGTAAGCTAAACGATTAGCGAATAGCAACTCGAATAGCACCTCGATCCATTCAATGGAACAGGTGGTTTTTATGCTTCCTCATTCACACGATGAGGCAAAGTAAAAAATGAATAACCCAATCATACCAACAAAAGCAGAAAGAGTGCTGGCGGGCTTGTTGTCAGGCCATAGCTATAACCGTTTTGAAGCCGAAACAAAACTACACGATCATTGTTTGCATACTACCGTGGCAGAAATTCAACGGCGGCGGCTGATAACTATTAACCGAATGTATGAAACTGTTCCAGGTTTTCAAGGTAATCCCACCCGAGTTTGCCGATACTGGATAACACCAGAAGAACGACAACGAATAAACCAACGGGCGTTATATCTTCCAAATAAAGAGCAAACCGAACCTAATAACGGGGCGTGATTTATGGTTGAAACAGGCCTAAATATCACGGGCGGTTTTGACACGGCGGTTTTGACACACAAAAGAACAGGTGAAGCCTTACCATTTATGGCTTCACCCTTTCCCGAAATGGCCTTAAAAAGCGGGTTATTATTAATATCTAAAGAAGTAAGTAATACAATACCTTCACAAGATACAGTAATAACCACAAAGAAAACTAAACGCACCAAGAACAGAAAGCGGCTTATTTTCGATGACACCTTTTTACACAGTGGGAAAACATATCAAGTCAATTCTGCTAAGTCGGGGCTGTATGCTGAAATCTTAACGAGGATTATTGAGCAGTTTGAAATGGCATTAACCAAATGGAAGCGCGTGTTTGTTTTGAGGTTTGACTTACATACTCACCGCTTCACCAAAGACAACGAACGAATAACGGCATTTAGAAAACGATTGTTTCAAAAACTAAAGCGCCATTATGGTTTTAAGGATATTGGGTTTTGTTGGGTACGGGAACAAGAACGAGCCAAAACGCAGCACTATCATTTCGTGCTGTTTCTTGATGGCCACCTGATACGACATTCAAGCAAGATAACCCAGATGGTTAAAGACGCATGGGAAGATCCAACTGGCACATTCACAGTGCCGTATATCAAACGACCTTTTCATTTTGCAGATAGTGAGGAAATTATTCAGAAGGCGATATATCGAGTGTCTTACTTAGCAAAGCCGCGTGGCAAAGGTTACAGGCCCGCACAGACTAAAGACTTTCAATGTTCACGTATGAAAACAGTTTAGTTTCTTTAGTCCCTAAAGAGATTGGTTTTGCACGTAACCATGTTAGCTATCAATAAAGGTCAATAATTATCATGAAATTAAGCCCACAGCATCACCAAGCCATTACCTTACTATCTGAGGGACTGAACAATAAAGAAGTGGCTGACAAGCTAACGGTCGCACCAGAAACAATAAGCCGGTGGAAAGCAGACTTTGACTTTCAAGCAGAATTAAACACTGTATTGACAGCTAACCAAGAAGCTCAAAGGGACAAGCTGAGGCACTTAAACAGCGTGGCACTGGCAACCATCGAAAGCGTTATGCTTGATGAACTCTCCCCACATAGAGACAAGTTATCAGCCGCCTTTAAAGTGCTGGAGGTAACCAAATTGAGTCAAGGCCACATAGGTTCAAGCAATCCATCAACATTACAAGAACGGTTTGATGAAGCCAAGATACTGGATACTTTCAGTTTTTAGTTATGGAACAGTTACACGCTGATGTATTGGCCTTTAAGTTAAAAATTGACCGCGTTACCAACAAGCCTTGTTCACCCATGAAAAAGTTTAATGACTACATGGGCTTAATTTTAGAGCTTAAGGAATTGACAGAGACAGCACACAACTTAAACCGCAATGACATTAAAGTAATCTTTGCCCTAATGAACAGGGCTATGAGAGAGATTTAAAACCAATTGGATACTATAAGAGAAACCCAATAAACCTTGAATACTGGCATTAATAAACGGTTTATAAGAAAGTTGTTTAGCAGTTACCCCAAAAGTTACCCCCAAACAGTGAGCGCTTAACGGTAAAAGGGTAGGGATGAGGCGCGACTATTAGCGTATCTTTAAAAATGCCGTTACACCCGCACACGCAGGGAGGCATGATACGAAATCATCGTAACGCGACCGAATGATGTTACACCCGCACACAGGGAAGGCAAGTTGAAATTAACTCGGCGGTTTTCGGCGAGGTCTACAAAGCAGGCAAGTGCAAAAGCGAATCAAACAGACGAAAGCTTGCTAATGAAATCCTGACCAATCATGACCGAAAGATAAAACAAATGGCCTGATATGAAATATTGAGCTTTTTGTGGGGCTGGGGGAGAAAGACCCCAGGCTATCCGATTAGGGCTTGATCTGTGACTATATACAGCTATACTGGTACTCACTTCAGGTTTCGATAAGGAAACTCACGATGAGTACCGAAATTACAATTAAAGACGCTGCTGAGCAACTTAATATAAGCGAGCAAAGAGTAAGAACGTTATGTAGACAAAAAGACTTAGATGCTAGAAAAATCGGGAAGTCATGGGTCATAAAACAACAAAGCTTAAATGTATACGGATTAAAAACTGCACACAAAGTGGCTGAAGACCATCCAGTACATAAGGTAAATACGAAAAAACCTATTGCATTGAGTTTTTTTTCAGGCGCAATGGGGCTTGACTTGGGCATAGAGAAGGCAGGATTTGACGTACGACTGGCCTGCGAAGTTGATAAGTTTTGCAGGCAAACAATAGCCCTAAATAAACCGAACACAGCACTGTTAACCGATATAAACGAATATACTGCGAATGATGTTAGAGAAGCTGCCGATTTAAAAGAATTTGATGATATTGACTTAATAATGGGGGGACCACCATGTCAGGCTTTTAGTACGGCGGGCAAAAGAAAGGGGTTTAATGATGACCGGGGGAATGTTTTCTTAAAATATATTGAATTATCACTAGAGCTAAGACCTAAATATTTTGTGATTGAGAATGTGCGAGGGTTACTTTCATGTCCGATGGAACACAGGCCGCATAATCAAAGAGGCAATGACTTTCCAGATCTTAAAGATGATGAACTAAAAGGAGGAGCTCTAAATTTCATTATTAATAGACTAGAAAAATCCGGCTACAGCTATTCATTTAACTTATATAATTCAGCGAATTTTGGCACTCCTCAAGTTCGGGAGAGGGTAATAATAATTTGTTCACGAGATGGAGAAAAGCCCCCATTTTTAATACCTACTCATTCACAAAATGGTGAATTTGGACTACCGAAATGGAAAACAGTAAAAGGCGCTATTTCTAAATTGAAAGAGCATAATCATTTAAAATTTCCTGAGAAAAGACTTAAATTTTACAGAATGCTGAAGTCTGGAGAAAACTGGAAAAATTTACCTATTGAGCTGCAAAAGGAAGCTATGGGTAAATCTTTTTATTCTGGCGGAGGGAAAACAGGATTTCTTAGAAGGTTAGCATGGGACAAACCATCGCCAACATTAGTAACACACCCGGCAATGCCCGCAACTGATCTCGCACACCCAGCTGAAGATCGGCCACTTTCTGTAGAAGAGTATAAACGAATTCAAGAATTTCCTGATTCTTGGGAACTTGCAGGCCCAATTATCCAACAATATAAACAAGTAGGAAATGCTGTACCGATTAACGTTGGTTGCGCAGTTGGCACTCTAATATTTAATTTATTAAATGGTATTAAAGTCATTCAACACAAAGGTTTCAAGTATTCTCGATATAAGAGTACATGCGATACTGAATGGAAAATTCAATTTAACAAACAAGCTAAAATTTATAAATCCAAGGCCGTCCAGCAAGAATTAGGGTTTGGTTAGAGCCAAATCCTAATATTATTACGACCAGGGGTTGTTTGGCTCTACGGCTAAACAATCTGGATTTGATGAAATTGTTTCCCTAACAAATAGCACAAAAGATTCCTCTGACAAGTTGGTAGTACCGCATATTTGATTGAGGGATTCCCACATATATTCAATTCTATCGGCTTTAATCCGAAACCATTTTTCGATTTCAGTACCATGTCGAACGACACTGCTTGAGCTATTCTCAGAATTACTTCGATTTTTTATCTGAAGCAAGCGCCCATCTTCATGGACAAAATCAACAGATTTCACGGTTTCGCCCCAAGCACAATGCCAGCCAAATTCTTGTAAATTTTCAGATAAATACTCTTCCAAGATTAAACCGAGTATATTTTCAGCAGACATCCCAAGACGGTGAGCATAAGTAATTTTATTCAGTTCATTACTATCTAAGTCCTCTATTCTAGCACCTATAATTTCTTCTATGATCGGGTCAGCTACTGTTCCAGGAAGATTTGAGATTCGATTACTGGCACGCCCGTTTCTCCCACCCTGATATTTCAAAAGCCATTTTTTGATAGCGGAGTTCTCATCATCACTCTTGCCCCCAATATTTCCTGGCACTCTTTCAGTATCGTTTGCGATAGCCTGAAAAACAAATGATGCGCCATCCCCCCAAGAAATACCGGTTTCCTGAGATATGCGTGCCGCTCTAACCACCGATTGATCTGGGCCAAGATTTTGAATTGCTTTCTTTAGCTTCAAACTATACTCCGATTTTTGATATTATTTGGCCCTAACAGCCTAATTCAAAGGTAAAAAACCTTTGAATACATATTAGCGGATTAACTTTATAAGTTTTTACAGCCTTATTAATCATCATAACCTGTTGAATATTAAGCAGTATTTTTATGGTGATTTGAATTACCGAAAAACAGGTGATTTACCTAAAATCATCCCTGCTTACGGTATTGTTTTTGCTATTGTCGATTTCTCTTGATTTACGCAAGGAATCGTCATCATGCAGATTAAACCTTTTCCATCTCTTCAGCCTATATCAGAACACATGATTGTTCGAAGGTATAGCAAACGGACGATTTTAGAAAATAAGTTATCGATTTAGATGAAAATATTGGGATTTTTTGTGGCTGGCTTATTTTGTGGATTAATGGCTAAACACAGCTTGAACCTTACCCCCGCCATACCCCAATAAATTCAAGGCATAAAAAAAGGGCTACAAATTAATGTAACCCTTTGATTTACATGGTGGGCCTACACAGACTCGAACTGTGGACAAAGGGATTATGAGTCCCCTGCTCTAACCAACTGAGCTATAGGCCCGAAACTTTTAGTTATCGGTATCTAGAAAGCTTCGTAACTGATCCGAACGAGTCGGATGACGAAGTTTACGTAGTGCTTTTGCTTCTATTTGACGAATACGTTCTCGTGTTACGTCAAATTGCTTACCTACTTCTTCTAAGGTATGGTCAGTGTTCATGTCGATACCAAAACGCATTCGCAATACTTTTGCTTCACGTTCGGTAAGGCCGCTGAGTATACCTTGTGTTGCTTCTCTAAGACCTTCAATCATGGCCGCATCTTGTGGGGACATGACATTGGTGTCTTCAACAAAGTCACCTAAGTGTGAATCTTCGTCATCACCGATCGGTGTTTCCATTGAAATAGGTTCTTTGGAAATTTTAAGTACTTTACGTACTTTGTCTTCCGGCATGTCTACTCGTTCAGCCAATTCTTGTGGTGTTGGCTCACGACCCATTTCTTGTAACATTTGACGTGCAATGCGATTCAGTTTGTTGATTGTTTCAATCATATGCACTGGAATACGAATTGTTCGCGCTTGGTCAGCAATTGAACGTGTGATTGCTTGACGGATCCACCATGTAGCGTAGGTAGAAAATTTGTAACCACGTTGATATTCAAATTTATCAACAGCCTTCATCAAGCCGATATTACCTTCTTGAATTAGGTCTAAGAACTGTAAACCGCGGTTAGTATATTTTTTTGCAATCGAGATGACAAGTCGTAAATTTGCTTCGACCATTTCTTTTTTTGCACGACGTGCTTTTGCTTCAGAAATAGTCATTTGACGGCTGATTTCTTTTATCTCGGGAATTTCCATTCCACGATCTAGAGATACTTCAGCCAGTTTTGTTTGCGCATTGATGATTTGATCAAGGTTTTTCTTGATGGTTGAAGAGTAGTGTTTTTTAGCTCGGATATGTTTATCTGTCCATTCAAGGTTTGTTTCATTACCCATGAATGATTCGATAAAATCACGGCGTTCCATTCTTGCTTCTTCAACGATGATTTTGCTAATGGTGCGTTCTTGTTTGCGAATGATTGCAACGGTGTCGCGCATTAAGCCATTAAGGAGATTCAGTGTTTTTGGTGTAAGCTTGAATTCCATAAATAATTCGGTGACTAGTGCATTTGCTGCTTCAAGCTCATCGCTCGCCGCTTTTTCTACTTGGCTCACTGCCTCACGAAGTGCTGTAAAGTGCTCTTTTGCTTCTTCAGGATCTACGCCAACGGCTGATTCGTCATCATCATCGTCATCCGCACCTTCTTTAGCTGGTGGGCCAGCGACGACCGGTTCAGGATTGAGGTCTTCAGGCAAGATAAAGCCTTTAATAACCTCATTCAGACGCATTTCGCCAGCTTCGACAGCTTCGTATAAACTAAGAAACTTTTTAATGCAGGGCGGATAGGTGGTCAGCATTATTAGACTTTCGCGAAGACCGGCTTCAATGCGTTTTGCAATGACAATTTCGCCTTCACGGGTCAATAACTCAACCGAGCCCATTTCACGCATGTACATACGTACAGGATCGGTGGTGCGACCAAATTCACCATCTGAACTAGATAGCACTGCTGCAGCTTCATCGGCAGAAACATCATCGTTGTTCGTTGCAGCTTCAGCTAGTCGTTCCATCTCATCGGTATCCATGCCATCTTCATGGACCATAATACCGAGATCACTGAACATGCCGATGATGTCTTCGATCTGATCGGCATCAACCAAGTTTTCAGGTAAATGATCGTTTATCTCACCATAAGTGAGGTAGCCGCGCTCTTTCCCGAGTGTGATTAATGCTTTAATTCGTGACTGTTGATCTTTCATTCGACCTCTATTTTCGTCAGATGCATTACTGCATGTAGCCGGACATTATAACGCAACCCCCTAATATTGCACAGCATTATGTATGCGAAAAGTTGCGTTTAATGGTATTGGTTTCGTATTTCTGCCTTCTCTTCATCGGTTAATTGACTCGGATGTTTAAGCTCTAAGTAGGCTTTTCTTTGTTCAACAGCTTGTTTTTGCAGCTGTTGAACAATACCTACTAACTCATGTTTTAATTCTATAGCGGTTAACGGTAACGTTTGTTGAGCTAAGCGTTGTAAATGTTCTGCGGAATCTGTACCTCGTGACCGCTCTAATAATGCCGCAGTATTAAGATGGGGATTTTGCTGCAAAGTTTCAAGTATTTGCACTAAAATTTTTATTCCAGGTAAATCTAGTGTCGATATTTTGTCAAAAGGGCCTAGGTCTTGGTGAAGCTTTGGGTATTGTAACAAAAGTGTAATGGCCATTCTTACGGGAGAAATGGGTGTATTGACTGAAGATGACCCTCTCTTATAAGTTGACCGCTGTCTGGTTTCTGGTGGCTTTTCTAGATGCTTATGCAGTATGGCTGTGCTCGTTTGCGCTCTATCGGCTAATTGTTGTTCTAACATATCTCGATAAACACCTGTTGGAATGTGTCGAAGATAGGGTTTTGCAATTTCTACTAACCGCGAACGACCATCCATTGAGCTAATGTCGACTCTATTTTCTAATGAAGCAAAAAAGAAGTCAGAATAATCTTGTGCTTGAGCCACAAAATTATTGAATTCGATGGCACCTCGTTGACGAATCAGACTATCGGGATCTTCACCATCTGGTAAAAACATGAATTTTAGTTGGTGGTTACCACCAAGTAGTGGTAATGCATTTTCTGCTGCTCGCCATGCTGCTTCTCTACCTGCGCGATCGCCATCAAAGCAAAATACTACTTCGGGCGTGCTGCGCAGTAGTTGTCGTAAATGTTCCGGTGTGGTTGCTGTTCCTAATGTGGCAACGGCGTTAGTGACGCCATGTTCTGCCAAGGCGATAACATCCATGTAGCCTTCTACAATGATGATGCGTTCTAATTTACGATGGGCTTTACGTGCCTGAAATAAGCCATAAAGCTCATTTCCTTTGTGGAAAACGGGTGTTTCAGGTGAGTTTAAGTATTTTGGGGCACTATCATCTAAAACGCGCCCACCGAATCCAATCACTCTTCCACGCCGATCTCTAATTGGGAACATGATGCGTTTACGAAAGCGGTCATAAGTTCGTCCATTATCATTATTACTTAATAAGCCGGCTTCATCTAGTTGTTGGCGGGCTTGCTCTGAAGTTCCAAATGTTTTCAGTACATTATCCCAGCCATCAGGTGCTATTCCGACATTAAATTGCTCGATAATTTTTGCTGTTAAACCGCGCTGCTCTAGGTAGCTTACAAATTCAGCTCTTTGCGGGTGGTTATGCAGTTGATGAACGTAATATTGGCTGACTTTATCTAGTAAGTCATAGAGATTTTGTCTGGCGGGAGTAGCCGATAATGCTTGTGTTGTTGGTACGATCATACCGACCAGATCAGCCAGTTCCTGAATGGATTCAGGGAAGCTCATTTGGTCGTATTCCATCAAAAAGCCAATAGCAGTGCCATGGGCTCCACAGCCAAAACAATGATAAAACTGTTTATCAGGGCTGACGGTAAAAGAGGCGGACTTTTCGTTATGGAATGGACAGCAGGCGGTAAGGTTCTTACCCGCTTTTTTTAGGGGCACGCGTGGTTCGATAACATCGACGATATCAACCCGAGTTAATAGGTCATCGATAAATTGTGTAGGTATTTGGCCGGCCATGACAGATGTCTATGGCCAAGTTATATTTTTAGTAGCGCGCTTATCTGCTTTATGCAGAAAGCGCCACCTTAACCAGACCACTAACAGCACCCATATCAGCACGACCTTGAAGTTGGGGACGTAATATATTCATTACGGCACCCATGTCGCGAGCACTAGAAGCGCCAGATTCTGCGATGGCTGCTTGTATGGCATCAGTAATTTCTTGTTCAGTCATTGCTGTTGGCATGAATTCTTCAATGATCGCGAGTTCTGCAATTTCAATTGTTGCTAAATCATCGCGTCCAGCTGCCTGGAATTGACTCAATGAATCACGGCGTTGCTTACACATTTTAGTCAGGATCGTGATAATGCCTTCATCATCAAGATCTTGACGGTTATCAATTTCAAACTGTTTAATTGCTGCTGTAATTTGACGTAATGTCGCAAGGCGCTCTTTTTCTCTAGCGCGCATCGCGGCTTTAACGTTATCTGTGATGTTAAGCTTTAATGGGCTTGATTCAGCAGGCATGATAATCGTCTTTTAGTACATGCGAACGCGTCGAGCGCTTTCACGAGATACTTTCTTTTGATGACGTTTAACGGCAGCAGCTGCAGCGCGTTTGCGTACAGTTGTTGGTTTTTCATAAGCTTCACGAGCACGTGCATCGGTAACTGTGCCGGCTTTTTCACATGCGCGTTTGAAGCGACGTAGAGCGATATCAAATGGTTCGTTTTCTTTTAAACGTACTGATGGCATTAATAATTCCTAAACATATTTAGATGGAAGAACCCGCAATTGTACGAAATTCCGAAAGGAAAGCAAAGAGTTGAATCAAATTTATTTTAAAAAAGGCATAATAATGACCTTTTATGACGAGTAGAGACGGACACACATGCGAGTATTAGGCATTGAATCATCTTGTGATGAAACGGGTATTGCGCTTTATGATAGCGAAAAGGGCTTATTGGCTCATGCTTTATATAGCCAAATAGCACTTCATGCTGAATATGGTGGAGTGGTGCCTGAATTGGCTTCTCGTGATCATATTCGCAAAACATTGCCGCTGATTAATGAAGTCTTATCTGAGGCGAAGTTAACACGAGCGGATATTGATGCGGTCGCTTATACCGCTGGTCCAGGTCTGGTCGGCGCGCTATTAGTGGGTTCTGCAATAGGTCGAAGTATTGCGTGGGCATTAGATGTACCGGCGCTTGCGATTAATCATATGGAAGGACACTTACTATCACCACTGCTGGAAGATAATCCTCCCGCATTTCCGTTTGTATCGTTACTTGTCTCTGGCGGTCATACATTATTGATTGATGTTCAGGGTGTTGGCCAATATGAATTATTAGGTGAGTCAATAGATGATGCGGTAGGTGAAGCCTTCGATAAAACAGCTAAAATGCTCGGTCTTAGTTATCCTGGTGGACCTATTTTGGCGGCATTAGCCGAGCAAGGCACTGTTGATAAATATACCTTTCCGCGTCCAATGACCAATCGTCCAGGATTAGACTTTAGCTTTAGTGGTTTAAAAACATTTGCGATGAATACATGGCGCGATAGTACGCAAACCGATCAAGATAAAGCGGATGTTGCACTCGCATTTCAAACTGCGGCCGTAGAAACGTTGGCTATAAAATGTAAACGCGCTTTAAAACAAGCGAGGCGCAGCACTTTAGTGGTTGCTGGTGGTGTGAGTGCTAATAAAGCATTACGAACTAGGCTTGATGCATTACCTAATACCCATGTCTATTATCCGCGCCAAGCCTTTTGTAGTGATAATGGTGCCATGATCGCATTTGCTGGTGCGATGCGCCAATCAGCGATGACTAAACACGCCATGCCGACTTTTTCTGCTCGACCTCGTTGGCCTTTAGATGAGCTTAGTCCACCGTAAATATGGCGAACTAATTCAGAGTTACCACATTAAATCATCTGGAATCTCATAATCAGCATAGGGATCATCGTCATTCGAGATTATTTTCGAAGCATTAATTTCAGGGTGAATGCGAATTACACTGCTGGCTAATCTAGCCTCAATCTTCTCGGCTATTTTGTCAGGAATTAGTAAATTACGTTCACCGATGGAGGCGATAGCGAGCTGACCTAATGTTAAATGTCGCTGTTGCTCATTAGTGACGTAGATCTTTTTCACCTTGTTCTGATGCATGAAATTATAGGCAACATCAGCTTCCTTAGGGATAACAATGCTGTGTTGCTGAACGATCTGTTGGACCTCTGCAACGATAGCCTTTTCAGCTCGTTCGGCATCTCGTTGTTTATTAAGTTCTAAATCACGACTTTTTTTGTCATGTCTTTCTTGCGCCAGCTGTTGTTGGTCAACTAGGGTTTGAGGATCGACTTTTTTGCCAGATTTGACGGCTTGTCGTGCTTTATTGCCATCTTTACGTTGCTCATGTTGAACTTTCTTCTTTTTTTGCTTATCAATGACGCCAATTTTGAGTAATTGATCTTGTAGAGAGCCAGCCATATTGATTCTATTACCTTATTTAGATTTTTTTTCTTCACCAGCGAGCAATCGCTGAATGTTGCCACGATGGCGAAGTAATAACATCACTGCCATCACTAAAATAATCCAGCGAGCATTGACATTATCGATCAGCCATAAGCTGTAAACAGGCGCTAATGAAGATGCGATAATAGCAGATAGGGATGAGATACGACTCACCAAAAATACTATCAGCCAACTGAGTAAAATAATACCGGCAAGTGCCGGAGATAATGCCAAAAACCCACCTAATGCTGTGGCGACACCCTTGCCGCCTTTGAAGCTAAAAAACACTGGATATAAATGCCCGATAAAGGCGGCAAAGGCTGTTGCTGCCAGCCAAGTGATATCTAAATCAAGACCGCGAGCGACAACAACTGGCAATATACCTTTAACAACATCAATGATTAACACTGCAGCAGCTAGTTTCTTACCGCCAAATCTTAATACATTGGTCGCACCAGGATTACCTGAACCTTGTGAGCGAGGATCGGGCAGACCGGCTAATTTACATAAAATGATTGCACTGGATAATGAGCCTATTAAATAAGCGGCCACTATTACAATCAGCGGTAAAGAAAGTGTTTCTAGCATGATATGATGCACCTCTAATGATTTACAGCATTATAAGGCTGTTGGTAGTTATTTCTACCCCTATACACTTTAAAACACAGAGCATCATGGATAAAATTTTTCTTAACGACCTTAAAATAGACACTATTATCGGCATTTATGACTGGGAACGTGAAACATTACAAACGTTAGGTTTTGATTTGGAGATGGATTGGGATATCACTAAAGCAGCCGCTAGCGATGACATTGCTGACACCCTAGATTACGGCGCTATTGCCCAAAGTATTGTCAGTTTTGTTGAAGCAAGCCGTTATCAACTTATTGAAACCTTGGCTGAAGATGTATGCAGCCTTTTGCTAGCAAACTATCCTATGCCCAAGGTTAAATTAACGCTGAGCAAACCCGTTGCACTCCACGGACAAAACCTAGCAAAAATTGTTATTGAACGATCCAAAAAATGAATGAAAGTCATTCGGGGTATTTATTGGGGATCGGGAGTAATATTGAACCGCAGTCTAATATCGCCAAAATCATCCATTTATTGCTCTGCCAGTTTCCTCGGTTATCTCTGAGTTGTGTACTCAAAATCCCCCCTATTGGTATGAATAGTCGGCGAGATTTTCTTAATGTTGTGGTGTTTATTGAAACGACAATGACTGAAGTTGATCTCAAAACGATTTGTAATGATATCGAAATAGCCTTGGGTAGAAATCGCGCTGATCCAGCTCGCAAAACAAAAGATAGAACAGCCGATCTAGATATTCTGACCAAAGCCATATTTCCAGATGATGGTAATCGTTTGGTTAGCAGTATTACCGATGAATATTTTCTTTATCCCTTACTAGAAGAAATCAATGCTTACCTATCAAACCGTGACTATTCATCAAAACAGACTGGTGAAACGATCATTGTTGATGAATTAACGTTTGGACAAACGGCGACCACCATCGACAGGGATACTAGCGCCAGTAATGAACGGGTTATTTAATAAACTCTTCACGGCTAGATAAACTGGTTCGGCACCGCCTTCTTTAGCCAGCAAAGTTTCATTAAGCATTTGTTGGCGTACAGTAGGCGAATGTTGTTCGGTAAATAATACTGGGCCAGGCGCGACTGCATTAACTTTGATCAAGGGCGCAAATTTTTTGGCGAGTGCTAGAGTCATATTGTGTAAACCGGCTTTTGTTGTACCGTAAATATCAAAGCGTGGCGTTGGGTTTTCTACATTAATATCAGTAATATGGATAATATCTGCAGGATTATTATTTTCTCCAACTAATAACGTCGATAAACTTTGGTTTATTAGATATGGCGCCATCATATGAACATTAAAAAACTGTTCATATTGTTGTGCGGCTATTGTTAAATCTACAGATGTCGCTTCAAAGGATGAGGCGTTGTGAATCAGTGCTCGAAAGCTACTACACTGTTCTTTTAATGCTTCAACGAACAATAAAATTGCTCGACTATCGCTAAGAGAAGCCTGAATGGTCGCGATGCCTATATCTTGTAAAGTTTGGATTTCAGTCGTATGCGTACGATAATGGGCCAGTACGTTATAACCATCCTGATGTAAGCGCCGGGCAAGATGATGACCAATTCGACGACCGGCTCCAGTGACTAAGATTGCATTTTTTAACACGTGAACCCCCATGAATTTGATGACTAGCCTACCTGTTCCAGATAGTATTGCACAACAACATAGTGAACAACTGCTGACGCTTATTAAACACAAAATCAACGAAGCAGGCGGCAAGATCACCTTTGCTGACTATATGCAGTTATGTCTTTATGCGCCTGGTTTAGGTTATTACAGCGCGGGTAGTCATAAGATCGGTTATGGTGGTGATTTTACGACTGCACCGGAAATATCGTCATTATTTTCACGAAGCCTAGCCCTTCAGCTTATTGATGTATTACGACAACTCGACCAAGGAAATATTTTAGAATTTGGTGCGGGTAGTGGAAAGATGGCTGTAGATATTCTACGCGAATTAAACGTTAAAAAGTGTCTACCAAAGCACTATTATATAATCGAAGCGAGTGCTGACTTACGTCAAAGACAGCAATGTATAATACATGATGAGATTCCCGATCTCGAAGACAAAGTGATTTGGCTTGACAGCCTTCCCGAAGAATTTAAGGGTGTAGTGTTAGCCAATGAGGTTTGTGATGCGATGCCAGTGCATAGGCTGCATTTTAATAATGCGGTTTGTTACGAGTGTTATATCGTCAATAATGATGGACTATTACAGTGGTCTGATGATGCGCTATCTCGAACCGACCTTATCGGCAAGGTCGCCGAAATCCAATCATTAATTGGTGATACTGATTATTTCACCGAAGTAAATTTGACTGCTGAAGCTTGGCTGACTAGTGTGGCCGACAAATTACAGCAAGGCGCTGTTTTTATTATTGATTACGGTTATCCACAAGCGGTTTATTATCATCCCCAGCGTAGTAGCGGCACCATGATGTGTTATTACCAGCAGCAAGGTCATGACAACCCACTAGTTCTACCTGGACTTCAAGACCTCACGGCACATGTTGATTTCACCTCACTGGCACAAATTGCTGTGGATAATAGCCTCGATGTAGCTGGCTTTCAATCACAGGCTGATTTTTTACTTGCAGGTGGTATTACAGAACTCAGTTCATTGAATGACAATGACAATGACGATGCCTTTGTGATGTTACAGCAGGCAACGGAAATTAAACGATTGACCTCACCCACGGAAATGGGTGAAACATTTAAAGTGTTAACGCTCACTAAAAATCTTGATCAATTGCTGCCACGAATACAACAGGGCGACCGACGTTACAATTTATAATTAGCAACAAAAAAGGGAGCCGAAGCTCCCTTTTTATCTGTCAATTTGAAGACTAGCGATTAGCTTTTAAATCTTCAATTTCTTGTTTCAAGCGCTCAATTTCACCGCTCATATCAAACAATATTTCTTTCATATTGCCAACGTCTTGGCGTAAATTACCGGTTTCTTGTTTACTGCGTGCTACATCTTCTAATAATTCAGGGTTAACAGTACCGTCCTCACCTGTTTTACGTTCTTTTGCTGTTGCTAATACGGTTGCAATATCAATGACTAACCAATCACTACGTTCTTTACCTGTTTCTGGATCTAGATAAAAAGATTGGCCTGAATCTAAAGCTACGCGAGTTGACAGATTTGAATCGGTTTTACGTTTTCCCGGTAATAAAGGGTTAATCCGACGGTCAATCTCTTGGCCTGTAGCAAGGTCTTTCTCTCTGTATAGTTCATGAGTTAGGCCAAAAATGATGTTCAAACGGCCACCACTCATAAATACTCGACCAGTGTTCGTTTTACGTTCTTGTGCTATCAAACCTTTGAATGACCCGATACTGACGAAATTAACATCTTCATTCGGTGCTGCTTGACTTAAACCACTTGCAATTGCGGTGCTTAATATTTGTAATTCACTCGCAGAAAACAAGGGGTTTTCAGACTGAGTAAATCCTGATCGCTCATTGACATAGAGTGCGCCTAATACAGAACGAAGCTCATCGCTGCTGATCGCTGCGGGATGCTCATTTGCAATACCACTGGCTATGTCGCGATTTTCTATTTTGACAAATTGCAGACCTGACTCCCATAAGGTTCGTCCTTCTTGACCCATTAAGATCTCAGTGTCAGTTGAAGGTTTATCCGCAGATAGCATGCCACAACCGGCTAAGCCGCCCGTTAATGCAATGCTGACAGCGATAATACCGCTTAATTTAACAATAGTGCGCATACGGTTTTCCTTATTAGTTATTCGGTATCTGAGTAGGAGGGGTAGTTTCAGATTTTTGTTCCCTACACAGTAATTCTTGTACTGATTCACGCGGATCGTACCCTTCAAATAGTATTTTGCATACCTGTTCAACGATGGGCATTTCCACACCTGCTTGTCGGGCGCGTATTAATACTTCTCGCGCAGCATACATGCCTTCAACTGTTTTCCCTACTTCCGCAACAGCTTGCTCAACACTTAAACCACGACCTATTGCAAGGCCAAGCTGGCGGTTACGACTTTGGTCGTCGGTGCAGGTCAATATTAAATCGCCAATACCTGATAAACCAAACATGGTTTCGGTTCTTGCGCCTAAACTCGCTGCTAGGCGTAAAATTTCGGCCATACCGCGGGTGATTAAAGCGGCGCGCGCATTAGCGCCATGACCTAAACCATCCGAAATACCAGCGCTAATCGCCAATACATTTTTCACCGTGCCGCCAATTTGAACGCCTAATACATCATCAGAGGTATAAACACGTAAGGTTGGACTATGCAAAGCTGATGCTAAAGCTTGATTAAAATCAGCGTTAGGCGAGGCGACGGTGATTGCTGTCGGCAAATCTTTTGCTACCTCTGCGGCAAAAGAGGGGCCTGAAATGACAGCTAAAGGATGAGCATCACCTAAGATTTCTGCTGCGGTGTCGTATAAAAAGCGACCCGTTTCAGGTGTTAAGCCTTTTGTTGCCCAACTCAGTGGTATGCCGTCAGCAATCAATGGTTTTATTTTATACAACATTTCGCTGAAAGCTGTACTGGGTACAGAGATCAAAATATGTTTAGCTGATTTGAGCGCAAGTTCAAAATCAGCGCAGACTTCCAAACTTTGTGGAAAAGACAATCCTGGTAAATAGCGTTCGTTACTATGTGTCGCTTGCATTGCGGTTAACTGTTGTGCATCACGCCCCCACAACAGTACCTCATGACTATTTCTAGCAATTGCAATTGCTAGAGCCGTGCCCCACGCGCCCGCGCCAATGACGAGCGTGGGAAACAATTGACTGGACGCTTTTAGCACGGCTTATGACCTGAATGATTAGTGCGTAGTTTCAGCTGCTGCGGCTTTTTGTTTGGCTTGCTCAATCTGATTCATGTATAAGGCATCAAAGTTAACTGGAGCTAGTACTAATTGTGGAAAACCACCTTTAATAACGATATCTGAAATCACTTCGCGTGCAAATGGAAATAATGTATTTGGGCAGTAGCTTCCGAGTAGTGGTCCCATTTCTTGGTCAGAATAACCCGTTAATGAGAATATGCCAGACTGTTTAACTTCCGCTAAAAAGGCCACTTTATCGCCTACTTTTGCGGTAACAGTCACGGTTAAAGTAATTTCATGGTTTTCTTCATCAATACGTGAATACTCATTACCTAATTGTAAATCTAAGGTCGGTTTCCACTCTTCACGAAAAATATCGGGTGTGTTTGGTGTTTCAAAAGAGATATCTTTTGTGTAAATTTTTTGAATTACAAAACGTGCAGCTTGTTGTTCTGTTGATGCGTTTTCTTCAGCCATGATTGGTTCCTTAACCT
>Ga0209491_10005686_pt1 | contig 18021 bp, 14 predicted proteins | sample BON02_FD_187213 | JGI IMG/M metagenome (GOLD analysis project Ga0209491, IMG submission 187213) | Freshwater microbial communities from Lake Bonney liftoff mats and glacier meltwater in Antarctica - BON-02 (SPAdes) (version 2) | ecosystem: Environmental > Aquatic > Freshwater > Ice > Glacier...
GGGTATTTGAAAAAATGAGTAAATAATTTTCACTACTTTGTAGCATCTTTTAGAGTGGCACCATTTGACCGAAAACGCTGGCATGGTCGAACCGAAATATCCATATGCTTTTACCAGTTTCTTTTTTGAGTAAGTCACTCAGATATTTACCCGACATTTCCAGGTTTTCTCCACATTGTTTTACAGAAGGAATCCCTTTTTCTGAAGGTAAATTACTTTCAAAATAGTTCAGTAGATATTTTTCAAATTTGATAATAAAATCTTTATTCAAATCTTTTCTTGTCAGAAATTGACGGTCAAAATAACGCTGGCTGTATTTTAATAAGGACTCAATATTATGAATAATAATATCTTGGGTATGTTGGTCAATATTTTGTTGTATTTCACTTTCTATCTTTTGGACAATTGCGGTAAGTGCTTTTTTTTCTTTTTCAGATATATGCAAGGCTTCATTACTATCATAATCAAAGAAAGAATATTGCAGAATGGAATTGGAAAGTGAAGAAACTCTAATCAAGTCAGGATGAAAAAAGATACTCCATCCTCCTAAATCCGGTTCCGTATTGCCAGAGTTTGAAGTAATTTGTTTAGGTCGCATAAAGACTAAACTTCCTTCTTGAAAATCATAGGATTTTCTGCCATATTGAAATGCCCCTTGAATATTCTCTTTTAAAGAGATAAAGTACAAGTGGTTGTTTACACGTAAATTTTCCCCAAAACTCAAGTTCATATCTTTTGTGTGTCTAACAACTGATATTAAAGGGTGAGCAGGTTTTTCAATAGCTAGTAATTGGTGCATTTCACTAATGCTTTTTATGTGCAAAATGTCGTTCATTATAGATTATAAAGAATATGGTCGTAATAAATTTGAGCTCTTTCTTTTGAAAAATAATCAATAATAATTAATGACACACCAAAAACCGTCAAAACTATGCCAATAGCGTGAAACGTAGGGTTTTTAGAATACGCAAATGCGAGAACCGTAATAAGAAAACATACGGCACTAATTGCCAATGATGTAGGATACATAAACTGAAAATCTTCGACTCTCTTCTTTTCATTCTGAATAAATGCTTCTGAATCTGTTTGATAAGCATTTTGAAATTCGGTAACGCGTTTGTTATTGGAATACAGCATAAAACTTCCCATTGTACTAAAAAGTAAACCCAAAACAAATGCTGGAATTAGCAAAGCTTTGGCGTTAACAGTTATGCCAAATTTCCAAATTAATAACGAACAGATTAACGTAAGTATACCAGCAATGGTGATACACATACCTTCAAAACTTTCTCCTTTTGCCCATTGGACACTATATTCTACTAATTTCATTTTTTCTTGTTTTAGTTATGATTTTAAAAAGTTAAGCATCATTTTATCAAGTGTTCTATCCGATAATAATTTTCTTGACCAAATCATTTGCTTCGAAGTTTTACCAACTTCATAGCTTGTTTTAGGTTTTTTACTTTTTAAAATTTTAAGAACGGTATCTGCAATAACTGATGGTGGCGATGAATACTTTGGGTTATTGTCTCTAGATTTTGACCATTCTACCAATGCTTTTGTCATTTCTGCATAAGGGCCATTTCCAGAACGCTTAACCATACTATCTACATAGGTACTTATAAGCTCTGAACTTATCGCACCTGGTCTGATTATAATTACTTGAATCCCAAAAGGTTGCAACTCTACACGCAACGAACTAGACAACCCTTCTACTGCGTGCTTAGAAGCAACATACCAAGAACTTATAGGGCCATGAACTTTTCCTGCGATAGATGACGTATTGATTATTTTTCCAGCCCCTTTATTTCGCATATAAGGAATTACTAATTGCGTCAATCTTGCCAAGCCAAAAAGATTGACTTCAAATTGTTTCTTTGCATCAGCAATGTCGGTTTCTTCTAAAGAACCTTGTACCGCTATTCCTGCATTGTTAAATAAGACATCAACTCCACCGTGTTCTTTATTGATTTTGCTTACTGCATCGGCTATTTCTTGCTCCTTAGCAATATCCATCTGAATGGGAATGCATCCATATTCTTTTAATTCATTTAATTTGTCTACTCTTCGGGCTGCTGCATAAACTATATAGCCATCTTTTGCTAGTTTTATCGCCGTTTCTCTTCCCATTCCAGAAGAAGCTCCTGTCACTAAAATAATTTCTCTGTTTTGCATATTCTGATTTTTTATTTTGCAAATCTAAAGGTCATTTTAATCTTGAAGTGCAATAAAAGGCAGAAGTGCTAATACATTTGGCAGAGATTGAATCGTTTTCCTTATTTTGCAGTAGAGTAGCGCTTTATAGCTTAATCCTATTAATACTTTTAAAAGTAGCAATAAATAGTAAACTATCAGCACCCCTGTGACTCCGGTAGACCGTCAAAACGCTCCCCATCTACAGATACACTTCTCGAAGCTACTATGGGTTCACGTTTTCGTATTTCAGCTTGCACATTTGAGCATACCGAGCTTCAGCGAAACCCTCACGAGTTGAACTATCGGTAGCTCTTCTAAATGAACAGCAAATTATTTAGGTAGGATTTCCACCTACCGGATTACCACAGCTTCGTGGCACACCAATGTGTAGTATAAGAATATGTAGCCGACTGCCTGGCAGTTACCTGTCAAGTTACAAGAAAGTTGAAGCGGGTTACACCCCTTTTTTTCACTACTTTTCAGGCTATTATTTTAATACATTGTTATGCTCTCGTTCATATTTGCATTTCATACTTGATTTTATCTAATAAGGGTTCGAAGGCATTATTTCCCATCTCTTAATAGATTTAATTTCCATATTTCCGCCATTTGAAAATACAGATACACCTGTTCCTCCAAGTGTTGGATAAACTCTTCGTGCTATTGCCTGACGATCGTTTGCATATACCTCAACAATTGATTTGTCCACATAAATCCTTAATATCAGAGGTTCTCCCTTTTTAAGCTCCAAAGGTGCTTCTTCAATAATTTTTTTACCAAATTCTAATCCCGATTTCCGGGTATCCACCTTCAGTTTTTTTTCTTTCCGGTCATAATAAATTACAGTTTCCTCTCGTCCATCGTCCGACGCGCATACTTTTACCCCAAACTGATCCGATTCATTGGGTTGCACGGTAATCTCCAGTTCCATCAATTCATTGCCCAGTTCATTCAGTTTAACTTCTTTCCCTGCAGTAACCTTTACATCAGACAATGCCTTTTTATTCATTCTCAGTGCTTCCAACTCTTTCACCGGCCTCATTCTTAGTGTGCCGTCCTCTCCAAGCCATAATGTCCGGGGAAGTCCGTATGTTCCGGTCCACCCGTTATATTCTTTAAGTTCGTCCGGACGATCATCGAAAATCCACGTCCACATAATTTGCCTGCCTTTGTCATCGACAAGAGCTTCAGGGGCAAAATAGGATTTATCGTTCCATGTCATGCGCCCATGTACTTCAGGAAGAAACTTATCACTTTTGTAGTCGCCTATATAGTACTGACAACCCATATTATGACTTATAAAAAGCATTAGGTGTTTATCACTTGGTTTTCCTCCTTCCGGTGCAAGCGGTAATGGGAGAAAACTTGGGCACATGTTATCTTCCGTTTTACTTGTCCATTTTCTGTCCGACTCATAAAATCGATGCATATAATCCCATTTTTCTAAATCTTTCGAAACAAACAAATCAAGCCAGTCCCCCTGGTAGTTAATGGAATCTTTAGGGAGTTCCGGTTTATCCCTGTTTGCCGGCAATCCTTTTCCACGCGATCCGTATTTTCTTAACACCAATAAATTGCCGGTAAGCATATAATATTTTCCGTCCTTTTTCCAGATATTGGAAGGATCTGCCGAGCCATAATAAAGATTCCTGCCCGATTTATCTTTCGTTTCCGTTATTCCCCAATCGGTGGATTTTATTACCGGATTACTTCCAATTTTTTCCCATTGGTCAAAATTCTTATCTCTACTTTTTGCAAGGCCAATACCTTTTGCCCCCCAAAGCATCCAATAGGATAAATAAGCAGATCCGTCATCATCAATAAAGGCTCCTCCGCTAAAAACACCTTCATCACCATTACCAGGGACCAAAGCATCATTATGATGCCTCCAGTGTAACAAATCCTTACTGGAAACATGCCCCCAGGAAAATCCTGCTCCGGTACGTTCATATAGATACATCAGATGATATCGTCCGTTGTGGTAAAATGCACCATTTGGGTCAGCAGGGTCTCCCTTGTCTTCCGGAACACAAAAATGATATGCTGGCCGATATGGATCAGCCAAAAGACGTTGTCTGTATTCCCGGCTTGCTTTAATCACTTCTTTGGGAATATCCTCGTTTGGCTCAATAAGAGTAGGGACTTTTTTTTCCTTGTTTTGCGATAATGCAAGAAAATGCACTAAAAACAAGACTATCAATGTGAGTAAAAAATGTTTTTTCATAAGTTTTATCTTTATTAAGTGAATTGAATTTAAATATCCAAATTGTAAAATTCACCTCTAATGCAGTTTGGTCTAAGAGCATTTACTATTCAACATCTACTTCCCAAGTCTAACTTTTTTTGCCTTGTTCTTGTTTCTTAATTAACTCAATTATCCATTCAATTTTTAAGTATATTTTTTTCTTCATAGCATGAAGCATAACGCCTATGTATAAATCGGGCGTTTTGATGAAGATAAGGTTTCGGATCGTAAATAGCCAAATCTGTGTTTTGGACTATTATTTTTTTGATTCACAATAGGCCAAAACGTAGATTTGGCGAAGCTTCCAGAAAGCAGAAAACTTTCCTCTAGCACCGCCCACGCATGATTTCATCACATCATGTTGTCGTTAACGTTGTTCTCGAATTGGCTTCTGTTGAAAAATCTCAAATAGTCTGCTTTAATTTGAAATGTGCTGGCGTATTCGTTCAGGTACAAGTAGTATTCATGACCTTGCTTCTTAATTCCTGTGTTATCCTTAAAATTGAAGTAACTTAATCTGCCTTCAATCGATATAAGATTGTCAACTGAGGTTAGTCGTTCTCATACGGCTTACCGATAGCGTTCTTCATTTGCTTTTCAAATGAATCTACCCAGCATATGTATATTCATAGGCTTAATGAACCACCCGTGCTTTCTCTTCGTATTTGAACAAACATATAGCGGCATTTAGAACCAACTACTTAATAATTTCAGCCGAAAATAGGACAAAGCCAGTAGGGATAGTATTAATTCTATATTCGCTTCTCTAAAGTAGCGCCCCTTCCCTATCCTTGATTTTGTTCACACTACAGTCTTTGGTACTAGGAGCTCCTCCGACTTCTCTTATTTCCTTGCTGAACTTCGCTATGCTTATATCAGCTCGTTTATGGTTGCCAACCTTTGAAACAAGAGATCTCCCACAGCCTGCCCCGTCTTTTCGGGGTTCCGTGATAATCTATCTATATTCACGCCATTCCTATGATTCCGGTAGACCGTCAAAACGCTCCCCAAATCTGCAAATACACTTTTCGAAGCTACTATGAGTTCACGCTTGTGCATTACGGCTTAGTCATTTGAGCATACCGAGCTTTAGCGAAACCCTCACGAGTTGTAAATTAATAGCTCCATAGGTATCAATAGATTTCAAATCATCATGACTATTCTGTGAAAATTTTAATGATTCATTACGAATACTAAATTCCTCTAGGTAATTCCATGATAAGTCCAGATATTTTAAATTTATTAGGCCAGACAGCCTGCTAATTGGGTTACCCGAACTAAATTCATTGTTTTGAAAGTCTGCAAAAATTAAATTTAAATTATTGAAAATAATATGCAGGACTTTGAAAAACATTTTTTCCAATACTTAAAAAAAGGAAAAGAAAGCGGTAAATTTTAATATTTAAAAACTCACCCGCCAGCATTTGGCGCAGTTCAATGAGTTTATCATTTGAGTCGACTATAATTGCTATGAACATGGGAAAAAGAATGATTCTGGTCTTTTCAAATTTCATGCGTTTCATTCTCTTAGCTATAATTCATTGTTCTCACCTAAAAGCAACGTTTCGTAATATTACTAAAATATGGGCTGCTGTTAAGCGCTACTTCAAACCATGTGTGTCAATCAAATAGATCATAGAAGCTATGGCCGCGGCCCCTAATTCCAGTTCTCTCTTATTGATTTTATCAAACGTATCATTTGCGGAATGATGGAGGTCGAAATATCTTTGGGAATCCGGGTAAAGACCGATCAATGTTGTATTCTGAGCCCCAAGAGGGCGAATATCGGCACCACCACCTCCTCTTAAGAAAATATTAGCTTGATAGGGTTCAAATAGGCTCATCCAGCTTGATATGGTTTCATAGTTAGTATCTGTAGTAGTCATGGTAAAACCACGGGGAATAAATCCACCCCGATCTGATTCCATGGCAGCGATATGTTTTTCATTGTTCTTCAAGGCTAGTTCAGCGTACTTTCTCCCTCCTCGTAATCCATTCTCCTCATTCATGAACATTACAGCACGAATAGAGTGGTTTAGCTTGATACCCAGCTCCTTTAGAATTCGAAGTGCTTCTATGGATTGAATACATCCTGCTCCGTCGTCGTGGGATCCATCTCCCACATCCCAGGAGTCCAGGTGTCCGCCTGTAATCAGGTACTCATCAGGTTTTTTATTACCAGTAATCTCACCGATGACATTATATGAAAGTACTTCCGGTAACATCTCGCTATGGGTTTCAAAAAAGAATTCAAGGTTATTGTCATCTGCCAATAGACTGCTCAAAAGGTCTGCATCCTTTGTACTGATGGCCACGGCCGGAATTTTTGGTACATCAGGAGCATAGTTCATAGCACCCGTATGCGGCACATCGTCATTGGCTAATGTCATGGACCGAACCACCACTCCTATCGCTCCTAATTGTGCTGCCCTTGATGCCCCTTGTCCTCTTTGATTTACAGCGCCTCCATAGGCGCTAAAGGTGTCGATGAAGGTTGGATCCATAGGGCGGTTAAAAAACACTATTTTGTCTGCGATATTACGACTTCCAAGGGCCTCAAGCTCTTCGAAATTTTTTACTTCCACGACTCTGGCCCGAATACCTCCGGAACCAGTACCAATTGAATTTCCCAGTGCACAGATATTTACATCTTTTGTTCCAATTTTACTTTTTACAATTTTGCCGGTTTCCACCTCTCCACGCACCCAGTGAGGTACCATAACCGGTTGAAGGAACACGGTGTCAAAACCGTATGCTATCATTACTTGTCTGGTCCATTCTACGGCAGCTGCAGCCTGGGGTGAACCACTCAACCGATGTCCGATTTCTTTACTTAAGAATTCCAGCATTTCATAACTCTCACCTTTCTCCAGAGCTTTATCATAGATTCTTTTCAGCATCTCTTCATCAGATTGAGCTGGCGCAACCTGTACCACAAACAATACTGCCAGTAATAAAATGAGGAATTTCATAAAATTTTCATTTAGGTTCAGATTGTGTGCAACGTTGAGATTATTGGGCGATTGGCATTTCAAAGCCCCCAACTATCAAACCGCTTGGTTTTTTATTAAATGTACTCATTTTCAAATTTAGCACTATCCGCCAAATAACCTATATTTATTGTTAAACGAATCCTGCTAAGCCAGTAAGACGTCAGTTAACGCCGTTTCTTCCCGCATTGGACTTGTCCATCAAATTCACCATTTTAAGCCATGAGAAAATAGCAATCTATGGTTGAAAAGCTTGTGAAAATGTACCAAACAGGCTTTGATTTACAGCTCAAAACAGCCTAAAATTCACTCCAAAACCCTTAATAAAATGGAAAACATCTACTAAAAAAAAGAACCCTAGGCCGAAGAACAACATAAAATCAGTAACTTTTTCAATCTCCCAACGCTAAAAAAACAAAAGGAGAAAACCATTCCCCATAGTAACCCTAATTCCCAACACCGTGAAGTGGATCCTGAGCCTGTCGAAGGGTCAGACCAGGGTGCTCAAGCTGTCAAAATACTTAAATATTGGCATTTTTTTTCCTTTTGGATTAAACGATTTTAAGTGTTAGCTGTTTATACAGATATGAAACCAATAAAGCCTATAGTTATTGCGGTTACTGTATTCCTGTTTCTTTATGCAGCAATGCCCTTTGCCGGAGTCGGATATAATTTAATGTTATTCTTTTTCTTAATAGGCAATTTCTTGTTGCTTTACTTGGTATATAGCGTTTTGAAGTTTGGTATCGCTCCGAAGGAAAAATTTGATGACGGTTATTGGTATTCGGATGTAAAAAAGCAATACGGCAAAGGCAGCAGTTCGCAAGAACAATAGTCCGTCTTTTAAAAGTCTAAGAAATATTACGTTGTAGTGTTTAATCCTGGTGTAAGTGTTCAGTTGGAGTTGTCTGCTGAATTTGATTCTATTTTCTTGATTTAAAAGAAGAATTGTACATCCGACTCAAAGAATAGCGAATTTGGAGGAAGTCTTCATTTTAAATAGCTGCCAAATAAATTGCTGGCAACCACTACATCAAACCAGTCAGGATGTTGAACAAAATGAGCTGTTAGAATGTCAATATGGAATTGGTCCTTTTCAACCCGAGGATAAGCCTTTCCAATTTCCTGAAATCTTTGGTCCCAAAATGGCATTGTATGAATAATCCCGTTGGATTTTGTAGCGCTCGTAATTTTCTTTCTCCTCGTATTCGACAATTCAAAAGCAAACTTCATTACTTTATCAACACCCTTTTTGGTAAAAATACTTTCTTGAATGACCACTTCATTTTCCGTGCCTTAGTAGATTTTACCTCCTGCGTTAGAATATTCTCCCTCATTATTTTCTCGTACGATGCAAAAGTCCACCTTGCCCGGATTTTTCAATGGGGATGAAATCCCCTCTAAAAGACGGACCCGACGAAGATTTACATATTGCTGAAAAGTTCTTCTAATTGGAATCAATAATCCCCATAACGAAACATGGTCGGGAACTCCTGGATAACCTACAGCTCCTAAAAATATGCTGTCACTATCTCTTAATCGGTCTAAACCATCATCGGGCATCATTTTGCCATGTTTGATGTAATACTCACAACCGTAGTCATAATTTTCAAACTTGAAGGAAAGACCACATTGGGCAGCTATAGCTTCCAACACCGTGAAGTGGACCCTGAGCCTGTCGAAGGGTCAGACTAGGCTGTTCCAGCTGTCAGAATGCTTAGTTATTAGCGGATCGTGGTTTTATTTTAGTTTTTCCATTAAGTTACTTTCAAGTAGCGATTTCATTTGAGTAATTGCAACTTGATTGAGCTGTATAAGTCTCTCGTTTTGTGGTAATTTCTGTCGGATTAGCAATGCATTGATACTTTCCATATTGCTTAAAACTACAAGCTGTTCCAATGTAGCGTTATCCCTTATGTTTCCACTTTTATCCGGATTGCTGTCTCTCCAATCTTTTGCCGTAATCCCAAAAAGCACAACGTTTAGTTGGTCTGCTTCATTCGCATAAACAAAACTTGCCTGTTGTTTAGTGATTGCTTGCGGTATTAGATTTTCCATAATCGCATCGGTATGAATTTGATAATTTACTTTGGCTAAAGTTCGTTGCAGGTTCCATTCTAATTTTAGGCGGCTGTTTTCATCGTCTTTAAGGCGTTGAAACTCGTTTACGAGATAAATTTGAAATTCAGGACTTAACCACATTGCAAAGTGAAATGCGATGTCTTTGTGTGCATAAGTACCACCATAACGCCCAGATTTCACAATCAACCCGATTGCTTGTGTTCTGCGAATCCATTGTCCGACAGACATGATGAATCTATTGGTTCCCGCCTCTTGCCCAATTACCCCGAATTCGGGGTAATTAAAATCCGGGTTTTGCACTCTTTCCCAAACGTCCAGATATTCCAATGTATTTTTATTGGTTATTCATTTACCAATTAGTCCGCTGCCTTCTTTAAAAGTTGAAGTCATATCCGTCAGGCTGATATAGTCGATTTCGTTTTTAGTGATAACCGTTATTACAGATTCTTTTACCTGTATCTTTCTATCTTTTGCCATAATTATTTCAAATAAATATAAATCTATGAAAAAAAGGATTGAGCGCTATCTGCTACTTTAGGTTTTTGCCTGCAACATCAACTGTAATAACTGTGGAAATAGTTGTCTTTTAAAATGATCGCTAACGTTTGCATATGCGACGGCCCGACCGCATGGGAGGGCTGGCCGTATATCCGGTGTTGAACGAATCCTGCTAAGGCAGGAAGCCAGCATTTATTGCCATTTCTTCCTAAATTAGACTTATCATAAATATTCAACATTTTAAGCTATGAAAAAAAAAGCAATCTATCATTGAAAAAGCCTGTGAAAATGTACCAGGCTTTGATTTACAGCTCAAAAGGCTCCGCAGATCGATAACCATTTCCGGTAAAAGCCAAAGTACCCCCACCAACTATGCCCGATGTCTGGCTCATATGGGACTGCATCTCAACTGTGACCTGCTTGAACTCGACGATGAAGTCATTCAGGATTACCTCCATTTCCTCAAACGGAAACACCACACGCCTTCCGACAGTTTCTTTAAACACACCGTTTACGGATTGCGCTACTTGTTTCGAATCTTTGGCCGGAAAGAATTCCAAACCGGCAAGGTGAAATTCACATTAAAGAACTACCGGAAACAGGGCAAAAAAGAAACTTGCACGCTAAAAGCTCCTGAATTCCTAAGAAGGTTCGCTCTCCATAACTTGTCCCGAGAATCGGGATCTTACCCAAGGGCTTTACCCGCATCAGGCATTATGGCATCCTAGCCAGTGCCTTCAAGGCAACACATAAGATCAATATCGACAGTCAGATCGGTCAGGTTGTGCTAGAAGTAGGGGGAAAACCAGCTTCCCTGCTCAGAAAGTGTCCTTGTTGCAAGACTGGAGAACTGCATACAGTGGCATGCTTCGACCAAAGGGGACCACCAACTAACTGGTTTAACAAAATCAGGAAGCAAAAAAATAAGCGTCAGTTAGCTTAATGTGACAGGCATGTCCAAATGGTAAAAACAGCCTAAAATTCGCTCCAAAAACCTATCCCTTATAAAAAATCTCTACTAGATAAAGAAACCCCAGGCCAAAGAACAAATAAAATCAGTTACTTTTTTAATCTGCCAACGCTAAAAAACAAAAGAGGGAAAACCATTCCCCATAGTAACCCTAACTCCCAACACCGCTTCAATGTTTCATTGAAGTTTACCCTGAGCCTGCCGAAGGGTTCAACACTGCATTCAGACTAGGCTGTTCCAGCCGTCAGAATGCTTAGTTATTTTAGGCACTGGACTTTATCCGCTTCTTGTTTTTATTCTGTTCAAAATATTTGACAATTTCCTCTGGACTTAAATTCATTATGTCCTTTGAAATTCTGTCCCTTTGTTCGCGCATAAATTTTACGGCATCAAAGGTTTTTTTCGTGTTTTTTTTTTAGTCTTCATAAGTCATTAATTCTCTTGGTGAACGAATGTCTATTGGTTTATAGCCTTCCGCAATATTTACGGAATTATATCCTACGATTCTTACTACGTTTACAATATGTTTAAAATTCCAGCTTATTAAAATGTTCGCATTATGTATTGTTGCCAAAGCAATGTGCAGACAATCTGCATATGATGTTGGACCAACGACTCCTTCATCAATATATTTTTTGGCCAAATTGGCTGATTCAATATCCGATTTTACATAAACAGTCGAATCTTTAGGAAGCAATTCAACGGTCGCTCTTATTCGGTCAGGCGCATTTTCCAATTCCTGTTACGTCACATTTGAGTAAATTATTTCAAATTCAGATTTTTTAACCCGCTCAAATAAAGGTTCCGTATAATCTTTAAACTCTTCGTCGTGCAATCCGCCGAAAATTGAAGTGTCCAAATAAATCCGTTGTTTTTTCATTTTCTAAATTTACGAAATTCAGCGAGAAGTTAAATTGTAGACGGATTTTTTTTGCCTTGTGCCTAACGGCTGTATATGAAGCGGAGCATCCCGTAGGGTGCTATGATTCCATATACGTTGTTGTGCTTTCGTTATTTTTTTAATTCAATGTTAATTTCTCTAATGCACTTTTCAACACTAATCTTTAATTCTCTATATAGTGATAACATATATTTCCTAATATGAATATTCATTGTAATCGCATTTTTAAACTGATAGTTGTCCAATAAACGCTGTCGATCAATTGGTTCAGCACTTTCCCAAACAGTTTCAATATTTAAAGCTTTTGAAACTGCTGGTACAAATAATTCAAATTGAAATCGATGGTCATCCTGCGTTTCAAAATCAACTAGATTATGGACGGAAAAAGAATATAAAGATATTATGTTTTGTCTCAAGGAATCATTAGTAATGATTTCCAATCCGCGTGATTTAAGAGTTTCAAAAGCACCATCATTTACAAGAGTTCTTGTTGTGTAAATAAGATTGCCAAAGTGGAACTTTAGAGAGTCAGAATATATAATCTCTCTATTCATATATTGAAGAATAATTTCATTTGATTTCAGTCTACTTTCATTAAAATCTAAGTTAAATTGTATATCAGGTAAATCAGATTCTAAGCTATTTTTGATTTCAGTAAGATACTTGCGTTCTAATACTCTTAACTGATTATTATTGTTCCAATTATTGATTTGCAAAGCAATCAAAATTCCAATTACTACAAGTATGATTTCTCCAATTGCATATTTGAAATACTTTCCAATGTTACCTTCTGAAATAAATTTTTGCCGAAACTTTCTAAAGAATTTAATCATTGGTTAATTGTTAGTTTTAATGAAGCACAACGCTCTTGATAAAAAACGTAGGGAATGAATAGCACCTTGCTTTCCTGAGCCTACGAGCCAAGACCGTTAATAAATTTACTATTTATTGGCGGACTTTCCAGAAACCGATGAACTTTCGGATTGCAGATCAGCCCTATGTTTTTTTATCTTTTGTTGGGCGTTCGTTATTCTTTTTCTGCATACTTTATTGTCAATTCATCTTCTGAATCGAAAATTGTCAATGCGTGTTTTATTTTCTCAAACTTGCTAATATTATCAATATTGCCTTCTATAAAATACGTATCATTTATCGCAACTGCTTGTCTTGGGTTTCCATCTTTAGGATTTTTGGTTAATGTTATTTTTTCTGCCAAGTCTGTTGTAAAGAATGTTTCTGGTTGCAAGTCAAAAAGTTGTTTGAATACTTCTACATATAACTTTGCAACTTGCTTAACTTCTATTTTTTGGTCGAAGAAGATGGCGTATTCTAATTTTTTAAATTTAGGGTCTTCCGCTTCAAAAATATTGACTTCATTATTATTGTCTCTTTCTTCTATTTCAATCGTTGGAATTTGCCAAATTTTCAAAAAGCGTTCTGCTAACAGGTCAAATCGCCTTTCAATTTCTGCTTTATCCCACTTTTCGGATATTGAAAGATATTTGTTGAGCCATAATCGACTGTCCTTGTAACCCGCTTTCTCCAAATCTCTTTTAAAAACGAAAGGCTTATTTCCAAGTTTTCCATTGTTACCTGACATTGTCAAGTTTCCGATTGTGTTCAGGTATGTTTCTTTTACCAAATTATATTCATCTGTTCCTAAATCTACTTTCCATTTTGGGTCAGGATTTTGAGGAAAAATGTGCTCAATCGTTATATCTGTGTTTCCCTCAATAATTACTGGTTCCTTATTTTCAAAATTTTCAAGACGTTCAAGCAGATAAGTTCTGTTTTTGGATTTTATGTTGTAAACGTCTTTGAGTTTCAGGCTTTCAATAACTTCTTTGTTCTTTGGGAAGCGTTGTGAGCCTGGTCTTTTAAGCAGCCATTTTTGCAATGACAACAAGTATTCGTTTTTATCCACTTTTTCGTAAAGTGTCATAAATATTTTATTGAGTGCATTTGTGGGCAAACCAACGATAAATCTTCTCCAAGCAAATGATTGAATAAAATCCAAGACTTCTATAAAAATTGCTTTGTCAATGACATTATCAGAATAATCTTCATAGACTTTCATTAAAAAAGGATATGCAACATTTATTTCAAGTCTGCTAATGTATTCAAGTTGTAATCTTATGTCTTTATCAGATTCGTTTTTTGGATTGAGCAGTTTGTTGTAGAATTTAACAAGCGATTTTATTGGTGAAAGATTAGTTTCCAATCCTTGCAAATCAGTTGTTGGAAATTTTGCTTTGAACTCCAAATAAACTTTGCTTTTATTGGGTATTTTATTGTTTACTAAAGTCAAATAATCTCTAATAAAATCGGAAACTTTACTCGTGTTTAGGGTTTCATCCTTTGCAAGTTTCTCTATTATTTCCCAATAGTTGTTGTAAATTTTATTTTGGTCTCTACGATTAAGACCCATTAGAATATAGTTTCTAATTAAGTCCGCTTGTGATAATTCAAGACCTGTCGAGTTTAAACTTTCAAATATTCTTTGTGGGTCGTCTTTTTCTCGGTCGAGCGAGATTTCAACAAACATTAATTTGGAAAGACCTTTCAGTACAAATTCAAAATTTTCTTCGGTAATTCGACTTTTGAAATAGTTGAAGTTGTCTATAACTTTTGAAAAATCGCTAAACTCTTCGTCTTTATCGCTTCTTAAAAGGTATTTAATTGCCCTATCATTATTTTCAGTTGGTCGAAGTTTTAGTTTTTCTTCTTCTGGTGCAAATTTGTTTATCAGATAGGTTTCGCTTATTTCGTTTACAAGGGCTTCGTCATTGATTTCAGTAGCTAAACGATAAAGCGCTAAATAAATTAAAGTCAAAGTGGTTAAACGCTGCTGTCCGTCAATTACAGTCAATTCTTTAGTTCGGGAAGAAGTGTACACGTCATCGTGAACATAAACAACACTACCAATGAAATGAGCAGTCATTTTGTTGCTTGTTCCAACCTCCAAAATATCGTCTAAAAGTTGTTTGCATTGACTTGTCGACCAATCATAGTTTCTCTGATAAACAGGAATTACAAATTGAGTTTTATTTGAAGATAAAAAGTCTTCTACTTTCGTTTCGTTTGCTTTCATTTATTCAATTTGTTCATTGTATGTTCGGGTTTTTTCTAATGACGCCCAACGGTTGGTATAAGAATAGTAGCTGATTGCGTGGTACTTTTCTGTCAAGTTACAAGAAAGTTGAAGCGGGCTACGACCCCTGAATTTACTGCTATTTCGGCTATTATTTTTATACGTTGTTGTATTGCGTTATTGTTCCTTTCATTTTTTGTTCTTCATAAATAGTCAGCAATGATTCCAAATCTATTTCAACTGTCTTTGAAATCCTTCGACATATATATTTAATTCTTTCCAGTCGATATGATGACGTTATATTAGATAACCTTTCGATCAAAAAGAAAGCTTCTTCATTTGAGAAGTTCTTTTTATCTATATCGGAGAAAAAGTGTTTTGAGGCAGAGATTATTCTGTTAATTCTTGTTTCAAATCTAACTGAGGTTAAATAAAAATTTAGAATTTCCCGTTTAGTAAATTGCTTTTCACACCAAAATGATAAAAGCACTTCTACTATTTTTCTATTTACAATATTTTGATTTGAAGGAATCAAGAGTGTTCTGCATAGCTGCATTGTAATTGTTGAACCTCCGCTTTTTAATAATCCTTTTTTCTTTCGGTACTTACCTGATAAACTCAAAATTGAACGACCTATAGATTTCAAATCTATTCCATTATGTTCAAAAAATCTTGAGTCTTCGATTTCAATCAGAATTTTTTCTACGTTGCTCGTATTATACTTTAATCTATCTTTTTCATTAACAGAGAGCTTTGCTCGGTATAAAACATATTCAAAATCTTTTATGAGTTTAATTCTAAGAATCTTAGATAGATTTTTAACAACAGTCAAATAAAACGATTCGTGTGTTTCATTTAATTGAACCCTAAATATTAATGCATAAAAAATAGTAATTAAAATGCTAATTACAAACCAATAAGATTTAACCCATAAGAAATCAATAGAAGGTATAGAGAAGTACCAGAAAATATTTAAAGTCAGAGCAATAATCCAAAATGGACTACTTCCAAATTTTAACCAACCTGGAAAAAGTCGAATTACAAAAGGGTTTGTTGCACCTTCTACTCTCCAATTTGGTATTGTTAATTGTAGATGCCCATAGTCAAGTCCTAGCATTCTTCTTAGGGTGATTACTTTACGACTATTTATAACAATCGTTCTTTGTAATTCAATGAAGTATCTAAGAATAACTATCCCAATTATTCCAAAAAAAACATCAAGGAATAAAACATTCTTCTTTACAACTGAAATAGCCTCATTAGTTGTTTCATCAGAAGTCTTTAAAAGTAGCGTTATTCCAACTGTTACGAATGCAATTAATAAATTTGCTAACTGTCCGTATAATTTACTTTGAGTATTAGCAATCTTTTGAGCCTCCTGAAACTCAGCTAATACAACATCTCTTTCTTTGTAATTATATGTCGGATAATATTGTTGAAATTCCATGTAGTTTAGTTATTCGTTTTAATGCAATACAACGGTTGGCAGCTTGGCGTTCGGTTTTTTTTTCTTCAAAAAAACTGACGCTAAGGTGCTGTGTGTGCTTTGAATGGTAAATATAGGAGAAATTCCTAAAGTCAAAGGGTTCAAGTCCCTGAAACGCTGGGGTAACGCCTGGAAGTTAAGTAAGCCGCACCGATAGCTATCGGCATGGTTTATCGTGAGGTATGCACTGAAGTAAGCGGGACTACGAAAGTCTGTACCGAAGTACATGAACCGGATAAGAGGCATCAATGAGTGGATGAGCAAGCATTACCTGTCCCGAGTATCGGGATCTTTGTGAAGTCCGAAACATACCAAAACTCATGGATGTAGATCCGGCGGGGATAGACAGGAGGCTACCTGCCTGCCGGCAGGCAGGTTTACCTTACCGAGGGAGGTCTCTTAAGCTACGGGTGGTAGCACCAAAGAGAGGTCAGCAGAGGTCATAGTAGCTATGAGGAACGAGCCATAAGAACTAGGAAGGTCTCACAGATTAGTGAAGGACTGAACCTTGGATTACGTCCAAACCTGCCTACGGTAGGCAGGTTCGATAGGGAGTACCGTTTCGGTACAGCCTTATTTTAAGCAGGACTGAACGTTAAGAAAATGCCCTTTTGGGCATTTTTAGTCAAGGGCCGGACAGTGGGGGAGCTTAACAATTTAAAGGATGATAGAAAAAGTACGCAACCGTAAGAACCTTTACAAAGCCTGCCGACAGGTGTTGCGGAACAAAGGTTCGGCAGGGGTGGACGGCATAAAGGTCACCGAACTGTTTTCCTATCTGGAAAGTAACAGGGACAGGATCGCCACCTCCATCCTTAACCATACGTACGTACCAAAACCTATCAACGGGAGGACGAAGCGGAAGCTTCGGGCTAGGGTGTGGGGAGCATACCTAAGAGCAATGGGAAGATCAGATTATTGGGTGTTCCCACAGCAGTAGACAGGTGGCTTCAACAGGCAGTAAGCCAGGTGCTGATGAACAAGTATTAACTTACGTTCGATGAATACAGCCATGGCTTCCGACCCTAGAAGAACATCCACAAGGCGGTAACGCAGGCCCACTCCGCTACTGTATCTGGTCCCGATAATTATCGGGAGAAGAAGCCTGAGCGGAAACGTAAAAACCTAATCAGACTGGGAGTGGATCAAGACCATGCATATGCATGGAGCAGGACCAGAAAAGGGTGGCTGGTCCGCCGCGGCGGATCAAAGTCCAATTTTGATTACTACTATAACTTTGTCACGCCTGAGAAGAAAGGGGTATGAATCAATGCTTTCCTATTACCTCAAATCACAACCTACAATCCAGTGAACCGCCGTATACAGCCTGTCCCGATTTTTATCGGGAAGAACCGACCCCGAAAGCTTTCGGGGGTGGTGTGAGACTGTGTGCGCCGCGGCGTAGGCGCACCTCGTCAGTTACAACTGGCGAGGCCGTCTACTCGATGTGTGCTGTGTAAGCTATGATAAAGATGGAGGTAGGTCCTCCGATGAGGGTTTTTAGGAGAACTCATCAAACCACTTCTATGACGCATCCAAGGCAACAAAGGTGTGTGAAGCGA
>Ga0209491_10005689_pt1 | contig 18017 bp, 13 predicted proteins | sample BON02_FD_187213 | JGI IMG/M metagenome (GOLD analysis project Ga0209491, IMG submission 187213) | Freshwater microbial communities from Lake Bonney liftoff mats and glacier meltwater in Antarctica - BON-02 (SPAdes) (version 2) | ecosystem: Environmental > Aquatic > Freshwater > Ice > Glacier...
GCGCCTGAGTAATTTACTTTTCGAACCCATCAGGCGAAAACCCGCATGAATGCTGGAAAGTAGGTCGCGAACGCTCGCGAGGCAAACAGAGAACAGAGAGAGAAAATGGCCGGGAATGCCCCCTAAAACAGGTACCCGGGGTGGTGGACGCTCGCGAGGGAAAGTGCCGTTTCACTGGGGGAACAGGCAAAAAAATCCCAACCGATAAGAGTTGGGATTTCAATATATGGTGGTGGAACACGGAACCGAACCCGCGTCCGCTTTCGGAACCAGATAGTAACGCATGGCCCTTGGGCGCGTGGATTCGACGATTTGGCCGACTGGGCCGGATCGCCCTGACCTTCACCGCCCTCGCGCTCTCCGCGCGCCACTGCCTTCTGGCTCACCCTATGAGCCTCTCCCCTTATAAAATCCTTCGCAAATCAGCCACCTCTCGTTGCTGCCTTGAAAATTTTGCACTATGCTGTCGTTGTTTGCCCTAAATTGGCCATCACCATGTCTAAAAGTACCAGCGAGGGCGAGATCCTCACCATCAAGCAGGTCGCCGACTACCTGAAGGTCACGGAGCGGACGATCTACAGGTTGGCGGCTGCCAAGCAGATCCCTGCCTTCAAGGTGGGCGGGAGCTGGCGGTTCTCGCGGGCGGACATCGATAGCTGGATCAAGCAGCAGTCGATGGAGGGACTCGAAACCAGCCGTGAACAAGATGGCGACGCCACTGGCCAACCGAACAATGGGGAGCGAAAGTAATGCTTGGACTGACTCTACGAGAAGAATTTCGGGGCAAACGTCTCAAAGGGACAGCCATTGAGCTCTCCAACGACACGAACACCGGCGCGACTCAGATCGCAGCGCAAGAGTTCTTGGAGATCACCTATCCCACCCACGATCTGCTGAAGGGGATCGAGGCAGTTGGCCCGAACCAAGGGCGTCCGGTGGTGGTGATCGGCGAGCGCGGCCTAGGCAAGTCTCACTTGATGGCTGCGCTGTACCACGCGGTGAACGATGCGACCTCGACCGGTGCGTGGCTGAGTTCGTGGGCCACCACCTTGAGCGATCCGCAGATCAGCAAGATCGGGCTGCGCAGCGGAATGACCGTGATCGGCGAGAGCCTGCACCGGCAGCGCTACAAGTTTCTATGGGACTTGCTGTTCGAGCGCCATCCGCACGGCACCTACATCAAGGGCAAGTGGGAGGGAATGGGCGCGGCCAAGACTGACATCCCGTCTGACAAGCTGATCCTTGAGCTGTTGCAGCACACGCCCACGATGCTGCTGCTGGACGAATTCCAGACTTGGTACGACGGCCTGACCAACACCAAGCAGTACCCCTGGAAGAACTGGGCGTTCAACTTCATCCAGATCCTGTCCGAGATCGCCAAGGAGCATCCGGAGTTGCTGGTGCTTGTCATCTCGGTTCGCAACGGTGGCAGCGACGCCTATCAGCAAGTACATCGCGTCAATCCGGTCGCCATCGACTTCATGGCGGGCGGCAATCCCGAGCGGGTACAGCAGGATCGCCGCCGGATGCTGCTGCACCGCTTGTTCACCAACCGGCTGCAGATCACAAAGCCCCAGATCGCGTCGCTCATCGAAACGCACGTGACCGAGAACTTGCGGTTGATGGAGGTGCCCACCGCTGAGCATGAGCGCAAACGTAAGGAATTCTTGGTCTCGTGGCCGTTTGCCCCGCACCTGTTGCGCCTACTTGAAGAGCAGGTTCTGATTGCGACCGACGCGCAGGAAACGCGCGACATGATTCGCATCCTGGCCAACCTCTACAAGAGCCAAGGCGAAGTAGCACCGGTGCTGACAGCAGCAGATTTCCGGCTGGATGACGATGCATCGGGCATTGGTGCGCTGCTGGATTCGGTGTCAAACGAGCATCACCGCACTCTGCGTGCGAAGGCCCAGCAGAACATCATCTCGGTCACCGAAGCCGTGACCAACCACGCCAGTCTTGCGCCGCATCTGCAGGAGATCGTGGGCACTTTGTGGCTGCGATCCATTGCTGTCGGCAACTTGGCTGGTGCCGAACCGGCAACGCTGCAGGTCGACATCACGCGCAACAAGGCCGTCGATGACAACGCGTTCCAAGTTGAGCTGGCGACCATCGTCGAGAACAGTTTCAACATCCACCAGGAAGGCCCCCGGCTGGTCTTCAAGGAGGAAGAAAACCCTCGCGCCAAGCTGATGGCTTGTGCTCGCAACGACAAGCTGTTCACCGACGGTTCCGACCAAGCCCAGCTTGCCAAGCAGGTTCGCTACGTGATCGGCGGCACCGACGAGGTCGCCAAGACCTGCCGTGTGATCGCGCTGCCGCAGGCTTGGCAGACCGAGCCTTGGGTCAGTCTGGATGAAGCCGAGCAACCGGAGCGTTGGGACGACCGCCTGCTCATCCTGGTGCTGCCAGAGGAACCGGACAACATCGACCAGCGCCTTGGGCGGTGGGTCAAAGATCACCTGCAGAAGCGCCGCAACACCATCCGCTTCCTGCTGCCGCGATCCGGCTCCACCAATGCCTTCCAAGATCGCGACCTGCTGATCCTCGCGCGTGCCGAGATGAAGGCGCAGGAATGGAGCGGCCAGAACCCCGAGTACAAGAAGCTGCACACCGAATACCAGGGTGCGCTGCGCGACATCCTGAAAAAGCGCTTCGACCGTTTTGCGGTGCTGCATCGCTGGAATTTCGCCGACCCGAACCAGTGCTTATTCAGCGTCGAGAGCCTGAAAAAGCAAGGTGCGCAGATCCCCGAAGGTATCGAGGAAGCGTTGACCAATGACCTTTTCGTGCCAGAAGACTTTGAAGACCTCGTGCTCGAAGCCGCCGCCGACAACTCGGCGGTCGGCAAGCTGCTACGCGAGCTGCAAGAGCCTCGCCCTGCTGGTCAAGACTGCATCCCTTGGCTGGGCGAAACCGCAATGAAGGAACGCATCCTGCGCCTGTGCGCACGGGGCAAGATCGCCATCAATTTGCGCGGCCTTGAGTACCTGCAGACCCAGCCCGGTGAGGATGAAGATTCAGCCTGGAAACGCCTGCGCCCCAAGCTCTCCTATACCGGCCGCCAGCTTGATGAAGTGTTCCTAATGGAACCTTCGGCGGTGCCGACCACGGGTGGTACCGCGCCCCCTGCGCCTCAGCCACCGACTGGCGGTGGCGAGGGCGGTGGACTGTGGGGTGGCGGCACAACGCAACCGCCGCCCCCACCGGGCTTTGATCCGACACCAGGAGGTGCCGCACCGCCGCCGGGTGGCGGCATCTTCGGCGGTGGTTCCAGCACTGGCGGCAAGCCCCGCATTCCGCTGAGCAACCCGGCCACATCCCCCTTGAATCTGATCGGCAAGCTCGAAGGCTGGGGCATTGGCCCGGCCACGCCTGTCGCCGAAGTCTCGATCAAAGTGTCGGCAGCAACCGGAGCGCAACTCAAGGAACTGCTAAAGAAGCTTCCCGACGGTATGACCTTCGAGCTCAGTCTTGAGAAAGAGGACAACTGATGCCACTCGACCTTGGGGTACTGAACAGCCTGACTAAAGGCTCTGCCGAGGACGCGTGGCGCGTCATCATCAACAACGCCGTTGAGATTGCGTCCAAGCCGCTGGCTGCAGGCAACGCGCCCAGCGAGGTCATCAAGCGCGACCGCGAAATCGGCACACTTGATCACTTCCTGTCCTCCACCGGCTGGGACTTGTGGCAAGCCTTCGGTGACACCGTCGAACGCACCTCGGATCGACTGGCGCGCTGGTGGACCGAGCCCTACAGCGCCAAAGCGGTGCTGGTACTGGATGGCCTGTCTCTGCGTGAACTGCCTTGGCTGCTGCAAGGAGCCAAGGAACGCGGCTTCACCCTGCACGAGGTGTCTGCCAATGCTTCTGAACTGCCGGGGGAGACCAATGAGTTCGCGCGAGCCTTGGGCTTCGGAAGCCGCAGCCAGCTTCAGAACAACGGCGGCGGACTAGCCCACAAGCTGCAACCGGCGCACACCGAGTGCGTCGATATGCCGTGGAAGGATTGCGCTGGCCTGATCAACGGCACGCCAAACTGGGTGTTCTGGCACCAATGGCCCGACAGCAAACTTCACGACGGCGCTGGCGCAGGCCAAGGCCTCGACACGCTGACCCGTGACGTCGCCGATCAACTCGGCAGCGATGACTTCTGGGCGTTCGTCGAGCAATTGGCGACCGGGCGGCGGCTGGTCATCACCTCCGACCACGGTTACGCCGCCACAGGCTACTTCCCCGACGCCGATGGCGAAGTGGGCCAGTTCCTCAAGAAAACATTCGCCAGCGGTCGCAGCGCCAAAGGTACCGGTCTCTCTGCAAAAGACTGCGGCCCGTTCGTGCCGCCGGTGGCTCTCCAGATCAACAGCCCGCACGGCGCTCACCTCCTGGCCGTGGGCCGCTGGAAGTGGAAGAGCCAAGGCGGCTACCCGACGTTGACGCACGGCGGCCTTTCATCGCTGGAGGTGCTGTCGCCGTTTATTGAGATAAGCAAATGAGCAAATGTTTTCGATTTTTTGGGGGCATGAGCTGATGGCACAAGCTGATTTATTGGTTGATCTGCTTAAAACCGCGACCAGTGGGGATCAGCTTGCGTTCCGAAAAGCGGCTGAAGGTTTGATCCAGGAAGAGAAACAAAAAGGACATCGATTGCTGGCGGAACGGCTGACAAAAGCTTTGCAAGTCAACGCAGTTCAATCCGCGCGACCGCCTGCCGCAAGAGCAACCGGTAGCAGTGTAAGTAAGGATTTGTTCTACGAAATTACGCCAGAGCGCAATCTGAGCAGCTTGGTGCTGCCCGAGAAAATCAGGAATCAGGTACAAGAACTTGTCGAAGAGCAGCATCGTGCAGAGCTGCTGCATGCCCACAATCTGCGGGCAAGAAACCGAATTCTGCTCGCTGGACCACCGGGAAATGGCAAAACAACTTTGGCTGAGGCGCTGGCGTATGAGCTGATGTACCCACTCATCGTCATTCGCTATGAAACCTTGGTGGGGAGTTATCTTGGCGAAACCTCCAGCCGATTGAAGAGCGTGCTGGATTATGCAAGGACGCAGCGTTGTGTTCTGTTCTTTGATGAGTTTGAGACTCTGGGCAAAGAGCGCGGCGACACCCATGAAACGGGGGAGATAAAGCGCGTAGTCAGTTCATTGCTGCTGCAGCTGGATGGAATGCCTGACTATGTGGTGGTAGTCGCAGCCAGCAATCATCCAGAGCTTCTGGATAGAGCCGTCTGGCGACGCTTTCAGTTGCGTATTGAGCTGCCAACCCCGACCCGCGAGCAACTGACGCAATATATCACTTCGATTGGTCAGCGATGCAGTGTGAATTATGGGTATGAGCCTGCAACCTTGGCGAAGCATTTGCTTGGATTGAACTTTGCAGAAACCGAAGAATTTTGCCTTGGTGTAGTTCGCCGCGCCGTACTCGACATGAAAACAGAAAATGCCCAGCAAGTGACAAAACTCAAGCTGGAACAATGGAAAAGCCGCTTGAAGCCAGCCAAAGATGAGAGCGCAGCAACGGCCAAAGAAGAGGCGAATCGCTGATGGCAACCGCTCTTCCCCTTCTGGTATTTCCGCAGGCAAAAACCATCGCTCCACCCAAAGGCAATAGCTTTCCATCAAGCCAGCCCCATGTTCCCGGCCACGGAAAACAGGTGGTTCGTCTCGGCGAGCAATTGACTGCTCTACAGCAGGAGTTTGACCGCTACAAAGCCAATATCAGCGGTTCAGCCGCTGGGCTAGAACCTGAAACCGTTCTGGTCATTGAAATAGCAGGCAGTGTTAACGATTTCCGGCAGGCCGTAGAAGCCATTGGTCTGGAATGGTTGGGCGAATGGGATGTTGACGACATTCCTCCTGATGAGGATTTCTTCGAGCGCAATACTAAAGGAGAGCCAACAGGCAAATCCGTAAAGGGCCGAATGTTCTTATCTCTTGGTAATGAAGCCGGGATGCGCGAACTTCTGTCGCTATGGGAGCAATGGAGAAATAACCAGACACTGCCAACTCGCAAGACCAAGTGGCGCGATGTGTTCAACCAGATGGTACACATCCGTCGCTGGGGCATCGAAGAAACACTGCGCGATACGGGCATGTTGGATCGCTGGCGGGATTTACTTGATCCTATCAATCCTGGGCAGCCGATCCATTGTCAGATCGAGCTGTTTTATCGAAAACACGGAGAAAGGCGTGCGCAAGCAGAGGGCAACGTAGCCGCGTTGCTGGAAGCTGCCGGTGGCCGAACGTTGGGTGGTTTCATTGATATGCCGGAGATCGCATTTCATGCGGTAAAGGCTGAACTCCCGGCAGAGCGTATCCAGCAACTGTTGAATGATCTGGATTCTGACACCCACGATACGGACATCCAGCTCTTCAAATTTCATGGCGTTATGTATTTTTGTCCTACAGGGCAAAGTCTTGCTGCGACAGAAGCTGGGGACGGCGTTGAAACTGAAATTTCCGAGGGTGTGGTTGAACTACCGCCGATTGCAGCCATTCTCGATGGCGCTCCCAATGTGCAGCATCAGGCACTGAAGGGCCGCTTGTTGTTTGACGACCCGGACAACCTGTCCGCGCAGTATCAGCCAGGCGAGAGGAAGCACGGCACGGCCATGGCATCTTTGATCGTGCACGGTGAGATGGTGGACGGCCAGTCCGATCCATTGTTGCGTCTGGTTTATGTGCTGCCCATCATGCAGCCAGATCCGCAATCTGATCCAAAAAATCGGAGCGAGCACGTTCCCGATGAGATTTTCTTTGAGGATCGCATCGCACGTGCGGTCAGGCGCATGTTTGAGGGTGAAGGTGCAGTACCCGCACAAGCGCCTGATGTTTGCGTCATCAATTTGTCTATTGGCGATCCGGCACGTCCGTTTATTCACACGCCTAGCCCTTGGGCGAGGCTACTTGACTGGCTGTCTTGGAAATACAAAGTGCTCTTCTGTGTGAGTGCCGGAAACTATCCAGAAAGCATTGATATTGGCTTGCCCGTACCTGAATATCAGGCTTTGAGCGAAAAGCAGCAAGTCGAACATATTTTGAAATGCATCCAGGCTCAGTTGTCTGGCCGACGAATCCTGTCTCCAGCAGAGTCCATCAATGCCATCTCGGTGGGCGCAACGCATTCCGATAGCAGCGAAAACTATCACTTGGGGCAGCGCACAGACTTGTTGCCCGGCACATCTCTATTCAGCCCTGTTGCACGGCTTGGTCACGGATTTCGTCGCTCTGTCAAACCTGAGGTTCTGTTTCCTGGCGGCCGACAACTGTATCGCACGCCCGTATTGGATAGCCAAACCTTGTATCACTTGGACCGCTCGCTCGGTGCGCCAGGACAGAAAGTCGCTTGGGATAGCAGCCAGGCCGGGAATTTGTCGCACACGGCTCACACGCGAGGCACCAGCAATGCCACTGCATTGGCAACTCGCAGTGCGGCACGCATTTACGACGTGCTTGATACGCTGCGCACAGGGCATGGGGAGGATATTCCCCAAGGGCTGATTTCCGTACTTATCAAGGCGTTGTTGGTACATGGTGCGAAGCAGAATGATGACGTTTGCAAGGCCATCACTGCCGCACTGAAAACACCCGAAAACTCACGCAAAATCAAAGAGGTGATGGCCCGATATCTCGGCTATGGTTCGGTTGAAATTGAACGAGTTTTGGCGTGTACCGAACAGCGTGGCACGGTGCTGGGGTGCGGCGAAATTCGTGAGAATGAAATTCACGAGTATCGGCTTCCGCTTCCCCCTGGCCTTTCCAGCAGTCAGGTGTGGCGTCGAATGGTGGTGACATTGGCATGGTTCAGTCCTGTCAATCCAGATCACCGGAATTTCCGCGAAGCGAAACTGGAACTTTCCCCGGTCGGCGGCTGGGGTGATTTGCCTCTTAAACTTGCCCGCCAAGACGCAGACCATAACCAAGTCTTGCGCGGAACGGTGCAGCACGAGGTAGTTGAAGGCTCCAAACAGATCTCGGCATATCAGGATGGCGACAGCATTTTGCTGCATGTTGCCTGCAAAAAGGATGCAACCGCACGCCTTGACGACGCTATTCCCTACGGCCTTGCTGTCACCTTGGAGGTGGCCGAAGGCGTCCAGATTCCAATTTATGAACAACTTCGCACCAGGCTCCAGTCGAAAGTGGCTGTTGGGGCAGTTGGAGGAACACCATAATGGCAACAAAAAAACAACTACTGGCGCAAGAAGTCGCCAAGGCCGTCGGCGCAGGCAAGACGGTCGCAATGGAAACCGTCGACTTCAACGACCCGAACCGCCCCAAGACTTGCCTTGAGGTCGACTTCCCGATCCTGCCGGTCAATCAGGTGGCGATCATCGAAGGCAACGCGGGCAAGCCGATTTACCAAATGTCGAAGTGGTGGGCGCGGCGTCGCTCCAGCGTATTTCGTTCGATGCTCATCGCGGCGGCCACCAAGGCTCCCGAGGACAAATCACACGCGGCCAAACTGGTGTGGGACAACTACTACGCCAACCACCAGAAGAAAGGCGCGTTCAAACACCTGAAGGTTGCCGACATCTTCATGGGCGGCGGCACCACTTTGGTCGAAGGCTCTCGCCTCGGGTTGCAGATGATCGGCAACGACCTGAATCCAGTCGCGTGGTTCGTGGTCAAGCAGGAGCTGGCCAACGTCGATCTGGAGCAGGTGAAGAAGCTGCTCGCCGACATCGAGGCCGAGGTCAAGCCGCAGATCATGCCGTACTACTACTGTGACGGCCCGGAGGGTGAGAAAGGGTCATGGACGCACCTTCCGACCAAGAAGGTGATGCCCGCCGATTTCGACCCGCTGGCTATTCCGCGCGACGAGCGCAAAGACTACCGCTACGAAGGCCCGGAGGTCATCTACACCTTCTGGGCTAAGCACGGCCCTTGTCAGGTGACGGGCTGCGGCCATCGCACGCCGATCATGTCCAGCCCGGTGATGGCAGTGAAGACCATCAGCGTAAAGCACTGGGAGCATAGCTGCGGAAAATGCGGCAGCGAATTCCACGTTGAGGAAGGCGCGGCGCGGATGGCCTCCGATGTACCGCTTTACGTGGCTCCGACAGAGCATGCATTTTCCGTGCTCGACCACAAGAAGGGCGTGATCTGCCCCCATTGCAGCCATACGACGCTGGTCCACCTCGGCAAGGGCAAGAACAAGAAGGTCGAACTTAGCCTACTGGTTCATCCGCAATGGCTCGTAGGCAGTGCGAAGCAGGATGGGAATGGGCAACTATTTGGCGGCTCCCCGCAAGATGACGCGAAGTCCTCTGCGCAATGGAATAGTGAGCGTGCATCAAAGATCCGCCTGCTAGAAGTACGTGGAGCGCTGCCTGACGAGGTGACCTGCCCTGAGACAAACATCACCTTTGCAACAACTAAAAACGAAGCATTTGCCCGCGGCAACTTTCCTTGTGCAGCATGCGGCACGCGTCAAACAATGGTTGGCTCACTAGCTAAGACATCCAAAGCCGCACCAATGGCCGCTTATGCCATACAAGGTTATGCGCCGAAGCGCGACTCCGATGGGGTGCCATACAACGGAAGATTCTTTGCTCCATTTGATGGCGCCCCAACAGCTCAACTAAATTCAGCAGCGGAAGAGTGGGAAGCAAGAAAAGACCATGACCTTGCTGACTATTGGCCTCGCTCAGAAATTCCGGACAGCCTGCGTGCGACCATAAAGGATGTCGTGAAGCATGGACATTGGCAAACCCACTGGTGGACGATGTTCAACCCAAGACAACTACTTGTCCATGCCCAACTTCTGAAGGCAATTGCGACTGTCGGCAAATACGAATGGAGTGTTCGAGAGTATGTTCTAGGAGCATTCCAGCAATACCTCAGAAATCAATGCATGTTCAGCTTTTGGAACCCACAGCGGGATACACCTGAACCGATGTTCTCGAATAGTGATTTTCGCCCCAAAGCCACGGTCGTTGAGAACTGTGTATTTGCCAATCTCGGGAGGGGCAATTGGGCGTCATCTTCAGAAGGAATCGTTGAAGGGCGAGATTGGGCGCTGCAGCCGTGGGAGGCTGTGAGCGTCGAGTCTCTCAAGCGCGTTATCCCAGAGACCGCGGAACAATTGAAAGGGAAAAGTGAAAAGGTTTACCCTGGGGATCAGGTCAAGCCTGTTGAAATTTTCCAAGGGTCGTCGACTGACCTTGGTCATCTGCCATCTGCAAGCGTTGATCTCGTTATCACTGACCCCCCTTTTGGGGGAATTCTTCAGTATGCGGAACTGGCCGATTTCTTTTATGTTTGGCTTCGATTGGTTTTAAAAGATAAGTATCCATACTTTGAGTCTGAATACACGCCGAAGGCCGTCGAGGTTGTAGCTAACTCTTTCCGTGAGAAGGATGAACCAGATGCTTTTTACCAGCGGCTTCTCACTCAGTGTTGGCGTGAGACTCATCGAATACTTAAGCCAGGCGGCCTCCTCGCGTTTACATTCCACCACAGCGAGGATGAGCCGTGGGTGGCGGTGCTGGAATCACTGTTCGATGCGGGGTACTACCTCGAGGCAACATACCCAATTCGATCAGATGAGACGAAAGGCGAGAGCGCCCAATTTGGTTCTCAACAAATCGAGTACGACATCATTCACGTCTGCCGGAAACGCACTGAGGAACCCAAGCCGGTCAGCTGGGGCAGAATGCGCCGCGAAGTAATGTCCGATGTGCGCCAATTGCAGGGGATGTTGGAGAACCACGCCAAGGAAGGCCTGCCTGCAGCCGATATCCAGGTGATCCGGCGCGGCAAGGCGCTGGAATACTTCTCGCGCCACTATGGCAAGGTCTTCGTTGACGAGGGGCGCGCAATCTCCGTCAAGGAAGCGTTGGTCGGTATCAACCAGCTCATCGACGAGGACGCCGACAAGGGTAAAGAACCGCCGCCGGTCAATGCCGAGCCGATGACCCGCCAATTCCTGCGCACTTTCGGCAACGCCACCGAGATGAAGCGTGACCAGTTGCAGAAATTCCTCAAGGGCTCGATCACCACGCCCGACGAATTCGAGCAGCGTGGCTGGTGCTCTGAAAAAAGCAAGGTCGTCACGCGTGTGAATCCACTCGACTTTGCCCGCGACTGGTCTGGCAAGCACAAGCGCCGGTTGACCTCAGACTTGGATCAGGCGCTGGTGCTGATCGGCGCGTGTTTCGATGGCAGCGGCATCAACGCCTCCGACACGTTGAAGAACGAAAACTTCAAGCCCCACGTGGCGCTCAAGCCTTTGCTGGAATGGCTGCACAAGAACGGCCCCGATCAGGCCAGTCGATATGCGGCCTCGCGTGCGGTCTCGATCTACAACGGCTGGGCTGCGACGCAAGCGGTCAAGCCAACGCAGAGTTCGCTGTTTGAGGAGTACGAGCTATGAAGCAACTGCTCGACACGGTGTGGCAGCGGCGCGGCACCAGCTGGGTTTGGGACGAAGAGGCCCGCAATCAGGTTTGTGTGGCCAGCGAGGTGTGGAGCCTGCGCCAGTTCTTGCAGGCGGCGGGCCATTGGCCCGACGAGCTGCCAAGTAACAGTGGCAAAACTCTGGTCGTGGCAGGCCTAGAGGGCAGTCTTGATCTGCTTTCGCCTGAGCAAGGAGAAATCTGGCTCGACCAAACCGTAAAACGTAATATCCAGTCATTCCAAGACGATTGGGGTAGCGAAGGTGCGCTGATATTTTGGATGCCCCATGGCGCTGCACGTGTCAAGATCAATCCTGCTACCGATGCGGTGCAGTGGTTTTGCGAGGCGCCGCACCGTGGCGAGTTACTCGACTTCGGCCGCATTCTGTGGGGTGAGGCCAACGAATATCCGCAGGAGATCCTGCTCCGCGAAGGCAGCAAGCCTGCTGGCTTGTTCCATTTGCGGATCACCTGAGGTCGGCGCGTGGAAGTAGAGACTCAGCTCCAACCCGGCGAACGGATCACCCATCACGAATTCGGCCAAGGCGTCGTTCTTGATCCGGCACGCGACGGCTACATGCGTGCGTTCTTCGGCGTTGGTGAGCGCCGGGTGCCGGTTGGCTCGGTTCGCCGCCAGCTCTCCCGCACCGAACGCATCCTGCGCGCAGTGGACGGCAACGCCGACCGCGCACGCAAGGCTTGGCTCTCCTACGAGGCGCACGCGCTGCCGGTGATGGAAAGCGCGTCGGCGCTGACCTCGGCCAAGATCGACCTGCTGCCTCACCAGGTGGTGCTGACGCACCGCATCGCCACGGCATCGCCCCGGCGCTATCTCATCGCGGACGAGGTCGGGCTGGGCAAGACCATCGAGACGGCACTCATTCTTCGGGAACTGGCCAGCCGGGGCGAGCTGACCCGGGCGCTAATGGTGGTGCCTGCGGGTCTGGTGAACAACTGGCACCGCGAGCTGAACGAAGTGTTCAACCTCGACTTCGAAGTGTTCGGCTCCGAGGGCGACATCACCGACCGCAAAACCAACGCCTTCGCCAAGCACGACCGGCTGATCGCCAGCATCGACACCCTGAAGCGCCCGGCGCGTATTAAGCGCCTGCTGGACGCGCCGCGCTGGGATCTGGTGGTGTTCGACGAAGCCCACCATCTGACCGCCTACCGCACCGGCGGCAAGGTCAGGAAAACCGAGAACTACAAACTGGCCGAGGCGCTGAAGGATCATTCGCGTGACCTGATGCTGCTGTCGGCCACGCCGCACCAGGGCAATCACTTCCAGTTCTGGATGCTGGCGCAACTGCTGAACCCGACGCTATTCGGCAGCCCCGAGGAAATGCTGGAACACCGGCACCGCCTGAACACGGTGATGTTCCGTCGCACGAAGGCGGACGCCTGTCAGCCGGATGGTTCACCGCTGTTTGCACGACGCTGGGTACATACCGAGTCCTTCCTGATGGGCCCGGAGGAGCGCCTCTTCTACGAAAAGTTGCGCGAGTACCTGGAGGATGGTTTCGACCTTGCGCGTCGCCAGGGCGGCAAGGGGCGAGCGCTCGGCTTCTTGATGGCGATCTTCCAGAAGATTGCCGCATCGAGCTTCGCTGCTGTGCGGCGAACCATGAAACGCCGTCTGCTGATGCTGACGCTGCACGAGGCTTTCCTACGGGATAAAGACCTGGACATCGAGGGCCGTGAACGGCTGACTGAGGAAGCCCGAGAACTGATCCACGAGGAGTTCAAACTTGCACGCGACAGCATCGGCCGCAGTGAGGTGGATCGCGTGCTCGCTGATCTCAAGTATCGACTGGTCAAGAAGCTTGACGAGGAAGCGCTGGAGCTGGCCTCCGACCCTTATGGCAGCGAGTATGGAGCCGCCCACGCTGAGGAAGCAGCGTCGGCTGTCGTGGAACTGCATCTGCCCGAAGAACGACTGCGCATCGGAGATCTGCTCAAGGTCTTTCCGCAGCAGCGCGAGACCAAGGCGCAGAAGCTGCTGGATGGCCTCGGCATACTGTGGCGGCAGAACACGAACGAGAAGATCGTCGTGTTTGCCACTTACCTCGGCACGGTGGACTTGATTGCGAGGGAGATCGAGCAGACCTTCCCCGGCCAAGGCGTGGCGGTGCTGCGCGGTGGTGATCACGGTGCCAAGATTGCAGCCGAGCGTCGTTTCAGGCAGAAGGACGGCCCACGCGTGTTGGTCTGTACAGCGGCTGGCCGCGAAGGCATCAACCTGCAGTTCGCGCGCATCCTGTTCAATTTTGATTTGCCGTGGAACCCGATGGATATCGAGCAGCGCATCGGGCGCATCCATCGATACGGACAAAACCACACAGCGCAGGTCTACAACCTTGTGCTGTCGGACACCATCGAGGGCCGCATCTTCCTGATGCTGGACGAGAAGCTGATCGAGATTGCCAAGACAGTCGGCAAGGTCGATGACCAAGGCAACGTCGCCGAAGACCTGCGTGCACAGATTCTTGGACAACTCTCCGAGCGACTGAACTACGACCGCCTGTACCAAGAAGCGCTGTCAGACCCCGAGCTGAAGCGGACAAAGGTGGAGCTGGAAGCTGCCCTGTCGAATTCCCGCGAGGCGCGGCAGGTCGTGTTCGATCTGTTCCAAGACCTCAATGGCTTTAGCCTAGATGACTACAAACCCTTTTCCGACGTGTCCTCGGGGCTGGATCGCTTGGTGCGGTTCATGTCCGCAGCGGTGGCAGATCGGCAGCAGCGGCTCGTCAAGGTGGACGACGAGACCTATGACCTTGTGGCGGTCGATGGTGCGCGCAAGGCACGGTTTACCTTGAATCGAGAGACGGCTACCAGTAACGACAACGTAGAGCTGATGGGGCTGGATCACCCACTGGTGCAGGAAGAGCTTGGCCGCTGGCGCAGCGTGCCGCCGGAAGATCTCGGAATTGCCGTTGCAGCCGACGTTGATGACCCAGTACTGCTGTCGTTCTGGGTGGTCGAGGCCTCCGGCAAGAATGGGGAACGCCGCGTGGTGGTTCAGCCAATTGCTGTCAAGGAGGACGGCACGCGAGTGCCTGCGGTGGAGCGGCAATGTGAACGCTACCTGCAGGCTCCGACAGCCGCGCCACGATTCTCAGCGGATCAGCGGCTCGATCTATTTTTACGTGCTGTCGAGCCTACGCTGCAACGCGATCTCAAGCACAAGGGTGCGGCGAATGGCGACGGCAGCTACTCGGCCGAATTGATCGGCTACGTCGAGATCGTTGGTCTGGGGGCGTGATGCTGGATGAACACTCGGTTTAGCAGCGTGCGACGCAGATTTTCGATGCGTGTACCAAGGAATATTTCTCCGAGGTATTGAGCTGCTACGCGGCGGGTAACTATTGATCATCGGTGATGCTTTGGTCGGTAGCGGTCTGCGACCTGCTCTTCAAGCTGCAGAACCTCGCCGATTTATACGGTTCACCAAGGCCAAGGACATCCTCGCAGACATCGGCAAGCTGCAGCAGGACAACGAACGATCACCGATTTGGGAGACTAAACTCGTCGAGTCGGTCGCCGAGCAGACACAGCTTCTTGACATCGCCGAGCGGGAAAACCTGCTGCATCTGCAGCGTCAGCGCCACCTAGCCGCACACCCGGTGGTCAATGCGAACTTCCAACTGCATCGACCCAACCGCGAGACAGCACGCGCCCTGATCCGAAACACCCTCGATGGGGTGCTGACCAAAGCCCCGATCTTGTCCAAGCAGATCGTCAACGAACTCGTCGCTGATCTCGAACAGGCATCGGGCATTCTGATTGATGACAAGAGGTTGAAGGCGTACTTGGAGAGCAAGTACTACAACCGGTTCAATCCCGAAGTGGAGAAGGCCGTCTTCAAGGCCCTCTGGAAGTTTGCGTTTCGCCTGACTGACGAGCAATGCGAGAAGAACCGCGTGATCAACTACAGCGCTTTGCGATTGCTGTTCGGGAGAAACCCCAGCCAGTTCAAAACGCAGATCGATGCGGACAAGGACTACTTCAGCACTATAGCGACCGGTGGTGCCCCGGTTGTCTGCTTGATCGATTTCCTCTCACGCGAGCCGCAGCTTTACGAACTACTGGCGGATCACGCCAAGGCGGCAATTCAACACGCGGCCGAGAGTGATGTCTCTGCCCGTTGTCTTGCGTGGTTTATCGCCGCGAGCCTACAGGAGCACGCGGAACGACTAGGCGAATGGATTGCAGGGAAGGACTACCCTCAAATCGAACGCGTGACATGGGACGCCATTCAGGAAATATCGGATTCGCCCGAATGGGCCAAGATGGTGACGCGTCTTGCGAACAAGTACTACGTAGCGAGCGGCAGCTTCAACGGCGCTGATCGGCGCTTCACAGAGGTCGTCAAGCCCTTGTTGGACCGGTACGAGCTTGACGATTGCGTTGACCTTATTGAAGGAATTCAAGGCAACGATCAGACTTGGAGCCGTGGGCGCGCTGGCGATGATCACAAAGCGCTGCGAGATCACGTTCTCGCGCTTGATCCAAAGTTCGACTTCTCTGTGTACAAGGTCTTCGCACGATATTTGGACAATTAGCCGACAAGCAACCGCAGCTCTGCATCGCGTCTGCTGACCAGCCCTGGCAGCACCTTGCCGCCCCCATAGATCCATCGGCGCAGTTCCTGCCCAGCAGCGGCCCAGTCCCGCTGATTGATGCGCCGCCGCAGCGTCGACGTCTGCAGCCGTCCAGCGCCAAGGTTGAAGGTGAAGTCCACGATGGCCGAAAGTCGCCTCTCGGGCTCGGCAGCAAGCACCGGGCAGAAGCGCAGCGTTGCATTCAGAGCGGTGATGAGGTCTTGTGCCAGATAAGCCTCGGCCTCCTCCTCTGTGATCCGCTGATGGTCTGGTTTGCAAAGATGGCCGTAGCCAATCGTCATGTATCCCGCTGGGCAGACGTAAGGATGCGCAAGCCGCAGGGGATCATTTTTCGGAACACGATGAAACCCTTCGAAGCGCTTGGCCAGTTCGATTGCCTGCGGCGGCACACGGATCACACGTGAGTCCATGTAAGCCGCGCCTTGATCATCCCGACTGTCGATTTTCCGATACCGTACTCCCGGGCCAGTTGTCGATTGCTACGTGAATCGGCGCGGATATCGGCCACGATATCGTCAGTCAGCCGTGCATTCGGGTGCTGACACCCCCTCGGCGGATTGCCACGCCCCTTGGCGTGCATATCCCAAATATTGTCCGCTTGCGTGCCAATAAAAAGATGTGCGGGATTGACGCAACCGGGGTTGTCGCAGCGATGGCAGACGACCATTCCGTCGGGAACAGGTCCGTTCGTCAGATACAAGCTGACCCGATGTGCCAGCAGAATTCGTCCGTCGCCGCTGCCGAGCTTGCCGTAGCCGCCTTGTTTGGTTGACGCAAGCCACGGCCAGCACTCATCGGCACTCCGCACATCCACCTTTTCCCAGAATCTCTCGGCCAGAGGACGCCGCTTACGAGACCAGCCACCGATCACGACCGCACCCGATCAAACACGCGGCCAAGAAACCAAAAATTTAGCACCCCAGCCCAAAGCGCCTGATCGGCCTCACTCCAGGCGGCCAGTACTGCAGCGCCCCACCCGGCTCCGGCGTTTAGCGCCGCCACAAACACGACGGTCTTTGCCGCACAGTACAGCGCCATCAGCCAATAAGTGATGATCGGGCGAACGCTGCTTGACAGCGCATCTGCCCATGGCACACTCGTTGGCCTGCCTTGTGTTGCGATGGCCTCCTTGAATGCATCTATCGCCCCAGAATTCCAGGCCGCATCGGCACTGGAACCGATCTCGGACATGCGCTGGGCACCACGCAGTTTCTCGAACTCGAGCGCCTTGTCTTGCATGGCCAACTCGTGGCCACGCTCGCCCTGGCGATCGAACCATTTCAGGACCTCGGGAGCCAGGCGAAACGCGCCGCCCAACAATCCACCCAATAGTGTCTCAATCATTGGGGGCCTCCCATCAAACGCAACTTGATGGCAACGCCAACCAGAAGCGCGGCGAGCACGCCCGTAGTCAGAACCTTGATCGTGGTCTGCCAAGCCGTTCGCCGGGCTTCTCGCCAGGCATCGATGAGCCCCCGCAGGTCACGAATATCGCGGGCAGCGTGGCCGTTTTCAAGGCCAAGACAGGCCAATGCACGCTCAGCGCCTCGCTCGGCTGCCCGGGTGAGCAATTCATCGAGGTCCTCGGGGCGCAGGTTCAGGATGTAATCAGACTGGGTGTTGGTGGATTCTTCTGTCATGGGGATCTCCAAAATAAAAAAGCCCGCACTGGAGCGAACCAGACGGGCAATTGATAGAACGAATTTTTTTAGGGGCTTAGGCGGAGCGCTGTATGGCAAGGATTGGAATAACGCGCTTGGCTGGCTCATTAGGAATGCCATGGACAAGACCAAAAATATCTTTGCGTGATTCTCTAAAATCTCCCTCGATGTAAATTGGCTTGCAGCCGGTCAAATATTCCAGACCCGCAGCAAAAAACGGTATGTTGTCTGAGTAGCTGGCATCACATCCTGCGTCCCACAACGGGCCATGCAAAAACATGCAAGAGCCCTGGCACAGTTGCAGCACTGGGCAGCTGGTGCATTCGCTGCGTT
>Ga0209491_10005690_pt1 | contig 18016 bp, 18 predicted proteins | sample BON02_FD_187213 | JGI IMG/M metagenome (GOLD analysis project Ga0209491, IMG submission 187213) | Freshwater microbial communities from Lake Bonney liftoff mats and glacier meltwater in Antarctica - BON-02 (SPAdes) (version 2) | ecosystem: Environmental > Aquatic > Freshwater > Ice > Glacier...
GATTGGCGACGGTCTGGTTTCGCAGATTCCGGCGCTATTGCTGTCTTTGGCAACCGCCATTATTGTTACGCGAGTAACCACGCCGGAGTCCATGACCGAACAGGCTAGCAGTCAGTTGGGCAACCCGACTGCCTTGTTTGTAACCTCCAGCATTATGGCCATTCTGGGGCTGGTGCCTGGGATGCCTCATTTGGTTTTTGTAGCGCTGTCGGCTGCCAGTGCCGTCTTGGGGCTGCTGGTTATGCGCAAGCAGGCTGCGCTGGTTGCGCCTTCAACAGGACCGGCGGCGGGCAGCGCGCTGGAGCAGCCCCATGAGCTCGGCTGGGAAGACTTGGATGCTGTGGACCTGGTTGGCTTGGAAATTGGCTATGGATTGATTCCACTGGTGAATGCTGAAACAGGCGGACAACTGATGACGCGCGTGAAGGGCGTTCGCAAGAAGCTATCGGCTGAACTCGGATTTTTGATTCAACCGGTGCGTATTCGTGATGCTTTGAGCATCGACCCGGACAGCTATCACATTGTGCTCAAGGGTGTGATCCGTGGTCGTGGCAAGGTCAAAGTGGGTTATGAAATGGCGATCAATCCGGGCCGCGTGTATGGCGCTCTGGAGGGGTTTGCGACACAAGAGCCCGCATTCGGTCTGGAGGCCGTCTGGATTGAGCCTTCGCAGCGAGATCACGCGCGGGCCCTGGGTTATACGGTGGTGGACCCGGCCACCGCCATTGCGACGCACCTCAACAAGGTATTGCGAGACAATTCGTCGGACTTGTTGAGCCACGATGACGTGCAGCAGTTACTCGACAAACTCGGCGCCAAATCACCGAAGTTGGTAGAAGACCTGGTGCCGGGCAAGCTCTCTTTGGGGGTGCTGACTCGCACCTTGCAGAATCTGCTGAGCGACGCTGTTTCGATTCGCGATATGCGTACCATTGTGGAGACGCTCTCCGATGTCAGCGCTCGCACGCAAGAGCCAGAGCAGTTGACCGCACTGGTTCGCCCGCGATTGGGCCGCATGATTGTGCAAGCCTTGGTTGATGAGAAAGAGACTTTGTCCGTCATGACGCTCGAACCCGGGTTGGAGCAACTGCTGCACAACGTGTTGCAGCAGCAAGGTCAGGGGCAAAACAGCTCCCAAATGGTCATGGAGCCTGGCCTGGCAGAGCGCCTGTTTACCGCTTTGCGCGGAGGTGCCAAGCTAGTAGGTGAAAAAGGCCATAGTGCGGTACTGATCGTTTCGCCGTCGATTCGGCCCTGGTTGGCCAAATCTGTGCGGCATCGGGTGAATGACTTGGTCGTTTTGTCCTATAGCGAAATACCCGATGATCAGGCCGTCAAAGTTGTCCACATAGTCCACACCGAAGACAAAGCCTAAGAATCTACATTCATGGAACTCAAATATATCATCGCACGCGACGCCACGAGCGCCACAGAACAGGCCGCCGCCTTATTTGGCCGCGACGTTCTGATCATCTCAAGCCATCAGGTGGGGGGTCAAACCGAGCTGGTAGTGGCAGTGGACGCCGTTGATCAAGCGCAATCGACCCCTCGCGCAGTGCTTGCGAAGCGCCCTCTCAAGGCGAAGTCCGCCAGTGGGCAAAGCTCGCACGATGGCGGTTCTGGTGAGGGTGACTTTGGACGCCACTATGCACGCGCACTGGCCGCGCCTGACAAACTCGAACCGATTACCGCTGGCCAGGAACAGGCGAGTGGTTGGAGTGCCGCGGTCGGTCATGGTGATTCCGCACGTAGCCATGAACTTGTTCTGCTCATTCGGGATGAAATTGCCGCGTTGCGCCGTGACTTTATATTGAGCCAAAAGGCTTTCGGATGGCAAAGCAGCCTGAATTTGAACGCCGAGGTGGAGGCGCTATTGGCTTCATTCACAGCGGCTGGCATGCCAACTGGTTTAAGAACACTGCTTTTGCATACGGTTAAGGATATGCAAACCGAGAACGAGGCTCTGCAGGCGGTGCGAGAACAACTCAATCATGCGCTACGACGCCCGAGCCAAGCGCTGCCGCAAACGGGCGTTCACTTGCTGGTCGGGCCTTCTGGCGTGGGCAAGACGCTGATGGTTGCGCGCTTGGCCCGCCATGCTGCGTCAGTGAAAGGCGCTAGCAATGTGGCGGTAGTGAGCTACCGTGATGCTCGAGTCGGCGGTTGGCACCAAGATCATCTGAGTGTCAATGTTCCGGGTGTCGAGTATTTTCGCGCCGACGATTCGGTTTCCCTGAGGATGCTGCAAGGGTCGATGGAGCTGCGACAGAAACACGGCTTGGTCTTGATTGACACGGCCGGCCCGCACATGACCCAGCGCGTTGCCGAAGTCCAGGCGGTGTATCCGGACTGCTCGGCTCATGCGGTCCTAGCGGCCGACTCCTCTTGTGCCACGCTGAATCGCATTTTGCAGACCCCCGGTATAAGCTGGGCCAGTCTGATGATTAGCAAGTTGGACGAATCAGTTCAGCCCTGGCCATTGGTTGAGTTTCTTTGTAGCAATGATATTATGCTTTCTGCTGCAAGCGATGGATCCCATGTTGCTGACCTCAGGCTTGGTTTCAGTGCCGCTGCGCTGGTAGAGATGGCTGTGGCGCAATTGACGCGCATTCCCGAGCCTACTGCAAGGTTGCAAGGACTACAGGCCCGTTTGTCGGCCCCACACTCTGCTGGTGAGCAGGCGAGGCATGAAAACACTATGCACCTAAAATTCAGCATTCCTTCTTCCCAACTAAGGGTGCCTGAGAGGCCACGAGGTTTGCGAGACCCGGTTAACTGATTCAACAAGTATCAAACAAGCATGAAAAAAACTGCCAGAACTGAGATTATTGGCGTTGCTAGCGGCAAAGGTGGCGTTGGGAAAACGACTGTGACGGTCAATTTGGCCGTCGCACTTCAGCAAATGGGTTACAGCATGATGATTTTTGATGCTGACATGGGGCTGGCCAATTCCCAAATTGCGTTGGGTTGTGCCTGCCCGTTCAATCTGAGCCACTTTATGAGTGGGCAGAAAACTTTGCAGGACATAATTGTCACGTCGCGTCACGGCGTCAGGTTGGTGCCAGGCGCCTCTGGTGTCCAGGAGCTGGCTGCATTAAACGGCCTGCAGACTTCACGCATTGTGCAGGCCTTCAGTTCTCTGGAAGGCGAGATTGATTACATGCTGGTGGATATGGCTGCAGGCATTTCTCCTTCGGTTCTGGGTTTTATGGCGGCCTGCCAGCGCCGCTATATCGTGGTGCGCGATGACCCCTCGTCGATTGCTGATGCGTACGGCATCATCAAGATTCTGATTCAGGAGTACGGCCTGAGGGAGATCTACATTATTCCCAACGCCGTCAGCAGTGAGGCCGAGGGTCACAATTTGTTTCGCCGTATCAATCAGGTGTGCGCGCAATTCTTGAATTCCACCACCAACTACCTTGGATCGATTCAAAACGATGGGCTGATCCTAGCGGCTCACAAGAAATACGAGCCGGTGCTGGAGTACGCTCCGCGCAGCACCGGTGCACGTGATTTCAAGCGCTTGGCTAAGTCGGTCACGGAAATGCCGCCAATCCCGACAGTTTCCGGAGGGATGCAATTTTTCGTGGAACGTCTGGTGAGTAACCAAATTTGAGCCATGCTTGCATCTACTGACTTATACCAACAGGTTCACAATAACAGTGAGGCACTGGTGCTGGCCCATTTGGGTTTGGTGAAACGTGTTGCCTTGCACCTGAAGGTGCGCATCCCGGCCTTTATGGAGCTCGATGAACTGATTCAGGTCGGAATGATCGGATTGCTCGAAGCGGCGCGCGCCTTTGACGTTAAAAAGGGCGTTGATTTCGAGAATTTTGCTGTCAGTCGGGTGCGTGGTGCGATCCTTGATGAGGTGCGCAACTTGTCTTCTTTGCCGCGTTCCGCGGTGGCGTTCAACAAGTCTGAAAACAAGGCCATTCACACGCTTGCCAGCGAGTTGGGGCGGGCGCCGACCCAGAGCGAGTTGGCCGAGCACCTGGGTGATGATCTGGACCAGTACCAGAAAAAACGCGGCACCGCCAAACGATTTGAAACCTTTTCAATGGAAGTCATGACTGAAGAAGTTATGAATATTGCCGACGAGCGCAGTCGCCAGCCTGACGCAATCGTCGAACACTATGAATTGTTGAGTGCCGTCGGCGATGCCATAGGGACGCTCTCGGAGCGTGACCAATTACTGTTGTCGCTCTACTATGTTGAAGAGATGAACCTGAAGGAAATAGGTGCAACTCTGGGGGTCACTGAGTCCCGTGTCAGTCAACTCCTGAGCGCGATTGTGAAAAAATTACGCAGTCACTTGCGCATAGAAGACCGCGCTGCAAGCAAACCATCCGCTTCCAAGTCGGCATAAGGTCGATTCAAGTTATTCGGGGCAGTGCCGATGTTTACGGTGTGTCTAAACATTGAGGAGGGAAGCTTCTATGCCGGTTAACTTTAAGGCGATCGAGTCTTACGGCGCTGACAATTTTGCGTCCCAGGCGTCCGTCGCCAACGGTGTCGTACTGATACAGATGCTGTTTGACGGTTTGATTGACAGCCTGGTGGAAGCCCAGGGCCATTTTCGGCATGGCGCAATCGCCGAGAAGGGCGTGGCCATTTCGCGCGCCAGCCGCATTGTGGTGGGTTTGCAAGGTTCCCTGGATTTTGAAAATGGTGGTGATTTGGCTCAAAACCTGAATGAGCTGTACAGCTACGTCACCCGACGCCTGATTTATGCCAACGCCAACAACGATATGGATTGCCTGCGGGAAGTCCAGGGCTTGATGGATGAAATCAGGCAGGCCTGGCGTGAAGTTCCGTCTCTTTCGAGAGTGCAGGTACCAGCAATGGCCGCCGCACATTTATCCATTGTTGTGAATTAATTTAATCGGAGTGCGATATGTTTGGGGCTATCGGGTTGGTCGTGCTGTTTGGCTGCGTATTCGGAGGATTCATTCTTGCGGGCGGATCGATGAGGCCTATCATTGCCGCGGCTCCGGTAGAAACCTTCATCATCCTCGGTGCCGGCATCGCCGGTGTGTTGATTGGCAACAGCCCGGACGTAGTCAAAGCGTTGTTCGTGGGGATCAAGCGCACTTTTTCAGGTTCCAAGTACAAGAAAGAGGACTACCTGAACACTATTTTTTGTGTCTCCAAGGTCATGAAGACGCTTAAAACCGAAGGTGCGGTTGCGCTGGAGGCGCACATTGAAACGCCTGAGTCGAGTGCAATTTTCAGCGAGTACCCAAGGCTGCTTAAAGATCACGCATTGCTGCACCTGATCACGGATACGGTGCGCTTGATGGTGGTGTCCCAGGGAACGCTCAGCCCTATGGCGGTAGAGGAGGTGATGGACAACTCCATCAAAACCCACCATCATGACGAATTGAAAGGTGCGGAGGCACTGGCTACTCTGGCTGGCGCGCTGCCAGCACTCGGGATTGTTGCTTGCGTGCTAGGCGTGGTTAAAACCATGGACAAGATCGACCAGCCGCCAGCGGTATTAGGCGGCTTGATCGGTGCGGCGCTGGTCGGCACCTTTTTGGGGGTGTTTATGGCGTACGGTCTGTTTGAGCCCTGGGCCAAGCGGTTGGCACAAATCATTGATGACGAAGCCTGCATGTATGGCGTTGTCAAACAAATCATCATTGGCACCATGCATGGCCATCCCATGCCACTGATACTGGAGGCGGCGCGCGTCGGCATCAGCCACCATAACCAGCCCAGTTTCGCTGAAGTGTTTGACGGCCTGCGAGGCAAGTAGATGGCCAGCAGTGATCCGCCAGCGGTAGACCCGAAGGCCAATCCAGAGGGTGGGCCCGACGCTACAGCCGAGGCTGCGAAGCCGCCGCCGCTTGCGCCCATCGTTGTTAAAAAGATCATGCCAGGCCACAAGGGCGCCCATGGTGGCGCCTGGAAAATTGCCTTGGCCGACATGATGACAGCGCTAATGGCCTTTTTCCTGCTGATGTGGTTGCTGGGTGCGACCACTGAATCCAAGCGCAAAAGCGTGGCCGACTATTTCAAACCGACATCGCACAGCCAAATCACCATGGGCAAGCTTGCTGGTTCGAGCGGCATCCTGGGTGGCAAATCCATCATCGACACTGATGGTTTCCCGTACACCGCCAAGCAGACCGCTCCGTTGGAGCGCCTGACCCCACGATCGGAAGGTGGGCCGACTGAAAATGACCCGTCGCCGAACAGTGAAATCGCCCGCGATCCTGACGGTCAGACGCCGGCAGAAAAGAAGAAAGAAGCTGAAGAAAAAGATAAGGCCAATTTCGACAAGATGGAAAAAGAGGTCAAGGAGCAGATCGCCCAGAATCCAAAACTTGATAAAATTCAAGGCCAGGTGCAGTTCGTGCGCGAGAAAGAGGGGCTGCGCATCGAAATCATCGACAAGGCAGACTTCGCCATGTTTGGTCTGGGCACCACGCAGTTGCAACCGAAGGCGCAAGCATTGATAGAGGAGATTGCCAGCTCGCTGGCAGGCTTGGACAACAAAATCAGTGTTCGCGGGCACACCGACAGTATTCCCTTTGCCAACCCGCAGGGGCGCAACAACTGGTCTTTGTCTGCCGAGCGGGCAGAGGCAACGCGTGCCATGCTGGAGAAGCGCGGCATCAAGCAAGAACGCTTCACCCAGATTGAAGGCGTAGCCGACACCGCACCCTACAACCCCAACGATCCGAAAGACCCGCGCAACCGGCGCATCAGCATCACGGTCAAATTTCGTGATGGCTCGTAGCCGGCTGCTAGCCCCCTTTAAACAGTTTTATGAGGGTGTTTTATGAAATATTTCCATGCCGTATGGGTCATTGCCGCTTTAATGTCTGTAAGCGGGTGTCCCTCAGAGAAGGCCTCTGAACCCAAGCAGTCTTGCTACAAGACCTTGCCTTCAGGTGGAACGCAGTACGACAAAAATTTATGTCCGCCCAAGAAAACGCCATAAGCGCAGAGTGAACGCGCCGCACGCTATTCTCATCGGGCGATTCGTGGTGTAGCGGTCGACTGAAACGAATCTACACATGTTCATGCCTGTTTTGTCGATTTGGCCGATTCCGGCATTTTTAATTTGGGCCGGAACCTGGGCAGTTTACACACTGCTGTCGGCTTGGGTTGGGTCGTCACTCTGGCCCATGGTGGTGGCCTGCACCATCGGCATTGTGTTCAGTGTCCTAGGCACCACGCGGGCCCGACAAATAGCGATGGCACTTGGCTTCCCATTGTCTTGGCTGCTATCGGGGGTTGGCTCTGTACCCCCCTGGTCCTGGCTGATTCCCCTGGTTTTGGCGCTGTTGATTTACCCGCTTCATTCCTGGCGCGACGCGCCCTTTTTCCCCACGCCTTTAAACGCCTTGCGTGAGCTGCCGAGCCATGCAGCCTTGGGCAAAGGCGCGCTAATTCTGGATGCCGGCAGCGGACTCGGGGACGGCCTGAAGGCTTTGCGTCTGGCCTATCCCGAAGCTATATTTTGGGGTATTGAAGCCAGTTGGCCTCTGCAGATTTTGTCTACCTTGCGATGCCCCTGGGCGAGGATTATGCGCGGCAACATCTGGCTTGAAGACTGGAGTTCTTGCCAGATGCTTTATCTGTTTCAAAGACCCGAAACCATGGCACGCGCAGTTGCCAAAGCGGAACAGGAACTCAAGGCCGGCGCTTGGTTGATCAGCCTCGAGTTTGAGGCCACAGAACTGAAACCCAAGGCTGTGGTCCAGGCTAGCGCCGAGCGTCCGGTGTGGCTGTACCAGCAACCTTTTAACAGGGCAAATCCGTCTGCGGGGGGCCGCTCTGGGTATTCCGTTTCATCGTGCAACGTCGATCGCGACAAGTGAGTATTCTGGGTGTGCTTCAAAACCAACGAGTAACACTTTTCGGTTCTGTAGCTACAAGGGACTTCCCACATTGTCAAGAATCGGCCAACACATATCACGGTGAATTTGTTCGTAAGCGCTCCATCAACCCTATTGATCCGGCCCTGTGAAGTGTGAATTACCTAATCCGTTCGCCCTGAGCTTGTCGAAGGGTTTCCCGGTGCGAGAAAGGCTTCGACAGGCTCAGCCCGAACGGAAAATTAATACTTCATAGGGCCGGATCAATAGTAGCTCAAGAAACCGTTTTAGCCACCGCCAAATCTGCTGTACGCACATTCCAAGGCAGCAGCGCCTCAATGTGCCAGACGAGCAGCGAGCGAGACATTCCCCGCAAATCTGCGACACTATACGCCGTCAGCGCGTTCAGACTTCATCAAGGAAACTCCATGAACATCGTCCTGCTCGGTCCCTCCGGCGTCGGCAAAGGCACACACGCCGCCAGCCTTGCCCTGCGTTACAACCTGTGCCATGTCGCCACCGGCGACCTCTTCCGCCATAACCTCGAAACCCGCAGCGCCCTCGGCCTCCTCGCGCGCAAATACATGGCCGCCGGTGAACTCGTCACCGATGAAGTCGTTGACGCCATGGTCGAGGCCTGGGGCGGCACGCTCGCATCCGAACAGGGCGCGCTCTTCGATGGCTTTCCGCGCACGGACTACCAGGTGCGTTTTCTCGATGGCCTGCTACAGCAGCTCAACCGCACGCTCGACGCCGTCGTTTACCTGCAGGTTTCCGACGAGGAAATCGTCCGCCGCCTCACCGGCCGGCTCATCTGCAGCGTCTGCCAGACGCCCTACCACGCCGCGTTCAACGCCCCGCGCCGTCCTGGTCTCTGCGACCACTGCGGCGGCGCGCTGCACGCGCGCAGCGACGACACCGCCGAGCTCGTGCAGCGGCGGCTGCGCGTTTTCCACCGCACGACTGGGCCCGTCATCGAGCACTACCGCGCTGCGAATAAACTCGTACTCATCTCTGGCGAAGGCGCGATCGCCGACGTCGAGGCGCGCCTCGTCGCCGCGCTCGACGCCGTGCGCGATGGCAGCCACGCCTTCGCGACCGCCTCCGTAATCTCCGCGCCACCGCCTCCCATCCGGCTACCAGAGCCGCCTGCACGCTCATGCCTCGACCTCGTGCTGCTCGGCGGTCCCGGCTCCGGCAAGGGCACCCAGGCCGAGCTGCTCAGCAAAGAGCTCAGCCTGCCCCACCTCGCCACCGGCGATCTCTTCCGCGAAAATCTCCGCCAGACGACAGAGCTCGGCCGCCTAGCGAAAATTTACATGGACCGCGGCGAACTCGTCCCTGACGACGTTACCGAGGCGATGGTGGCCGAGCGCCTGGCGCGGCCCGATGCGCACGACGGTTTCATCCTCGACGGTTTCCCGCGCACGCTGTCGCAGGCCGAGGCGCTCTTGGACATGATGGCCCACCTGCGCCGCCGCCTCGCCGGTGTGCTCTACCTCAATGTCCCCGACGAGGCCATCGTGCGCCGGCTCTCCGGCCGCTTCATCTGCCGCGAGTGCCAGTCGCCCTATCACCTCCAGTTCAAACCGCCCACCCAACCTGGGGTCTGCGACCGCTGCAGCGGCGAACTCTACCAGCGCTCCGACGACAACCCCGCCACCGTGCGTGCCCGCCTTGTGACGTTTCACGCGCAGACCGAGCCGCTGATCGAATACTATCGCCGCGCCGGCCTGCTGCAGGAAACTTCCGGTGAGGGCAGCGTCGCCGAGATCAGCGCGCGCAGCCTTGCCACCGTCGGCCGCTTTACCACCGCCCAGGAAGCCACCACCGCAAACAATTGAGACTAATCGCCCAATGTTTTTACACGAAGATCGCAAAGGAAGCAGAGAAATCCACGAACGCAGCGCCGGTCTTGGCGATCTTTGCGGGTTTGGTGTGCCCTGTGCCCGACGCTGCGCACACGGATGCTGGCTGCGCAGGCGGCGTGTCGGGTGTGCTGACCAAGCCTGAGCCGGATGTCGTTTGTGCCGGCGGACGGAAAAACCTTGGGGATTCAGATCGCCACATTAGGAAAAGCACGACTCTTGAGGACGCTTTTCGGTGTCATACTTGGACTTATATGGATGCCTCCCGGCTAGCAAGCACAATTTGCGTTATTTTGTGAAGAAGTCGGCTGCACACTTATATCCGGCCTTGTTTGCGTGGTTTGACTGGTTTCCCGGTCTCGCCCGCTGGCCCCGATGTATATCCGCTGACAAGCACCTCATCTTATATGGTTGAAATGCCTAACCGTGACGCTGCTATCGCACCAGATCGGTGGATTCTTCGGTGTGTGGCTGGCCGCACTCGCCGCGCTGTGCAACCTGCCGATTCGCGAGGAAAACGTTTCAGTCCGCCTGGCGCCTGCATAGCCGCTAGTCGCTGCGAACATCAACCAGGAGCCGACCCATGACCACATCCGCTGAAACGCTGATCCCGCAACGCTACTGGGCGTGGTGTGCCTGTGCGGCGCTCACGCTGCTATGTGCGCTGATGATGGTGTTCAGCCTCTGGTGGAGCTGGCCGTCGGCAATGTTTGCATGGCTGACCTTCATCGGCTGGGTCGATTACAGTCAAGCGCATCATGCGATTCGCCGCAACTACCCGGTGCTCGCACACTTTCGGTTTTTCTTCGAGATGGTGCGCCCGGAGATTCGCCAGTATTTCATCGAAGCCGACACCGATGAGCTGCCGTTTTCGCGGGCCCAGCGCGCGATCGTCTATCAGCGCGCCAAGGGCGTCTCCGACAAGCGCCCGTTTGGCACACAGCTTGATTTCTACGCGCCGCAATACGAGTGGATGAACCACTCGATCGTACCGTCTGAAATCGCCTCGCACGATTTTCGCATCCACATCGGCGGCAGCGCCTGCACCCAGCCGTATTCGGCGTCGGTATTCAACATTTCGGCGATGAGTTTCGGCGCGCTTTCGGCCAGCGCCATCCGCTCGCTCAACGAGGGTGCACGGCGTGGGCAGTTCTATCACGATACCGGCGAGGGCTCGATCTCAATCCATCATCGCGAGCACCCCGACGCGCCGGACGGTATCCGCGGTGGCGGTGACATCGTCTGGGAAATCGGCTCCGGCTATTTCGGTTGCCGCAACAGCGATGCCACCTTCAACGCGGACAAGTTCCGCGACAACGCCACCGATGCCCAGGTCAAGATGATCGAGATAAAGCTCTCGCAAGGCGCCAAGCCCGGCCACGGTGGCGTATTGCCGGGCGCGAAGGTGACCGCCGAAATCGCCAAGGCACGCGGCGTGCCGGTAGGGGTGGATTGCATCTCGCCGGCCTGCCACGCGGCATTTTCGACCCCGCTGGAATTACTCGACTTTGTGGTGCAACTGCGCGCGCTGTCAGGCGGCAAACCGGTCGGCCTGAAACTCGCGATTGGCCACCCTTGGGAGTGGTTTTCGATCGTCAAGGCGATGGTGCAGACCAATATCACGCCCGATTTTATTGTTGTCGATGGCGGCGAGGGCGGCACTGGTGCCGCCCCGCTGGAGTTCACTGATCACGTTGGCGCGCCGCTGCGGGAGGCGCTGATGCTGGTGCACAACACGCTGGTCGGCGTGAACTTGCGCAACCGCATCCACATCGGTGCGGCGGGAAAAATCGTCACCGCGTTCGACATTGCCCGCACCCTCGCGCTCGGTGCCGATTGGTGCAACTCGGCGCGCGGCTTCATGTTCGCTTTGGGCTGCCTGCAAGCGCAGACCTGTCATACCGGCCACTGCCCCACCGGCGTCACCACCCAGGATCCGGCGCGGATGCGCGCGCTGGTCGTGCCGCACAAGGCCGAGCGGGTGTTCCAATTTCACCAGAGCACCATGAAAGCCCTGAAGGAACTACTCGCCGCAGCGGGTCTGCATCACCCGTCGGAATTAGGGCCAGAGCATGTGATCCGTCGCGTGTCGTCGACCGAAGTGCGTTCCCTCGCCGCCTTGCACGTGTGGGCGAAGCCGGGTGAATTGCTAAGCGGTGTTCCCGATCATCCGGTGTTCAAGGCGTTCTGGGATGTGGCGCGCGCCGATGCCTTTGCCGCACCGCCGAGTGTGTTGTCGATGCAGCGTGCCAAGATGCGCTAGTCGACGGGTGGCGCGGCGGCGCTGCAGCGTTGGCGCGTGGAGTCGGAATCATTTGATAACCTCGCCTATTGGCGCGCCTTTCGAGACATTTTTGCTCCGAATGCCGCGCCGGTATTGGCGTTTTTCGGGGGTGTAAGAACTTTTTGCAAACGGTCAATTGGCAGGAAACTGCTGCACTTCAACCCAGATTTCCCATTAGCCGCAATTTCTAATGGCTTCCATTAGAAATTGCGGCTAATGGGAAATCTGGGATTAACCTAATTCCACCATTAACCTAATTGGCAAATTCATCGATTAGGTTATAATTCCTGCATGGAAAAAGGCACCGCACACCGCACACCGCACACTGCAAGCTGCCAGTCGCCAAAGCCTTCGTAGCGGCAGGTCAGGTCAGGGCTACAGCAACCGCCTACAACGGGGCGCGTGAGCTTGGCATCAACGACCTAGCCGGAATGTGCGCCGTTGTCTTGGTACTCACGCCCGCCGACTTCTACAAAAGCATGACCACCCATGCGGATCACACGGTTTGGCAGGACGTGTATCAAGCCAAGACAGCAGACGGTGTTGAGGTGTACATAAAGCTGACCGTCATTGATGACGTGTTGATCGTTTCTTTTAAGGAGTTGTGACCATGAAATGCCCATGCTGCGGCGCGGCGGAACTGATCCACGATACGCGCGACATGCCCTACATCTACAAGGGCGAAACCAACACTATCCCATCGGTGACGGGCGACTTTTGTCCCGCTTGCGGCGAAGTCGTCTTGAACCGTGAGCACGGCGACCGCTACAGCGAGTCGGTTGGCTTGTTTCAGCGGCAAGTGAATGCCGCCTATGTCGATCCCGACTACATCGCCAAGGTGCGCCGGAAGCTCGATCTTGACCAACGCCAGGCAGCCGAACTCTTTGGCGGTGGCGTCAATGCCTTCTCACGCTACGAGAACGGCAAAACCAAGCCGTCGCTTGCTTTGGTCAAGCTGTTCAAGCTGCTAGATCGTCACCCCGATCTGTTGGGCGAGGTCAGAGCCGCTTGACCTTCTCGAAACTCGCCGTTCCGCGTCAGATCAAGCGAGAGCGGTGCGCGCGATCCTGATACGGGTCGTCGCCGAACAAAGGCGGCCTGCAAGGAGCCGGGCATTGCCGAGGTCATTATCAGCAAGCAACGTAACGGCCCGACCGGCACCGTCAAGCTAACTTTTCTTAACCGCATCACCAAGTTTGAGAGTTTGGCTCATGGGTCTAGCGGGGATTTTTTACCGGATTCCCCTCGTGCAAAAGCAACCCGTGAGTATCGCATTGTCTTAAATTATACCATTTGCACATCAATAAGGTAATAATAGTGAAATCTAAACTTCAAGGATTTCACGATGGCTCGAATTGCACGGGGGAACGAATTTGTTGATAGCGCACTTGAAGTCATAGCCAATGCTGTGACGGTTGAACAGATGCGTCAAGCCCTGGCAGTGGTGCTGCCATTGCGTTTTGGAATGACCCTTGAGCAAACAGCCCAGATTGCGGGCGTGTCTGTGGGGTGGGCAAGCAGGTTGCGCAACCGATTCATTCTTGGTAAACCTGTTGGAGACGGCAGCGTGCCTGCGCGCGGGGGGCGCAGGCACCAGAACTTCACATTCGAGCAGGAGGCCGCCTTGCTCAAACCATTTTTGCATCAAGCCAGTGAGGGTGGCATTTTGGTGGTGGGCCAGATCAAGCCGGTGTTGGAGGAGGCCTTGGGTCGCCCCATGTCGCTGTCTGCGGCCTACACATTGCTGCATCGTCACAACTGGCGCAAGTTGGTGCCGGACAAACGCCATCCACAAAGTGACCCTGATGCGCAGGAGGAATGGAAAAAAAACTCACCCAAACGCTTCAGGAAATCTGCCAAGGCTGGGAGCGCGACTCAGTCCGGCTGATGTTTCAGGATGAGGCTCGCTTTGGTCGCATCAACGATGTGCGCCGCTGCTGGGCACCCAGGCCTATACGGCCACTGTGCCAGGCAATGCTCACCCACGAATACACCTATGCCTATGCTGCCATAGAGCCCATTACGGGCACCATGGATGCGCTGATCTTGCCGCAGGTCAACACCCATTGCATGCAGATATTTCTTAACGAGGTGAGCGCGCGCCACCCTGAGCAGAACATTGTTGATGGTGCTTGATGGTGCCGGCTGGCATTCAAGCAAGAGTCTGATCGCCCCGACCAATATGCGGCTGCTTCCTCTGCCGCCCTATGCGCCGGAACTCAATCCGGTTGAGCATATCTGGGACAAGTTGCGAGAGAAGTGCTTCCACAACAAAGTCTTCAACTCGCTCAACGCTCTTGAGGATGACCTTGCAATGGCATTGCTCGCTATGGAAAATACGCCAGAAGTTGTCAAGTCTATTGCCGCATGGCCATGGATTATTGATGTCTTAACGACATGGAAATAGAATTAGACTAAAATTAGTCCAATTTAAGATATCAGGGTCTGCTGCAAACAATTGCAGCGAAATATGACCGTTTGTAGCTTTGCTGTCCGCAAGCCTTGCACCCCAATTGCAACGACCCTCAATACGAAGTTGGTGATATCAAAATTGCTGTAGGATAAAAACAGAGAAGAAATTCCGAGATTAATCGCTTCGCGATGTCACCTCAGCTGGATTTGTGTTGGCCAATTCTTGGCAAAGTGGGAAGTCCCTTGTAGCGACAGAACCCTACAGCCTGGCTTTCTGATCTCGAAGTGCCATCGCCACATTTCTACGCCTCTTGCACGCTATTGCGACAGAACCGGTTTCTTCCTGATTGACGGATATTCTATCGCAGTGGCACAATTCCTCAACCCTTAAGGAGGGAGGCATCCATAGGATCTATAACCGTAACACGACCGCAGCACAGGCGGTTCAGTCCAACATGGTTTATCTGCAGCGATTCACGTCCTCGCTTCATGCATGCGCTGCTGCGCGGCAGATAAACGCTGATTGTTAGCACAAGGAAAAAAAATGAAAATCCTGTTCGCCGCTGATGGCAGCAAATACACCAAAAAGGCCTTGGCCTTTCTCGTCACGCACGAAAGCCTGGCCGGCCCCGAGGACGAGGTGGTCGTACTCAATGTGCAGTCGCCCGTTCCTCCGCGTGTCAAGGGCATGGTGGGCGCCAGCACCGTCAACGCCTACCACGAGGATGAGGCCAAGAAGGTGCTGGATCCGATCGAGCGCTTCCTCAACCGCCACAAGCCGCAGTACCGCACTGCCTGGGTCGTCGGATCTCCGGCAGCTGAAGTGGTGCGCCTCGCCAAGCGCGAAAAGGCCCACATGATCGTCATGGGCACCCACGGCCACGGTATCCTCGCCCGCGCCGTCATGGGCAGCGTCGCCCAGCGTGTGGTGACCGACTCGGAAATTCCGGTGCTGCTGGTCAAGTAAACCGACGGCCTGAAGCACCTGCCGGGCGGTTGCCGTTTGCAGGCGCTGGGACGCGGCAGCAAAGCTACGTCTTGGCCAGGAGTCAGTCGTTCCCGACCACCTGTCCTATCCTTTCTATTTGAACCAGATCAAAGTCATGATGCCAAACAACGGAACCAGAATGCCGCACGACCACGCCATATAGCCAAAGAAACTAGGCATCTTGACACCCCGGTCTTCAGCAATGGCCCTGACCATCAGGTTCGGTGCGTTGCCGATGTAGGTGTTGGCGCCCATGAACACAGCCCCGGCAGAAATCGCGGCCAGTGTCGGCGCTAGCGCGTTCATCAGCACCTGGGGGTCCCCACCCGCGGTGTTGAAGAAAACCAGGTAGGTGGGCGCGTTGTCCAAAAACGAGCTCAATATGCCAGTGGCCCAAAAGTACATGGCCGGGTCCGGCGTGCCGTCGGGTCGCGTGACGGCCGCAATAATGGCACTGAATGGCCCGTTGACACCCGCCTTGAGCATCGCAATGACCGGAATGATGGTCAGGAAGATGCCGGCGAACAGCTTGGCCACCTCCTGCATCGGGCCCCAGGAGAACTGGTTGTCTTTGTGCACCTGGCCGGGCGTGATCCACAGCGAGACGAAGGTCACCGCAATCAACCCGGCATCGCGCACCAGGCCGGGCAGCCCGACCTCGGTCCCAAACAGATTGAAGACCAGCGGTGATTTCCACATCCCGCTAAGCAAAACCAGGGCTGCGATCAGGCCAAGCAGCCAGAAGTTGACACCGCCATCGAATCCGATGCGTGTGCTGTCAGGGGTCGGGTCGAGCGGCAAAACTTCCTCGCGCCGGTGGTAGTACCACCAGTCCAGCCCGTAGAACAGCACCAGCAGCGTTCCCACCAAGAAAAGTGTCTCCGGGAAGATATGCTGCGCGGTCCAGAAAAAATCGATGCCTTTGAGGAAGCCCAGGAACAGCGGCGGATCACCCAACGGCGTCAACGATCCGCCCGCATTGGAGACAATGAAGATGAAGAACACCACAATATGGTAGTTGTGTTTGCGGTTATCGTTGGCCCGAATCAGCGGGCGAATCAGCAGCATAGACGCGCCGGTCGTGCCCATCACACTGGCCAGCACGGCGCCGATTGCCAGAATCGCTGTATTGAGGCCCGGACCGCCGTGCAGATTGCCACGAATGAAAATCCCGCCAGCCACGGTAAACAAGGCAGTCAGCAGCAAGATGAACGGGATGTACTCGGCCAGCAACGCATGGATGAAATTGACCCCCGCCACCGCCGGGCCGAACGCATACGCAAACGGCACCAGGAAAGCCAATGACCAGGCGGCGGTGATCTTGCCGAAATGGTGATGCCAAAAGAACGGCACCAGCAGCGGCAGCACGGCGATAGACAGCAGGACGCCGGCAAACGGCAAACCCCATAGCAGCGAGAGTTGACTGCCGTCGAACTCTGCGGCCAGGGCCAGCCCGGGCAAGACTGCCAAGGCAGCTGCTGCAACCCAATGATGTGACTTCATGTTTCGGCCTCGTGATCGTAACGCGGGATAAGCAGATCCCGTCAGACGGGCTGTGCGATGTCAACAACCTAGCGCGGATCAGTATAAATAGAAAAGCAGACCATAACTCATAGGGGAATACCCTTTAGAAGGGACGCAGGCTGGCATTCAAGCAAAAGTCTGATCGCCCCGACCAATATGCGGCTGCTTCCTCTGCCGCCCTATGCGCCGGAGCTCAATCCGGTTGAGCATATCTGGGACGAGTTGCGAGAGAAGTGCTTCCACAACAAAGTCTTCAACTCGCTCAACGCTCTTGAGGATGACCTTGAAATGGCATTGCTCGCCATGGAAAACACACCAGAAGTTGTCCAGTCCATTGCCGCATGGCCATGGATTATTGATGTCTTAACGACATGGAAATAGAATGAGTAGTTGATGGGCTCTCGTGCCCAAGCCACGAGGCGATTTCGGTGGTACTTGTACCGGCCTGCAGCAAGCCCATCGCGGTCGAGTGACGAACCATGTGAGGCGACACAGACAGCCGCATGGCGGTGCACAAAATGGTGCCGGCGGTGCGCGGCAACCCCTTGGAGGCTTAACGCACGATCCCCAACCCCGAGTCGCTGAGCAAGGTGGCCGATCTGGAGAGGCTGAGGTTGGCCTGCAGCCCGGTGGCCTCCAGCAGGCGCAAAATCTGACGAATCGAGCGCTTGGGGTTCTCCTGCTTGGCCGTCAGTACCGACTCCTGCGTATCTTCGTTCATCATGGCAACGAGACAGGCCGCGTCGAAAACGCATTGACGCAGTTCAGGACCAGAGGGTGCGCGGCATGAGCGGCGCGCGGTTGTCTCGCAGGGCATTGACTAGCAAACAGGCAACGACGCCCACGCGTAGCAAAATCACCAAAACAGTACTCGGGAGCAGCGGGCCTTCGATAAATGCATAGTAGTAGAAGAAGTCCATCACAAGTGCCGTCAGGGCCATGGCAGCTATGACCAAGGCGACCCGCTCGAAGTACCAGTCTTTCACGTAGCTGTAGCAGTAAACCGCCATCACGGCGGCTGCCAAAAGGGCACGCAACTGAAAGACGGCCTGAAAATGCGGCGCGCCATGGATCGACCCGAGCACCTCAACCAAGCTCTGCGGAA
>Ga0209491_10005692_pt1 | contig 18011 bp, 18 predicted proteins | sample BON02_FD_187213 | JGI IMG/M metagenome (GOLD analysis project Ga0209491, IMG submission 187213) | Freshwater microbial communities from Lake Bonney liftoff mats and glacier meltwater in Antarctica - BON-02 (SPAdes) (version 2) | ecosystem: Environmental > Aquatic > Freshwater > Ice > Glacier...
CCGCAAGACGAAGGCGGTCACCTGGCGATACGATAAACCCAATTCCTGTGCGCATCTCCCTCAATCGCACATCTGGAAATACAACGGAATCCAAATTCGGACTCCTTCGTTCCGGTCAATCCACTAGAAACCTATGGCCGCCAGTGGGTGATCACCACGGGCGGCGGGCCGGGGGTGATGGAGGCGGGAAACCGGGGGGCCGAAGAGGCCGGGGGCCAGTCGATTGGGCTGAACATTGTGCTGCCGCATGAGCAGGCCCCGAATGCCTATGTCACGCCAGATCTGTCCTTCAACTTTCACTATTTCGCCATTCGCAAGATGCATTTCCTGATGCGCGCCTGTGCGGTTTGCGTGTTTCCCGGTGGGTTCGGGACGATGGAAGAGATGTTCGAAGCGCTGACGCTTATTCAGACCAAGCGAATGAAGCCGATTCCATTCTTGCTGTTTGGGCGGGACTGGTGGGAGCGGGTGGTGAATTGGGAGATGCTGGCCGAAGCAGGCGTGATCGCGCGCGAGGATCTGAAGCTGTTCCAGATTGTCGAGACCGCAGAAGAGGCGATTGCCGCGATTGACGCCTGGCCTGTGTGACGTGACCAAAGCCGCTTACAAAGCGGCCAGCCCAGCATCAACCGCCGCAAGAATGATCTGCACATCGGCTGAGGTCAGAATCAGCGGCGGTGACAGGATTATGTTGGGGCCAGAGACGCGGATCATCGCCCCAGCCTCATAAGCCGCCTTCTGCACGCGGCCGGGGGTGGCTTTGTCTGGTGCTGCCTTCGTGGCGCGCTCTGAGACCAGTTCCACCGCGTGCATCAGCCCATGACCGCCGCGCACATCGCCGATGCAACTGTGCTTTTCTTTCAGGGCAAGCAAGCCTGCGTGCATTTCGGCCCCCCGGGCGGCGGCGTTTTCCGGCACGTTCAGGCGCTGGGTTTCTTTCAGGCAGGCCAAGGCAGCCGCAGCGCCAACCGGGTGGCCGGAGTAGGTGTAGCCGTGGCCGATGGCGGCTTTGCCGGATTCGTCGGCCTCAAACACCTCGGCGACGCTTTGCGCGATCATCACCGCGCCGAAGGGAAAATAGGCATTGGTGATGGCTTTGGCGCAGCAGGAGAAGTCTGGTTTGACGCCCCAAAGGCGGCTGCCGGTCCACGCGCCGGTTCGGCCAAAGGCGGTGATCACCTCATCCGCGATCAGCAGGATACCGTGTTTACGGCAGAGTTTCTCGACACCGGGCATAAAGCTGGCGTGGGGTGGAATGACGCCGCCTGCGCCCAGGATCGGCTCCATGATGAAGGCGGCGATTGAGCCCGCGCCTTGGAACGCGATCTCATCCTCGAACGCTTGCAAGCAAAGTTGGGCAAGACGCTCTGGGTCGGTCTCGTTAAAGGGGTTGCGGTAGGTGTAGGGGGCGGGGATGTGAAAGCAGCCGGGCAACAAGGGCTCATACATCGTGCGGAAATTGGCGTTGCCGTTGACGGAGGCGCCGCCCATATGGGTGCCGTGATAGCCCTTTTTCAGGCTGATGAATTTGGTGCGGGCGGCTTCGCCTTTGATCTTGTGATATTGGCGAGCAAGGCGCAGCGCGGTCTCGACACTGTCGCTGCCACCAGAGGTGAAGAAGGCGCGGGTCAGGCCATCGGGGGCGAAGAAGGTGCGCAGCTCTTCGGCCAGCTCGATCACCTTGTCGTTCGAGGTGCCGCGAAAGATGGAGTAGTAGGGCAAGGCATCAAGCTGGGCCGCTATGGCGTCTTTGATGGGCTGGCAGGAATAACCAAGGTTGACGTTCCACAGCCCGCCAACTGCATCAACAACCTCATGCCCGTCGATATCGGTGATACGGACGCCCTTTGCGCCGGTGACAATGGTGGGCGCATTTTTCAGGCTGTCAGACGGCGAAGTCATCGGGTGCCAGACCGAGCGCGCGTTATTGGCCTTTAGGAAATTCTCGTCTTTCATGGGATGTCCTTTCAGGCGGCTTGGCGCCAGCGGGTTGCAAGATCGGGCGGCAAGGTGCCGCCCCAAAGGGCTGTGATCTGGGTGGCAGCTTTTGTGACTTCTGTCAGGATAAGCGCACGTAGGGCGGGGGTCATGCGAGGGGCTGGGGTGGCCACCGCCAGACTGCCGATGCAAAGGGATGCGGCATCGAAAAGCGGCACTGCGATGCCGTAAACATCAGGTTCAAAGGTAGAGTCGGTTTCTGCAAAGCCATTGGCGCAGAGTGTCGGCAGGCAGGCGCGCAGGGCGGCAGGGTCGGTTTGGGTGGTGCCTGTCAGGTTCGGCAGTGGGATTGTAAGGATCGCATCTTGCTGCGGACCGGGCAGGAAAGCCAGCACGGCCATGCCGCTGGCGGTGGCGTGAAAGGGTAGAAAATCTGCATCCTCCATACGGACTTGCGTGCCGTGGCCAGAGGCATAGGCAAAGGCCAGCGTTTGCAGCCGACCAGCAACCAGATGCGACAGGTGCGCGGTCTCTCCACTGGCATCGGCCAGCGCGCGCAGGGCGGGCATGGCAGCTGCACGAGTGGGAACGGCATTTTCACGCAGGGCGGCAAGACGCAGAACGGCGGGGCCAAGGCGGTATTCGCGGGCTGGGCCGGTTTGCTCGACCAGGCCGCGCGATTCCATCTCGGTCAACAGGCGGTGGCAGGTTGCCTTGTTCTGGCCGGTGATGCGGGCGATCTGGCTAAGCCCCAGTTGTGGCTGGGCATGGGTGAACAGATCCAAGAGATCCAGGGCTTTGCCAACCGTTCCCAAATGCGCCTCCCGCCTGTGTCCGCCCGCGTTCGTATTTTGTTGACAGATCGGCGGGCAGGCTGTCAATCTGTTTGTGAACCGTTGGTTTGAATAACGAACCGAAATTGAGGGCTGCATGGCGCTGGACCAATCTATAATCGACCGCTTGGCGACTGCGCCGGTGGCGCGGGGGCAATTGCTGATTGACGGGTTTTGGCTGGATGGCGAAGGCGGCGAGACCGACGTTCTGTCCCCGATTGATGGGCGGCGGTTGACCACACTGGCCTCGGCCTCGCCCGGGGATGTGGCGCGGGCCTGTGCGTCTGCCCGGGCGGCGTTTGACGACGGGCGTTGGGCAGGACTGCCGCCTGCGGGGCGCAAGGCCGTGCTGCACCGGCTGGCAGATCTAATTCAGGCGCATTCGGTTGAGTTGGCGGTTCTGGGCGTGCGCGACAATGGCACCGAGATTTCGATGGCGGTGAAGGCCGAACCGGGATCGGCGGCCGCGACCTTTCGCTATTACGCCGAAGCGCTGGACAAGGTTTATGGCGAGATAGCACCCACGGCGAACAACGTGCTGGCGTTGATCCACCGCGAACCTGTGGGCGTTGTGGGCGCGATTGTGCCTTGGAATTTCCCGCTGATGATTGGGGCGTGGAAGATTGCGCCTGCGCTGGCGATGGGCAATTCTGTAGTGTTGAAACCTGCCGAAACGGCGTCTTTAACGCTGCTGCGGCTGGCGGCTTTGGCGTTGGAGGCTGGTGTGCCGCCGGGCGTGTTCAACGTGGTGACCGGGCCGGGGCGGGTGACCGGAGAGGCGCTGGCGCTGTCTACAGATGTCGATGCGCTGGTCTTTACCGGGTCAGGTGCTACGGGCCGCCGCTTGCTGCAATATTCGGCACAGTCGAACCTGAAGCGGTGCTATCTGGAGTTGGGCGGCAAATCCCCCAACATCGTCTTCGCCGATGCGCCGGATCTTGACGCTGCGGCCAAGGCGGCGGCTGCGGCTATTTTCCGCAATGCCGGGCAGGTCTGCGTGGCAGGATCGCGGCTGCTGGTTGAGGCGTCAGTTCACGATGAATTCGTCTCTATTCTTGCGAAAACGACGGAAAAGATGGTGCTGGGCAACCCGCTTTCCTTAGGCACTCAGATCGGCGCAGTGAATTCTTTGGTGCAGCTGGAGGGTAATCTTGGGTTTGTGACTGATGCCACCCGAGAGGGCGGGCAGATTGTGACCGGTGGTGTCCGCGCGATGACGGAAACTGGCGGCTATTACATGCAGCCGACCGTGGTGACAGGGGTGCAGCCCAGCCATCGGCTGTTTCGAGAAGAAGTCTTTGGGCCCGTTTTGGCGGTCACGCCATTTAATGACGAAAAACAGGCTCTAACATTGGCGAATGCCACCGATTTCGGGCTAGCTGCGGGGGTATGGACGACGAACCTGTCGCGGGCGCATCGCATGATCCGGGGCATTCGGGCCGGCGTGGTGCATGTGAACACTTATGGCGGCGCGGATGGCACCGTGCCATTGGCCGGAACCAAGCAATCTGGCAACGGGGCGGACAAATCGATGCACGCGCTGGACAAGTATTGCGATCTGAAAACCGCGTGGATTCAGCTTTAACAGAGACTGTTTGGAGGCCGTATGGGCGACCGTATCCTTGTTGTAGGCACCTATGACACCAAAGACGATGAGCTGACCTATTTGGCCGGCGTGATCCGCGCGCAGGGCGGGCGGGTGCTGACGATGGATGTCAGTATTCTGGGCGACCCCAAGGCAGCAACCGACTGGAGCAAGCACCAGGTTATTGAGGCCGGAGGCAGCACGATTGCCGAGGCCATCGCAACCGAAGATGAGAACCTTGCCATGCAAGCGATGGCGCGCGGGGCCGCGACGCTTTGCGCGCAGTTGCACCGCGATGGCGCGTTTGATGGGGTGATCGTGCTGGGGGGCAGCATGGGCACCGATCTGGCGCTGGATCTGTGCGCCGCATTGCCTTTGGGCGTACCGAAATATGTCGTCTCGACCGTGTCGTTTAGCCCGATGATCCCACCAGAACGACTGGCGCCAGACATTCAGATGATCCTTTGGGCGGGGGGGCTCTATGGGCTGAATTCAGTCTGCAAAGCGTCTCTATCTCAAGCCGCAGGCGCTGTTTTGGGGGCGGCGCGGGCGGTAGAGATGCCCACGGGCGACCGCCCGTTGATCGGTATGACCGGCTTTGGCAAAACCGTGCTGCGTTACATGGTGACGTTGAAGCCCGAGCTGGAAAAGCGCGGCTTTGAGGTGGCGGTTTTTCACGCCACGGGCATGGGCGGGCGGGCTTTTGAAGCGCTGGCCGCCGAGGGCGCCTTTGCCGCCGTGATGGATTTTGCACCTCAAGAGGTGGGCAACCACCTTTTCGGCTCTGCCATCAGCGCCGGGGCGGACCGGATGACCAATGCGGGCCTACGCGGCACACCGCAGATGATTGCCACGGGCTGCTATGATCTGATTGACGTGGTCGGCTGGCATCCGGTGCCGGAGCGGCTGCGCAACCATCCCAGCCATGCCCATAATCGGATGCTGTCGTCATTCGTGATGACGGGCGAAGAACGGAGGATGATGGCGCGGGAGATGATGAGGAAACTGGCACTGGCGACGGGAAAAACGTCTCTGTTCTTGCCCAATCTGGGGGGAAACGAGTGGGACCGCTACGGCGCGCCCTTGCAGGATGCTAAGGCCCTGGCCGAGTTCTGCGACGAAATTCGCAAAACCTGCCTGCCGAACGTGCAACTGATCGAGCTGGATTGCCATATCAACGACGCTGCCTTTTGTGACGCAGTTCTAGCGTTGTTTGATGACTGGCGGGCAACGGGCGTGATTGCAGCTTAGGCGAAACTGATCTGAACCGTGCCAAATGGGCCATAATCGGCACAGAAATGGCTGCCCGACGGAGCCTCAACCGGGCGGATAAAGCTGCCCGATAGCACGACCTGCCCCGCCTCAATCCCCATGCCATAGGCGGCAAGGCGGTGGACCAGCCAGACGATTCCGGTGATGGGGTCATTCAAAACACCTGCGCCCAGGCCTGTTTCCTCAACCACGCCATCGCGGCTGACGATGGCCCCAACCCAGCGTAGATCAAAGGCGTCGATCGCATGACGGGCATCGCCCAGAACGATCCCGGCATTGGCAGCGTTGTCGGCCACGGTATCGATGATGCTGCGGGTCTGGCCGCTGACCGGATCTGCGCGCAGGATTCGGGTATCAAGTATTTCCAAGCTGGCGCAAACATGATCAGTGGCGGCAATCACATCGGCGCGGGTGATTTTCGCGCCACGCAGCGGCGCGCGCAAAACGAAGGCGATTTCAGCCTCCACCCGAGGTTGGATAAAGCGGCCCGCTGGGATTGTCGCGCCGCTAGGGAAATGCATGTCATCAAGCAAAACACCTGAATCTGGTGTTGTTATGCCCAGCGCGGACTGCATGGCACGCGAGGTCAGCCCAATTTTCCAACCGGCTACTTTCAGGCCTGCCCCTAGCTTTTTCGCCACTAACGCCGATTGAATCGCATAGGCGTCATCTAGGGTTGCTTCGGGGTATCCGACAGAAATCAAGCCGCACAGCTTACGGGTCTGTTCGGCAGTAAAAAGCGTCTCTGCGCAGGCGGAAATGGCGTCTGGAGTCATTCGTCGCGGACTCCGTTTATCAGGGTGCCGAGCCCGTCGGCAGTGACGGTGATGATATCGCCAGGCACCAGCCATTTCGGCGGATCAATGCGCGCGCCCGCGCCTGTGGGGGTGCCGGTGATGATGATATCGCCGGGAACGAGGGTAGTGAAGGTTGAGATATACGCGATTTGCCGGGCCACGGGAAAGAGCATGCGGCCGGTGCGGTCTAGTTGGCGGACTTCATCGTTCACGCGGGTTTCGAGGGCGATATCGGTGATTTGCAACGGGTCGATATAGGGCACCAGCCAAGGGCCGATTGCGCCGGAACCGTCCCAATTTTTGCCTTGGGTGACATTGAATTTGGCGTGGCGGACCCAGTCGCGGATTGTGCCTTCGTTGCACAGGGTCAGAGCGGCGATATGATCAAGCGCTTTGCCCTGTGGGATACGGCGACCGCCTTTGCCGATGACCACGGCAATTTCGCCCTCATAGTCAAGTTGCGGGCTTTCTGGCGGGCGGGTCAGCGGAGTGTCGTGGCCCACAAAACTGCGCGGAAAGCGCGTGAATAGAGACATATTGCTGGGAGCGTCTTGCCCGTCTTTGTATTCGGCGTTCCGATCCGGGAAGTTGACACCAACGCAGATGATTTTCTCGGGGTTGGGAACCGGGATATCCCAGCGAACGCTGCCGAAGGAATGCGAAACGGGCATCTTTTCAGCCTTGTCAGAGACTGTTTTCCACGCATCCGCCGCAATTACATCGCGCAGGGTGGCCCACTGCGGGAATCCGTCGGACAAAGCGATCAGCCCGGTTTCGCCCACCGCGCCCCACATCTGCCGATCTGCGGCGGTAAAGGTTGCCAGCCGCATCATGGTGCGATGATCGGGGTTGCTTTCAGATCACTGTCTGAAAGGGTTGCACCAACGAACAAACTGCCCTCTTCAAACCACGACCTTGGCGCCGGGGCGCCCCAGAGGGTTTGGCGTTGCGGGTCTTTCAGATCCCACTTGATAGGCTCCAGATCTGGGTCAACTGTTTGATAGTCTGAACAATAAATCTCTATCCGATGGCCGTCCGGGTCGCGGACATATAGGAAAAACGCGTTCGATATACCGTGACGACCGGGGCCGCGTTCGATATTGGCCAGCCAGCCAGTGGTGCTCATCAAATCCAAGAGGTCGATGATGTTCAAAGGGGTTGGCACCCAAAATGCGGTGTGATGCAGGCGCGGGCCGGTGCCGTTGGTAAAGGCAATGTCATGCACGCCGCCTTTGCGATGGGTCCAGGCGGCCCAAAGGCGGCCGGTTTCGTCATCTTCGGTGTATTCGGTGACGCGAAAGCCGATCTCGTTCCAGAAGGCTACCGCCTGATCGACGTTGGGGGAAAAGCAGTTGAAGTGGTCAATTCGCAGCGGTTTTACGCCGTTATAGAGACTGTATTTCTGGTGGATCGGGGGCAGACGGTCCATCCTTGCGTAGAATTCCAGCGGGATGCCCTGCGGATCCCGGGTGCGGAAGGTGCGGGCTTGATAGGGGCGCTCGACCCACTCGACGGGCAGCTTTTGGGACGTAAAGAAGGCCGCCGCGCGGGACAGATTGTCTTCATCGTAGACTTTGAAACCTAGATGCCCGGCTTGCGCGACCTTCGCCTGCTTCAGCACGATGCAATGGTGGCCGCGTTCTTCCATTGCGCGCAGATAGATGGTTGTGGCGTCTTCGTCGGTGACTTGCAGACCCAGCGTATCGACGTAAAAAGCGCGCGATTTGGCCAGATCAGTAACTGAATACTCAACATGACTCAACCGGAGGGTGTTGAAAACGGGGTAAAGGTTGGGGGCGGGAACGGGCATGATTTATGCTCCTAATCGCTGGATTTTGTGGGTGCCGAGGGCAAAGGCAGTGTTCTTGGTTTCCATATAGAAATCGAACGACCAATCGCCGCCATCACGGCCGATTCCGCTGGCTTTGACGCCACCAAAAGGCGTTGGCAGGTGGCGGACGTTCTCAGAGTTCACCCAGATCATCCCCGCCTCTAGCGCGCCAGAAAAGCGCATCGCGCGGGTCAGATCGTTGGTCCAGAGGTAGGCGGCAAGTCCGTATAAGGTGCCGTTTGCCAGTGTTAGAGCCTGCTTTTCGTCTGAAAAGGTTAAGGAGGTTAGAAAGGGGCCGAACACCTCTTCTTGGGCAATGCGCATATCGGGCTGGGCGTTGGTGAAGAGGGTGGGCTGGATGAACCAGCCTTTGTCGCCAATGCGCGTGCCACCAGCGGCAAGGGTTGCGCCGTCTTTTTGGCCGATGCCGATGTAAGAGGTGACCTTGTCGAAATGGGTTTTGTGGATCAGCGGGCCGATTTCGGTGGCGGGATCAAGCGGGTGACCGACGTTCAGGCGGCTGATCCGGTCGATCAGCGAGGCGTGAAAGCTGTCAGCAATCGATGCCTGCACCAAGAGGCGGCTTGAAGAGGTGCAACGCTCGCCATTCAAGGAGTAGATCATAAAGATCACGGCATCCAAGGCGCGGTCGATATCGGCGTCATCAAAGACGATGACGGGGTTCTTGCCGCCCAGTTCGAAATGCACCCGTTTCAGGGTTTCAGAGCCTTGGCGCACGATCATGCTGCCGGTTTTCGACTCGCCCACGAAGGCGATGGCTTTGATATCTGGGTGTTCGGTCAGGGCGCGGCCTGCGCCTTCGCCCATGCCGTTGACAAGGTTCAAGACGCCCGGGGGCAGGCCTGCGTCGCGGCAGATCTCGGCCAGAAGGCGGGCGGTCAGGGGGCTGAACTCGGCCGGTTTATGCACCACGGTGCAGCCTGCGGCCAAGGCGGGGGCGATCTTCCAAGTCGACAGCATAAAGGGCGTATTCCACGGGGTGATCACGCCGACCGGGCCGATGGGATGGCGGGTGGTGACGTTCCAATGGGTGTCGGTGGGCAGACTTTGGCCATCGCGGGCGCCGGGAGCCTGATCAGCGAAAAAGCGGAAGTTTTCGGCCCCGCGCAGGGCGGCTTTGGACATAAATCGCCACGCCTGACCGGTGTCCCAGCATTCGCACAGGGCGATCTCTTCGGCGCGGGCCTCAATCCCGTCAGCGATGCGGTGCAGAATGGCGCGGCGTTGGGTGCCGGGCATCGCGGCCCATGCTGGGAAGGCGGCTTTGGCGGCTTTGGCGGCGGCGTCGATATCGGCGGCGGTGCCCAGCGCGACGCGCGCGATCAGGGTTTCATCCACCGGGCTATGGGTCTCAAACCATTCGGCGCTGGCCACGTCTTGCCCGTTGATCAGGTGCAAAACCCCGATTTGGCGAAAGCGCGCCAGATGGGTTTCAAGCTGCGTGATCCGATCCTGAAGATGCGTCATGTCGGGCTCCTGCCATGGCATATTACGCATGTTAAGTATCTGGGTGCCATGAGTCAAGGCTGCCACTTTCGGGCGTTACCAGCGCAGGATTCGACGCCCGATCACGGCAGAGATGGCCGAGACCGCAAAGATCGCCAACCCATACCATGTCACATAGAACATCGGGCTGCTTTCAACGCAGTGGATGGCATAGACCGCTGCCCCTGCCCCGCCGCCAGCCAGCCCGATCAGGGCTCCGGCAAGGGTGGGGGCGGTGGTCGCGCCAGAGCGCAGGGCCATGAAAAGGGCTGCCACGGGCAGGATGGACAGGATGGGAATGGTGATGATGCAGATGTTATAGGATTTGCCTTGCAAAGCCATCATGCGGCCATCGGCGGGGGTGGAGGCATAGGCCCATATCAGTAGCGCCAGCGCAACAGCCGCGACCAAAGCCAAGGGCCACAGCCGCGCACGGCCATCGGGCCGGGTCATCGAAAGTGCGGCCGCCAGCGCAAGGCCGAACAGTGACAGCGTCAGCACATGGCGCATCGCAGGCACAAAACTGGTCAGCGCCTGTGCCAGATCAGGGCGCGCGCCCAAGGTAAGCAAAAGCCCGGCCAGGGAGACCAGAACCGCAGGCAAAAGCCATGGCAGCACCCGCTGTTCGGGTGCCGCTTCGGCCATGGTATCCGCCGAAAGGGCGGCAATCAGATCATCGGTCTTCATTCCACATGCCTTTCGCGCAAGACCGCCAGCGCCTTTAGCGCCCGGTGCAGGGCCACACGCACGGCCCCCTCGGTCATGCCCAGTTGCGCCCCGGTTTCCGCCGTGGTCGCGCCTTCAAACCCGATCAGCCGGACAATCCCGGCAGAGCGGTCATCCAACATCCCGATCAGTTTTTCCATATCGCCGCGTTCGGTAGGGTCGACCCCGGCAGGGGCCTCCAGCACATCGCCAAAATCCTCAACCGGCAGTTCGATGCCTGCACCCCGCGCCCGGAACGCATCAATCACCTTGTGACGGGTGATCGCATAGACCCAAGGGCGCGCCGGAGCGTCCTGCCGCCAAGTATGGCGTTTGGCATGAATGGCCAGCAATACGTCTTGCACCACATCCTCACATTGCGCTTCGCCCAAGGCGCGACCGCGCGCTCGGACAATTCCCCGGATCACGGGTGAAATGGCCTGCAGGAACGCGCGGTAAGCCCGCGCATCCCCGGCCATGCCCGCCCGTAACAGGGCGGCCCAATCGTCATCCGTTCCGGTCATCTCTGCCTGTCCTTACGCGTCTCGACCCAAGGTGTTACACGAAGTCCCACAAAAGGCGACTGTCCGCGTTCACATCCCCGCGAGTTCGGCCAAAACCGCTTGCGCCGCAGTGGCAGGATCCGCTGCCGCCCATATAGGCCGACCAACCACAATATGATCGGCCCCGGCGCGGATGGCATCGGCCGGTGTTGCAATGCGCTTTTGGTCGCCCGCAGCAGCCCCAGTGGGCCGGATGCCGGGGGTGACGATCAGCTTGCCCACCGCTTCGGGCAGGGCGCGGATCGCAGCGGCCTCTTGCGGGCTGGCAATCACGCCATCTGCACCTGCCGCCAAGGCCCGCGCGGCGCGTTCCAGCGTGATGTCGCGCAGATCGCCGGGCTTGATCAGGTTCGCGTCCAGATCGGAGCGGTCCAGACTGGTCAGCACCGTTACTGCCAAGATCTTCAGGTTTGATCCACCCGCCCCTTCGCGCGCCGCACGCACCACTTGCGGATCGCCATGCACCGTCAGAAAATCCAGATCATATTGCGCAATGCCACGCACGGCGGCCTCAACCGTGGCACCGATGTCAAAGAATTTCATGTCCAGAAAAATGCGCTTGCCATGTTCTTGTTTCAACTCATTCGCCAAGGCCAGCCCGCCGCCGGTTAGCATCCCCAGCCCGATCTTATAGAACGACACCGCTTTGCCGATCCGCCCGGCCAGCGCCAGACCCTGCACCACATTTGGCACATCCAGTGCCACGATCAGACGGTCATCCATAGCACGCTCCTTATGCGGGGTCGGGGGCGGTTTGACGGCGGGAACAAGGGCTGTCAAGACAGACGGCAAAAGGGGCGTGCAATGATCCTGGCATTTGACATTGGCGGCAGCCGTATCCGCGCGGCCTTGTGGGACGGGGTCGCACTGCGCCCGATGGGCGAGGCGTCAACGCCGGTATCCGATACAGAGGCGTTCATCGCCTGCCTTGCGGGCTTTGCCAAAGGCAGCGGCGCGCGGGGGCTGGCCCTTTCCATCGCGGGCGTGGTCGATCCCACCAGCGGCATCGGCATTGTCGCCAATATCCCCGCCATCGACGGGCTGGCGATTGGCCCCTTATTGCAAGCCGCCACCGGATTGCCCGCTTTGGTCCTGAATGACGCCGATTGCTTTGCGTTGGCCGAGGCGCAGGTCGGTGCTGGCCGCGGCCATCCCACCAGTTTCGGCGTTATACTTGGCACTGGGGTTGGGGGCGGGCTGGTGATTGACGGGCGCTTGGTCTCTGGTGCGGGCGGGTATGCGGGGGAATGGGGGCATGGGCCGGTGATCAAGGGCGCCTACGCCCTGCCCTGCGGCTGTGGTCAAATAGGGTGCATCGACACCATCGGCGGCGCGCGCGGGGTGGAGCGGTTGCACAAGATGACCACGGGTCAAAGTGCAACGTCAGAGACTGTTGTGCGGGCGTGGCAGGCCAAAGATTTGGTGGCGATGGCCACGATGGCACTATGGCGCGATCTGATCGCGGGGCCCTTGGCGATGGTGGTGAATGTGGTGGGGGCCACTTGCGTGCCGGTTGGCGGCGGGCTGTCGCGCGCGCCGGGGTTGGTGGAATATCTGGACGCGGCGTTGCGCGCGGGCATCTTGCGTGCGCCTGCCGGGCCGCTGGCGGTGCCTGCGGAATGCGGGGCTGATGCGGGGCTGTTGGGCGCGGCAATGGCTGGGGCTGCCGCATGGCCGTGAAGATCGAGGTTTGCGTTGACACCTCCGCCAGCCTTGCCGCCGCCGTTCAGGGCGGTGCTGACCGGGTGGAGTTGTGTTCGGCTTTGGCGTTGGGCGGCCTGACACCCTCTGCCGGGTTCATGGCCGAGGCGGGCCGCCTTCCCGTGCAGGTGTTCGCCATGATCCGCCCACGCGCAGGGGATTTCGTCTTTGCTGAGGCCGAGGTGGCCCAGATGGAAACCGATATCGCCACCGCCCGTCAGCACGGATTGGCGGGCGTTGTTCTGGGGGCCAGCCTGCCGGATGGGCGGCTGGATGCCCCTACCCTTGCCCGGCTGCTGCGCGCCGCTGATGGGTTGCAAGCCACCTTGCACCGCGCCTTTGACCTAACGCCAGACCAACCCGCCGCAGTGGAGACGGCTATTGAGTTGGGCTTTGGCTGCATCCTGACCTCTGGCGGCGCGTTGAGCGCCGTTGAGGGCGCGGCACAGATCAAAGCCCTGATCACACAAGCCACCGGGCGCATTGTGATCATGCCGGGATCAGGCGTGTCGGCGGGCAATGCGGCGGGTTTTGTGGCGATGGGTGCGCGCTGGCTGCATGCCTCCTGCACCACGTCCGTTCCCACCCCGGACCGCGCCGCAGCGATGGGTTTTGGCCCCAAGGACGAACGCCGCACCGACCCCGCCTTGGTCCGCGCCCTGCGGCAATCAGCCGATAAGGCTCTTCATTGACTTGAAAGGGTTTTGGCGCGATTCTGCGCGCAAAAAGGCAAAGGGCAGACCATGGAATTCAACATTGATTTTGAGCGGCCTGAAGACGGCCCCGGCTCTGGCCCGGTCACGGTTGGCTGGTTTTTGGCCTCTGACAAGGGCGCTATCATGTATGACGCGCCCGAACGGGTCAGCCTGCGCCAGACCAATAAGTCCCATGCCAAATCCGCCAGTCGATGCCCCGGCGTGATCCAGATGGAAAGCCGGTATTTCCAGATCAAATGCCCCTTTGACATCCACATCGGCTTTTCGCGCGATGACAAGGGCAAGGCCGTTTTGGTCAACCGCGCTGGCACCGCCAGCCCCATTCGCGCCAATAAGCTGGGCGAAGTGTTGACCTTGGTGAATGAGGCCGAATGGCGCTATCCCGACCGGCCCACCATCCAGCTGCACCTGCCCTATACCTTTATCGCCGATGAGATGGTCTATGTGACGCAACTCTCGGCCTTCATGCACTACCGCCCCGATCCGCTGCCCGGCACGATCTTTGGCGGGCGGTTTCCGGTGTCGATCTGGCCGCGCCCGTTGATGTGGGCGTTTGAGTGGCATGAGCCGCAAAAGGACATCATCCTGAAACGCGGCGAGCCGCTGTTTTATGCGCAGTTTGAGGGCACGGATCCAAGCCGCCCGGTGCAGGTGGTAGAGGCGGAAAAGACCGCCGATCTGACCGCCTATCTGGAAAAGATCAGCGGTGTGGTGAATTACGTCAACCAGACCTTTGGCCTGTTCAAAGCGGCCGAAGCGATCCGCCCGAAAAAGCTGCTGACGCCGAAATCCAAAGACTAACGCGCAGGCTGAAACGCGTCTGGCACATCCAGAAACGGCGTCAGCAAACGCGGATCGCCCCAGACCGAAACATGGATCTCTGGCCGCCCTGATCCGGCCAGATGCTCGGGTGTCAGCATCACCACGCGCAGGCGCAAGGGCGCGCCCACCTCTAGCGCCGCCGCAACAATCTGCTGCGCTACATCGCCCAGATGCCCAAGACGCACAGCGCGTTTGCGCGGCACCAACCCCAGAAACGGCCGTGACAGCTGCGCCCATATGCCCACCCGGCCATCCGGCATCAGCCGCGCTTCGGCCGGGTCGCCCATCGACAACCCACTGCGCCCGATATGAAGGGTAATCCCCTCAACCGGCACCTGCGGCAGGATCGGTTCCATGATGTCATGCATAAAGGCACCCATGCCCGCGTCCTTTTCAAATTCAGCGCAACAGGTGCGCCCTGCGAGGGCATGGGGCAAGCACCTTGCAAAGCCCCCCTCGCAAACCCGCCGAAACGGGGAGGTTCGCTCGGCAACAACACGCCATGTTCGAAAAATTCGCGCAGACCGGCGCTTTCCCGCTTGAAGCTGCGCCCGCGCCCTCCCATTTATTGTTCAAGGCCGTGGCGGACGTGCCTTTTCAGGGCGTCCGCAAGATCGGTGCTTCATATAAGGAGAGACCCGATGAACCTGGATAAGTTCACGGAACGGTCGCGTGGATTCGTGCAATCTGCCCAGACCATCGCGATGCGCGAAAGCCATCAGCGCGTGCTGCCGGACCATTTGCTGAAAGCCTTGATGGATGATGATCAGGGCCTTGCCGCCAATCTGATCCGCAAGGCGGGCGGTTCGCCCGAGCGTGTGATCGAGGCGATAAATGCCGCCATCGCCAAGATGCCAAAGGTCACCGGCGGGGATGGGCAAAGCTATGTCGACCCCAGCCTTGTGCGTGTGTTGGATGAGGCAGAGCAGGTTGCCAAAAAGGCTGGTGACAGCTTTGTTCCGGTGGAGCGCATGCTGACCGCACTGGCCTTGGTGAACACCCGTGCCAAGGATGCGTTGACGGCGGGGGCTGTCACTGCGCAAGGCCTGAATTCCGCGATCAACGATGTGCGCAAAGGCCGCACAGCGGATTCCGCCAGTGCCGAGGACAGCATGGAAGCGTTGAACAAATACGCCCGCGATCTGACCGAAGCCGCGCGGATGGGCAAAATTGACCCCATCATTGGCCGAGATGAAGAAATTCGCCGTGCCATGCAGGTTCTGTCGCGCCGCACCAAGAACAACCCGGTTTTGATTGGCGAACCCGGGGTTGGTAAAACCGCGATTGCCGAGGGCCTTGCCCTGCGCATCGTTAACGGCGATGTGCCTGAATCCCTGCGCAACAAGAAGCTGATGGCGCTGGATATGGGCGCGCTGATTGCTGGCGCGAAATACCGGGGCGAGTTTGAAGAGCGTCTGAAGGGTGTGTTGAAAGAGGTTGAAACCGCCTCGGGCGAGATCATTCTGTTCATTGACGAGATGCACACGCTGATTGGTGCGGGCAAATCCGAAGGGGCGATGGATGCCGCCAATCTGATCAAGCCCGCGCTGGCGCGGGGTGAGTTGCACTGCATCGGCGCCACGACCCTGGATGAATACCGCAAGCACGTCGAAAAAGACGCGGCATTGGCCCGGCGATTCCAGCCCATTCTGATCGAAGAGCCGACGGTGGAAGACACCATCTCGATCCTGCGGGGCATCAAGGAAAAATATGAAATGCACCACGGTGTGCGGATTGCGGATGCGGCTTTGGTCGCCGCCGCCACGCTGTCGCACCGCTATATCACTGACCGTTTCCTGCCCGACAAAGCCATTGATTTGATGGACGAAGCCGCCAGCCGCTTGCGGATGGAGGTGGATTCCAAGCCAGAAGAGCTGGACGCGCTGGATCGTCAGATCCTGCAACTGCAGATCGAAGAGCAGGCTTTGCAGAAAGAGGATGATACGGCATCCAAAGACCGCTTGGAAAAGCTGGTCAAAGACCTGTCCGAACTCCAGCAATCCTCGGCCACGCTGACCGCAAAATGGCAAGACGAACGCGCCAATCTTGAAGCGGCGCGCGGGCTGAAGGAACAACTGGATCATGCCCGCAGCGAGCTGGAATCCGCCAAGCGCGACGGCGATTTCGGCAAGGCGGGCGAGTTGCAATATGGCCGCATCCCCGAATTGGAAAAGCAGTTGGGAGAGGCCGAAGGCCGCGAGGGCGAGGCCTTGGTGGCCGAATCCGTGCGCCCAGAGCAGATCGCCGAAGTGGTGGAGCGTTGGACGGGCATCCCCACCACCAAGATGCTGGAAGGTGACCGCGAAAAGCTGTTGAAGATGGAAGAAGAACTGGGCAAGCGCGTCATTGGCCAGCGGGCAGCGGTTGAAGCCGTTTCGAAAGCCGTGCGCCGGTCGCGCGCCGGGTTGTCGGATGAAAACCGTCCTCTTGGCAGCTTCCTCTTCCTTGGCCCCACGGGCGTTGGTAAAACCGAGTTGACCAAGGCGCTGGCCGAATATCTCTTTGACGACGATCAGGCCATGGTCCGCATCGACATGTCGGAATATATGGAAAAACACTCGGTCAGCCGCCTGATCGGCGCACCTCCGGGTTATGTCGGCTATGACGAGGGCGGCGCCCTGACCGAAGCCGTCCGCCGCCGCCCCTATCAGGTGATCTTGTTTGACGAGGTGGAAAAGGCCCATCCCGATGTCTTCAACGTGCTGTTGCAAGTGTTGGATGACGGCCGCCTGACCGATGGTCAGGGCCGCACGGTTGATTTCAAGCAAACGCTGATCATCCTGACCTCAAACCTAGGCGCGCGGGCGCTTTCGGAACTGCCGGATGGTGCCGATGCCACGCCAGCACGGGCCGAGGTGATGGAGGCGGTGCGCCAGCACTTCCGCCCCGAGTTCCTGAACCGGCTGGACGATCAGATCATCTTTGATCGACTGGATCATGGCGACATGTCGGGGATTGTCGATATCCAGTTGCACCGTTTGGAACAGCGTCTGGCGCTGCGCAAGATCACGCTGAATCTGAGCGAGGAGGCGAAAGCCTGGCTGGCGGATGAAGGCTATGACCCGGTCTTCGGCGCGCGGCCGCTAAAGCGGGTGATCCAGCGGCAGTTGCAAGACCCGTTGGCCGAGATGATCCTTGCGGGCGACGTTCTGGATGGCAGCATCATCGAGGTCAGCGCGGGCCTGGATGGCTTGAACGTGGGCGGCAAGATCATGGCCAGTCGCCGCGATAAGCCCGTTGTGGCGGTGGTTCACTAAACCCAAAAAGGGGCCGTTTCGGCGGCCCCTTAGTTGGTCAGGCAAGCGCCCTGCCCCGACCATCAAACAGATGTATCTTGCCCGAATGCATGCTTTGGCGCAGCAGCAAATTGTTTTGAAAAGACCATGAAATGCCGAAGACCAGAGGCTTCCGCATGATCAGCACAATCGCTGGGATCAGATCGGCCCAGATCGAGTTTGTCCCGGGGCGGGAAAGGTGTGAGGCAAGAGTCAGCGCGACGTCCGAGATTTCTGTCGCGCTAAAGACTGACCGGCCGGCGACGCCCCAGTTGACGGAGTTCTGAGCTATGCTTGAATTTGGGTGATGGCGTGATTTGAAAGGCGGCGTATCGTGGCCGGTGATCAAGCCAGCCAGAACCTCACGAGGAGCGATACGCCATGAAAGAAGATACAACGATCCTGCCTTTTCGCCAATCGGAATCGGTAACGGACCCTCTGACAGAGCTTGCACGGGAAGGCGCACG
>Ga0209491_10005697_pt1 | contig 17995 bp, 18 predicted proteins | sample BON02_FD_187213 | JGI IMG/M metagenome (GOLD analysis project Ga0209491, IMG submission 187213) | Freshwater microbial communities from Lake Bonney liftoff mats and glacier meltwater in Antarctica - BON-02 (SPAdes) (version 2) | ecosystem: Environmental > Aquatic > Freshwater > Ice > Glacier...
GCTGCGGCTTTCAATCCCTCTTGCACCAATCTCTCGGCCTCTCGCTCGCCGTGTTCGAGTTTCTGCGGACTTCGGAGGTATCCCCGCGATTTCCCCTTGTTGATCAATTTTTGTCCCAGCTTGAGCATCTTCTCGCCAAATTGCTGCCTTCCCAAATACCACCCCCGCTTCAAATCACTCATTCGCCGATCCGCCTCCTCCGCCAGAGTAACCTCCCCGCTTCTCTTGCCCTCCTCCAAAATCCGACGGTCCAGATAGCTCACCAATTCCCGCCTTCCCGCTGCGGTATCGGCAAATCCCAGCACCCGCATTCCCATTTCCGCAGCGAGCCCCTTCGCTCGTTTTCCAAGTGGCACGGCATTGCCCCCTGCCATGCTGCTCCAAGGGTAATCCAGGATGCTCTCTCCTTTCTCCACATTCACCATTCCTACTCGCCCCGGATTCAAATGAATGTAGTTCATCAATGTTTCGTAATACGCCGGGAGTTTCCCCTCCACGATCACCGCTTTGTAACGATCTCCAAAGAGCCGCCCCCATTGACGCTGACGAATATTAAATCGTCGGGTCACCGTGTTTTGCAGCCACTTCATGCCTTCCACAAGGTTGCCTTCCGGCGTCTCGATGAACAGATGATAGTGGTTGCCCATCAGCACCCACGCATGCACTCGCCACCCCGTCTTTTCGCAGGCCTCCGAAAGCGCCTGCAGGAAAAACCGCCTGTCGTCATTGTCTAAAAATATTGCCTCGCGGCGGTTCCCCCGCGCCATGACGTGATAAAACGCCCCGCCGTATTCGATTCGCACACTCCGAGCCATCCTTCCAGCAATTCAGTTCCTTTACATTTTGTCAATATTTGCACACTGACCCCTAGTTCCTAGTTCCCTGAAAATACTCGGGCTTGTGAAACCGCGAAAATGCCCAGAAGATGAGTCTTATGTCTGCGAAACGCATGGCTCAACTCGGCATTCGGGCGGCAGATCTCGTCGAGACCTTCACGCGCTCCTCGGGTCCGGGCGGCCAGCACGTCAATAAGGTCAGTACAGCCGTGGAAATGGTTCACCGCCCAACCGGTCTCCGCATCGTGGTGAGCGATTCACGCTCTCAAAGCACCAATCGGCAACTCGCCCTCATCCGAATGCTCGACGAATTCGAGCGCCTCAAGGCCGAAAAACGCCAGGCCCGCCTTGCCGATCTCTCCAAGGCCCGGCGACAGAAAGCCAAGCGCTCGCGCAGCACCAAGCGCAAACTCGTGGAAGGCAAGCGGAGACGCGGCGAAACCAAGAAAATGCGCGGAAAAGTTTCGGATTAACCAGACCGGCCATCGACAGAGCGTTGGAATGCCCAGATGTTTAACCAGAATTTATGCGATTGAAGCAGAGGCTCCCATGACGGTCTCCGTTTTGCTCAAACCGTGGGGAGCACCCCAGAGGTGTTCAAGCTGCTCCAAGTTTATCCCATCGGCTCCGGGCCGGGAGGGATTTTCCGTTTCGGGAATCCCTCGCGAAGGAAAAAGGCCGCCACGGTTCCGAGGGCCGCCACGACGGGCAGAAAGATGATGGCTTTGCGGTAGGCCGAGATCGAGTCCGAGCCGCCGCCAAAGTGATCCAGAAGCACTCCAAAAAGCCATTCCCCAACCCCGCCGACCAACATGATCATCATGTTGGTGGCCGCAATGGCGGTCCCGGCCACGGCGGGGCGGTTGTGCTCGACCGCGGCGACGAAACAGACCACCTGCGAACAAGAAGCGAACCCCAAAGCCAGCATGAGAACATAATACCCCGAGAGCGGAAGCCGCGGAACCAGCACCACGACCAAGGAAACCAAAAACGTGAGCACCCCCGCTCCGAGAAGAAAGTTGCGGCGTTTTCCGATCCGGTCCGAATACCAGCCGACGAGGGGTCCTCCGATCAGCCATCCCACGTACAACATCGACAAGGCTCCCGAGGCGGACACCTTGTCGATTCCGCCCACGGCAGATACATATTCTGCCCCCCAGAGAGCCCCGAGGACCGAGAGCGGCATGTACAAAGCGGCGCCCGCTAGCCCGGCCAACCAACTTTGGGGGTTGGAGTAAACCAAGTGGAGCGCCTTGAAAATTCCGGGTCCCCGCTCGAGCTCCACTGCCTGCACCCGGGCCCGCTGGGCTGCGGATTCCCGCGGCACAAAAATCCAAATCAACCCGGCGACAAAGACTCCCAACCCGGCGGCGGCATAAAGTGCGGTGCGCCAGCCCAGGTGTTCGACCACGGCGGCGATCCCGGTCTCGCCGATGATGGCGCCAGCCATCCCGAGGGAGGTCGTCAGTCCCGAGAGCATAGCCAGCATGGAGCGGGGAAACCATTCCGCCGCCAGATACATGGCTCCGACAAACGCAAAGGCGGATCCGAATCCCTGACAAAATCGCGCCGCGCCCAGAAAGAAGGACGAGCCGCCCATGGCCTGCAATAAACAACCCACCGTGCAAATGACCACCGCAGGTGCGAGAATTTGCCGCGGTCCGAATCGATCCAACAGGGGTCCCGCCAGCAATTGCATCGGCGAATAGATGAAATAATACACGCCCATCATGGCGCCCAACCCGGCCGCGCTGAGATGGAAACTCTCCTGCAACTCGGATGCCATTCCCGCCGGAGCCACCCGGATAAAAAACTCGTACAGATAAAAAAGCGCCGCCGAGATCCAGATCAACCAACCCCGCCAAGTCACCCGGACCGAATTTCCCGATTCAACTGAGTCTGCGACAACCATCGTAATTATCCAAGTAACATGAGAGCGGCTGCCATGATAATCGTCGGAACGATTGCCGCCAGAAAAAGCGAAAGCGGCTTGATGCCATTCTCGCCGAACTGGGCCGACAAAATTGATTGTCCAGCGGGATTGGGCGCATTCGCGATGACGGTCAATCCTCCGCCGGTGACTGCGCCCGCCACGACGGCAAACTTCAATTGCTCGGTCAGCCCGGGGACCAAGGTGGCCAGGTAGGTGATGGCGGCGTTGTCATTGACGGCCGTCAGAGCGGTGGCCCCCAGCATCAAAGGCCATTCGCCCAGACCGGAGAGAACCGGCGCAATCCACCACTTCTGCCAACCTCCATGGATGACCAGAGCGGCGAGAAAGAATCCCACCAACATGGGGCCCCGCAGCGCGATCGTGTATTGGTGCCGGCCGGTCGCCACGACAAAGGCGAGGAAAAACAAGAGTCCGAAAATGACCAAGGCGGGGGAATGGGCATTGAACACTGTCCAGGCAATCGCGAGCAAATGCACCACGGTGATGTAAAGCGGTGTGTGCGGCTTTTCGTCATCCGACTCTTTGCGGGCGGACAGTCCCAGCAATTCCCGGCGAAAGACGGTGAAAAACAAGAGATTGGAAAAGGAGATGCCGAGGATCACTTTCCAGCCGAAGTTCATAAACATGAAGGGCAAATCCCAACCCCACGTGCTTGCCACCATCACCACCGGAGGCGCGGCGAAGTGACTGAGAGTTCCCCCCACCGAGATATTGACGAATAACAGACCCAGGGTGGCGTAGCGCAGTTTCATCGACGGCTTCAATTTGTAAAACCGCTCCAGAAGCAACATCGCGCAGATCGTCATCGCTGCGGGTTCGGTGATGAACGAACCGAGGAGCGGTCCCACCGTGAGGATCGACAGCCACCAGGCCGCCGGCGTGCTGCGGCCGATGGCTGCGACGACCGAGAGGCAATTTTCCGCAAAGCTCAGAACCGGTTTCGAGCTGGCAATGGCCATGACGACGAAGACGAAGATCGGCTCGGAATAGTGGACCCCGTCGAAGTATCCGACCATGGCGGCCCAGCCATGAAACAGGATGATCGCAGCAGCCAACGGAATCGCCCAAATCCCAAAAATTGCCTCCACCTCGCCAAGGAAATGAAAAATCGTTGACCGGAGACGCAGTCCGTCCCGTTGTCGCATCGTGTGGCGATTTCCGTCCCGTTCCAATTTGTTAAATTGGTTTTGAAAATAATGGGAAAGCGCGAGAAACTTCGCGGCGAGAAAGGTGTGGCAGATGGCGAGAAAGAAAATCACCGTGGCCACGAGGTTGAGCGGATCCGCCACCACCCGGCCTTTGAGCGTGGCCCACAATGAGGTCTCACCGTCATCGTGATAGCTCTCCAGCGATTTCGGGAAAAGTGACGCGTTCTCAGAATGGGGCGCCGCCAAGAGCGGCGACCCCAACAGAAACAAAAACAAGAAAACTCTCAGAACCATAAACGGAAAAAAGCCATACCCCATCGGCCTTATCCCAACAACATGAATGCGGCGGTCATGATATCGCTTCCGACCGAATTCCCTTGTTAAGGCCCTCTTTCCGAGGGGAAAGCGACCGCGTCATTGTTTTTCGGATAGACAGTTTTTCGGATAGACTTGCCTCGCCCCGCGAATCCTTTCATTGTCTCCCGCCGTTGAACGATGCTTGTTGCACTTTTGGTAGTTTTTGTCTTTGCCACGCTCGCTCCCGCACTGCATCGCGTGCTCGGGAATGCGGGAGGGTGGCTATTTGCTCTGCTTCCCGCGGGGGTTTTTGTGGTCTTCGGACACAAGTTGCTGATGTTGCCGGAGACGGGTCCCATCGTGGAGCGCACGCCGTGGATTCCCAGCCTCGGAATCGAGCTTTCGTTTCTCTATGACGGCCTAAGCCTATTGTTCGTGCTTTTGATCAGCGGGATCGGCGCGTTGATCGTGGTTTACTCGGGCGGGTACCTCCGCGGGCATCCCCAGCAGGGGCGGTTTTTTGCGTTTCTGCTCTTTTTCATGGGGTCGATGCTGGGCCTGGTCACCGCCGAAAACCTGCTCGCGTTGTTTATATTTTGGGAACTGACGAGTCTTTCGTCGTATTTGCTCATCGGGTTTGATCACGAAAAAGCCAAGTCCCGGAGTTCGGCGCTGCAGGCGTTGTTGGTCACTTTCGTGGGCGGTCAGGCCATGCTTGCGGGTTTGATTCTGCTGGGATTCGTCGGCGGGGGATATTCGATCACCGCGCTTTTGGCGTCCGGCGACGCCGTCCGCAACAGCGCGATGTATGTTCCGATCCTGCTGCTCGTGCTGGCAGGCGCCTTCACGAAATCGGCGCAAACTCCGTTTCATTTTTGGTTGCCGGGGGCAATGGCGGCACCGACGCCGGTGAGTGCGTATTTGCATTCGGCGACGATGGTGACGGCCGGGGTGTTTTTGCTCGCGCGCCTCCATCCGGTCTTGAGCGGGACCGCGCTGTGGGTGGGGGTTGTGACCACATTTGGTTTGGTCACGATGGTGACCGGAGCCGTGCTGGCCGTGGGACAGACGGATTTGAAACGCCTGCTGGCGTACACAACCGTTAGCGCGCTGGGGATTATGGTGCTGCTTTTGGGAATCGGTTCGGTGCTCGCGGTGGAGGCGGCGACGGTTTTCCTCGTGGTGCATTCCCTCTATAAAGGCACGCTCTTCATGGTCGCGGGCGCGGTGGATCACGAAACGGGGACCCGGGATGTGGCGGCGCTGGGCGGCCTCGGTCGGGTCATGCCGGTCACGGCGGCCGCGGCAGCGTTGGCGGGTTTGGCGATGTGCGGGTTGCCGCCGATGCTGGGCTTCATCAGCAAGGAGCTGCTCTACGAGGCCAAATTGGAGGTGACGGGCTGGGCATGGGGTCTGGTCGTCGCGGGGGTGGTGGCAAACGCGTTGATGATCTCCGTCGCGGGAACGGTGGCGGGTGCGCCGTTTTTTGGGAAGGGGAAGGAAACGCCGAAGCGCGCGCACGAAGCCCCGGTTTCGCTTTGGTTCGGTCCCGTCGTTCTGGCAGGGCTGGGGTTGGTCTTCGGATTGTTTCCGGGATTAATCGACATGCGTGTCGTCGGGGCGACGGCATCGGCGGTGCTCGGAGAGGCGGTGGAATTGCATTTATCGCTTTGGCATGGGGTCACCCCAATGTTGATCTTGAGCGGTGTGACCGTCGCGCTAGGCGTGGTGTTTTATCTCGCGCGCGGGCGGCTGCAGGAGTTGCGGCTGAAGATGGCGCCCCTGAACGCCTTCGGGCCGGAGCGCGGGTATGAGGCACTGCTGGACGGGATGGTGAAGTTCGCCCGCCTCCAAACCCGGTTTTTGCAGCATGGTTATTTGCGCTACTACATTATGACGATCGTGATCATCGCCACGGGAGCCATTTTTCTCGGATTGGCGTGGGTGGATTCTGGTGGGCCGTGGTTGCCGGTTTCCGACGTCCGCCCCTATGAAGTCCTGATCGGACTAGCCATTTTCGCTTCGGGTATCGGGGCGATCTTGGCCCGCGGGCATTTGGTCTCGGTGGTTTTGCTCGGGGTGATCGGGTATTGTGTGGCCCTGATTTTCGCGCTTTACGGAGCTCCGGATTTGGCGCTGACCCAATTTTTGGTCGAGACGCTGATGTTGGTGATGCTCGTGCTGGTGCTCTACCACCTCCCGAAGTTTCAGGTTCTTTCCGACCGGCGCAGTCGGATTCGCGACGCGGTTTTGTGCGGGGGGTTGGGCGTGGCCGTCACGCTGATGGTCCTGCGGGCGATGTCCGGTTCGCGCAGCATGGAGTTGCCGGAATACTTCATGGCCAAAAGCCTCGAAGCGCAGGGGCGGAATGTGGTGAACGTGATTCTGGTGGATTTCCGTGCGCTGGACACGCTGGGGGAAATCACCGTGTTGGCAGTGGCGGGCCTCGGGGTTTATGCGTTGCTCAAACTCCGGCGGGGAAATCACAAGCGAAAGGGAGGGGACTGACGCAATGGACTCATTGATTTTGCGCGCGGCGGCGCAGGTGCTTGTGCCGCTTCAATTATTTATTTCGCTTGTGTTGTTGTTTCGCGGGCACAACGAGCCCGGGGGAGGGTTCATTGGCGGGCTCGTGGCGGCGACGGCGGTGATTCTCCTCGGTTTTGCCCAAGGCATGGACAAGGCCAAGGCGAGGATGCGCGTGCCTCCGCAGTTCTTAATTGGCATGGGTCTGCTGGTCGCGGCGGCCAGTGGCCTTCCCGCGCTGTTCGATGGGGCGCCGTTTTTAACCGGACTCTGGAGCGATCTTTCGGTTCCCACTTTTGTCGCAGGCAAGGTGAAACTCGGGACCCCACTCATTTTCGATATCGGCGTGTATTTGGTCGTGATCGGAATCACGACGCTGATGATTTTTTCGTTTGCCGAGGAGGACGAGGCCTGAGTCATGGAAATCGTGATGGCCATATCGATAGGTGGGATTTACGCCATGGCGGTCTACCTGATGCTCCGCAGAAGCCTGGTGAAAGTGATTCTCGGCGTGATGTTGTTCGGTCAAGGCGTCAACCTGCTGATTTTTGCGTCCGCCGGGATGACGCGCGACCACGCGGCGGTCATTCCGGGCAACGCGGAAACGGTGATTGGCCCCTCTGCCGACCCTCTGCCGCAGGCGCTGGTGCTGACGGCCATTGTGATCGGGTTCGGCGTGGTGGCATTCACGCTCGCCCTGGTGCACAAGACCCAGCAGGCGATGCAAACGGATGATGTCGACAAGATGAAGGAGGACGACGGATGACGGTGATGATTTCGCTGCCCGTGCTGATTCCGTTGATCGCGGCGGGATTAATGTTGCTGACTCCTTCGCGCCTCGCGCAGCGGATTATCAACACCATCGCGACGTTCGCTCACTTGTGCGTGGGGGCGTGGTTGCTGTGGTACGTGATGGAGCACGGCATCCAGGCCGTGCAGATGGGGAACTGGCCCGCGCCGTTTGGGATTTCCTTCGTGGCCGACACCTTGAGCGCGTCGATGGTCTTGATCACCGGGTTCATGGGGTTCCTCGTCGGGTTGTTCGCTTTGTCGGACATCGACAAAGAACACGAGCATTTCGGGTTTTACCCGCTCTACCAGATATTGATCATGGGTGTGACCGGGGCGTTTCTGACCGGGGATTTGTTCAACATGTTTGTGTGGTTCGAAGTGATGCTCATGGCGTCCTTCGTGCTGCTCGCCCTCGGCGGGAGGCGCGCGCAATTGGAGGGTTCGGTCAAGTATCTCGTGCTGAACTTTCTTTCATCCGGATTGTTCCTGACCGCGATCGGCATCCTTTATGCCGAGGTGGGCACATTGAACATTGCGGCAATCGGGCGGCTTGTGGCGGAATCGGAGCGGTCGCTCTCCATCATGACGGTGGCGATGTTGCTGTTGGTTTCGTTTGGTCTGAAGGCCGCGGTGTTTCCTCTCTTTTCGTGGTTGCCCGCCTCTTATCACACTCCGCCAGTGACCGTTTCCGCGATTTTCGCGGGACTCCTGACCAAGGTGGGGGTTTACGCGCTGATCCGTGTCTTCACCGTCATCTTCACGGCGGATGTCGCCTTCACGCATGGATTGATTCTTGTGATTTCGATTTTGACCATGATCACGGGCGTCCTCGGCGCCGCCGCCCATTTCGAAATCCGCAGAATTCTGTCGTTTCACATCGTCAGCCAGATCGGCTATATGACGCTGGGGCTGGGGCTGTTCACCGCGCCGGCGCTGGCGGCAGCAACGTTTTATATCCTCCACCACATCATTGTGAAAACAAATCTGTTTCTGATCAGCGGTACGATTCGGCACATCAAGGGCTCGGAGGAACTGAAGAAGATCGGGGGGCTGTACAAAATGTATCCGTGGCTGGCGCTGCTGTTCCTGATTCCCGCCATGTCGCTCGGCGGCGTCCCCCCGCTGTCGGGGTTTTTCGCGAAGTTTACCTTGGTGCGGGAAGCCATGGGAATTGGGGCTTATATTTCCGTCGGGGTTGCCCTGCTCGTCGGCGTGCTCACCTTGTATTCCATGACCAAGATATGGGCGGAGGCTTTTTGGAAGCCCGATCCAGATGAAGAACGGGAAAAAGAGGTCAAACGGATTCCCGTGATGATGTGGGTCCCGATCGCGGTGATGGCGGCGGCGACGCTCTGTATCGGATTTTATCCCGAATGGTTGTTGACCATTGCCAACCGCGCCGGTGAAGAATTGATGGACCCCTCCCGTTACATCCAAGCCGTCCTGGAGCCTCGCCAATGAGAATTCTTACCTTTCCCTTTCGGTTGTTGTCCTTCCTGCTCTTCTATAGCAAGGAAGTGATCCTCGCGAACCTGAAAGTCGCCTGGGACGTCGTCACGCCGGTTCATCGAAGCAATCCCGGCTTCATCGCATTGCCGTTGGACGCGAAGACGGATTTGGAAATTCTGGTTCTTGCCAATTTGATCAGCATGACGCCAGGAACCCTGAGCCTGGATATTTCGACGGACCGCAAAGTGCTCTATATTCATGCCATGTATTTGGACGATGCAGAAGAACTGAAACGAATTCTCAAACGGGACTTTGAAAGCAAGGTCATGGCCCTTTTCCGCACATGATTTGGGGACCGGTAGCATTCCTGGTTTTTGGCCTCCTGGGGGGGGCGTTTCTGCTGGCGCTGCTGCGGCTTTTGCGCGGACCAACCTTGTCGGACCGTGCCATCGCCCTGGATTTGCTCGGGGTGGTCATGGTGGCCCTGATCGGGGCAAACATGTTGTTGTCCGAGGAGACGCTCTATTTGGATGTGTTTGTGGTTTTTGCGATCGTGGTGTTTTTCGGCACGATCGCCTTGGCGCGCTATATTGAAAAGAGGATCCAGGATGATGATTGAGTGGGCGGTTAATATTTTGGCGGTTGGTGGCGCTTTTTTTGTGTTTGTCGCCGGGCTTGGCGTATTACGGATGCCGGACATCTATCTGCGCATTCATGCGGCGACGAAGGCCAGCTCCCTCGGAATCGGATTGCTCCTGATCGCGTTGATTTTGATGGACCCGACAGCGCCGGTGATCGTGAAAAGTGTGCTGATGATCTTTTTTGTGTTTTTGACCGCACCGGTCGCGGCCCACATGATCGGACGTGCGGCGTATTTGCATCACACGCAGGGTTGGGCAGGAACCAAAAAGGACGAGTTGAAGGACAAATACGCGGCCGATCACACCAAATTAGATAGCTGAGGAATCACGATATTCACGGTCTGGAGAGACGAAAAAATTCCCCTTTAAGGATTTTTTCCCTCCGCTATCTTGTCGGCATCATGAGCGACGCCCCTCTTCCCGCTCCCCGGTGCAAAGTGCCCTGGCTGGGAATCTTCATCGGTCTTGTTTTGGGGGTCCTCATCATTGGCGGGCTTTGGTGGTGGTTCACCCGGCCGATCCAGCCCGTCGTTCTCAGTCCCGGAGAAATTTCTACGGTCGAAGCGAAGCTCGCCGTCATTCAAGGGGTCGAACCCACAACTCCGATTCCGGCGGCGACGGCATCCGGTTTTCCCGAGCCCAGCTACCAACCCGGAAAAAAAGAAATCCTCCTGACCGACCGCGAAATCAACGGTCTCCTCAACCTCAACACCGACTTGGGCCGGTCACTCAGTTTTGAGTTCGGCGCCGGCGTCTTGCTGGCCCGATTCGAGACGGACCTCGATCCAGACCTTCCGCTTCTCGGCGGTCGTCGATTTAAGGCCCGGGCTCGCTTCCTCATCACCGAACCCTCTGGACGCCCCTCCTTCGTCATCGACGATTTGACCATTTGGGGCATTTCCCTCCCCAACGAATGGCTGGGCAATCTGAAAGGGCGCAACCTCCTGGAGGAAATTCTCGGAGCCAGCCAGTCTGACCATCTTCCCGGAGTCCAATCCTTCACCATCGAGCCCGGTCAAATCACTATTCGGCTGAAGGAGTAGGGGGAGAAAAGGCGAAAAGCTCGCAGGGATACACCCCCCCTTTTTTGCGGCCCGGACGCCGCTTCCATTCTATACTGGATTTTCGCCTTCCGCTTCGCTTTTTCCTAAGTTCCCGGGAGATTGCGCAGGCTTTCGTCGAGGTGGCTTGTGTCCGCCATGCGCTTGAGGAGAGGTCCATGTTCCCCAAATTCCACCACCGAGACCGAACCGACCGGACAGCCGAGTCGATAGCGGAAACGGCCCACGTCGATTCCAAGGAGCGAACACAAAAGAATCCGGATCGTCGCCTTGTGGGAAACGATGAGGACATTGCCATTCTCATAGACCCGCTCGATCTCTTCCACCACGCGCAGGGACCGATGGGCAATTGAAATAGCCGGCTCTCCTTCCGTTGGCGGATACCAAGCGGGGTCAGCCGTCCAGCGAAGGTAATCGTCGTGGTATTCCTTACTCACTTCCGCGACCGTCTTTCCTTCCCATTTGCCGTACCCGATTTCTTTGAGGTCATCGCGGGGCTGCGGGGTGATCGCGGTGGCACTGCAAATCGGAGCGGCTGTTTCCAGAGTGCGTTTGAGGGTGCTGGTAAAAATGGCTTCCCATTTTTGGGAGGCATATGCCTTGGCGAAGGATTCTGCCATCTGGTGACCTTCGTCGGTTAGACTTGGGTTGAGGGCGGCCCCACAAAAAGCGTTGGCTCGGCTGAAAGACGTTTGTCCGTGCCGCAAGAGATACAAAGTCAGCATCCCTGCCCTTACCCCGCTGCGGCGCGATTGGCCACTCATTTCCGATTTTCCGAAGGCGGGCGAGTTCCCAAAGCTGGAGAGAAAGCCAGCCGGCCCAAGCGTGATCTCGGATGGCGCACCGACACCCGGGCTTGCCTCGGGGGCATTCCTTTCGTAGGGTCCGGCAGATTTCATGACACCTTCCCTCACGGCCATCATCAGCAAGGAATGGAAGCAACGCATGCTTTTGCTCATCCTTATGTGTGCAGGGATGGGCGGCTGGTTCCTCTACGACGGATTGATCTCCTATCCGAAAAACAATGTGCGGGCCGAGGCCTACTTTGCCCTCCGGGACGATTTGGGAGAAAAGTCGCCCAAACTCGAATCCGCCTGGTTGGCCCTCGCCCGCGAGCGGGGCTGGCGCGAATCTCCCCCCAAGAAGATCCATTCTGCGGACAGTCTCCGAACCCAACTCTGGCTCGGACTGGCCGCCCTGTTCGTCGCGGCGATCATCGGCGCTCATTACTTTCGGTCCCTCTCCCTCACCACCCGCTTGGAAGATGGAAGTATCATTCTTCCGAACGGAAAAAAAATCCCCCTCGACAAGATCCGTGGAGTGAGCAAAAAGCGTTGGAAAAACAAAGGCATCGCCGATCTTGTTTATGAACCCCAGCCCGGCCAATCCGCCCGCTTTATTCTCGACGACTACAAATTCATCGGAGCCGCCGAGATTCTCGCCGAGGTGGAAAAGGTTCTCGCCGAGGTGGAAATCCTTGCTGAAGCCGTGAAGCCCCTCCCTCCGACGCCGGACGAATCCAAAGAAGAGGCCTAGGGAAAATCTCTCGCCAGCGAGGAAGTTGTCATTAAGCACTGGAAGGATCCGAACGAATTCCCCTGGCCGGAAAACTAGCGTGATCTCCAGGGTGAAGAAATCCGCGCGCCCCGCGAGGGGCGCGACCGGGGGAGGCAATGCGACCAGTGCGGCGAAGACGTTTCAATCCGCGCGCCCCGCGAGGGGCGCGACGATTCCCGAACGCGAGTTCGCTGATTTGGGAGGTGTTTCAATCCGCGCGCCCCGCGAGGGGCGCGACTTACCATTCCACGACTTCGCCGGACACTTCAGCTGTTTCAATCCGCGCGCCCCGCGAGGGGCGCGACATTCCGAAGGATAAGTCAGCGTTATCATGGACGCGTTTCAATCCGCGCGCCCCGCGAGGGGCGCGACCACGGACGAGAACGCAGAAACTTGGCAGAAAAGGTTTCAATCCGCGCGCCCCGCGAGGGGCGCGACAAAGTCACCCCGGCAGGCAGAGCAAACAAATTCCGTTTCAATCCGCGCGCCCCGCGAGGGGCGCGACCGCTTGGATGCGCTCGGTCACCGGCACGGTGGTGGTTTCAATCCGCGCGCCCCGCGAGGGGCGCGACCCCTTCCATCCGGAGGAGCGCGTGACAAAGAAAGTTTCAATCCGCGCGCCCCGCGAGGGGCACGACTCGGCGGAGGGGCAGCATATGCCCTCAAAGACCGGTTTCAATCCGCGCGCCCCGCGAGGGGCGCGACCCGCATCATGCTCAAAGGCACCACCATCGAAAAGTTTCAATCCGCGCGCCCCGCGAGGGGCGCGACCCGGCCCACGCCCGGGCCGAAAACACCTCCGTGGGTTTCAATCCGCGCGCCCCGCGAGGGGCGCGACCGCATGGACGGGCCGGGTGTATAAGGTAGCCAATGTTTCAATCCGCGCGCCCCGCGAGGGGCGCGACAATCGTCGCCATGACTTTTTCCCGCTGCCATCTCGTTTCAATCCGCGCGCCCCGCGAGGGGCGCGACTGGTCGTCCACAAAGTATGTGATCGTCCCTTCGCCGTTTCAATCCGCGCGCCCCGCGAGGGGCGCGACTCGGTCCCAAGTCTAGCTCCTTCATTGTATGCTTGTTTCAATCCGCGCGCCCCGCGAGGGGCGCGACTCCTGAGCCAGCGGCAAAAACCGCCGAGGAAATGTTTCAATCCGCGCGCCCCGCGAGGGGCGCGACCCTCATGCTGAGATCAAGCTAGGGAGGCGGCTATGTTTCAATCCGCGCGCCCCGCGAGGGGCGCGACCGCCTCATGACCCACAACGCCCAGGTGGACAAGTGGTTTCAATCCGCGCGCCCCGCGACAACAACTTCGATTATCATAAGGCGTCCATGGAGGGTTTCAATCCGCGCGCCCCGCGAGGGGCGCGACCGAGCCTCGGCAACATCAAAGCTGCCTTCGATGTGTTTCAATCCGCGCGCCCCGCGAGGGGCGCGACTGGCCACGGGCCGGTGGAAGCTGATGCGGAAGCTGTTTCAATCCGCGCGCCCCGCGAGGGGCGCGACATTTTCGCTCTGCGATTGGATTGGGCAACGCCGCCGTTTCAATCCGCGCGCCCCGCGAGGGGCGCGACCGCTGATCATGGCTAAGCCAAAATTAGACACCCCGTTTCAATCCGCGCGCCCCGCGAGGGGCGCGACCTGGAAAGCCACTCCGCCGGCTGGGCGGTGCGGTGGTTTCAATCCGCGCGCCCCGCGAGGGGCGCGACGGCCGCTGGCTGCCCAGAGTTACTGTTTCATCCGGTTTCAATCCGCGCGCCCCGCGAGGGGCGCGACAAGCCAGCCTCGAAGGAGCCCGCAATCAACTGCGGTTTCAATCCGCGCGCCCCGCGAGGGGCGCGACCCGCGATGGATGCCCAGCTCACGCCTAGCGACGAGTTTCAATCCGCGCGCCCCGCGAGGGGCGCGACCGTCCTGGTCGCTCAGATCGAAACCCTCCAATCCGTTTCAATCCGCGCGCCCCGCGAGGGGCGCGACTCCCGCATCATGCTCAAAGGCACCACCATCGAAAAGTTTCAATCCGCGCGCCCCGCGAGGGGCGCGACCAGGACGCTCCCGACTACTCGGTCATGCGCCGGGTGTTTCAATCCGCGCGCCCCGCGAGGGGCGCGACATTCTGCCTCCGCAATCAATGGGGGCAGTGGATCGTTTCAATCCGCGCGCCCCGCGAGGGGCGCGACCAACTGGAGGGGGAGGATGCGGAGACCATTACCCGTTTCAATCCGCGCGCCCCGCGAGGGGCGCGACGATGAGATCCACGCCGGCGGGCATCATGGCGGAAGTTTCAATCCGCGCGCCCCGCGAGGGGCGCGACTCGGCTCCCTGGCATTTGCGAAAGCCTGGCGTCGTTTCAATCCGCGCGCCCCGCGAGGGGCGCGACCACCCCTGCCCGGAGGAAACTCCATGACTCTATACGTTTCAATCCGCGCGCCCCGCGAGGGGCGCGACGCTAAGTATTTCCCGCACCTCTCGGTCGCTGTTCGTTTCAATCCGCGCGCCCCGCGAGGGGCGCGACTCCAATGTTCCGCCAAAAGGTCGCGGAACCCAGGGTTTCAATCCGCGCGCCCCGCGAGGGGCGCGACATGTCAGCACCACCATGATTTACACCCACGTGATGTTTCAATCCGCGCGCCCCGCGAGGGGCGCGACTGCCGCAGTCCATGTAGTGGCGGAGGTAGTTATCGTTTCAATCCGCGCGCCCCGCGAGGGGCGCGACCAGCAATAGCCTGTGGGTCTGGGACTCCTACTGGCGTTTCAATCCGCGCGCCCCGCGAGGGGCGCGACCGCCCGAGATCCCCCTTAGCAAAGCCTGCGCCGAGGTTTCAATCCGCGCGCCCCGCGAGGGGCGCGACGGTCTGCGCCTTGTCGATGACAAAGCCCAAACCTGTTTCAATCCGCGCGCCCCGCGAGGGGCGCGACCGGGCAAAGATCGGGGTCCGGATGGGACTTATGGGTTTCAATCCGCGCGCCCCGCGAGGGGCGCGACTAGATCGACCCAATTCTGCCCCGGTTTCGCTCAGTTTCAATCCGCGCGCCCCGCGAGGGGCGCGACATTCGCCGCCGTAGGGATCGGCCTCTTGGTCGCGGTTTCAATCCGCGCGCCCCGCGAGGGGCGCGACCCCACGTCCCGGTGGTGCTTTCCAAGGAGGAGATGTTTCAATCCGCGCGCCCCGCGAGGGGCGCGACTTTCACGATTGTTTATGGGCCGAAAAGGCCATGAAGTTTCAATCCGCGCGCCCCGCGAGGGGCGCGACTCGCCGCCTTTATTGCCTCGCCATGAGTGCAGGTTTCAATCCGCGCGCCCCGCGAGGGGCGCGACTTGGGGCGGCCTGCGGTCGCTGGCTTGAGAAAAACGTTTCAATCCGCGCGCCCCGCGAGGGGCGCGACCAAGTTCATCTTGGACGATGCGGACGTGGACGATGTTTCAATCCGCGCGCCCCGCGAGGGGCGCGACTGGTCCGGTCCGGGTCGAGCAGGATAGAGCCGAGTTTCAATCCGCGCGCCCCGCGAGGGGCGCGACGACATCGACGCGCCCTCTCCAAGGGTTGCCGTCGTTTCAATCCGCGCGCCCCGCGAGGGGCGCGACCACCCGCAGATTGTCGGAGGGAAGTTGGTACTCGTTTCAATCCGCGCGCCCCGCGAGGGGCGCGACTGCCCGGCATTCTGGCCTCGAGGAGGATGTCGCGGTTTCAATCCGCGCGCCCCGCGAGGGGCGCGACCGATCAGAACTACGAATGCGCTTTCACGGATGAGTTTCAATCCGCGCGCCCCGCGAGGGGCGCGACAAGTGGTTTTCGATAGCCGTCACCGTCTTGTGGTGTTTCAATCCGCGCGCCCCGCGAGGGGCGCGACCGGCGGGTTTATAGCTCTGGCGGCGGAATCTACCGTTTCAATCCGCGCGCCCCGCGAGGGGCGCGACACGGACCTGAACCGAAAATCACAGAAAGGAACTCGTTTCAATCCGCGCGCCCCGCGAGGGGCGCGACCGAATTTCCGCTGGTTCTGAATGACGAGGGTATTGTTTCAATCCGCGCGCCCCGCGAGGGGCGCGACCTAAGCCGATCAACCCAGTCTCCGCCTCAACCCAGTTTCAATCCGCGCGCCCCGCGAGGGGCGCGACATGATCAAAGGTCTCTACGAGAGTATAAAAAAATGTTTCAATCCGCGCGCCCCGCGAGGGGCGCGACCCCGTCTGCCACGTGGGTGTCGGCCCCCGATTTGTTTCAATCCGCGCGCCCCGCGAGGGGCGCGACGACGTTGACCTTCTCGTCATAGACCTGGTCATCGTTTCAATCCGCGCGCCCCGCGAGGGGCGCGACAAAATGTGTCCGACGCCATCGCGAGCCGCGTCGGGTTTCAATCCGCGCGCCCCGCGAGGGGCGCGACTGGAGGGACACCTGACCCCCGGCATGAAGGAAGTGTTTCAATCCGCGCGCCCCGCGAGGGGCGCGACATCGACGACACCCCGATTGATACACTAACGGTAGTTTCAATCCGCGCGCCCCGCGAGGGGCGCGACCTCTGCCCGTAGATCCTCTGCCGGACCCCTCGGCGTTTCAATCCGCGCGCCCCGCGAGGGGCGCGACGTCTCATAATTTTTTTTTAGAAGATCCCGTAACTGTTTCAATCCGCGCGCCCCGCGAGGGGCGCGACACGCGTTGAGGGGGGGGGGCGGCCGAGAGACCCCGTTTCAATCCGCGCGCCCCGCGAGGGGCGCGACCGCACTCTGCCGAGCCGCCGCACGGCCCGCGAACTGTTTCAATCCGCGCGCCCCGCGAGGGGCGCGACCCGCGGGCACGGCCTGAGAATCACTACGCGCAAGGTTTCAATCCGCGCGCCCCGCGAGGGGCGCGACCCGCGAACGGTGTTTATTTGCGCGATGGTGACGAGTTTCAATCCGCGCGCCCCGCGAGGGGCGCGACTTAGGTCCAATGGTCTGTTCAGCATTATTTTATGGTTTCAATCCGCGCGCCCCGCGAGGGGCGCGACGACGACACCGGGTCGCCTGACCCGGATGGATTCGGTTTCAATCCGCGCGCCCCGCGAGGGGCGCGACGAGCTGGCGACATGACGGCCGGACCGGCCCGAACGTTTCAATCCGCGCGCCCCGCGAGGGGCGCGACTTATTTGCGCGATGGTGATTCTGGAGGACGGCCGTTTCAATCCGCGCGCCCCGCGAGGGGCGCGACGGGAGGAAAGAAAAATGTTTCGGGCCATGGTGGAGTTTCAATCCGCGCGCCCCGCGAGGGGCGCGACTGGCAGGCCGATTTCCTTGCTCTACAATATAGCAGTTTCAATCCGCGCGCCCCGCGAGGGGCGCGACCTTTACTGGAGGCTGGACTAACAGGCACGGCGAAGTTTCAATCCGCGCGCCCCGCGAGGGGCGCGACCTTTATGGCGGGCGATACACTCTCAATCACCAATGTTTCAATCCGCGCGCCCCGCGAGGGGCGCGACAAGATTTTGCTGAGTCAAAAGCATTTTAAGGTTGTTTCAATCCGCGCGCCCCGCGAGGGGCGCGACGTGGTTGTCGTCAACGTGCCGACCGCTGGACGAGGTTTCAATCCGCGCGCCCCGCGAGGGGCGCGACCTAATAGCGAACTCATTCCCGCCTAATAGAGAAAGTTTCAATCCGCGCGCCCCGCGAGGGGCGCGACCGCCAGACTGTAACTGTCTGACTATCAGATGCCAATCACATCATAACGGCGAACCTGCCGCAATTTCGGTCATCTCGCGGGTC
>Ga0209491_10005699_pt1 | contig 17993 bp, 16 predicted proteins | sample BON02_FD_187213 | JGI IMG/M metagenome (GOLD analysis project Ga0209491, IMG submission 187213) | Freshwater microbial communities from Lake Bonney liftoff mats and glacier meltwater in Antarctica - BON-02 (SPAdes) (version 2) | ecosystem: Environmental > Aquatic > Freshwater > Ice > Glacier...
ATTTTTAGTTATAAACATAGTATACATTTTATTTTTTTATATTAATTTATTTTTAATAATTATAATTCCTAATGTTAAAAAATCGGCGTTTGAAATGTAAAAAGGTGTAAATACTAACTAACAATCTAACTAACAAATATCATAATAAACATTATGAACGAAATAATCAATACTACTACTATGCCGTTTTGCTTTATAGCAACCAAGTTTATTTTATTTTTTTGAATATCATTCGGATTTAAAAGGCTTAACATACTTTTGCTTTTAATGATGGAAAGATTGCAAATGAAATCATTTTTAAAATTTTTATTTTTTTATTATTTTTAGAGGTTGAAAGATGAACGAACTAACAAAAAAATAAATGATTATTATTTTTTGTTAGTTTAGAATGAAAAAAATTGGAAAATAATTATAATAATTCGTTTTGATGTAAAAAATGAGTTAAAATATAATAAGTTAAAAACAATGACATAATTAAGATTATACTTTGGTAAATCGCATTGAGGCACTCATATCCAAGTAGATGTGTAAATCGGCAAATTTTTTATCTGGAGGAAATTCGGTTTCGCTAAAATAAATCTTTCCGGGTTGATTAAAATAACGTTTTAAATAATCAGATGCATCGGATACATTATTGGGTTTATTTATGTTTTTATTTGTGTTTGCGGGTGTACCAAAATCCGTTTTATAGTTTACCGTTTTTGGAAATATAGACTTAAATAATCTCAAATCATGACTTGGGTTACGCACTATCGAACTAATATAATAAGTATCGGTGTTTAATGATGATTGCATCCAAAACCCCTTGGCGCCGCCGCAATCGTCGCAATCTGGTCTCGAACATAAATATGTATACAGATTTTTGTTGGTGGATACATAACACCGACCATAATCTATTATTTTTGCCACGTAATAAGATTTTAATACAATCACACTATTGTCTGGAAAATAGTAGTGAAGACATATATATTTATCCGAGGCTGGTTGGTACAACATTATATTGCCTGTATGCAAATCATTATGCACAAAATCATTAGTGAGAGGTTTCAATACAAAATAAACCTGTGCTAAAATAGCCAAACTGTTTATACTAGATATTGAATTTAGTTTATTCATCAATGTTGGTGCGTTTCTTATGTGCTGTATCAACACGGAATAATACTTGGAATTTTTACATGTATCATTTACATCAAAATTATGTAACTTATCTTTCGGTGTGCTTATTAATTCCAAGGCGTTTTTTAACAACGATATGTCTGAAATATGTTTTGTGTTTTTTATGTTTTCATAATCAGGGTTGTTTTTATATTTATACAAGCCATAAGTTTCAACAAAACAAGGGAAATAGTTCGTCCATTTATTTACCGTTAAACCAACAAAATATTCATAAAATAAATTGTCTGCTTTATAACTAATAGAGGATTTTAAAATAGTATTAGCGGTATAATTTTTATGCTGGTAATTGATTTCTTTAATAAATCCATTGGCACTCGGCACGCCGATAGAATTAATAGGAGGAACCACATAATCAAAAGCGGCGAAATTATTAAAAAATTCTTTAATTTTATTATTTTCCGTTCCAAAAGCAATACATAAACCAGAATCCGAACAAATATTTTGCAAAAAATGAGATTGTCGTTGGGCTTTGGTTTGTTTCATAAATCGATGAATTACTTTGCCCGGCGATTTTCGTGTTTTAGATTTCGTTTTAGATTTATATTTAGAGTTGGATTTGGATTTAGTGTTGGATTTATATTCTAATTTTAACGGAATTTTTGATTTTTTACTAGTGTTAGCAAAAGTTTGCGACATGGTTTTCATTATTATTAATATGGTTTTCATTATTATTAATATTATAATATTATAATATTAATAATATGGAAGACAAAAATATAAAATCTTATATAAGATTAAATGGAAAAAATAGCCACAACAGCCACTAAATTGCTTCACTCAACATCCGCCAAGTTTTCTACCATGAGCACCAACAAATATTTTTTGTATTTCACCGCATTTTTAGCCATTACTACTGTTTTTGGATATTTAGCCACCAACAAATTTAAAGCCGTCATCTTTTTCGGAATGGTAAGTTTGGTTGTATCCAAAATTACCCCCAATATGTCTGTGGTATTGCTGATTGCCGTGTTGGCGACAAATTTGCTCGTATCTATGAGAACATTTCGCGAAGGCATGGAAGACACAACTACAACTTCTACCGATTCAACAGAAATTGAAGACACAAACGCAGACGTAGAGGATAAAATGACCCCAGAACAACGCAAAGCACTTGCGGTCGTGAAAACAACACCGAGCATTAAAGATGCAAAAATAAAAATGTACAAAGGAAATGCGGTTATTGCATCATCCAATGTAGAAGAAGATGAAGAAGATGAAGAAGATGTTCCGGAAGCAATGACTTCCATGACTAAATCCCAGAATAACGCCAAGGGTGCAAGTTCTCGCATAGATTATGCTTCTACGTTGGAAAACGCATATAGCAACTTGGAGGGAGCACTTGGGGCGGGCGGAATTAAAGAACTTACCAAAGATACGTCGAAATTAATGGCGCAACAAAAAGAACTGTTTCAGTCTATGCAGCAAATGGGTCCTCTAATTGAAGACGCTAAATCTATGATGAAAGGGTTTGACATGAAAAGTTTGTCTGGACTCGCTAGTTTAGCAACAGGAGTTGAACAAAAAAAATAAAAAAAATGCACAAAGCGGGATTTGAACCCGCGCATCCTGAGATAGTGGGTCTTAAGTCCACCGCCTTAAACCACTCGGTCATCTGTGCGTTAATAACAAAGTTTGTTTTTGTATATAAACCCCAATATCGGCATTGTTTTTATTTTTTAATAATAATTTTGTTAGTTTTGTGTATAATAAAACTAACAAAAAACAAAATGAAAAAATGAAATAAAAAACAACTTGTATAGAATGTACAAAGTTATTGTAGTCTGTTTATAAAATGGTAAAAATATGTAATTTGGCGTATCCGTTGGGGCAAGAGGAAAAATATCAAGAATTTTATACCGATTATTCTTATACACTTCATGATTTTCAAAAATGGAGCGTGGAAGCAATCGCATCTCGAAACCATGTGCTTATTTGTGCTCCCACTGGATCGGGCAAAACATTTGGCGGGGATTTTGCTCTTTCATTTTTCCATCGTCTCGGCAAAAAAACAATTTATACATGCCCCATCAAAGCCTTGTCGAATGAAAAATTCTACCAATTTAGTCGAAAATATCCACATATTCGATTTGGACTCATTACAGGAGATATTCGGTGCAATCCAGATGCAGATGTACTTATTATGACAACGGAAATACTGCATAATAAACTAGTGCAATTGCAACATGCAAAAGAAGACACGGATATAAAAAATAAAAATACCTCTTTTGAAATAAATATAGCGGAAGATTTGGGATGTGTAGTGTTTGATGAAATCCATATGATTGGAGACGAACAACGCGGTACAGTGTGGGAAAATACATTAATGATGCTTTCTCCTCATATTCAAATAGTTGGGCTGTCCGCCACGTTATCCAACCCCGAACGGTTTGCTACTTGGATAGAAAATAGACATGACGAAAAACATGACGACAAATACGGAGAAAAGGAAGAAAAAGATAAAAAAATAGTATATTTAACAAAACAAACACTGCGTGCCGTTCCATTGACGCATTATGCGTTTATTGCGGCACCTTCGGCAATTTTTAAACTAGTCAAGGACAAAACCGTGCAAGAGCAAGTTCGCAATATTATTGACAAACCTTTGTTGTTGCAAAACGCCAATGGAATATTTCACGAGACTAATTATTCTAATATTCGAAAAACAATGGCATTATTCGAAAAAAACCGAGTGAAAGTAAAACGTGCGTATGTACTAAACCAGTTATGCAAACACATGGTAAAAGAGGAAATGTTCCCTGCGTTATGTTATGTATTTAGTCGCAAACAATTGGAAATATGCGCACATGAAGTTTCCACTAATTTACTGGAGTTTGACAGCAAGATTCCGTATACAGTAGAACGTGAATGCGATACAATATTGCGAGAGCGACTCCCCAATTTTGAAGAATATTTGCATTTGCCCGAATATGTTAATTTAATCAAATTATTACAAAAAGGAATCGCAATTCATCATGCTGGGTTAATGCCGGTGCTTAAAGAATTAGTAGAAATCTTATTCGCCCGCGGATTTATTAAACTGTTGTTCTGCACGGAAACGATGAGCGTCGGCATTAATTTACCGGTAAAAACCACCATTTTCACGGGCATCTCTAAATATTCGGGAAAAGATGGAGGACAACATCGCTTGTTACATTCGTTTGAAATGACACAAGCGGCTGGTCGAGCAGGGCGTCTAGGACAAGATGCGGTCGGAAATGTAATACATTTAAATAATCTATTTTCAGACGTGGATTCGATGAGTTATAAAAATATGCTTAGTGGAGTACCACAACATTTAAAGAGCCAATTTCGCATTTCTTACACAATGATTTTGCAGAAACTACAGCAACATTCAACAATTAGTAAAACTTGTGAATATAATGGTTCTGACTATGAGTTAATATCTTATGCCAATAAAAGTATGATGTATAACGACATCCAAATGGTTCTGTCCCGTCTTTTCACTGAATTGTCAGAATTAAAATCATTTGTGTCTCTAAGTTGTTTGAAGATTGACGCAAATGTCTTGCTAGAATATATGGAATGTTGTGAGAAACTGCCTAAAAGTGTAAATAAACAGAGAAAACAACTAGAGAAAATAATTGCTGCTATGCATGACGAATATACTAAAAACGCATTAACTGCGGACATCGCCCAATATGAAAAAAATCGCGCACATGAATTAAAAATTAATTTGGTGCAGCAAGCAATAACTATGCAACAAGAACTGGTACAAACAGAGACAACCAAGGGATTTCAATTATTATTTAAACGAGGGTTTTTCGAATCCGACACGATGCAACAAGTAGCACAAAAAATACACGAAGTTTCTAGTTTGCCTTTTGCAGAAATGATTTGCAATAATAACAATAATTTTATTACATTGAATGCCATTGAAACGGTTTCTGTACTTAGTTGCTTTGCCTCGGTGCGAGTGCCCGAGGAAAAACGAGTGTTATTGGTTCCAGAAGATACAAATGTAAATGTAAAAAATACATTGGATTATATACGACAATTATATGACGAATATGAGGAAATTGAATCACGCGAATATATGAATACTGGTGAAGAATATACCATGCAATTTGACTTGATTTCTTTCGTCCAAGAATGGTGTGAGTGCAAAACCCCCGAATCATGTAAATTGGTGCTGCAAAAGGTGGGAGAAAAAAATATATTCACAGGGGAGTTTGTAAAAGCTTTGTTGAAAATAAACAGCATTTCGGCAGAATTAGAAGTGGTGGCGGAATACTTGGGAAATATCGTGTGGCTATCTATATTAAGACAAATACCAGCATTAACACTTAAGTTTGTAGCAACAAATCAATCTTTATATGTATAATTTATGTAAAAATTGTTTTTTGTTAGTTTAAAGTAAAGAAAGATAGTAAAAATAAGCCAGCCAATGTTATCTGTGAAAGAATAACAAACAAAAAACAGGCAAAAAGTATAAATATTAATACATATTAAGGTACGTACTTACTTTCTATTAATTAGCAACTTCATCAACAGCATCAACATCAACAACAATATCAAGCAACTCAACCACAACAAATTAACATCATCATCATCATCAACCAACCGAAAAACGGCTTCCGATGGGTTTTTAATAATATACCAATATTTTTGTGTAACCGCTGCTAATTGAACGAATTCCGACGGATTTTCAATATATCGGATAGCCATTCCATTTTTTGTAACCGCCGCCAATTGCACGGCTTCTAATGGATTTTCAATATATCGGATAGCACCTCCATCGCATGTAACCGCTGCTAATTGAACGGATTCCGACGGTTTTTCAATATATTGGATAGCATATCCATTTCCATTTTTTGTAACCGCCACCAATTGCACGGCTTCTAATGGATTTTTAATATATCGGATAGCCATTCCATTTTTTGTAACCGCCGCCAATTGCACGGCTTCCGATGGATTTATAATATATTGGATAGCACCTCCATAGCATGTAACCGCTGCTAATTGAACGGATTCCGACGGGTTTTTAATATATTCGATAGCATATCCATCTTGTATAACCACATCTAACTGAACCTTTTCCGATTGTTTTTCTGGGTCCAAGTATTTAAACAGATCCGGACACCGATTTGCGACCTTTACCAATTCTTCGGGAGATAAATTATTTGCCCAGGCTTGCATTTTTGCTGAATCTACTTGGTCGATAACAACCTGGGTATAATATTCTTTTAAATTCATCATAGCCGTCATAGTAGTTAATATTATTATTAAATAAAGTGCGTCGAGTGGATTAACAAGTGCTAAAAACAAAAAAAGTGGAATTGTAAATCATTTTTTTGTTATTTATCCAAAAAATCCAAGAAACAAACCAACATACTAACAAAAATAAAATTTTATATATTTATTTTTTAATTACAAAAAAACCGATTAGTAGTATCATTTAAATTAATATTAATTATTTTGTTGTTAAATCAACTTTTAGACATCAAAATTATAAAAATCAGTCGATATTTGTCGTGTTTCATACGATAATTTAGGATCTTGAGATTCGGGAGTATCCACGACTATTTCTTTATATCTCAAGGGTTCTGGTTTTAACACAAACGCGTATCCAACCTCATCAAAAAATATATCATTTTCTTCAATATTTTCATCCACCGTTTGGTATTTCATTCCCAGCATTTGACACCCACATTCTCGCATCACCACCGAACTTGGATTGGGTGGATTGCTGCCTTTATCCGGCAGAGCAAAAGTCATGCATAACTTATTATATTCAATGAGTTCCACGATATCCATCGTGTATTTTACGTCATAATAGTGCAATAAACGCATATAAGTTGCATTGCTACACATATTCACATATTCGTAAAACGGCTGACATTCTAAAAAGGCAGTATTGGATCGGTCCACAATGAGAACTATTTTGCCGAGCAACGAGTGCAGTGCCACATCTCCCATATTTTTTCCGCCGTTTTCATAACTATATTCGGGTCCCAAAAAACGGGAATCGTTACGCTTAAATATTTCCGCCATTTTTTCATATATTATCGGGTTTTCACTCTTTATCCGCAAATGCATCAATATAGGGTCGGTGGGGTTTGGTGCATATGAACCAGTAAACGCCATCAATACAACATCCATCACTTCCGAAAATGGAACATAATTATACGTTTCTTTTACACAATAATTATCCGTTGTAGAAGTGGCAACCACTGGCTCGTTGTCTACCGAAAATATCTCGAAATCCAATCCTCTAACTCCTTGCTTTAAAATATTTTTCAAGACACATGTACTGACGTAATCATTGCGATACGACCCCCCACTGCATGCGTTATATGCCGATTTTATATAGTAGTCTCTCAAATTATGTTTAAACTGTTCTGATGAAATAGATGATGTGTTAATGGGACGGATTTTTCCATTCAATTCGCCATACACACTAGTCATTAAATTGCATTCACGAATTTTCAGGGGCGACACAATCCCACTAATGCCAGTATAGTAAAAGTAATAACACAAGGTAATAACTATCAAACTCATCGTTATAGCGATTATCACATTAGCCGACATTTGTTCTTGAATATTTTGCAATGTTTTGCCAGAAACTACTTCGGACATGTTATTTTTAAAATATATTATAATTTTTAAACATTTATTTTACATTTACAATTCGTATTATGTTTATTTTATATTAATTTTATTACTATTCTATAGCTAAAAATGATTGCGAACGATGTCCTATATAAGAATTTATAATATTATTATATATAAATGACAAAAACAAAAAAAACAATTGCACAATATAATAAAAAATATAATATTATTATATATAAATGACAAAAACAAAAAAAACAATTGCACAATATAATAAAAAAACATTAAAAACATCAAAAAAAACATCAAAAATTGTGTATTGTCCGAATAACCATGGATTAAAATATGACAAAAACGGATGGATTTATGTTTCTATCCATGGCACTCCCAAGGAGCGGGGGTATGCAAACGGATATTTGGTCGCCCAAGAACTAAAAGATATCCAGGCAATGTTGGAATTTACGGCGATGGAAGATTTCGGGATATCTTGGTCTGTGTTCGTGGATGCATCCACTAAACATTTAGTGCCTACTATTAAAAAGAAATTCCCCGAATTTTATGAAGAAATGGTGGGAATATCGGAAGGAGCAACAGCAGCAGGAACTATCATGACAATAGAAGAAGTGTGTGCGTGGAATAATTATTTTACGCTGGTTGAAAGTTGGATAGGGTTGCTTCCCGAGGCAGACGTTAAAAAACTCGGCATTCATCAAAATAAAAAAAGGGTAATTGCACGAGAAGGCGGTTCAACAAACAATTCCGATACAATGCCAAATTCCGATACAATGCCAAGTAAGAGAGATAAAATATCCACAGATCGGTGTAGCGCGTTTATTGCGGTGGGAAAAGATTGGACTGCCGATGGAAAAATAGTAATCGCTCATAATAATTTTTCCAATTTTATCGATGGTCAGTTTGCCAGAACTGTGACAGATTTGCGCCCCGAACAAGGAGCACGCATTTTAATGATGGGGTTTGCTGGTTGGATATGGAGCGGTACTGATTTTTTTGTTACTTCCAAAGGGTTTATTGGTACCGAAACCACGATAGGCGGATTCCACGCATATGAAAATAACGTGCCTATTTGTTGTCGTATTCGAAACGCCATGCAATATGGCAACACGTTGGATGAGTATGAAAAAATGTTATTGGATGGAAATTCTGGCGATTATGCAAATTCATGGTTGTTTGCGGATACCAATAGAAATGAAATTATGCGCATTGAACTGGGTCTCAAATATCATAATACAGAGCGAACTAACAATGGGTATTTCATCGGGTTTAATGCCGCTTATGACCCAAAAATTCGTAATTTAGAGTGCACGGATTCCGGGTTTAATGATGTGCGAAGGCACCAAGGTGCCCGCAAAGTGCGTCTAGAGGAACTTATGGAAAAATATAAAGGAAAATTATCAACGGAAATAGCAAAAAAAATAATCGCAGATCATTATGATGTGTACTTGCAAAAGTCCAACCATCCGTGTTCCAGAACTGTATGTTCGCATTATGAATTGGATGGTCGAGAATATATGTCGGATCCGAGCAGACCGTTGCCGTATCAACCACGCGGGGCTTTAGACGGCAATGTTTGCGACACAGCAATGGCGAAAAAAATGGAATTTTGTTTACGATGGGGTTGTTCTTGTGGTACACCATTTTATGCGGCATTATTTTTAAAAAAACATGCTCAGTGGAAGCAGCAGTACCCGTATCTTCGCGACCGACCACGCCAGCCTTGGACGAAATTTGGAATTACCAAATAACAAAAGGAATAAAGGTAAACCACCACTAAAATAAATTTTACATAGTGTTTTATTTTTTGTAAATACAAAAATCCAAAAATCCAAAAAAATAAAGCAAAACAAAAACAATAATATATTCGGATTATATTGATTATAATTTTTGTTAGTTAAAAAGAAAAAGGATTGGAATAAAAAAGAATTGAAAAATAAAATTCTTTATACATATTGCATTAGTAAGCATATACTTATTTGAGTCATCAAATTATTCTTTTCCCATCTAATCATCCATTTGTGCATCACACCCTGCAAATTGACGCACGACAAATTTGCCGTACATTGGCGTTTCCCAATAATTTAAAAGTGATTTACGGACCACTATTTTGTTATTTTTGTCATAATTAGTAGTATAATATGGTATTCCCGTAAAAGGTTCAAACCCTGTTAACATGAATGTTTTGTCTAAATAAGTATCCAATTCCTTTTCTATATACAATATCTTGTCGTTTATAGCATCCAATTTTTTTTCCATCATGTCGTTATTTTTTTGTTCGTTATTTTTTTGTTTGATTTCTTGTTCCACCGTTTTTTTCACCAATTCAATATGCTTTTTTAATCCGAAAAATAATAATTCATTTTTCATATTATAAAATATCCAAAATATCCAATCACAAGCAATGTATGTAGCGAACCCAACACTACATAACAAGACAAGTTCTGCAAAAATCGTCATTCTTTGTTGTACTACTTAAAAATCATAATACAGTTATTTTTTTTCATTTTTTTCATAATTTGTAAAAAAAATTAAATATAAAAAATAAAAAATGTAAAAAAATTAAATATAAATGCTTTTGCATGCGCCCGTGAGAATAACCGAACCGGGACCCGAACGTACATATTTTTGTACATTCCAAATTTCCGTATAATTTATTTCGACCTTTTTCAACGATTTTGAACGCGAATGTTGCTTACATATAACCGCGACCTGTTTTATTTGTGCATAGGTTGGGGTTTCTCCATGTGTAACTAAAATGCAATGACTGGAAGGGGAATCTGCGACATGAAACCAAAGGTCATGCTGTTCTGCTGCGTTTATTATTTTCCAATTATGGTGTTTGTTTTTCCCTATTATTATATCCATTATTTTATTTATTCGAATACTATTTGTACTGACTAATTATATTTCATTTTTTACTAATAAACATGGTTGGTGCAACCATTCGTGATTTTATGCGTTCTTTTTTCAAAAAATCTTGTTTTAAATCACTCGTTTCATTCCCAATTGCGGGGACACGGATATCGTATGTATGGTTAAATAAAAAAGGAACATTTGTATTTACTGCGTCGGGTTTAGTCCCTGCGTTAAATTCTCGATTGGGTTCAGAAGAAGTGTAAAAGGCATTATTTCCAGATGCATTAAAATATTCGCGCGTGTCTACTTTCATGATTTGTTTGCCGTTTTTTTGCATGAATTCACGATATTCCCAATTAGAACGAATGCCTGCATTTTGACAAATGGTCGCGGACGTAAGATCGGATATTTTGTCCATAGATATTTGATATATATTTTTATTTTATTTTACATTTATTTAACATTTATGTATGGTTTTATAAAATTGCGGAGACTTTTGTAAAAAATGATTATATATTAATATGAAACGAACATTTAGACAAAAATGAAACTACGAAACTGGATCCCATTAGATAAAATTAATTGGGGTTATTTATCTAGAAATCCAAACGCGATACATCTCTTGGAAAAGAATTTGGAACAAATTGATTGGAGTTATTTATCTAGAAATCCAAACGCGATAGCCCTCTTGGAAAAGAATTTGGATAAAATTGATTGGAGTTATTTATCTAGAAATCCAAACGCGATACATCTCTTGGAAAAGAATTTAGATAAAATTGATTGGGTTAACTTATCGAGAAATCCAAACGCGATACAACTCTTGGAAAAATATCCTCATAAAATTGAGTGGTTTTGGTTATCTATGAATCCAAACGCGATACAACTCTTGGAAAAATATCCTCATAAAATTGATTGGTATGGTTTATCTGAAAATCCAAACGCAATACATCTCTTGGAAAAGAATTTAGATAAAATTGATTGGAGTTATTTATCTAGAAATCCAAACGCGATACATCTCTTGGAAAAGAATTTAGATAAAATTGATTGGATTGGCTTATCTTGGAATCCAAACGCAATCGCCCTCTTGGAAAAGAATTTAGATAAAATTGATTGGGATGAGTTATCTACCAATCCAAACGCGATACAACTCTTGGAAAAAAATATGAAAAAAATTAATTGGCGTTACTTATCTAGTAATCCGTCCATCTTTGTCTATGACTACCAAGCCATGTCGGAACGTTGTGGTATATTTAAAAGAGACTTGATGAAAAATCGGTTTCATCCTCGCCATTTGGACCAGTTTGAAAATTGGGGATTTATGTAAAATATCCGTATTAATTTATGATGTTGGGCGAATAGTGTAAGCATTATTATGTTTATATATAATGTCTGATATCTATCTAATAATTAGCGTAAGCATAATAATAAATAAAAATAAAAATAATTCATTATATAAATGAGTTATTTATCCAACCCAAATAGTTTAACCGAAGGACCATTTGGAACGGCGGCTGCGTCTCACAACACTGGTTTTTTTACAGACAACACAAACCCCGCGTCTACGAATTGCAATGTATTGCCTTCTCCGTCTTCCAATATTGTTGCTGCAAGTGGAAAATGGACGGGAGGAAAAAGAAAAAAAAGGTTTAATAAAAAAAGAACATCCAATCGTGGTGGAAAAAAAACAAAACGTAGTAGAAGAAGAAAAAGAAGTCGAGGAGGAACAACCAACAATGTCCCAAATACACCAACCTATGCGACGGGGACAGAACTACCATATAATTTATCTGCATTGGCTAATCCAGCCCCATATTGGACGTTAAACAACAGCACCAACTGTATGGATAATTACAATCATTATACGGGAGGAAAAATTCAAACAAAACGCAAAAAACAAAGACAAAAAACAAGACGCAAGAGAAGAACCCGACGAGGTGGATGAGGTCCACTGCCTCCCCCTATTGGTGGTGGGATGCGAGGCGGATGAGGAGAATCCCCCATTGTTTAAATGAACATTGGAGTTTAAATAAACGATGGGTTTTATAAATAATTTATTAATGGTGCAATGCTATGAATGACGCGAACCTTTTTAATTATTTTACGATAATTAATATTTTTGCCGAAAATAGTACAATAACAACATAAATATAATTTTTACTATTTATTATGAAATTAATCAGCATTGACGTTGGGATAAAAAATTGCTCATTTTGTGTTTTAACAACGAATAACCCAATGGATGCAACGATTCCAAATCCAATCGACGGAATGATTTTAAATCATTGGGATATTGTAAATTTAACCGATTTAAAATTGAATTCGTTTTCTTCTTTTCTCCAAAAATCACCTCCGCCTTGCATAAAATGCTCGTGCTTAAATGCAAATAAAAAAAAATGCAGCAAAAACGCCACATATAAAAAAGGAAACGAAAACGGAAACGAAAACGGAAACGAAAAAGACAATACAAAAGAAACGCATTATTATTGCAACACACATGCAGCAAAAGATGTTTATTTTTTGGCAGATGATTTAATTCCATCTTTTTTAAAAAAACAACCATTAAAAGTATTGCAAGAATTGTTAAATAAATATAAAATAAACTTTAATCAAAGCGAAACCAATAATGAACAAAGTGAAACCAATAATGAAAAAAAATATAAAAAGGTGGATTTATTAAATTTGTTAGTCGACCACTACAATGTCCATGGATTATTTTTAATTCAACCCAAAATAAAAAAAATAAAAAGTACCGAGTGTCCTCTTCAGGTTATTGGCAAAAACATCATTGCTTATTTTGATTCTTTAAATTTGTGTGATTTAGATCGGGTTATTATAGAAAATCAAATAGGTCCATTGGCGACAAAAATGAAGACCGTGCAAGGAATGTTGATGCAGTATTTTTTAATGCGAAATAATTTAGCAACCATCGAATTTATTAGTGCAACCAACAAATTAAAAGATTATGACAACAATAACAATGCCAACGATGAGAATGCGCTTAAAAAGTCTACCAATAACAAAAAAGAATACAACAAACGAAAAAATAAATCTATATATGTTTGTCTTGACTTTTTAAAAACCACCGAATCTCTTTATTCGTGGAAATCTTATTATCAATCATGCAAAAAAAAAGATGACTTGTCCGATTGTTTTTTACAAGCCATTTGGTATATTACACATTTGCACATTTAAAACCCATCTATTCCCCATTCCGAAAATTTGGTAATATTTTTTGGTTGAAATCTATTTATCATCAATTCTTTGTAAAAGGAATTCCGCATACTTAATTTCATGGCGGTGTAATCATACGAACTTTGATAACATGTGATAGTAAACATGGTACAAATAGGACAAAGAATGAAACATGCGTCATGTAAAGACGAATTATGAAGACATTCGTTGCACAATTGATGTCCGCAACTGGTAATAATGTCTGATATTTTAACATTACAATTGCTACATATAGTTTTTACTTTATTTAATTCGATAGGAATTTCAATTCTAGGTTTTAATTCAACAACATAGTATTTATTTTCACTTTTAAAATAACGAGTTGGAAACAGAGAAATAATCCAACCCAATATTTCTTCCCTATCTTCTATTTTATCCAACCAATCACGAAGTTCATATACTTTATATGCAATCCGTTTAAATAATTTATCCCACTTATGTATTTTATAATTTAATTCTGTTATCAATGAATTGGTATAAATATATTGTGCTATTGTTAATTTTCCACTAAAACATATAATTTCAAAGAGTGTAATGAAAAATGGAGAATCTTGTGTTGATTTAATTAAATCTATTAACTGATATTTCACCTTATCTAATACACAGTCGTTGTTTATGATTAACATTAAATTTTGTTTTTTTATTTTTGGAAACAACCAATGTATTATGTTGTATTGTTTTTCTTCTATTATTTTTTGACACATTTGTTCAAATATAAAATTATAATTTATTTTATATTTTGTATTAATTGATTCAGTTTCAAGTTGCAATTCGGTGTTTATTTTATAAAGCCATTCAACGGTTGATAAATGACCGTTAATACATGCATAATGATATGCGTAATATTTTTCAGACTTAAAAACAAGCATATAAACGGACGGTTCTAATTTTGACAAAAGAAATTGAGCGAGAGATAAATGACCGTGTTCGCATGCAAGACGAAATCCTTTATAATTGTTTGATTTTATTAATTTTCGGTTTATTTTATTCGTATTTGCATTTAGTTCTTTATATATATTTTCATCCCCGTGTTTGCATTTTTCCATAAAATACATTTTATCTAAGAGTATGTTTTTTTTGCTTTTTTTGGTTATCCACAAAGAATCCGACATGTTTGTTATATTAATTTAATTGTAATTAATTAAAATCATTTTTCCTGAAAATGGAAGAAGCCCTATTAGATTGATTGATTAACGGAATTTTTATTGGATAGTTCAAACTAGCATTTCTGCGGGATAATTCAAATCTTTCAACACTTTTAATCCCCCCTTTACAGCGGACATTCCTTTGGATAAATTAAAAGTACATGTAAATTGATTAGATTCTTGATTAGTTTCTGAATTTGTATTATATTTTACACCCATTTGCATATTAATTATTTTTTTATTCGGTTCCAAGTTTTTACACAACTGCGTATAATGAGTAGTCAATATACATGATACGTTGTTTTTTTTTGACAAATATTTCATAAATGCGGTACCCGATTCTACGGCTTCTTCTGGGTTGGTGCCAGAATACAATTCGTCCAAAATGCACAAATGCATTTCCTTTTCTTCCTTTTCTCCTTTATTAATTTCGTCTAAAATTGTTTTACATCGTCTCGCCTCGGCTTGGAACAAACTGTCTCGTCCAGATGTATCAGGAATATTAAGATAGCAATGAAATTGGGTGAAAGGTGCATCTATGATTGCGTGGTCAAAACAGCCCGCTCCAACTTGTTGGCAAAGCAACGCATTAATCATTACAGTTTTAAGTAATGTTGTTTTTCCTCCGCCATTTGGGGCGGTAATAATTATATTTTTTGACAATGAACAATCGTTTTTTATTACATATGCAGAAGAAAGATATTTAGGATAAAATATTCCTTGAAATTTGTTCTTACTTTTTTTGCATTTATTTTTCTCTTGATTTTTCAATTTGTTAGTTTGTTTCTTTTTATTTTTAGAAAGGGGTAAAGTTGCCAAGCGTACTAAACCAGAATTAACACGATTTTCCAATTGCTCCATTATTTCCATATATCCGTGAAACCCAAAGGAATAAGATACCATGGTCGCACAAGCGTCACTGTCATATATAGTATAAAAGTTTGCTAATACTTGTCCGTATTGCTTTATTGCTGCAAACGAAAAAGGAGAAGAAAAAGAAAGAGCATCCAGATGATTTTTCCAATCACGAATTTCCAATATTTTTATTTCTAAAGCCTGTTTAAAAGGAACTAAACTAACAAATTTGGAAATTCGCTTGGCATAATTTTGCATTTTTTCCAAGGTTATTTTCAAATAGTTTCGAATATCCGATAAATAGCCATAAATATCTTGAATATTTAAGTAAAAGCGCACACACGCCATTATATTTTGGTAAATAGTGAATATGTAAAATCCAGCCGACATGGTTCCATATAATAGTTGACTCGGTTTTAAGGTAGAAAACTGACTACATATTTTAAATACAGGATTAGACTCTATAAAACCTTTTAAAATTTTACAGTATTCCAAAACAGTAATTGGTACTTGTGTTATTTTAAGAATAAAAAATGGAATAATTAAAATAACCAACGGTGAACACAGTGAAATAAGGGGAGATGCCAAATTAAAGATGCTCATTATTTGTAAAAATAAAGAATTTGTGTTGAGTCCTTTAACGAAATCCCATTCTAAAAAGGAATATTTTTTACAAAATGAAGTTTCTTCTTTTATTTTTTTCCACGCCCCTTGCATTTTATTAACAATAATTTGTTCTTTTTCTACTTCTTTTTCTTTGGTGTTGGGGGGCAATTGAATAATCGTCTGTATATCTTTCAAGTAATTTATATCGGTTGTATAATATGGGGTTATTTGCTCTAAAATAGCATGTCCTAAAGAAGTAGTTGGGGAATATATATATTCATAAATGGGTTTATCCCGTTCATCCAAATTTTCATTGGTTTCGTTTGCATTGTCTTTGTTTATAGTCGAAATAAGTTTGGTTAATTCCAAATCTTGTATAATATCTGCATCCAACACTCTAGTTTTTTCATTGTACAAAATAGGGGGGGTAAAATGTTGAGTAGTTAAACAATCCATTTTATGTTAAAAATATTATAAATATAAGAATAAAATAATTAATATATTAAATGAGTATCAATACACCCCGATTTTCATTAAAAACAAGTAGTAACTCCTACGGACAATTTTGGTATGGAAATTCCATCGGGTTTCCCGGATTTTTGTATAAAAAAAATAACGGGTCTGGGTGCGCAAGAAGCACCCGAATGGCTCCAGGCGGGAACATGAACTGCAATACATATCAAAATATATACAACACATATGTATCGGGTAGTGGAGTTGGAGCATCCACCATTGCTAACCGCCGATTAAAACGCCGACTAGCCACCTCCAACGCGAATTGTTGCTCCAATTAATTAAAAGAAAATAAATAAAATTATTTCCAATTTGGATTTTAATAAACTAACAAAATAAAAATGCAAAATATTTTAAATTATTATTTTGTTAGTTTAGAATGTAAAAAGGATTGAAAGAATAAACGACCAAATAATTTCCAATTTAATTATTTTATCATCTTCTTCCCCGAATTCTTCTTGTTTTTCCTCCTTTTTTTGATTTAAGTTTTCTGCCTCGTTTTCTTCCGCCTTTTTTTATCGTTTTACTCTTTTTTGACTTTTTATCACGCATTTGTTTTTTGTACATCGGCACAGAATCTTGAATCCATTTTTCAAAAGAAGCAACATTTCGGTCGTCCCCATTGTATGGATGTGTGGAATTATTATGAATATGTTTGATGGTTGGGTATTCTGAGATGGTTTCTATGTGCAAAATAGGATTGTCGTTTAAAATATTAGAATTCACTTCAGCCACAACCACATTATCTTTTTTGTTTTTTGTATTTATTTTATCCCATTCGGGTCGAGTTGCAATGCATGGACCGCATGTTTCATTAAAGACCAGTACAAACACATGTTTATTGCCGTCCTTAATTATTTTATTTAATGCACCAACCCCTTCCGCGGTGGAAACGTTTCGGAGTTTTATCCCAGACATTTTAATAATTAACTTTTACCAATATTAAAATAAAAAATACAAATTATGTTAAATTCCTCTGAATTTTATTTTTTTTAAACTTGTCAATATAATTAGTGTAACGTA
>Ga0209491_10005702_pt1 | contig 17984 bp, 12 predicted proteins | sample BON02_FD_187213 | JGI IMG/M metagenome (GOLD analysis project Ga0209491, IMG submission 187213) | Freshwater microbial communities from Lake Bonney liftoff mats and glacier meltwater in Antarctica - BON-02 (SPAdes) (version 2) | ecosystem: Environmental > Aquatic > Freshwater > Ice > Glacier...
ACTGGCGTTGCACGGTCCCTGAGTTTGATCTCTGATGTTGTGGTCTTGCAACGGAAGCATACGCAAATCGACACTGTGATTTGGGTAGCTTGGTGCACGAATCGTGTCTTCTTTACGTTGACGGACGAAATTGTTGTGTTTGCTAGTGCTGTGCGTATCATCGGCCTGGTCTCCAAACAAAACAGTTGCACACACGAACACTGTTATGTACAGAAACACAACTGCCGTCCAGTGAATTTGCATTGTTGCTGCGTTGCGCCCAGTTATCATGTTGTAGTAGTGATACTTCGATGGCATATATGTAATACATGTGACATGTTCTGGTACTTGTTATACTACCAAAGGTGATATTTTTGGTGTACGGGTTGGGGAAAACGCACATGCCTCTTTTTGGTGAAAAGGGGGGTATTTTGTTCTATTTTCAGCAAAAAACCCGAAAACGTCTATAAATATTTCCAGATATGGTGCCCTACACGAATCGCAACAATGGGCGTGATCGACACCAAGTTGAACACTTTGATCACCGGAGCACACGACCTGGTCCAAATCACAAGCCAGATGAAAAAAATTGTTGATATTAACTTCCAGTGCAAGGAGCGTCCGACTGCACTGCACACCGCAGTGATTCACAATAATGTTGCCGTGGCTGCCTTGCTCCTGGAGCGCGGGGCCGATATGATGATAGCACCTTTGAAAAAAAACGTCAGAAACGAATCCGAGTGTACTTTGCTCATGGCATTTAAGCAAAGTGATTCGCACGAGGACATGCAACTTCTACTGCTGCGTCATCTCTCCGATTTCAGTCTTGACAAAATCGATGGTGTGGTCCTCAAGAAAATTGTCCGCGTCGCGCAGTGTGCGTTGCTGTATAGCAGTAAGCGCGTCTATTTTGCAGCGGAGGAATTGAAAATGAGGATGGTCGTCGGTGAGCCAAGCGGGTTCAATCCTTTGATGTTTACCATCATGCAAGTCGGTCTTTTCGAAGATGATGTCGCAAAGTGCGGCAAGATCCTTGACCATGTCCTGGAAATTGTGAATGAGGATTCCGCAATGTTGTGGCATCGCTTTTATTATATTCCGACTGCCAACAAAAACAAGAAAGTGCCTCTTTATACCGGGGGGACCGCGCTCGGCATGTTGTTGTTTCATATTGGGGCAAACCGCCAGAAACGCTGCACCGAGTTCGCAGGTGCGTACTCGAGGGGGAAAATTCGCATGGCACAGTACATGCTGTCGACCGATCCGCACGCTGCCGGGTTAGCCCATTCTTTGGTCCAGAGGAATGCTGCACTTAAGGAGATTCATGGGAGAAATGTAGAGATGATGGCATATTTTGCCAAGGATTTCGCTCCTCGTCTTTTCTCCAAAATGCTCCCATCGATGCGTGTTGCGCTGGGCATGAGCACGCACGTCCGTCTCGGGAACCAGCACAACTGCGCCATTGCACAGCTCAATAGCGATTTGATGAATATGATCTTTAAAGAACTTGTCAATGGTATCACCACCGCTCCCGAAAAGTACATTCACATGCTCTACTAAGTTGAAATTTTACATTTGCATGCGTGTGTGCGGGGTTTCACAATAAAATTTATACCTATCGTTTTTACGCATTGTGTGGTTCTCTGCGAACTTGTCCCATGTATTGTCAGCTCTTCTGAAGAGTCCGTTTACATGCTCTACTGAGTTGAAAACTTGCCTCTCCACGGTTGCATCGGGTGTGCATTATGAGGTCGAGTGTGCCTGTCAGCGACCCCAGCGGTCGACAGTGAATTTTGTCGTCTTTTGCACTCAAAACTACCAGAAAACAGACCAACTTGAAGTATGTGATGGTCTACGCGCGGTGGTCTGACAGCATGTGTTGCTGTGTCGAGAGCTCGTGCGGTATATAAATAAGATAATGCTTGTGATGTATCATAGCTATGGTGGTAGCACCAGATGAGTCTGGCACACGACAAGGTGATATACAGTTGAATCATGATGTTTCCGCGCCGAATATGCACGGAAATGCGGCTGTATCGAGTCAGCATCAGCACCAGCAACAGCATCAGGAGACACATGCTAATCTCCACACAAGTGGTCTCGCGGGGCCAGGAGGGTCTGGCAGCAATGGCAACGTGGGAGCTGTAGGAGGAGGTCAGAATATTGGTTCGATCGAAGCACTCAAGACGGCGGTGGCAGCATCAGATCCTGATGCTCTCACCAAGCTCCTCGAACACATTGAAAGTCTCAAGCACTCAAATGCCGAAATGTCCGAAACCCTGGATGGGATCCAGAAGAAAAACATGGAAAAATACCACGTTGAGGTGCAGGAAAAGATCCAGCCGTGGGTGACATCACTAAATATTCCCGAGGACCAGAAGGCGTCGTTTTTGCAGGGAATCCAACTCGCATGTGAGCAGGGCATGAAGAAACGCGGCATCATCGACTTCCAGAGCAATCCTGCGTTCAGTATTGCGTGCGCAGCCGCAGAAGCGCATGGAAGTGCCATTCAGTCGGCTGAAAATTTCCGCGTGCAGCTACTCGAAGCAAACACTAAGGTAGAGCGCATCAAGGAGGAAGAGTCGACGAATTACAATAACAATCGCATGAGGCAGCATGCGATTTTGTCGTCGGCCTTGACAGATGATACACAGAGTGACATGTCAAAGAAGAGGAAAAGTGTCGAGATGTACAACGACAAGAGTCCCGCCATGGATGCCTACGATGCACCCGCTACAACCTGCTGGACCACTGTCTTCAACAAGATGTTGCCCGGCGGAGACAATGTGAGTCAGAATAATATGGGAGGCGGTGGACAAGGATATCGTGGATAGATACATACAAACGACACAAGACCGACGTTTTGTGACGTTTGGTCAAATGCTTCGTGATCCTTCATCATCAAGTATATAAGTGTGCACCTTCGTCGCGATCCACAAAGTCAGTTGCGCCACATCATGACTGCGGTCGTCAGTGCGAGATGGAGCCCGAAGTTGGGCTCCGTGCTCCGTGTCAGTGTCTTTGTGATGTGTTGTATCACTCTGGCTAAAGCTGATGCGACGGCACCCGATGCATTAGTTGCTATTGCAGCTCAAATACCTCTAGCAGACGTTGTTTCCAATGGACTTTTTAAAGACAATACTGCGAATCACATTGTGAATTTGCCTGCACCCACATCTGATGTTGTTTCCCCTGATCCCTCAAAGGATAATACGGCAAATCTCAGTGCAAAGTCCCCCGTGCCCCTCCCGATGATCGTGTCGAGGGATCCCTCAAAGCATAGTACCACAAATCTCAATGCAAAGCCACTCACGCCCGTGTCAGATGTCGTGTCTAATGGTCTTTTTAAAGACAATGTTGCCAATCGCGTTACGAATTCGGCTACGCCCATGTCCGAGAGCGAGGGCAAGAATGTCGCTGTGCAGGTTGTGGTAGTCTTGACAGAAGATGTAAAAGACGACGTCATCGAGGACAATATTAAGGAAGTTGATTTTCAGAATGATGCCGATTTTTTCGATGAAGATGATCTACCATTACCCGAGACGACGCCACTTGTTGCACTGGCCCCTGCTTCCAAGGTGCCAGACATTCTTGCGATTGCGCCATACACTGTGTTGAACCAGACCAATTTCTTGGTTTCCAAGGTTTCATCTATGATTGGAAATCTTCTGAAAAATAATTCGGCTCCCGACTCTCTCAGTCCTGCTATGCCAAAGAAGAATCATGTCGGACCGACTCCACCCGCCGCTCGACTTCATCACGAGGCGAATCGAAATGCGAATTTGCCGGCACTCTTGTCAAGGCCGCCCCCCTTCCCAATGGATAAGAAACCATCATTCAAGCACAAATCACATGGTGTGGGCGCAAGTGCGGCGAGAAATGCAGCCAACGCCGGAATGGCCAAGGATGACAAGGCGAACCCAACAGGGGGTGGTACTCGTGCAATGAAGGACAAATCGTATCGTATTTTGCCAAATGTGCGACGTGTTCTTCCAGTATCTGTTGCAACGTCATGAGAAAACGCAATTTGTGCCATATTAAATTCAATAAAAACTTTTACAAATTGAGTGTGTTTGAAGCAAGTATGTAGACCCAGTTGTTTGCACTTCTACGCTCCTCCTCCTGGTGCGCGTGCATTCGGCGCAGGGCGTGAAGGTGGTACCGCCGTCGGAGCAATGGTGTATGTGGTGATGGCAGGTGCGGCCGATGCTGCCAATTGTTTGCCATTGCGGACGGCAGCAACCCCGGGATAGTCGTTGCCGTGGTGTCCAGATCCCGGCACATGCACGGGTGAGGATCCGTCATTATACATGGAAATGGATGTGCCGGAATACATGAGTCGGCAACTCGTGGATTCATTATTGGTGCAAGCGAGCGTGGCATCTTTGACGATCTGGTGATTGTTGTTGAGTTCAAGATCGTTATACATTTCTGCGATCTTCGACCTGAGTTCTATCTGCGCAGCAGCACCATCAACTCTGCTGAGAGTCTTCTCAATGAAGCGTGTGATGTCCGAGATGAACATGTCAGCGGTGGCAAGAGCTGTTACCGCCTGATTTCGATTATTGAAATCACAGAGCAACATGGGTGAAGGCAGCCAAGTGAGCGGCACGTTGATTCCGACCGGCACAATGGATGGCCCGTCGAACTCGACATTATAATTATTCGAGGAGTTGATAAAAATGCGCTTGCTATCGGCATTGTTCATATCGACAATGGTCATGTCTTTTCCGCCGACATAGCCGTCGTATGCCACATCCCAGACACGGTGCAGATTTCGCTCGTTGAAAACAATCGCCCGCTCATGGTACTTGTACGTCATGCCCCACACGCCGTGCTGTCCATCGTCGAAGACGCTCATTTCTGTCTGCCCCCAGAGTGTGGCGCCGAGGTGATCGATTCCACCGCGTCCAATAATTACACCCAACATGTAATGTTCAATGTTCGGGCGGATGAGCAAGACTGCATCCGGGTGTCTCACTGGTGACATGACCTTGACCTTGGGCAAAATAGTGGCCGCGTTGAGAACGGCGAAATTGTCGGCCATTTCGTCGTACAATTGAACCGATGCGAGGTTTTCTGTCTTGACGAGATAAAATTCTGCAACTCGCACACGACGACGCATGACATCGCGAGGTGCAGAACCTTCGTCGAGCGAAAACGCCTTGCTCTTGATGATCTTGAGACCACGGTACATGGGCAGATCGGGGCCCTGTTTCAATAGTTTCTGTCCCTCAATGCCCTGCGTGTAATAAGATGTTCGTTCCTGTGTCATGGTAAGCTGGTATGTGAGCTTGCCGCTGCACAGCATGAAATCGGGATCGTCGCCACCCCAATTCTTGATGAGCGAGCGGGTGTCTTCGATGATAATGTCGAGCGAATTCATGTTTTTCTGCACAAAGCCAAACATGTCGATGTAGTCGCGAATGGATTTGGTGAGATAGTCTTCGAGGTAGTAGCGCTCGCGCACTTGCGTGAGATAACTGGGTGCGTTGATAAGCGCCATATGCACATCCAGATCGTTGGTATTCTGGATGCTGCCCACAACTTGTGTGACCTGGTTGTGGAAATTTGTCATTCCCTCGTCGCTCATCATGAAGTTGTGCTCCATGGTGATGGCGAGACCTTGCCGCACGGTGTACCCAGAGAAGCTCTGTTTCCGCTGCGTCAGCGTGCGTGCAGCTGCTTCGTAGGGCACCCGTGATGCGAGACCTTGGTCAAAGGTCCACACGTTCCACTCGATCTTGCGGTCGGGGTAGTCCATGTACATGTACGGAAGAATTATGGTGGTAAAGGGTGAATTGGTCGCATCTGTAATTAGACCGTCCACACGATCGGTAATCCATTGATTCGGACCCTGTTTCGCGTACAGAAACACAACGACAACAAAAAGACACAAAAAGGTCAGTAAAGCGGTCGAAAAATCGCAATACGTAAACGAAAAAAATCGACATGTATTTTAGTCACCTTCGGAACCCATCAAAATGACTCGGAAAGCTGTCGAAAATAGCAATAAGCAAACAGAAAGAACAAATCTATATGTATTTTAATCACCTTCAAAACGTCCGGTAAATGAACGCGGCCCAGCTTTCGGTGACGGGTGTTATCAGGCTGCACGTTGTATCCGCTTGGCCCAAATACGTTTACCCAATCTTCTGTGCTTGGATTTGATACATCTGTGCGAGAAATAATCGACGCCATTGGATTGGCATTTGGAACCGTTGATACAAAATCCAGTGAGCTATTCAATGCTGTCATGGTTCTGTTATCAACTACTCAGTTCCAGCTGTGGTGTGTCGCCACGGAAAACTTATATATGTTTGCCATGACATCATCAATACTATTCCACTGCAGGTGTTTCGTTTGAACATGTGCATATCGCGCGCGTTGGTCGAATAAACAGGGTTTTATGAGTGTATTTCGTATCTTGTCACACGTCATGCACTGCACCTCGCTCGCTGCGTCCTTCTTTTCCTTTTTGACAGAGTGTGTCGAATCCCATTGTTCATTCACAGCGAGATATTGTGTATATAAGCGCACATGACATGAGATGGCCTTGGAGATTGTCGTGTGTTGCATCGTAAAGACGCCGTCTATGACGTTATCACTCTTTTATTTTCCACCGTCCCGCGACTGCTCCAACGTGGGATTCCTTGCGTCTTTTGTAATGGCGTCACTGCTTGTAAGCACTACCGTTGACTGCGTATATGTTGTTGTCGACACGGTAAATTGCGTCAATATGTTGGATCTGCTCCAGTTACAACCTGGCATTGATCATTCGTTTGATCTAAGTGGCACACAACTGCAGTACGACCTTACGTCCATTCCCGTGACTGATCATTCGCTGTTTGATATATCACAGCCCCGATTTTCTTTTTCCCCAGACGTACATGATTTCCCCGAAGAGCAGGCTGCCAATCAACGCAACACCATATTGATGCGCCAACACCAATTGGAGGCTGCCAAATTTTTTCCAGACACACGTATCGTCTTGTTTGTGCTTACTCCCGTGAATTTTGCAGCCGCATCTTCTTCAGCGTCACAGCTTTTCTACAGCGGTTCTCTCCAACAAAGCGTCGAGACAGTGCTACGCACCAGCAACTTGGAAGGAGCACTAGTCAAGAATGCGGTGACTACCACTACGATTTTCAAAGAATGTTACTGGACAACATTGCGATACAGTCTTGTTGGAATGGCACACTTTGCCTGCATAGTCACGGTGACCCACAACAGATGCACTTATGTATCCTACGACCCATTCATGTTGCAAAATAGTGTTTACATGCAGTGGGCTATGGACCTTGAAGCAATGATGTCGGGACTGGGCAACTTGTGGTTCAAGATTGACTTTGAATATCTTCATAATCAAAGCCATGTTTTCAATGTGTGTGACGAGGTACTCGTTGCAGGACAAATTGCACTCCTGAAAAACTTTCCATTCAATAATTGCCGAGGGTTATCGATTGTCGTGGATTGCACTTCCGCAGGTGTACCGTGTACTCTTTTACAAATGGAATCCAGTGTACAAAAATTGTGGGAGGTCGTAAGTGTGTTCGACGGCACTCCAGTCAGTCTCAGTACAATACAGGAAATCATACCGCAGCTGTCGACACCGGGGAAATATAAAGTTATATACGATCGAATCAACATTGCAAGGGGCGTCCACATGACCTTGTCCGACGCATATTTTAATATGAAAACCAAACGCGAATGCGGAATAGGCCGAGCGCCACGCCGGATGCTTTTGAAAGAAAAGGGGTATTTCTACGAAACGTCCTGCACGCCATGTCCCATCAATACGTACTACGAGGAACAAAACACTGTTCGCACCCCCCTTTCAGAAAATATAAACAAATCAAAGACTTTGTTCCTGAGGCTACACAGCCAGGAAAATCGTGATGCTACCACGGGTCTATTGGTCACACAACATGCATATCACTTGAGTGATCAACCCACACGGTCGAATACCCGCATCTCCATGCAAGGACAGCGTGCGTACAGTTTTCCGGTGGAGAGTGGGACGAATGTGACTGTGATGATCGACAGTGAATTATTCGTTGAAAGAATCCGAGCTTCGTCTACTATGTGGTACCGTTTGACCGATAATCCATTGGACCAAAGTACCACTCTCTCCATCATCATTCCAAACATTTACGGGGAGGACGACGATGACGCAGACTTGCCGATTTTCATCGATGTGCGACCGCGACCAACCAGTCCAGCAATACAGAACGTCATGAATCAATATTTACTAGCCATTTTGCCTCTGCGACACCGTCTGCAACAGGTATGCACAATGTGTCCTGATGATTATGTCACGTTTGGATACGCCAGTGTTGGAAGAGACGCGTGTATCGCTTTTGAAGGCGCGCAACGTGCAGCACCAGCCGCAGTTTCGTCGTCTGTCGGTTCTTCAACAACACCAGCTGTCTCGCCATCTGTTTCCACGACGATGGGGGTGGACGACATGAGTGGACCATTATTTTTGGCCATTGCGGGCTATCAGGTCCGAGAGATTCAGTATTCGAGAGACGCAACACAATTCAAGATGTTTTTGGAGTCAGATCCAATAAGCATTTTCAGGCGCATTTCGACCATCATGATGGACGCCGAAAAACTCATTAATGTGAACAAAACCGCTCGAAATGTTTCCTTCGAATTTGTGCAGATTGATGTCGTTTTATCGGCTGCAGTACCTCGATCTTTGAGACGCAGATTGCTGACTGCAGAAAGGGTTGGGGTACTTCCCACAATTGACATGGTAAGTGTTACAGTCAATGTGCATCGTCAAGGGCAATCACTCAACAGTAAACGGACAGGGTGGTACTTTTTCTCTTTTTTTGTCGAATTCTCGTATTTTACAGTGGGGCGCGTTCTGCAATTTAGCTTCATCTTTGCAGCAATTGTGTTCATGTGCGTGGCGTACTATTGGTTACAGAATCATTTTTCACAGCAAAATTATGACAGTTTGGTACAAGCTCTCGATCCGCCACACGGTGGTGGGTCGCTATTATAAAGTGGCGTTGATGCATTTCAATCAAGCGTAAATGCAATCAACAATGTCCTCCAAAGCCGTTTTGGTAATGAGGTACGATTTCACCTTCAGTACATAAGACACTGTGTTTACTGAAAGGAAGAATCAAGTTTCGGCAAAACTAGGGTCCAATAGCGGCTGCCAGTATCCTTTTTCGGCGTAAACCCGATTTCAATGTCATTTCAGTGTCATTCCTTCGTTTTCGACTCTCGCTCAACCTATTGTTTGAACGTTATCATTACGAATGTGCGTGCTCGGCATCGCGGGCAACATCCAGTTTTGCTGGAGGTGCAGAGTGACAAGACGGGCTATGGGAATCAGGATGATAGCGAAGAAAATGGCCTTGGAATCTCGCGCATAAGACGGCTGTAGTAACGTTTCATGTTACGCTGTCGGAACTTTTTGGGGAATCGGTGACTGATTTTATGGTAAAAGGAATAGGACACAACACTTTGTTCGAGATGGTGTCGACAAGTAAGAGTATGTCCCGGAATTATGCCTGTTTCGTCGCTGGAAAGCAAACTAGTGTGCGCAATATTTTCGTGAATATATTTCCAGTCCTTTAAAAAGAAAGTGTCGTATGACTTCCTTTTCATCTTTTTTTTGGCAAGGACGGCCTCCGTGCGCGACAATCCTGGGACAAGTGGCAATGTGATCAGAGCATCATGTGGCTCCAGTGCTTTTTTAATGGGAACGAAATCGGGAGGGTTGCTGAGACCAAGCTTCAAAAGAGCATCCTTGTGCACACACGCGGCACACTCAGCGCAAAACATATCCTTATCCATCGAGGAGCCGACCTGAATAGAAATTAAATCGTCGGCAAACCCCCACATTTGATGGTAGAGTTTGCCGATTTCTCCACGCAAGGCCTTCCGTAAATCCTGTGTCTGTCGATTTTGCGTCATAATGAGCGGAAACCCCGCCACGTGCCACCGTACGATGCTCACAATTTGGAAGTGACAGAACATCCGCGAGAAAATTCGGACATTATAGTCGTACTTGAGAAACAGATCTTTGAAAAACACAATGATTGCCTCCAGTACCACAAAATCCGGACTGCGCATGGGGTGAAAGATCTTTTCGCCCGTGTCTGCAACGACGACCTCGCTGGTGGCGCACAAGACGTACTTGAGCAGCGAAAGTTTGTCCGTCTTGTGTGAGCTGTCGTATATGAACGCATTACTCTTGTGCATAAACAGTGACGGCGTCTCAATTGTGCGGTGAGCTTCATGCTGCGTGATGGATTTTTTCCAAGACGGGAGACAAATGAAACACACCAGAACGAAATTTTGCGCGTGACCTCTTCGCAATAGTCGGCACTGCTCGTTGTACAACAAACTTGTACGGTCCACTGAACAATTCTTCAAAATGTCCACAAAAAGACTACAGAATGTCATTTTACGGGTTCCTGGATCCGTCACCAGAATTGGTCTGACACAGCACACACAATGACCAACATCGTCTTGTGTTGCTGCATATTGTCGCATGTCGTGAATTTGTGTGCTCCACAGCTGCCGAATCGAACGAGACACGTCTTCCACATCGTCGACATGGTCGTCTTCTTCGGACATTCCAATGCAGTGCCAACAGTCTCCTTGGATCCTTGTCTGCTCTCGACGAGAATATGTTCATGCTGTTATACAGCTTTCTGACACATCACCATAGTTGGCGGCGTTCTGTGTTTTTCTAAAAATAGCCATATCTCACATTATACACATACTCTGCTTTTTCTGCCTCGACCATATGATTTTCTAATAATTCGGCGAGCAAGCCGTGTTGCGCTCAGTATTGAGGTAAGCGTACGAGAGAGAGAGACAAACCGCGACAGAAAACAGGAGAAGTGTATATCCTGATTGTTGGAGTTCCCTTATGCACCGCAGGAGTTTGTCTTGTGTGGCGGTAGTCTCCTTGGTCGAGGGGGCCACTTGGTTCACTTCGTCGATGGCCCCAAGGCACTGGATCGTGGCGTTCAGGAAGCATGTGTTTCAGATATTGCACAGACCCCGTCCATGTCCCTGCTGAGGGAAATTTGTTGCCGCTTTTCTCTCGGGTTCTATATAAATGTCACACTTTGACCCAAGTAGGCGACCAGTTATGCCGCAAAATCTCAAAATGGGAGACGTGGTGGAATTTGCACACGTGGATAACATCTATCGCGGCATTATCATCATCAAAAACGAACACCAGCACGCAAGTCTCTCGAATGCGTACGAAAATCGGATGGAAACCTTCCTCGTTCAGTCGGTCAGTGTCAGAGCTCACGGTCTCTGGGCGTCTGCCAATAACGTATGTGTTGACTTTCCGGCTCTGGCACTTACTTGTGTTTCCAGCACAAATCTTGGAAACCCCGTATGTCCAACATAAATACAATCAGTGCTTCACTCGCCTATACAAGTTATGGAATTTCGGTGACATGTAGACAAATTGTATTCCCCCATCATACACGAAAATTTGTTGATGTTTCCCGAAATTGACTAAGACGTCATCATCAAAATCTAAACCATGATGATGCATCCAGAATGCACTGCCAGGATTTTTATGCAGCAAGAGACACGGTAATTCATAGAGTATCCACTGTTCATATATAAACATCCGAAACGCATGCAGTGCATGGAAATTTGGCCACGAGCACATGTTGACGTCTACTCTGTTGCTCGCGGCCGTCGACAGCATACCTCCACTACCCGCCAAAGTATCGCTTGGGTGTCGGGTAGTATGGCGATTAACAGTGGGGTGTAGAGACAGACGAGGTGTGGTGACCGAAGTTGTAGAAACAATTGTAAATGAAGAGATGACATTTTCGTACGTAATTCAACTTGATCCAGTGGTTGCGGAGCGCCGACACCTTATATCCAAGTATGGCAGTGCTGTGGCACAAAACATGAAAGTCGTGTGGTGTGAAGAGGAAATGTGGAAAGATGATGCAAGTTGTGCTACAAAGATGTATTTGGAAGGTTCAATTTTGCAAGTGCTGGACAACACGAATACCTCCGGGATTGGTTGTTTTTACGCCATCCAATTAGATTCGGTGCGCGCTGTCGGCAACATGCTGCGCAATGAACATCCATTCGACCTCTATTCCGATGCATATGCTTCGCAGGCGATGTTATGGCAAATGGACTCTCAAAATGACACTCTGAAGCTCGCCAAACGATTGACAGACATCGACGCGGCTGTGCAGGCAGCGCGATACAAACACACCGAACATGACACAGGAGCATCATACAGCAATCGCCCATGTCTACATCCGACACCATGTGCCTCCAACTCCCAGCTGCATGTCGACAGACCTAGTACCCGTGCATTTGAGGAAGGATCTCAGATGGGCTCCCCAGCAGCAGAAAAAGTAAGCAGCAGGATTTTTTTAGACCAAACGTTTGTAAAAAATGACCGTTTGGGGAAATATCGAAAATGGTCACGGCTTTCGATCTGAATCGACCGAAATCGAAGGTCTTGTTTTTTTTCCAAGTGGTCATCGATTTCGATCGGATTCGACCAGAAACGTGGCGAATTTGCTTGTCGCACCACAACCGAAAGCGCTCTCCAACGTGAAGTGCAGCTCTGACATACGAGGGTGTAGCAACATAAAAGTCGAGAGAGACTGAAAATAAAAAGTTCAGACAGCGCAACCATGTTCGTCGATGCATGGGAGCCCAGTGACCTCTCGGACATGATACTGCGCTCCATTTCACCGACTCAAGTGCATATGGACGGCGTTCTTCGTCGGTGTGCCCAAGTCTGCAAGACGTGGCACTCGACGGTAAAACGCATGAAGCGAGTGAATGAAGACGACTGGTGCCTTCCATACAATAGCAGCGCAGACACATATTGCATAGTCTTGCCCGTACAGTGGAGCATGCTGCAAGACTTACACGCGCGTGCTCAGCTCCTGTACGCCCTTGGCACAGCTCCCACGGCAGCTTCGACCATTTTCGGTCGCGCACTGATCGACGTGACCCAAGCGTACGAGAAGACAGTGACAAGTGCAATTGAGGGCATGCAAATGCACCAGCTGCGCGGAGACGTACAGCTGCTGGGTATTCGCCTTCTGATACAGATGGTGTGCTTCGAAGATCTCGAACTGCTCAGTGGCGGCCCCCGTCCGTATGACAATAAAGCTGTGTTTGCCAGCCTGGAAAACATGATTTTGTCGGTGATGCGGACTCACTTCGACCTCGCGCTGCAAGTTGCATGCATGAAGTTACTCAACAAAATGGAATGGGCTGGGGTGGGGTCTGATCGCAAGCTCTGGCGTACGGCAACTTCGCTCTGTTTGAAAGCAGTGGCGGCCAACCTTGAGAGTGCAGAGTTGCAAGAACACGGATGCAACATACTCGGCCGTCAAGGTTCTACTATGGGACTGCATGAAGAATTCAACACACTCTGCACCCAGGCTGTTTTGACTGCTTTGCAGATGCACCCTACGCACCAGGGCATCTTGTATGCCAGTTTCAATGCGCTTGTGCTGTTGTACTGGGCGCACGATCACGATACCCCGGTGCTCGGAGTCAACCTCGTTTTAGCAGGTATTCAGTCTCAAGTGTCGCTTGTGCAAAATGATCCGAAATTTAACCTCGATCCGAGCAACATGGAAGTTCACCGCCATGCGAGTGCCGCAAAAATCATATTTGCCGGTCTAGATTTGCTCTGCGAGTTGCTGTATATTGACCAATATGCGTTCGAAGGGGGTATTAATACCTCTTACACAGACACACTTTTCACGGCCAAGAACTTTGGCGTGACACACGCAGCGCTCTCCATCTTAAACTCCATGGGAGATAGCATCAAACCGTGGGATTTTTTCAGTGAGCATAGTGCCGCGTACGAGAAGTTGCTCTTGCCCGAGACTGTAGTATGCATCCAGTGACACCTTCATGTGCCTCTTTTTTAAGAGCGAAAAAATTAAAAACTATACCAAGACTTTTTGGCGTTTGTATTTGTATTCGTATATACGCCATGCGTGGTGTGTGTAAGTGGCTCATTTTCACTGGATCAAATTGTGCTGACAATACACTATGATACGCCGCACAATGTGCAGATGTCTTGCAACGTGCTTGTCGATTTTATATTTCTACATACACACGTGCTGGGCACGAAGGTGTACAGACTTAGCACTCTCTACAAGTGACGGAGTGGCACAAGTTTTTGACTTGAATTGTCAGAAATTTTTAAAGTCGCAAGGAGTGGCAGAAATGTTTGTGTTATCATCTAGTAACGGGATGGACGGCGGGCCGCTTTGCAGTCAATTACAGCCTGATCTCGCAAATATATTTGCTACACACAATTGCTCGTGTCCCCCTGGTTTTACAGATGCGACGTATGGAAAAGATGGCCTGGGTCTGCTCGTGGGTCTCAAAAATATTGATATTGCACGCATCTCATGTCAAGAACAGTGTCCACCAGCTTACACGAACATTTTCCAGACCAGACAAAGTAATGCATGTGCGTGTTGGAATCAAAGAGGCTGTACTTTCGAGGACAGGACACTCCTGAGACTGACACCACCGGAGCAGTATATACAACAAGGCATAATTATGATGCCAGACAGTCTCTTGTACGACTCTTCTCTTGTGCACTGTAGACAACCCTTTTGCGCTCAAAGTGTTTCACCACACGACATCATGGTGTGCGCCGAGCAAAATATCGAATATACATACTGCAATGAGTGTCCGAGTGAATGTCTTCGACCACATCGCTCCTGCACAGTAGACACCACTAGCCGTTTTTGTAATGTACTCTGTGACAGTGGATATATTCGAGTATTTGACAGCGAGCAGGCTGATTTCGACTGTGTGGCTAGGACAATTTGTCCATTACATTTTTACAATAATGCCACCAGCAACTCATACGGTGATTTTTTTGAACAAAAGTGTGCCCCCTGTCCACGAGGATATGATAATGCAAACGTCTATGCACGGGATTGCCTCTTGTGTGCAGCTGGTAAAATGAATGATGCAGCTGGTTCCGTCTGTAACTTTTGTGTGGGCGACTCCGTCGTGCTACCGGGTACTAATATATGTACACCTTGCGTGCTTCTCGAACCCGACACAAGCGTGCGACGCGGGGCTACAAATTGTTCTGACACCGTCTGTCGTCCCAGTATTTCTTCATCCATAACAAACTGCCTCTCACGTGCGGAAAAACACAAACTGTCAAGTTGTAGACATCCTGGATTCGGTCTCGATGTTGCGGGAAACTGTGGGATGTGTGCTCGAAATTATGTGCCCAAAAATGTGTCCGAAATCATCGTGACTTCGGGTGCGGACACCGTAACCATCTGGTATCACCGCTGTCAAGAATGTCCAGCGCACTTTTTTACCGGCGATGTTGGCATGATCGAATGCATTGCATGTGCTCCCTTCCACGTGAGAGAATCCATGGACAACTTTTGCTCGGTATGTCCACCAGGTAAAGCGTGGCGTGTTTCTGTACAGCTAATTCGTAAGTAAACAAGATGCCACAATTCGGCCAGAAACCCGGGATATTTTCACATCATTAACACAACAAGTAGATGCTTACAGGATGCATTCTTCAGTCTTACCTTTCTTGTGTACTTGAATTTCTGTTGCACTCACAACGCATTAACAATATGTACGCACACACAAAACAGGTACACAAATGGACAAAAACACCAAAAAATGCACGGGGTGTCCTGTGAACAGCATTAATCCAGGAAATACACTTGGATGTCACAATTGCAGTATGCAACATTATACCACACACATCTCCCCCAGTGATGATAGCATGTACGCAAATCAACATTGTTTGGCATGCGAGACGGGAAAGATTCGACAGGCGACTTCCGATTTTTTGCTCTGCGAAGCATGTCCATCCCATTACTTTATTTCTCCACAAACACAAGAGTGTGAGCTGTGTGAGCTTGATGCAAGCTTACCGTGTGGAAGTGTGGACGATGTTGAGGAGATGTATTCGGACGATTGTTCATCCGCAGACAATTTTCAGGACGGATGCACGTGCGCATGTCGCATTTGTTCGTTGCATGTTTTTGTCGGAACGGTAAAAAATTTTATGGTGCTGCCAGGGTGTCGAGCCGCTTGTGACAACGGATACAAGCTACAGCGGCCGCTAGATCGAGATCCTCCCTTTGTATGCACTATGAATCATGACTTATTTCGACAAGAAAAATTTGCCCCATTCAACAATGGACAGATGAAGTTTTCAGTGCGCAATTCTGATGATTTTACACTTGCTCCTTGCTTTCAATTCTTTGCCCTCTCTCTGTCACAAATGTCCTCTCTCTTGCACATCGAACCCATGCCACCATCACATGAACTTTCGCTCCGGGTGATCCGTGTCAATACCAGCATACTTGCGAGTTATATTACGCACTGGTGGGAAATTCTAGATATTGACGAGACATGCATTTTCCAATGCATTTCCGGGTACACTCCACGAGCATCTCTTTCTTCCAAGATTTCAGAGTGTGTCCCACTCAACCATGCACTATGTACCACAAGTGTTGTGCCTGCGTTTGTCGAAGTCTCGTCTTGCCTTCATCGTGATAATTGATGCTCGAGGAAACTCACACAAAACACAAAAATGCAAAAAAATACTTTATTCAATAAAACCAGACTACAAAGAGTCCTATTCGATGCTTCTGTTCGCATGAAAAGTTTGTTTCTAGTGGCTGCGCATTCAATCACGTTCTTACACATCAATTTCAAGTCCGGAATCAAGAGCGTCCCGTTTGGTTTTGCAGCAAGCAAGTTCCCACCGTTTCTTGGCAAGCTTCTGCTCTTCTTTCAGCAGTGCCTTGCGAAAATTTGCACACTTGAAAGTGAGAGCATGTTTTCCCCAGCTTACTCCTAGGGCAGGACCATGCGTCAAGTTGATTCGTTCCTGCGACAGCATGTGCTTCTTGTACGTGACGGTTCCGAGGTCCCAGCGCAGCTTGCTCAGCTTCTGCTCTTCCTTGAAAAGGTAAAGACGACTGGATTTCACACGCTTGCGCAGAAGGCTGAGTTTCGACACAACATCGAGCATTTGATGCTGTAGCGTTTGTGCGTGGCATAAGAACAGCTTTGCACACATTTATGAACATGCTAATGCACAAAAGCTAAAATTGGAGATGCAAGTTTGTTGGGAAGCGGACAAGGCTGTATTGTAAAAGAATTTCATGTAGAGACGAGCAATCTGAAATACTCCGTTAAGAGATTCGAGATCTAGATTCGAACCAACAAAACTAAAAAAACAGAAGGTGCGTTTTTGCTAAAAAGTGATGTTTTTGCCGACTGGAAGGTGATTTTCGACTAAAAAAAATCGTGGTGCGATACTGCGCGGGCAAGCGGACTCGCGTGTTTATGAAAAAATAGCTTGAGAGGCGTAGACAGAGGATTCTATGTTGATCCTCATTTTGCATTGGATCGCACCTCGCATAATACACATTTTGCAAGATTGTCGGCATGTTGGCATGTCCGAGGCTCCGGCTTACAATCAGTGTTTTCGTCAACATCGTATGTGCTATGGAGGTACTTGTCGGCTGCACACCGTCGCATGCACGCGAATATGCCCAAGTTCTTGTATCGTCTTTAAAAAATGACAGCAACTGATCCCAAATCTTACAAATCACCAACAGAGTGCGTGGGAGGGCGAACAGGCTTCGTCGGACCTACCCATGCTGCGCAAAAGTATGTACATGCGTGGGGATAAGGTTGCTTCACCCCTATCATTCTCTTTGCATCATGTACATCAAAATAATTGTGCGTTTCCATTCTCCGGTGGTGTGGAATTTCTGTGTTCTGATGCATGTTTTGAACTCACAGACTGCAAATGCTGTTTACCAGTCAGTTGCATCTACGCCAAACCATGCTCATGTGCATGTCATGGGCTCAGAAATGGAGATCGTACACCCAGCAATTCTTCAATGTGAGGAATTGCTGGGATTCTTTGATGCAGCAGACTGGATAGAGCATTCGTGCAACCCATGGCAAGCTTCCGGCACGTTCCTCGA
>Ga0209491_10005705_pt1 | contig 17978 bp, 14 predicted proteins | sample BON02_FD_187213 | JGI IMG/M metagenome (GOLD analysis project Ga0209491, IMG submission 187213) | Freshwater microbial communities from Lake Bonney liftoff mats and glacier meltwater in Antarctica - BON-02 (SPAdes) (version 2) | ecosystem: Environmental > Aquatic > Freshwater > Ice > Glacier...
CACCACGGGCAGCAAAAAGGCCACCACGCCTAAACGGGCCACTACACCCAAAGGAGTCACTACGCCCAAGCGAGCCACTCCCAAGCGCGGCACGCCCTCTAAGAGGTAAGGGAACCGGCCGGTGGTCGTGGGGGGGGCAGATAACCTGGTGGGGTGGTCGTTACTACATAGGCCCCGCCTGTCTCCACGGAAAGAGATGGTTGGCCTGCCTTGTTTCCTGTCCAGCAAAGATTAGAAGGGCACGAAATATGTCTATTGACTCTTTTTTTCTCCCTCCTCCCTAATCAATATTGTAGACAAGCTGCCGAGGCTGAGGTGATTGTGGTGAGCGACGACGAGGCCACCGCGGGCACCATCTCCCCTCTGGTGTCGCCCGCCAAGCGCGTCCGCACGCCCTCCTCCAAGCACCGGAACCAGGATCACGACCACATCGGTGCCGGCAACCCGGACGCCGGGGGCCTGGACGAGGCCAAGGACGAGCTGGAGCTGGGGCGGACCACCCGTCTCTTTGCCGAGGGCAATAGCGACGCGGATGTCGAGGAGGGCAGCAGCGGCAGCAGCAAGGAGCGGACCAAGGAGGATGACGAAGCCCCGCCCGCCCTGTTCGCCACGCCACAAAAGCCCAAGAACCAGAAGACGTTCGGCACGCCCAGCTCCATCCAGTGCTCGTCCTCGGTGAAGAACGCCTACTCCATCGTGCGGCGCTGCACGGGCTCGCTGGGCGGGAACGGGAGCGGGGGCGCCATCTACGGGGAGCTGACCACGGGCAGCATGCAGAAGGTGGTGGACGTGATGATCTCGCACTGCGGCCTGGGCAAGGACAGCATCTTCATCGACGTGGGCGCGGGCCTTGGCAAACCCAACATCCACGTGGCCCAGTACCCCGGCGTGGCGGCCTCCTACGGCATCGAGCATGAGCAGGTGCGCTGGCAACTCTCGCTGCACAACCTCAAGCACCTCCTGCAGGCGGCCGAGGCCGAAGCCCAGGAGGCGGCCGAGACGGCAGCCGCAGCGGTGGAAGCGGAGGTGGATGCGGAAGCCGCGGCAGCAGCAGCCGTAGTGGCGGCAGCAGACCGCATCAACCACAAGATCTTCTTCCACTACGGCGACGTGACCGAGGCCCGCAGGCTGGACCCCTTCACGCACGTGTACATGTTCGACATCGGCTTCCCGCCCGCGCTCTTCTACGAGATCGCCGACCGGTTCAACGCCTCGCACTGCCCCTTCCTCATCTGCTACCACGGCCCCAAGCTCATCGCCGAGCGCTACGGCTTCGACGTCAGTCTCCTCACGCAGATCCAGACCTCCATGCACGGCTCCAGCGAGGGCCACACTGCCTACTTCTACAAGCGCGCCAACCCCCTCCCCGCGCCGCCCGCCCGGAGGCCCGTGGACGCGCTCTTTAAGCAGGGCCTGGACTTGATCGGCCAGAGCTCGCTGGAGAACCTGCACTCCTGGGTCAAGCAGAAGATGGACTCCCACTTCACCAGCCCCCGGCCCGCGCGTCAGCGCCGATCCACCAACCTGTTTGACAACTAGGCTTTGGGAGCGGATGCTGGTAGACATATGGGCGACGACGGAGGACAGGCATGTGTGTGGTGATTGAGGAGGAGACAGGAAGGTTCACGTCCCGTGGTGCGGGGGTTTGTGTCTGCTTGCTGAATGAATGCGGACGTACTTCTCTCGTTGATAGTGCCTCTCTCGGAGTATTCTAATAATGTAAATGTGCTGTGGGACCTGTGTGTGTGTCCCTGCCTGATTGGGCGGTGGACGAAAGATTGAAGTTACGAGCGAGTGGAGTGGTCGCTTTGCCTCCGAAAAGGCGTGTTTCCAATAGTAGACGGGGCATGAGTCGATGCGGAATTGTTGACTGTAATTCCCGTCCCCGCGCACCAACAAAGTAGGCAGACAAGGAAGCGATATTCGTGAATGTGGGTTATAGATTAAGAAAGAACATTTAAGAAACAACGAGAAGAGTGGTGAAGCTTTTGTCGCAATCCCCTGTAACTGTGTGTGGAAGGGAATGGGCGCCGAGGAATTACCTCGTCATCCCTTTCCCTTTCTTTGGGATTGGCAGGCAATAAAGATTTGACAACAAAACGACGCGCTGAAAGCGCACACAAAGAACATACCTAGTTTTTGACGACAACGCAATCAAATCCCTTGCTTGAGACCGTGCTATTTATTTGCTTTGTGCGCGGAAATCTCAGTCATTAATGTCTGTCAAGGCTTCTCATCATTGCACCTGTGTGATTGGCAAGCACGACGAAGTAGATGGAGCTGTCCCTTTGCTGGCGGCTTCCTCTTTCCCTTGCCTCGCATCTCTCGCCTCCGCCGCTGCCTTCTCGTCTGCTGGCTCTGCGTCGAGCGCGTCGCGGCACTCCTCGTAACAGCGCACGATGTAGATAGCGTCCTCCAGGGCCACGAACTCCACGGCAATGTCGTCGATGTTGCAGGTGAAGGGCTCCGGCGCTTCATCTCCTGGCTTGGTGCCGGAGCCGGCCTTGACGGTGGTGCCGCGGCCCTTGTGGATGCTGCGCACGTCCTGCAGCAGCACGTCCCGCAGCAGGGCAACCAGGTCCTCGTAAGTAGAGTAGTAGGGGGAACCCCGCTCCACCGCCAGCTCGCGCAGCACGGCCTCCGCCTCGGGCGCTATCCGCAGCTGCCACGCTGGCACGTCCTCGGCCATGACCCAGGCGGGCACAACGTGGTCCAGCACCACGTCGTAGGGAATGTAGGGCTTCAGGTCCAGGATGGGCGTGCCATCGGTCAAGTCCACCCCCGAGACGTGGATGACACCCTCCTTCTCGTCCACCGAGTCGATGGCCACCACGCTCAGTCCGATCGGGTTGGGCCGGTGCGGGCTGCGCGTACTAAAGACACCCACCCGCTTCCCGAACAGCCGCGGGGGCGCTATCTTGGCGGTGTAGGTGAAGCGTTGGCTGTCCGAGCACAGGGCATCCGTCCAGTTCGTATTTTGGTCGAAGAGAAAAATGACCCATAGGTGCGTGAATGTGTCTAGCTGGTCCAGGGACGTCCGGCAGACTCCCGGCTCGAGCTTGATGCGACCCCTGATTATGTTGGGAGGTGTGACGCGAGGGAGGGTGTGTGTGAGAAAGAGAAGGACGGATGTTGGTAGGGGTACTTTCGATGTTCCATGAGAAAAAGTAATGGTCAAGAAGGAGAAGGGGAGGCGTCCTTGGGTTAGGAAGCGAGCAAGAGGGAGGAAGGGTCGGACACAGGGCTACTAGCAGAAGCATCGGCCACTTACTGACGAGAATGATACCCTCAGTCCCCCCTGCTTCCATGACAATATCACACACACATACACACGCATACACACGCATAAACTCCCTCTTTACGAAAAAAGACACGTACTTGGCATTGGGCGCGAGGAGACCTTGCCGCGGAGTGCCGCACCGGCCTTTGAAAGGCGACTGCATGCGTGCCACTGGTTTCAGATTGACCCCACCGTCGGTCTGGCCCTTGATTAGCGCCTTTAGCTCCACGCGCAGTCGTCGCTCCGCCTTTGTACGCCCTGCGCGCTCCATCTTCCTGAGTTCTTGCTCTTTCTTGAGCTTCTTTCGCGTGTCTCTTAGCTCTCGGTTCGCGTCGAGGGACTGCAGCACCCTGTAGCACATGATCAGCACCCCAAGAAGGGCGCCCCCGCAGAGTAACGCGGTCGTGGGGGTGGATGGCATGGCCTGTCGTGTAAAGGGTTGAGGGCGGAGAGGTCAGCCACAAAAGGGTTGGTGGGCTAGGGAGGGAGGAGGTTGTTGGTTGTTGCTGCACGTCGTTTTTTTGTCTCTTGAATACAAGATCAGCAGGCACCGATGGCAGCAGGGGGTCGCCGTCCTCCTCCTCTTCTGGCATGCGTGGCTGATGCACTGTGGGGTGTGTGGGGTGTGAAATGCGTGAGGGTTTCGTATATCCGCACAATGATCTTCGCCGATGACGCAAGCAAATGACTCCCTTTTGGTTGCCACGCACAGATGAAACTATGACTTACTTACCGTAGCCCACGCAACTCACTTACACAGGGGCGACGGGGGCAAGCATACAGAAAACTGGGAGAGCAGGGAGGCAATACCGGCAGGACAGGCGGGGGAGGTTGACTAGGGCCTAAAAGCAATGCCGCCGTGCGATCACTAGCCCCTCTACCCTCCTTCATCGGCACCATGCTGTCGTCCTTGTGCCGGTGGAGGCCATTGCCATCGTCGCCTCCAACCCTTTTTCCCGGCGCACGGCCCTGGGCATCTGCATCCGCCGCCTCCACGACCAAGAAGACCGTGCTCATCGCGGGCGCAGGGCCGGTAGGCTTGACCCTGAGCGCTCTCCTGTCCCGCTATGGCATTCCAAACCTCGTGTTCGAGAAGAGTTCCAAATTGTCGCACCATCCGCAGGTGAGTACTGGGCTGGTCTTCGGGAAGGACGGGACTGACTGGCTGAGTAGATCGAGGGGAGTTCGCATCGGGGATGGAAGGAAGAAAGCAAGCATCGATCACACTTCTAAAGCTTTCTGCTTGCGAGCGCAGGAGGGGGCTAGTAAGTGCTTTGAAGGAAACAAATAGAGAGGGAGCTTATATCGAATTCTAAGGCGATGAAAAAGTTTTCATAACGCATCTGGCGTGTATGCCCGTAAACTTTGACCTCTCACCCTCTACGCGACACCCACTTCCTTGCCAAACAGGCCCACTTCATCAACTGCCGGACGATGGAGATTTTCCGGCACGCATTCCCCCCTAGCCTATTCCAACGCATCAACGATCGCGTCCCTCCAAAGCGGTGTTGGCAGCATTTCATCTACGCGACGTCGGTCCTGAATGGCACAGAGATTGGGCGCGTGGACCACTTCCCACCTACTTCAGCCCCCGCACCTGCCAACACCGCTCCTGCCCCGCATGTGCTGCTGGACCAGCAGAGCCCAGCGGTTGTCGCGCACCTCTCCCAAAGCCGACTCATGCCTTTGCTTTACGACGAAGCCGTGGCAGCTGCGAATGGGAGAAAGGACAGCAGTTCCAACGGCAGCAATCACAAGCAGCAGGTCGTCCATTTTGGGTGCGAAGTAACAAAGTTTCAATCACACGAGGCGGGCGAGGGCCAAGGCGTCCAATTGAGAGTCCAGGAGAAGGCCTCGGGGCAGTCGCACGTCTTCGAGGGCTCCTACTTAATCGCTGCCGACGGCGCGTCCAGCTGCCTCCGCCAGCAAGCACATATTGACATGCAGGGCGAGTGCGGCATCCAGCACTTGATGAATGTCCACTTCTCTTCCCGTGCCTTAGCGCAAGCCACGGAGCACCGGCCTGCCATGCTGTACTTCCTCTACAACGCCCAAGTGATTTGCGTGTTGGTTGCGCACCACTTTCCCACGGGCGAGTTTGTGGCTCAACTGCCCTTCTTTCCACCGGTCCAATCGCCGGACGATTTTGACGCCGCCACCGTCAAAACGCTGCTGGACGCGGCCATTGGGCAGGCATTGCCGGACTTGACGGTGCACTCTGTGCGGCCATGGACCATGGACTGCCAGGTCGCCGAGCGGTTTCGTTCTGGACGCGTCTTGCTTGCGGGAGACGCTGCCCATCGTTTCCCTCCGGCCGGGGGGTTCGGCATGAACACGGGTATCCAGGACGCGCACAATCTGGCTTGGAAACTTGCCCTGGTGCTTCATGGCCACGCCAACGACACCTTCCTGGACACGTACGAGGTAAGAAAGGAATGCGGTTGTTTAGCGGAGGAGGAAATGTGGAGAAGTCGTGCATGCGCAATCTAGAGAAAGCAAAATTTCTTCTTGTCTCCTTCTTTTCTGTTGGAATTAGAAATGCCCGCGCCGCGTGCATCACAAACTATGAAACTCACGACACACCATACAAACACTAACACACACAGACAGAGAGACGGCCCGTCGCCATACACAATGCGCAGCTAAGTATGCGCAACTATGCGCGCAGCTTGAGAGTGCCACAGGCTTTGGGCCTGGACGCCGAGCAAGCCAAGAGCCTGACACAGACGACAGCCACAATTCCGACGCCGGTGCCCAAGGCCCTCCTAGCGTCGATGCTGGCGCTAGGACGTCGCCCGCTGAGATCTTTGGATGAGGCTGGGCAACCCTACGGTGCCGCATGCCTGGCCAAAGCGCGGAAAGTATTGCGTGACGGTGCTGGTCTGCCGTTGCTCTTTCCACAGGACGACCTAGGCTTTCGGTATTCCCCGAGAGGCATTATAGGAGAGGATAACGGTAAAATCCTGACTGCAATAAGAGTAGGTGGACGGCTACCACACATCTGGCTGCAATGCGTCCATCCCGAGACGGGCATTCATCTGGGCAAAGTCTCTACAACTGACTTGGCTGATCAACTGCACCTGATTGCTCTCACCAACCTGCATTTACCCTCGCCATTCTCCCCGACTCCCTTTGCTATACTCCTTACGTCCTCTGTGACCGACATGCATCTCGGCCGCGCATCCCGATTACGCTGGAGGGGAGGGGAGATGCCGTTGTTGCACGTGCGAATCGTTACCACGTCACCCGATCCTGAGCTCCCCTCCTGCACAACCAAGACGACATTGGCAGAGTTTCCGCGAGAAAGTAAGGAGGCGATATGCCGGCACATGTTTGAGTCGGGCAACCAGTTGCAGCTCCAGGACCAGGACGGTGAATGGGAACGACGTATGCAAGGCCGAGGGACGGGTGTCTTGTTGAGACCAGATGGGCATATTTGGGCTATGGGAGAGCTAGACCAAGGAGAGGAGGGATTTCAAATCGTATAGCGAAGTCCACGGAAAAGCACACAATTACACAAAGCACAAATAATTACTAAATCAAGGACACGAAAACGCTTGCTTATACGTATTTCTGATTTGTTTTCCCTTCTCTTCTCTGTATTGCGCCCTATCCTTGGATGTGGAAAGAGTAGTGGCGGATAGATGCACAGAACGTGTTCATTTATGGAAAACGGTGTCTTACTAAATCAAGGACACGAAAACGTTTGCTTGTACGTATTTCCGATTTGTTTTCCCTTCTCTTCTCTGTATTGCGCCCTATCCTTGGATGTGGAAAGAGTAGTGGCGGATAGATGCACAGAACGTATTCATTTATGGAGAACGGTGTCATGAGTGGTAAGGAGATAATGTGAGTGCATTGGAAGAGGGGAAGGGATCAAGCAAAAATGATGGAGGGAAAGGTTTAAAATCGAGGTCTGAACCATCACAAGAATGCAATCATAATGAAAGCGCAAGGACTTAAACCATATCTTCCAGGCTTTGCTTTGCCTTTCACTCTCCCCTCTCCTTAACTGCCACTCCTTAAAAAAACATGCATGTGAGAATATAATGGTGCCTTTCGACCAAGAAGTGAGTCGTTCCTTTCTGTGGTTCTCTACTTGATAGGCCTTCGCTCTTTCCTTCAGGGCTGGATGATCGCGAGGGCAGCGCGCGCTAAGAAGTCGGAACAGAGCTTCTCCTCGCGGCTCCCGGGGGGGGCGGATTCTCGCGCCTTTTGCACCATCTCCAATGTGGGGGGGGTGAGCATGAGGGTGCGGGCGAGGTTGACGGTGCCCTGATCGGAGAGGAGGATGGTCATGATGCTGAGTCCGTCCCTGAAGATCGGGGTGGAGTTTAAATGTGCTTGCATGACAGCAGGCACGTGCTCAAGAAGAATGTGGCCCTTGGCGTTGCTGATTGCCTGATGACGGGCCTCGGGGTCCATCAAGGTCACACGAAGAACGTAGAAGAGGTTGAAGGCCAGGCCAGGATCGGCCCCGAGCTTCTCGATGCCGCGGATAAGCATAAGGACTCCGCCACCTTCTACAAACTTCCGGACTTCCCATGTAGTGGCCTCTTTGCCCATGCCTTGTGCGTTCATGATCCGCTCGGTAATGACCAACAGCGCTGTGCGTGCGCACTCTGTCGCCACCGCCGCCGCCTCTGCTGCTGCTGCCTCCTTTGCCGTGCACTTCGTCTCCATGCCTTCCTTGGCGTTGTTGCTCTTGCACAGATAGGAGAAGCTTGAGAGGCGGTGGTAGTGATGGGGTTTGATAGAGGTATGAGAACTGTCCAGACTGTTGCCGGTGTCCGCACGCACTCTCTCATTCTTCCTGGAGACAGACGTGGAAAGCCTAAGGTTGTTGCTGCTGTCGAGGCTGTACTCCATCGCTGGACCACCGACCAAGGATGCACTGGTGGCCGTGGAGGATCGGGAGTGACGGTCAGATTGTCGTGCAGACAACGTCAACGCTGGATAAGGAGCAGGAGCGAAGACGCGCGACTCGCTTGGTGGAGGCGGGGGGGTGAAGATGCCCATGTTGACCAAAAGGTTCAAAGAACTCTCACGTAGTTGCCCCAGGAAACCAGAGGACGTCGTGTACCCTCGCCGATGGTAGTGCGGACGAGCAGCTGAGGCCTTCTTATCCTTTCCACCCGCTTTAGCGACGGCGCCCTTGACGCCAGGGACTGCGGCGACGCTTGTGCTGATGCGGGCGGCCACCGAGCCCAGGTTACGCGTGCCGTAGGGGTCAGACCCGGTGCGGTAGCGGCCGGGAGAGGGGGTGGAATTCGTGGGCGACAACACGTCCGAGGTCAAGCGTGACTTGTGGTGCCCGCCACCGCTGCGTCCTTGGACTTGGCGAGACGGCGAGGAGGAGGAGGAGAAGCTCCAGCTTCGAGGGTGACGGTTCCCGAAATCCCCGACGTCCGATTCTTCAGAAGAGGACGAGGCGCGGAGGAGAGTTTGGATAGAGCAGGAGAGAGTAGCGCTGTTCCCGGCCGTGCTGCTGCTACTAGTGCTGCTCGTTCTGGAGCGACCTCGCTGGAAAGGAGTGCTGGCGTAGCGCATGCCTCCGGGCTGGTTGGTGCGGATGACGGCGCTGGTGAAATTGGAGTTGGTGGTGAGGGGCACGGTACTCATTTCGGGGCTACGCTGACTGGCCTGTGACGCCAAGGTCGAGCTGATTTTGTCGCCTTTCGGAGCCGTGCGTTGGATGCTGTTGAAGGGCAAGCCCAGGCGCTGGCCCGTGGTGCTGTTGGTGGCCAAGGAACGCGCAGTCAAACGAGGATCCAGCTGCGGATGGCCTTGACCCCTCGCTTCCTGACGAAGGGAGTACGGCTGTTGGTGAGTGTGAATGTCGTGCCAGGCGGCCACGTGCTGCGGCTCCCACTCCCGGCCCTGGGCGCCTTGGTAGATGTTGAAATTGGCAATCGACGTGGCCATCTCCCCGCCAAATTCTCCGCTCATGCCGCTGCCCATTTGGCGGTGGGCGCGACTCTTGACCTCAAGCTTGACGGGCAAGGATGCTTCCGGACTTATTTTCTCACTGTTGCGTCGAAGATGGTGGGCTGGTGGCAGGTCATGAGGGGGCGGCCCGGAAAACAAGGAGGGGCTTTCTCCAATCGTCTTGTCCTGTTGAGCATTTTGAAGAGAGAAGGGTGGCAGTTTGAGCGGAAGATAAGGGCGGGGAAGGAACGCTTGGCATGCATGGGTTCTCCGTCCAAGGGGGTCTATTCTATAATAGTAACCCCAACCCTAACCCTAACCCTTTAGAATAGACCCCTTGCTCCATCATGAATCTGGCCGCAGCATTGGCCAGGAGTGTCGGTGCGGGTATGGATCGGTTTAAGGCAAACAAGCAAGCCACAAACCAGACAATCAGATGGACACATGCACTCACCTTGTTTCCAGATGCGTATTGATGGTTGTTGAAATAGGGCATGGGGGCGCTCAGAGACGAGTAGGCACCCGGGTCGGCGCCTCGATGACGCGGTCGCGCTGCCTCTGTCATGGTTTGCTTTGAGGTCTTGGTCGTGCTCCTTGCCTTGCTACTTGGCCATGGTGGGCTGCGTACCACTACACCACAGCTGGCTGGCTTGGATGGGGACAGCTCCTGTGTGTGTGTTGGCAGTGTGTGTGGGATTTAGGGCAACTTGTGAAGTCCGGGTGTCGCTCTGATTTCAATATGGCCCGACCACAGCCACGTTGCTTGCCCTTTGAATATCAAGCCGTCCTGGCTCTTTGCATGTACCCCGTGCAGGTTCTTGTAAGAAAACAGCCGAAGCAGGTTGTTCCGTGCTTGATGACCATCCACACACACACTTGCTGGGGGCAAGTAGAGTGGCGAAGGCAAGAAGGGCAGCCAAGTAACCGCCGACGGCCCGTTATCGAATGCTCTCTTCGTGTTCGTCGTTCGCAAGATCTGAATGACATGTCCTTACCCTGCCCCCGCGCCTGCGTGCTAAGCAATTCAGCAATCCTCATTGCATCGCCACATGTCTGTGTGTCCCTTTCTCCCACTCCCAGAACACAAAGCCCGCATCGAATCACCCTAGCTACGCGCCTCTGTCTAATCCCTGGCCAACGCACGCACACACACACTCCTTCCATCAGGGCTGCCATGGATCTGCACCCACCTATTCCCCCACCAGCTTCTCCAAGGGTGTCATCACCAGCGCCGGGGGACTTGGGGGGGCTCACGCCGCCCACCTCCACCCCACCACGACGCAGACTCCCAAACTCCATCCCATCTCCCATTCGAGTAGAGAGAGACAATACTCCGCCGCAGCAGCAGCAAATGAGGGCATGGGTTGGAGGAACTTCGCAGCTCTTGTTCTACTGTCCCGTTGAACAGGGTTCGCTTGCGCGGAAGCATGCAGCGGCGTCTGTGACCACTTCCAGCTCGTCCACGGTCCTGGAAACTGCCCACCAAGAGGTGTCGCCGGCGCCGCCTCTGACTCTCTTGTCATCGGGTACCGGCCACAACAGCCCCATCCCGCCATTCTCCATCATGGACACGGCCTTGCGCAGCCTCAGCCCCGCCTTTCGGGCAGCGGCGACACGCTCTCCGACAAGCACCATCCGAAGCGCGCCGCAGCACCTGCCACCTGGCCTGCTGGAGAGCTCCGAGCCTCGGCTGCAAAAGCCGGCGGAGGAAAGGGACGAGGACGTGCACAGCCAGGCTTCGTCGTCGTCTTCTTCTCGACCTTCTTCGTCCTCCTCGTCTCTGTCGTGCAGCAGTGCCAGCAGCGCACCTTCACTCCATGTCTCCGCGCCCGGGGGCGAGGAGGAGGAGGAGGAATTGGAGGAAGGGTCGTATTTCCCTGCTCCTGCCGTGGTGGCGGATGCGCTATTGCTGACATCGGAGGAGGAGGTCGTGGCCGAGCTGGAGGAGCTGGAAACCAACTCCTGGGGCGGGGTCGAAGACGAGGCGGACCAGCATACTGTCAAGTCAGGGGGCAGTGGGGACAGCAGCTGGGGAGGGATGGAGGATGAGCTTACGTCCTTGATGGAGGAGGAGAATGCAGCTGCTGCCATCCTCGCTGCCAGCGCGGGCAGTGGGGGAAACTTGGGGGTGGGGGAGGAGGAGGGAGAGGAGGGAGAGGAGAAGGAGGAGGAAGAGAATGACGACCTCGTCGGTCCCGCCCTCGTGGTGGAGCCCGGGAGAGGCGCCGAGGCTGGGGATCCACCGATCTGGCCGTCGTCGATGACCGCAACGTTGCAGCTAGGCAGCATTTCTCCAATTGCGCAGGAGAGGAGGAACGCCGTACCCTGGCCGACGACGATGGTACTCTCTTCGGCAGCAGCAGCAGCAGCACCACCGCCGCCAGAATTGCCCTCTCCTGTGACCTTTACCATGCTCTCGCCGCTGCCAGGCCAGCACTTAGAGCACTCGGCGTCCGACATGGCCATCAGGCCCGACCCTGTCCGCGTCCCGGTCCCGGTGGGGGAGGCCCTTTCCTTGCTTTATAACGAGGAGGAGGAGGAGGAGGAACACGAGGAGGAGGGCGAGCGGGTGAACGAGGTCGAACCTGATGGGCTGCCAGGCCTTGTGAATGTCACGCTGGCCGCTTTTAACCTCGTTTCGGGCTCGGTTGCCATCATTCCACGTGAGGAGGAGGGGATTGACGAGGACGAGGAGGAGGATGAGGTCGAGTCGGAAGGCGAGGGTGGGAGGGAGGGGTTGGAGGGGGTCGAGGAAGATGAGACGCTGGACAGCCACTCTTTTGCGGATGCCCAAGAGATGCGCCAACACGAGGGTGGCCAGGGCGGGAGGGAGGGAGGCATGTCGGCTTTTGAGAGTTTGCACGGCTTTGAAACAGCGGAGGAGGGCGATCTCAATACCATCGTCAGCAGTGCCACGGCCAACATCATGCTCACAACTGCAAGCACCGCCGCGTCCGTGGGTGCTGCGACGAACCCGGCACCACTTGCGGCCGAGGCAGGAAACCAGTCTTCCATCTTGGCTTGGGGGTGGAGCCAAGTGGCTCCTCTGTTGACGACTTTGGGCGCAAGGCAGGAGGCGCAATCCCGGCCCTCCTCCGCGTCTTCTTCGGCTTCATCTTCTTCCTCTTCTTCCGGCTCTTCCTATTCTTCTTCCTCCTCCTCCTCCTCCTCGTCGTCCTCTAGCTCCTCGTCCTCTTCTCTGGCCTCGTCCGTGTCCTCGGTCTCAGGGTCCTCCTCTATCGCGTCCCAGTTCTCCTCCTCTTCCTCTTCCTCTTCTTCTTCCGCTCCTTTTCGATTTAACGCAGAATCCGAGGAGGCTGTCACCAGTCCCACGGAGGCAGCGTTGGAAAAGAAAGGAAAGGATGAGGACGAGGAGGAAGACGAGGAGGAGGAGGCAAGCGGGGCGAAGCAGGTGATGGAGAGGGAAGAAGGGAAAGAAGCGGCGTTGACAGGCACGGCGCCCGCCAAGCAGGATGAGGACGCCATAACGGGTGGACTATGGTCCCTCTTCAGGCGCTCTCGGCCGGTAGAGACGCTGGACAGTGCTCCTGCGGCGGCTGACGAGAGACCCGCAGACCCCGAAGCAGCAGCACAAGATGTGGCTGTAGCATCTCCCATTAGCACTCCTTCCGTCGTTGCCGCAGCGGCTGCGCCCCCAGTTCAGAGCATTGATGCCTCCTCCTCCTCCTCGGCTATCGAGGACGAGGCTGAGAGCAGCCACGTAGAGCATCTTCTGAAGCACGCCGTACAGGGCTGCTTGGACGACGGCGAGGAGGAAGAAGAGGAGGAGGGGACCAACAGCGACAGCGACGACCTGGAGGACGAGAACGACGACGACCAGTCACTCCCATCGCCCGCCCTCCATCTGAATGCAACGACCGAGGCGGAGGTCCTCGTGCCAGCTACCCATTTGTCGTTTGCCATGCCCACCGCTTCCACCTCCTCGGCGATCTGGACGACATCGAATTCCAGCGTCTTTGCGCCACCGGCCTCACACTCCAGCTTCGGTGGTGATGGCCAGCAGGGCGCCTTCTCGGACGGACAGCACGTGGCAGCGGCCGTGAATTGGTCCGCGCCCCTTCTCGCCCCGACACCCTCCTTTGGAAGCCCGCTCACCATCAGCCCGTTGGACAGCCCGATCGTCGCCGCTCTGCCCTCGTCCACGAATCCCGCTGCCATGCTGGGCAGCAGCAGCACTCCGGAACGCCGACGCTCCGCCATTGGGGGGTTCATGCTTGAGGAGGGGGAAGAGGAGGAAGAGGAGGAGGAGGGGTTGGATGGGCAAAACGAGGAGGAGGGCAGCGTGCTGAGCTTGTTTCCCGTTGTCAAGTACGCGAGCAGCACGCACAGCGCCACCAATACCGCCGAAAATGAGACTTTGCATACAGCCCACGACTCCCATCACACCCCTCTTGCTGCGACCGCACCAACGCTGCCGTTCCCGGCCACCTCAATCCTTGTAAGCCTCGCCGCGCCGACGCCTCTCCGCCGGATCTCTCCGTCCGACACGGAGGGAGAGGACGCCAATACGGATGCGGCGGCCTTCAACGCTTGGGACCTCAGCCTACCCGGCCCGTCGGTTCCATCTCCCGTGTCCTCGAATCAGGTGTCGCCGTTTTTGTTGTCGCAAATCTCACCTGCAGCCGAGGCGTCTAGTAACGAGGAGGCAAAAGAGGAGCACGACTTGGCCTCCTGCGCCTCCTCGTCCTCGTCTGTAGGTTCCTCCTCTCTGTCGTCGTCGTCATCCTCTTCATCCCTCTCCTTGTCGTCGTGCGTCAAGGAAGAAGAGTTGGTGCCCGTCACCGTCCAGGCGAGAGTTGAAATTGGCGATGCCGTGCCCTTGTCTGTTCCCAGCCTCACGCCCAATGCCGGCAGCAACAGCAGCAACAGGAGCAGCAGCAGTAGCAGTGGCAGTAGTAGCAGCAGTAGTAGCAGCGGTAGCAGCAGCAGCAGCAGCAGCAATAGCAGTAGCAATAGCAGTCGCAGCTTGAGGGATGAGGCTGTCGATGGGAATGTCTTGTTGGGCCAAGGTGTCGTCGCGGCAGGTGGGAATAATGCCAGCCAGGCTTTTTCTTCCCTTGACTCAGCGGAAGAGCTGGAACTTACAGAAGGTGTTGTTTTGAACGAGGACTGCCCCATTCCTCCCATTGCTGTTACATCTGCGAACGAGGAGGAGCAGGAGGAGCAGGAGGAGCAGGAGGAGCAGGACGCTGAGAAGGTGGACGCGGAGGACGATGGTGGAGAGGGAGATGCGGAGGATGACGATGCTCTTTCTCAGGCGAGCTCTCTTTCTCAGGACGAGGAGAAGAATGAGCAGGAGGACGAGGACGAGGTGAACGAGGAGGACGAGAACGAGGAGGAGGACGAGGCCGAAGCGGAGCAAGACGGTGCCAGCAGCAGGCATGCACCCCTGTTGGTGAATGGTGTTGTTGTCGAAGCAATGGCTGCGGCAACCGGGGCCGAGAAGGTGGCAGCAGCGCTACGATTGCAACGTCGATGGCGTATGGTCTTGGCCGGGCGTGCGGCAACCCAGGCCAGGGAGCAAATGGTGGAGCGAAAAGAGCACGAGAAGCGGATTGCATCGGCGGCAGCAGTCACTTCGCAGTGCTTGGTGCGCACCCGCAGTGCCAGCGTGGCTGTCCATCATCGGAGGAAGGAACAGGCGGCTGCGGAGAGCGCTGCTGCAGCTGCCGCCGAAGCCCAAGCTCAAGCGCAAGCCGAGGCTCAGGCAGCAGATAGGATTGCTGCCCCCGCGGCAGCCGAAGCCGCAGGTCTAGCCCTGGCTGTGCGTGAGCGACAAGCTCGTGCCCTGCAGCTACTCAATGATTACGGCAAACGCATGCAAGGCCGACGCCTGCAACAAGCCGCCCTTGCCAAGCTGCATCGAGCAACCACTAAAGCGCGGGCCCTGGAGGAGGCCACGTGCAAGCTGGAGCACGCCACGAGCAAGATCCGTACGCGACTGGCATTCAAGCATCTTTACGCCCTCCAGCAGGACCACGCTGCCACTGTTGCTGCCGCCGCCGCTGCTGCTGCTGCGGCTGCTGCCCTCGTCGCGGAGGAGGCCGAAGCCGAGCTCCGAACGGCGCGCTGCCAGGCCTCTGCAACAACGATCCAGGCAGCCTTTCGACGCTGGGTGGCCATGTGCGCCTGGGCCACCCAGAAGCGTGCCCACCGCTTCATCCAAGGGTTGGTTTCCGCGCATGACCGGCGTTGCATGAGCGTTGCCTTTCGTAACTGGCGCGCACAGACCATCATGATCGTGCACCTGCAGCGGCTCGCCCGAGGGCATCTGGCCCGCCAGCACTTCCAGCATTCTCAACTGGCCATCCTCCGCATCCAGGTCTGGTACCGCGACATTCAGCAGCGCCACCGTCTCTCCGCAGAGAGGCAAGCTTTGGATCTGGCACGAGCTGAGGAAGCTTTGATGAAGCTGCAGAGCATAGCCCGAGTCTTGCTAGCCGCTCAGGAGGCCCAGCAGCGCAAGGAAGCGCTGGCGTACTTGATTGCCCGCATACAGGCCGTGCTGACGATCCAGCGCATGACCCGAGGGTGGTTGGGAAGGATGACGGCGCAATCAGGCCTTCTGGCCAAGGACGAGACCGAGGCCGCCCTTTTGCTTCAACGGGCCGTTCGAAGCCACGCGGCTCGAGTCGCGTCCCGACACCGCCGCGCGCTGCTGAAGGAGGAGGCAGAGCGCGTTAAGGCAGAAGAGGAGGCAGCAGCAATCGAGCGGGACAAGGCCCACCGTGTCCAACCGATAATGTCTACCCCGGAGCACTACGAGACGCCCCCCGTCGCAAGGGAAGGAGATCTGGACATTGGCGACGCTGGCTTGGACATCTCCTCGGTCCTCTCCAACTCTCCTCGGCTGACGTCTTCCTCGTCGTCGCCCCTGCACCCCGGTCGTCTCATGGCCATCTTTCGGCGCCAAAATGCGGACAGATTGGTGGAGGAGCAAGCGCAGGCAGAGAGCCCAGATGCCAGTGCTGCAGATGCAGCAGGCCTCCCGCCGTCACCTTCGTCCCGACAGGCGTACGAAGATGAGGACAACAACGAGGAAGGGGGAGGGACGGATATCTCGCAGTCAGACCGGGCTCCGCGCAAGTCCTCTTTGCTCGGCCTCGGTGGATGGTTGCGTCCGGGACGGACGGAGAGCGTAGAGGACGGCAAGATGGACGACCCTAGCACGCGGGCCCGCTCTCAGACCACGTCTGCGCAGGCTGCCCAAGGGACGGCGAAGGAGATGGAGCCCAAGGGCCGCATTTTCAACTTGCCTACTCGCCTCTTCAGTGGTGCGTTCAAGAAGGAAGAGGGGCAGGTGCAGCAGTCTGTCCTCCTCCGGCCGCTGGAGGTGGAGGTGCAGGAGGAGGAGGATGACCGACCCGTGGAGCAGTTATTGAGCCCGTGCCCTTGGTTGGAAGAAGAAGAAGGGGCGGAGGAGTACCTGTCAAGTCGTTTGACGCACCACCAGCAGGATGCAGCGATGCCTGCTGTACAAGCAGTCGGCAATATGTACGCGGCTAAATCCTTCGGCTGCAACCCGTTTGCTCTTTTGTCCCTCTTCAAGCTGCCCTCCCCGGCCAGCAACCCACCCGTCACGCTCATGGCGGCAACACCAGACTCACCGTTGGCAGCCATCGAGTCCGCAATCTTGGCCGAGGGCGAGCCTGCGCTGCCCCAAACACAGCCTGAGTCAGCAACGGCATCATCATCAACGATTCGCCAGTTGCCTTGTGTCCGGAATTCTCGTCCCAAGGAGGCCTTAACGAGCTCACCGGGAGAGCGGCTCTCCCGTGCTTTCCAAGCCATCAAGCTCGTCTTGGACCCCCTGCCCCCTGAACCCGCGGATCGCGCGGCAGCAAGGCGCGCCTCGGCACCCTCGGCGTCGGCAACAGCAGCGGCTGGGGAAGGTCGCCATTCCTCTGCTGCCTCTGCTGCCCATTCTCCATCTGCTGGGCTCGGGACGCCGGGGTCCAGCCGCAACAGTCGGAGTATCAGCACCGGGTACAGCAGCAAGGCGTATTCGTCGCCCGCGCGGTCCGGCCTCCGTGACAATGCCTCCTTCTCCTACACCCCCCCTCGCCAGGCACCTCACAAGAGCCCCATACGTACTCTTCCCATGGTCCGCACTCAGGCCCAGTTCAGGTCTATGGCCACGCCTCAGCAGCAATCGCCAGCACCTCGCAAGCCCAGCAAAAGCAGCAGCAGCAGCAGCACCTGCAGCAGCAGCAGCAACAGCAGCATGCCCGCCCACCGCCATGCCAGCAATGGCGCCCGCCACCACCAGCAGCGATCGCCTCAACGGACCAACCACCGCATGGCCGAGTCTGTGCAGCGTGGAGCCCGGGACCTGCGCCAAGACATGGAGACGAAGGAGTACCAGGAAGTGCTACTCGACTACCCCGCCAGCAGCGGAGAAGGCGGACGGAGGGGAAGCCTTGGCAGCTCCCGCTTGCAGCGGTCGGTCCGCGAGGCCGATGAGGTGGATGTGACTCGCTTTTACCGAAAGCAGTGCGACCGACTTGTCTCGAGTGTGGAGGGCCTCCAATCGTGGCGGGCTACCCGTGGCAGCAAGGAGGGGGCCGCGGCTTCGGGCCACTCGACCACAATCCCCCTTCAACGCGTGCACGCGCACGAGTCGGAGTCGGAGACGAGCTGCTACGGGGGTCTGGAGGAGGAGAGAGTCCGTCGTTACCGTAAGTGATGGTCGAGTTTACATTTTAGGTTCCCAAAGAGGTTTGTTTAAGCGCGGTACACAACAAACGTT
>Ga0209491_10005708_pt1 | contig 17963 bp, 20 predicted proteins | sample BON02_FD_187213 | JGI IMG/M metagenome (GOLD analysis project Ga0209491, IMG submission 187213) | Freshwater microbial communities from Lake Bonney liftoff mats and glacier meltwater in Antarctica - BON-02 (SPAdes) (version 2) | ecosystem: Environmental > Aquatic > Freshwater > Ice > Glacier...
GAAAGATCGACACGCCGATCGGGCAACACGTCTCGAAAAGGCCCTCGACGACGAGGCTAGCGCCGACAGGACTGAACTTGAACAAGGCATCGCGCCGATGGGAGTGAACTTCATCAAGGCCAGCATGAAAAGGAGCACAGGGTATGGAGTGTGCTCACTGCAGCGAAATTTTTATAGCCACTTGTTTTTGTTGCACATAATAACAGTAATTACAACCATCGGGATGGAACCACTCATGAAATTGTGTGATTGTATTTGGTACACAGAAAGTCTTGTTTGAGGTCAGGATGCAACACAGAATTTTCACACATGTAATGTCATTGTAAAGTTTGCCTGTTGAGAGGACTAAGATCAGAAGGACCGGACAATGGTGGATATACAGATTACATAGAGACAATTCAGCAGGAATCAAAGGATTAGGGTATGAAGAGGGGTACAATTACATAAAATGCATTTTATAGTATCATGCATAACAATGTTTAAAAACAAGTGGAACACCCTTCCAGTAGCCTGCATCGTTTCCAAACCTGGCATTGAAGAAGAAAACGAGGTAAAAACCGAAATTTTTTTTTTTTGGGATAACAAGTCGAGTCGCTTCAAACGACAAGGGTGCTGGAAAAAGTTTGCGAGTGCCGTTCGATTCGGTCGGGCGATTCCGGGCTTCCTTGTTACTGCTCACCTCCACATATTTGAAGTATACTGCTCACCACACACATACTTGCCCCATATTCAGTTTAGGCAACATGCTGAAGCCGTGGGCAGTCACGTCCTCAGTCTGCGTTGTGTCCCCCATCGAGTCTGCAATGGCTTGCAGCATTTCTTTTTGGTGCAATGTATCCTGTCTACTTTGGATTCTGAGGAGCTCTATGATCATATCGTAAAGATTCATAGTTAGCGACTCTTGGACTCCGCTCCAGGCTACATAGACTTTCCATGTCATCCAGCAGCATCCCTGGGAGATTAGGTGGCTCTGGACGAATGTTTTGAGGGTTTCTATCGTGTTGCCTCCCAATCTGACCAGGTCCTCGCTGTACATTCCCCTGAGGTTCATCAGGAGGATAAAGGCGGCCTGTTTTGTGTGTCCTAATTTTTTCCGGGGGGTTCTACCTGCAGTAAGAACCCGTAGAGAGTTCAGTAGGATAGGTATTGCCGTGTGGCAGTGATGATGGAGTTTTTCAAGACTTTCAAGGATCAAGGTGCCTAGGCAGAGCGTCCTTGTAGCTCGGGGGGTTACAGCAGTGTGTTCCTGGACTTGGCTGTTGAGGTCCTGGGCCGCGTAAGGGTTGGGCCGCAAGATGTGCCTTGAGAGGGCGGAGTAGAGTGTGATGAGGTAGGATTTACCCGCATGTTCCAGCTCATAGTTATCCTTCTTGGTTATATGGGATATCCGCCATTGGAATGTTTTCATAACCTCTACCTGGATGTCCAGGATGGCTGGGTAGGTTCGGAGTACATCTAATATATTTCTCACTCTTGGCGTGGTCGATGGGTCTGTTGGTTCCCTAAGGCTGCTAATCCTGTCTCGGGCCTTCTTATTCTCGATGTGGAAGGTGGATCTCCAGGAATTCTCTTCCTCCAAGGTTTGTGTCCCGGGGATGTCATTCGTGAACTCCGGGTACATGGACAGGGCTACATGATTCCATATGCTGTGGACTCTCCGTAGCATACTGAGAGTGTCAGTCCATTTTTGCTCTGCCTTTTGTGTGCAGAGGATGATTTCGAGTATATCTTTATCCAGGAGTGTTGATGTGCCTATACCGTGCTAACGTGGCCATGGCTCGGTCCTGAATTCTTTCTTCTGTATCTTCTGGTCCAGAGTTTGTCTCCCTTTACTAGCTTGTCCATTCTCTTGTATTCCGAGACCCCTTTGTCTGTCGTGAATATCCTAACTCTGGTGCTCGTATGGAAGCAGGATACTTCTTTTTTCCCCTTTCCAGCCCGGCCTCGATTTCTTGGTCGTAGGCTCTTCCTGTCTTGTCCCTTAGGAGGTACTTGGGACAATCTGTTTCTCTCCTTTGCTGGGTGGCCCAGGGTATATATCGTTTCCTCCCACCATCTGAGCTGTTCCCGAAGGGTTTCAAGGTCAGACCAGTCCTGCTTAAATGCCTCTGGCCCTACATCCTCCTTGGACATACGATTCTCAATAGCTGAGCTCATGAAGAAAACCTGTCTATATTGGCGTTTGGAGCTCATTTTTATGGTAGATAGTGCTTTCCTCCATCCGTATACCCTATTCTGCTCGTCGTCCTTCAGTACGTGGTCCCCGTACGTCCACGCTTTTTGGGGTTAGAGTCTGAGCCAATGTGAGCCGTCGTGAGGGTGGTGCCATGGTGTGTATCCTTGTGTATTGAGTATCATGTGGACTGCCGGTTGCCTTTTCTGCAGTGCAGGGGGGAGACGCCAAGTAATATCCATGTCAGCTCTGCTCCGTGTCTGTCTCCAAATTCCCTCGTCTATTACACTGCCTGGGAACTCGGCCTTGAAGTTCAGGGACTCCGCATGATAAGATGATACTTTGCCCACGATCCAGAATATCCGATGGCACTCCTTGTTCATCCTCAATTGGGATCTCGATTTCGGTGCCTTGCTCCAGCAATATTGTGCTTAATCCCTGTTCCTCATCATGTCCGAATAACTCCAGGAGGTCATGGTGTCCCAAATCTTTGCATGGTTGCTCTCCTGGCAAGTGCATGTATGGGTTAGCGAAGATCCCCCGTTTCACCGAGGGTCTGAGGTGGGGATTATGGGCGTTTGGCGGGGTAGGGCCATATGAGGGCAGCTCACATTTTCAATGTCGGGAAGTGGGTCATAGACAATGATGTTTTTGTTGTTCATTGGTATGTCTGCCGAACATTCATGGGCGTGTGCTATCAAGTTTTTCATGTAGGTAAGGCGTGGGAACAATTCTCGTTCAAATATCAAGACGAAGAGAAGCAGTTGTTTCCTTATCGGGTTCCCTCTGAGTCCTTGAAGTGGTCTTTTCGGAAGGTGCCCCTGTGTGACTAGGGTGAGAAGTGCAATTTTTCCGCATCCCTCCAGGATGTGAATTACGGTTGCTCGGGGGGAGTCCTTGAGCAGGGCCAAGAAATCTTTTGCCCCTGTGGTGGGCAAACCGTGGAGCCAGGTGACCAGTGGTATGCTGTCTCACAGACCGAGACCACGCATCGCCAGCGTCTTTGCCGCTCGTAGCCCGATTTCGGTTGACTCTCTTGTTGAAGTGGTATTTCGGCCAGGTGGATTAGTCTCTGATTGGTCGAGTGGTTGGGGCTAGAAAGGAGGCTTCGTCCCGTTCTGTTCATTATGGCTCTGGCCGACGTCTGTAGATCATTTCCTCTAGACTCCATCCATGTCCCCACGTCATTATGTTTTAGGTGTGGCAGGAGATGGAGGAGTTGGCGCGATTGAAGGTCGATTGTGTTTGTGTCTGTGTTAATTTTGCTGTTGTAAAACCGGTGTGTCAATCCCTTTATACCGGGGATCCCACTGTTGGCATGACTTTCGAAGTGGGGACTCATATTCCTGAGGATGACGTACGTCGAGGTGGGAACTTGAGCAACAGTTGCACGCAGTTTCCACTGGAAACAGTGATACAACTCTTGAAGGAGGCAGGGGTGGTTTTGGCAGCTGATGCCGGTGCCAGTGCTTCGGGAAAGCCCTCAGAGGCGGCAGTGCCTGACGCGGACAATCTGGACCTTGCCAACATGCCAGCCACATTTGACTATGAGGGGGTTGAGACATCATGGCAACAGGGCCTGCCGCCAGGAGAAGTGTGACCGCAACTGAGTCACCTGGAGCCGTCTGACAGTGACAGCAGTGTTGCCTCTATTCTTGGCGTGTGTCTGGATGGATTTGATGGAGACGCTGGGATGTCGGATGCAGAAGGAGCGCACGACGACATTCAGGTAGGTGCGGCCGCGGGGGTCAATGACCCTGGTGACATCCCGTGGCGCACGACAGCCTGCAGCGCTGGGGGCGTGGATGTAGGGTCAGTTAAGGCAGCAAAAAGGGCAGGTGAGAGGGTCTCAATTGGTGGGGGTAGCATGAATAGTGAAGACACTGTGAGATAGAAAGGTCAGGCCAAGGGAAACAGTGAGACTGCTGGATGGGTGGTTCTTTCAACTGAAGAGAGAGAAAGTTTGAAGGACTTGAAAAAGGAAAAGAAGAATGCGCGAAAATTCCCAGCTGCCACAAAAGGGATACCGACTCCGGGGAGCCACCACAATGCGGATAGACGTAAGAGACACCTTGCACAACTTTCACGTCTTTAAAATGTGACCCTGCGACACGGCTACACATTACGTGCCATTGTCACCAGTGTCCACCCCCCCCCCAGAATAATAACACAAATTCGATCCGTTCGTCTGTTGGTCTGTTCCATTTCCTCTCAGAGCATTATCCATACCGGCCTAATCGCTGCATGGGCACTGTCGAGTGTGAATCACCAACCTTGGCGCTTTACCAATAATAGCCTCTGTCTCCCTCACGCACATTCCTTGTCTGTTTGCCTGTTTCTATGAGTCTGTGTCGTGTGTGTACGCCCTCTTCTCTACCTGTCTTTCAACCTGTGTTGCGCGCGCTGCGTGTTTTGTGTTCTGTTCTATATTCACAAGTATCTTTTGGTCTGCCTTTTCCTTTTTCTACATATTTGATAGACACCTATGTCACGGTGCCTATTGATGTACGCATACCCCTGCCATATGCCTATCCTTCTTTTCCATCTACATCTCCCTTTCTCTAATTCCTGCGTATGTATATCTAAATATGTATACGCATTTCCCTCCTCCTCCATATTCATACACATGTAAGGCCATATTCATATGTATATATCTTTCGACTATTCTGTAATCACCCCTTGTAATTTGTATGCTCCAATTATAATGCCGGTCGCAGGACTGTTTTTAACGCGCCTTGGCTTTGAAATTTTTTCAAAACGCAATGAGTTTTCAAAATTCAAGAACGTTTTCAAGTAATGTTGGAGTAATTCAAGTGTTCTCGCGTGAAGAGATCAACTCTGTTGGGCTGGAAAAACCCAAAGTATTTTCAAAAATCCTGAGATTTCTCGGGGGCTTTAAGTGGGGGCTTTACTTTTCACGGTTCTTTTTCGAAAAGAGCTGTTCAAATTTAGTCAACCAATATTTCTCTCTTTGACAGAAATATTGGTTGACTGAGGATTCAAGTGCGGGATTTATGTTACCTTTCCACAGTACAAGTAAAGTTGACTTTTGTGTTTTGAAAACTCATTGCGTTTTGAAAATCTTTTCAAAACCAAGGCGCGTCAAAAACAGTCCTGCTACCGGCGTAAAACATCTCTATGTACCTGCTCCTAAAATGTCGCCCGATGTTTACACACTTGTGACCCCATGTTCAAGGGTCCGTATTTCTCAACTCAAACGTGCCTGTCTGCGCTGCATATGAACGCACACATACCATTTTCATATTAAAAAAGTGAAATTCTGTGTGTATCTGCACCCTGTGTGTGTGCGTTGCTCAACCACGTATCGTTATCCACCTCAACACGTGCTCACGTGTGGAGGTGTACACCATGCCCGGCAATAATATTAAAATGACTTGCATACTCAATAAAATGTATAACGAAACACATCACCATGAATTAATCAATACAATAATTGTGACTTGCATCCATTCAATACACAGTAAAATATATAAACCAACAAATAAATGAATACGATTACATGTAAAAAGATTAAAACATAAAATAAAAAAAAACTAATTATTGTTCCAGTGTGTGTTCTTCATCCATGCTCCGTGTTTCTTCGAGTGTTTTCTGTTTTATGTCTCTTTCATTTGACTATATGTATATGCGTTTGCCATTCATTCTATTGTCCATTGCGGGAGTGCCTTCGAGCCAGGCGCTTCCGGGCTTCCTTATTACTGCCCCTCCATCTGTGTGCATTCCTGATGTAATTGGCGCGCTAGCTTTTGGATTCCAAACCAAACCAAAAAAAAATGGGAATGAACTGAACTGAACGTTTGTTTATTCCTCTTTTGTTTGTGTATTTGCGTTTGCGTATATCTTCAAACCCAAGGTTCATTGCGGGAGTGCCGTTGGATTTCGGCAGGGCGCTTCCGGGCTATCCTATTACTGCGCACAACTTGTATGGTTCCTGATGTAATTGGATTGCTAGCTGTGTGGCGGCATAACAAACCAAAAACCAAACCGAACTGACCTGAACTCCCTGTTAGAGACTACACAGAAAGCTGTAATCGTTCTGTACCAAGGCGTTCCAAGATGAGCGCAATGAATGTGACAGAAAGGATAATCTTTGAGCGTTTGTGTCTGGTTCCAGGACCCCGTCAATTTGCCCTTTTTATTACCATGCCCTCGGCGCCCACAACCCCACCGCTCACTCGCCGGCTATTTCTCGATTTCTGTGCATTTTTTTCCCCAAATGGCCCCTCATATTTTTGGTCAGCACGATTCGCCAAGTAATCTGGCCTAGTCCCGGTACCCTCGATACCGGTTGGATGACGTACCTATGGTAGGACCGCAGGAAGAGCCACGTGGCCCGAGTGGATATACTCCCAGGGGGGTTACTTTGAGCCAACAAAGGGAAGCGAAGTAAAGATGTTCCGGTTCTATAATAAAAAACAAACCAACAAACAAACAGACAATTGTGACCTTTGATCTCAAGAAATCTTACCATCACTCAGGACCCTCACCTATGAAGCCGAACGAACTTTGGACGCGCCCACATGACGGAGCCGCCAGGGCACAAGCCCCTGGTTGTCAACGTAGTAGTTGTAGGTCCGTTCGAAGAGGAAGAGAAGGGAATTAGTATAGCCAGCGACATAATAAAGGGGGAGGGTGAGGATCTGGACACCCCAGGTTGTCTAAGGGGGGACAGGGTGAGGAGAGATGTTGGCGATCTTGGATCGTGGGTGTGTGCCCCTTAGCTCGCTTGTGATGAAACCATGGGACCGTAATGATTCCCCAATATCGGTTTAATTAAACAAAGCAATACTACTAGAGTCCCAAGTCGGACGTCACAGTCGACCTTTTTAAGTTAACTTTAGTCTAATAAATCAGAAAGAAAACCACGGGCTCGGCCTGTGACCGAGTGTGCAATGCCAATAGGGTATGTCGCTTCACACTTGTGATGGGCAATGCTTGGAGGTGACTTGATGCATGTATTACCCGAGTGGTTATGAGAAGGGGTCCGGGTATAGCGTTTCACACTGGGAGGCGGGTAAGGGACGGGCGTATTAAGGGCGCCATTTTACCCGTCGATCGGATTGAACGATCAATATCTCTGAAAATAAAATTTTTCAATCGTAAATTCCTTTGGATGTCACTATCGCGACTTTTTGAGATCTACAATTTTTCTCATATCTTTGGAGTGATGCACTCGATGAGCTCCTATTTTGAGGAAATCTACTTTTGGTCCCATTTGGATGAGGAATGGGCCACAAACCCTCAACTTTTTCACATTCATGGTCGCATCGAATCGATCAAGAGTGAAAATGAAAGATCTTTAAAAAATGAATTAGAAACCTGGTCTGGGAGTTGTTCTGTTTCTGAATTTGAATAGTAATCAAGTTTAACTTTGGGATTAATAAAGTACAACGCGATTAAATCGACAATGGGGCTCGAACGCATATGCACCGATCTCCGACGACACCCGGTCAAAGCTCACACCCGACACTTATTTCAAGACACACTTCTGACTTGGTTATTGATGAAGCAAATATTTCATGTCAAATTTTGTTTTGATGTGCCATTTGACGGGTAAATCCATTGGGGACCAAGGAATAGATTAGCCACTTTTGCTGGTTAGCCACTTTAGCTTTCGACTAGGGGAGTCAGATTGATAAAATCGACTAGTCGAGTTCGTGGCTGCAGCTGCTCGAACCTAGCGGCCACCCAAGCGGAGCCTCCTCGTCCCCCGTCCTTCCACTTCATACCTCCCACTCGAAGCGCACCCTTCATAACATCTCCATTCTTCCCACCCCCATTCCCATCCATTCTCCCCCCCCCATCTATTCTTCCTTGGACCACACGCACCTCTCCTCTCCCATGTACCACCCCCTCACTTCACACCACCATCTCCATCCCTTCCCCCCTCTCCTTCTTTACTTACACCACATGCATACTCTTCTTCGTCAGCTCCAAGTTTATGTGTCTGTGTTCATGTTTCAACTTTCCCATCCCTCAACTCTTGAGGAGCGCGTGTAAGAACCGAGAATTTTATTACTTGAATCTCCATCTGCCCTCTTGATGAGGTTCTCCCTTTAATAAACACTCTCTATTACTACCGCGAATCACTCCAACTTGCAGGAGAATTCGCTACCTGCCAGTCTCTAGAAAGGCGTCTTACGGCGATCGTCCTGCCTAGAACCCGAGTCAGTACATACTCACTGCGCACCTCATGCAGTGTTGGAAAGATCATCAATATGTGCTCGGTCATATCGCGCTCCCACGGAGCGAAGAATGCTTGAAGCTTCAGAGTGTGCAGCGGATCCCAGCTGTTCCAAAGCATGAGCGAGACACGATCTTCAATGAGTACTTTCCGCAGACCGACCCTGTCGACCCCAACGCTCAGCCGGCGATGCTTTTGAGGCAGCAGGCACAAGACGCACGCTGGTGGTGCCAACATCGGTATCGTCGCGCAGAAGGGCTGCGCATGGGGTTTTCAGGCCAGAATTTGGCAGGCAGTCGCAAAGGTTTCCGCACCGGATGGCATGCAGGCATTTTAGCTAGGTTGTAGAAAGCCATCACTCTAGCTATATGGTTTACAGTCAATAACGGTGCCGACACTGCCTAACAATGTGCCGGTAACACCCGATACTGTGCCAACATCACGAGCGTGAAAGTGTGCATTTGAAGTTTGTTTTTTGAGGGTTTCGTGATCAACCTCACCTGATAGCTAACAAAGATAGAGTGCAGGAGTTGCAGTGAACCTTGGCAGGGGAACCCTACAAAAAGAGAAATGCTCTCCTACTTCATATTTGTGCAAATGTCTTTTTGATCTCACATTCTCAGACTCACTCAACACGCAGTCTACGCACTGGCTCTCACGCATCTGAAATTGATGCTGCTCGTGAAAAGAACCCAAGGGCCAGAGTGCCTAAAGGAAAAGAAAAGGAGAACAACAGGGGAAAACAACCCGCAGGCGAGCACGACATTCTTGTTCAGCGGGCCACCTCCATCGGTCGCCGCCTTAAAGAATTTGGTGCAGATGGACATTGTGGAATTTACTCCGCTGCAGATCAACTCCAACAGCAGGGTTTCAATGCCACCCTACCATCTTTGCGTACAGATCCAACAGCTTTTCTGATCGCTAAGGAATACGCATGTCTCAGTTTCCTCAAGATTTTGCCCCAAACTGGGCTACTTTTGTGCAGCAAGTAGGTTACACTGGTTCTGGGGGGTTCTTTGTCAATCACACCGTTTTCGCAGCAATTACATGCATGTATAATTGTGATTTGACAATCATTCAGTCCATGCCCGACAAAACTCATGCCTTTATGCTACTCTCGGGGAAAAATCTCGCTATGAGTTTAAGAGATCCTCATTAGGACGAGACAGTACAATGGCGAAATGCCAGTGTGCAAGGTGTCGTTCTACCTTCATTTTTGGCTCAAAGAGGAATGGCGCACATCATGGGTACTGAATTATGATCAACTTCCCTAAGCACCCATGCTTCCCGCCCACAGATGAATCCTACGGTTGGTCCAAGTCAAGGAGCTGCCACCGATGAGTGGCCAAGATTGACGCCACCTTCTGCTGCAGGGGCGCCAACCACCGGGCCTCTAGCACCGCAAGCCAGCACAGGTCAGCTCGCCGTTATGGTGCAGGAGGCAGTTTCAGATAATAATCATGATCTCCTCTCATGATTTGCTTATTGGCATGCTTGGCTTGCGCCCTGCGTGCGGCTATCAAGAGGTAGCCATAGAATACAATGAATCTGTGAAACTCATTCATCCTGACCAATATTTTTTGGATAGAGCAGCCGACGCTTTCATTAAGCTTCAACCGGCTTATACAGAGTGGAATGCTGCGAGAGCGCTTCAGGGCTGAAGGCACCCCCCAGTACCTTCTTCAGTACCGGTAAACTCTGCATCTCTGCGCACGAGTAAAAAGTCATCATCTCCCAACGAGGGTCGGGGAGGCTTAGTCGCCCGCACGCCCCTGGCATCCCAGTCTAGCAGGCCTGGAGTTCCTCAACAGCAAACAGGTGCGGCATAGGCTTCCTCCAGGGGCACATTGGGCAAACTTTCCCCAAAACGCAGGTGCCAATCCAGAACCAGCTCATGACAACATTTTCCGACATTTCAGCTCTTCTGTCAACCCCGATGACCAGGCTGTCATTTGGATCAACGCTGGCGCTTTAACTTCCTTGAGCCGTCTTGAACGAGACGGTCGTCTATTTGAGTTACGAAGCTTTCACAAGCCCAACTGCAACGGACCTGAATCACATACAGCGCAGTTTATTCAAAGATTGTGTAAAGAAAACGCTCACGTTTGCTGGACGCTTCAATCATGAGAAGTAATCTTGTGAAGCTTTACGTCACCTAGCCCGAACCCTACTGTTGCTATATCTAACTCACAGCAAAATGGAAATTCGCGCCGCGTGCAACAAATTCCTCAAAGGAGAATGGGAATCTCTTTGGAACAAATGCATGGCCAAAGGTCATGCTCGCCAGGATAGACTCGCTGCAAATCCACTATTGACATCGTCACGCACGTCTGCTCAAACGGACATGATGGCTCAAAAACAGGCTAGGGCTGGCAACCTTTCTAAGGCAAATCAGACTGTAAGCTCAGTTCTTAAACCTGCATTTGGGCATTACACTTTGCACAAATTACAGGAAAAGACACCGGTCGGTTCAGTCGTTTTCGACAAACATTTCTGGCCGACAACAGATGCGCTCGATGAGATGCACTGAAAAGCCTATCTTTCTGGGAGACTTTCTTGTAGAAAATCTTGATGAAATCGCAGATGCAAGGATGTTTGCTGGTGTCTTCAAAGATGATATGTTTTCTCCCCGGGCTTCCAATCCGATTTCGATCCACGAGAACCAATCTCGCTCCCGTAGTCTCAGTATTGAGACTGTCAGCGCCCGAGATGTTCTCCCCCTCTCTGTCCTTCTCTCGCGCTTTCTCGCTCTCTCTCACGCTCTCTCTCTCACACCGAGTAGCCACCAGCGCTCCCTTGACCATCAGGCAAAGTTTCAATTTGTCCAATTGCAACTTTTCAATTGGTCAGATCGACAAATTGACAATTTCAAGTTTCAACGATTTGACAAAATAAAAGTTTGAATATTTGTCAAATTGAACCTGTCGATTAGTCAAATCGACATATTGACACTTTGAAGTTTCAACGATTTGACATAACGAAAATTTCAATTTATCAAATTGAAATCTGTCAATTTGTCAAATCGATAAAAGGACATTTTCAAGCTTCAACCATTTGACCCAATCAAAGTTTTAGTTTGTCAAATGGCCATTTTTCAATTTGTCACATCGACAAATCAACACTTTCCAGTTTTAACGATTTGACAAAAAGAAAGTGTCGATTTGTCAAATTGCAACTTTTCAATCTGTCTAATCGACAAATTGACATTTTCAACGATCTGACCAAATGAAACTTTCAAGATGTGAAATTGAATCATTTCAATTCGTCACATCGACAACTTGACACTGTCAAGTTTCAACGATTGGACAAAATGACAGTGTCAATTTGTCAAATTGATACTGTGGAATTTGACAAATTGACGAAGGGACGAGGTTTCAACGATTTGACAAAATGAAAGTGTCAATCGGTGAATTTGACACTATGCAACATGACAAAATGAAACCGCCAACCGTCGAAATTGACATTTTTCAATATGTCAACTTTCAAGTTTCCACGAATTGACAATTTGAAAGTTTCAAGTTGTCCAATTGAAACTTTGGAATTTGTCGAATTGACAAATTGACACTTTGAAGCTGCCACGATTTGACCAAATGAAACTATGCTTTTTTTTCCAACATTCGGATTGCGCCGACTCAACCCGTTTTTTTTCAAGAATCGTGCTGAGCCGGCGCCCAATTACCCCCACAAATCAAACAGCAGTTTTGTAGGTCTCATTTGAGCCGGTTCAACCCAATTTTTTTCCGAGTTCTGCCAGAGTAGCGATAAGCATTTCATGTGCTTCATCACATTGCACACTCCAGACTGGCCCTGCAGCGATCGCATGATACAGTCTGCGCGTAATATTACCTCCTGGTAAACTCAGCACTAGCAGATGGTGTTTGGTCTGCAGCTCGTCGCCCGGCTGTGCAATGGCAGAGAGTGGGAGAGGGCCAAACATTGCCAGGGGAGAAAATGTATAGTTCAGGGAGGGGAAGTGGGACAAAGGTGTAGATCAGAGGAGGAAATACATACATATGTGTGTGCGTCTCTCTCGCAATTTTTCCTTCTTTCTCCCATATTTTGTCTGCAGAGTTCTACAGAGTGCCACGAAAGCCCTGTAAATTGTCGTATTGTGTTTTCCAAAGTAGGTCCCTTTTGACTGATTTTTGGACGATGTGAGACCGGGGGATCCTGTTGTTCAAATCTGTCCGAAATCTGACAGGAAAACAGCAAAGAGGGCCCCTGTTGTTTACAATTTCTAGCAGCATGACGTTCTGGAGTCTTTGTTCGTGGGCGTGTTACTGTGGAGGTTTGTTCTCCAGACCCCCAATTTTTGTTCATTGTTTAAGGGACATTCGAGTCATGTGGAATATTCTTAGATTTTTTCACGCAACGCTGGTGGACGGATCAAATTCAGATTCTGATAATTTTTGACACACAGTGACGATGTCTATGGGGTATGTGCAAATCAGGTATTTGGGAAATTCAGGGGGTTTGTGTATTGTATGCGACTTGGCAACCCTCAAATCAGTCATTCCATCACATCGAATTTATGTTGTTCCCTAGCGTGCAGAATCAGTCTGCCTTTTCGAGACTTGAGTGACTTTCCTAAGGTAGGCAGCTGGGGCATCCCAGCCACCGCTATGGTTGTGTGACTTCGATCCTTTTTCCAAAATCTTTTGATGTTGCTACTTTAGTACTCTTGCTAGTAATTAGGGCGCTATCTGTATCTGCTACCGAGACCTGGGAGCCAGTGTAGCGCCACCGTAATTGGGTAAGGTAGGGTGTGTAGTTTTGCTTTGTTTAGTATTGCTAATCGACGGACAGTTCGCGATCACTATCCACCAAATCGCTCATGGTTTTACCCCTCCCCCCGTCCAGTACCAATACGTCATACAAGGCATGGGGGAACGCCGTTTGGTGGCTGATTGATTGACGATTGCTTTTATTACTTGAAACAGTAATTTAGTACCCTTGCTTGAGGGTCTGTGTACCTCAAATCCATGTAGATTTGAGTTCTCGGGTTTTTGAGTTTTTGTTGGATTCGAACCGACGACCTCGGGACTGACAGTCCCGCGCTCTGACCAACTGAGCTAGTTTTACATCGTCTCGAGGATGAGTCGATGAGTAGGAGCCGCTAAGTCCAGTGATGCCGCGGCGAGCCAGCCCGTCAACTTGTAGAGTGTGAACCATAGATTGACACGTACGTGGTCTGTGCCGCTGTCTTTGATACGCACGTGGTTTGTGCCTCTGCCCGTGTGTGATCACTCCCAGGGGGTTTACTTCCCTGGAGTCCCAACACAGGAGGAGGAGTATAGTTTTCCAGGATTTATTCCAATGAACAAACAAACAAACAAACAAGCAATTGGGTTGATCGGTCTCAATCCATTTTTTTTCCACAAAATCGAGTTGAGCCGGCTCAACCCGCTATTTGTTTCGAAAGATGGGGTTGAGCCGGCTCAATTCAAATTATTTCGAGTAAAATGGGGCAGAACCGGCTCAACCTAAATTATTTTGTTTAAAATCGGGTTGAGCCGGCTCACCCCAAATTATTGTTGTAAAAATCGGGTTGAGCGGGTTCAACCTAATTTTGTATTGATTGTGAAAATTGTTCCAAAGTTGTCATGAAACGCAAAATGGGCCCGAAATGCTTCCTCCCCATACACACGGATTGAGCCAGTCGCGCACAGTTGGGGTTGAGCCTGGACTAAGCCTGGATGTCTCGAGGATGAGTCGATGAGTAGGAGCCGGTCCGTATAGACTCTGGCTGAATGCGAGTGGCGCGTGGCGGCTCCTAAACTCCGCTTGCCGCGCGCGTCGTCGCTGGCTATGCCGATCCCCTCATCTTCCTCTTCGAACGGACCCAGCAACTAACGCCGCTTACAACCAGGGGCACGCCCTGGCGGCTGCGTGTCTGGACTTTTCTTTCTGGACCCATTTTTAATTTAAGAGTGTTTATTAAGGTGTAACCTCAGCAAGAGGAGCAAGAAACATTAAGATCGAAAGACACCCAGTTCGCAGCTGTTGAGCTCCCCAAATGTCCCAAGAATGAACTCCTTTTGGCGGGCAAATTCCAAAATCTCGAGATGCGCAAACGAGATAACGATCGATTTGAAAATCGGAAGCCCATCAAGGGACGTTGCGAGGTTGTGGAACGCAAAGACACGTTGTGCAACGCACACGGGACAGCACAGAAACGATGGGCAGTTTGCAGGCGCAGCGCCTGCATTCGCTGCTGCTTGCGCAGAACGTGCACGACGAAGCGCAGGCTGCGGTAGAAAAGTGTGTTGCTGCGGGGGCGCTCTCTTCTTGTGAGGCCGCGACCCAGCAGGCGCAAGCTGCCGCCGCCCTAAAAAGCGCACGGGCACAGGCAGGATTGGCGAGCAAGGATACGGAAAGCAAGGGTGAGAATGAGGATGACTTCGAGCCGGGAAAGCCGAATGTGGAGGGTGGCGTTCCCAGACGCGGACGGCAGCCGGGCCAAAAGATTGGAAAGTATGCTGCACGGACCCGCATCGACGATCTCGGCATAGACACGCTGCGGGCGGTGTGCGACGATTTGGGCCTGACTAGGGAGGCAAGTGAAGCGGAAATGACGGCGAGCATCCACAAGGCCTCGGGCGCGACCGCCAAGATACAAAAGACGAACCTTGACACGCTCTCAGTAGAAACACTCCAGCGCATCTGTGCCGAGAGGAAGCTGAACGTGGATAAGGAGAGCGACAAGCCGGCGTTGATTGAATGGATTCAGAATGGCGCCGCGCCTGTAAAGAAAGGAGCCCGCGACGACGAGAAAAAACCTGAGGAGGGGACCATCCAACAGCCTGCCAAAGCGAAAGCACGTCCACAGGGAACGACGAAGAAGGGAAAGGAGAGTGCTGCCATAGCATTGGCAACGGAGGACAAGCCCAAGAAAGTTCGAGCTGCGACGTCATACAATCTGTTCATGAAGGAAGAGATCGCGCGGTTGAAGGGCGCGGATCTCTCGCTCGAGCATAAGCTGGCATTCAAGCAAGCCGCCGCGAACTGGGCTGCCGAAAAGCACCCGGCAGGCGCTGGCATTGGCGATGATGCCTCAGAAGCAGGCCAGCAGGGGGATCTCACGGACACAAAGTGCAGTGTGTTGCAAGTGCTTGAGGAGTACGAGCTGCCTGATAGCGATGATGAGGATAATTGTGTTGCTGACGAAATGTGGTCCGAGGTGGGATATAAAACCGAGGAAAACTCAGGGTACCGCACGTTTCTCACAGAGAAGCAGGGTTACACGGACGATGACGCCTATGTCTTAGTTGGTCGGCTCAGTCATGCAGCCTGCACCGCCGTCTCTAACGCTAGACGAGAGAGAGGACACAAACAACTGAGGTGAGATATTCTCAAAATTCAGCTGTACATTGTTTTTTGAATTTGGATATTACAAGGGCACTGATGTTTGAGGATTTTGATCAGAGTTCATCTGGAGGCACTTCTAGACTCCAAGATTTCCAAGGCCAAGAAAACTTCGCATGAAAATTCTGCCGCTCTCATCGTCGCCATGTCCAAATATATTTTCGACAGCAAGGTGGTCGAACTGCTGGTTCAGCTCGGTGAGTCGTGTCTCTCACATGCTACAGTATGGATATAAGAATGTGCGAGCGTTGACACATCGTACACACACACACACCCACGACAGGCGCCGACGTGAATTTCATGGCGGACACGGGTATGACGCCGCTCATCATGGCGATGAATCTCGAAGATGGTGGTCCAAATCCTGAGTGCATTCGCACCCTTGTTCGTCTTGGCGCTGATTGCAGCATGAAGGCGGGGGAGGGGTCTCGTCATGAGGGAACGACGCCCTTCGAGATGCTGGGTTCTCCGGACATGGAGCCGGAAGTATGGGATGAGAATAGGATTCAAGTCTATGCCCCGCACCACAAGTACCGCAAGTTCCCTCATACCGCGGTAGAATTTCTCAAAAGTCAGCTCTAGAGTGCTTTTATAGCGTAAATATACTGGGGTACTGACTTTTGAGAATGTGTATCAAGGGTATTGGCGACACTGCGTACGCTGGATGGGAAAAGGTGCAGTGGGAGACGCGGGTGTTACTGCTCGACCCTCACGACCAGCAGGCGCTCATAGATGGCGCCATGACTCCTGTCACGAGACTCAAACTCTTGCAGGCATGCGACTACTGGGACACGGAGGAAGAATGCGACAACCCAATCGAAGAGCGGCCCATATACACAAGGTACATTCCAAGCCCACTCCGTGAAAAACTCACAAAGAAAAAGAAGGAGAGTTTCATCAAGGGCATCCAACGTCTGATGGCTGCTACAAGGCACCTTCTCAACAAGCACCTGCTACCGAATGTCGACCGGCTACTGGATCTCTTAGACCAGCCCGACGTTGAAGGTGTCGATTGGTATATGGACGCTGACACAGAATTGGATGATGATTGCAACGTTGTTGAAAAGGGGACATACACGAGATGCAACAAGCACTGGGACAAGAAGGATTGGGACGTGTATCTTGAGAGTGGTGGGCGAATCGAGTATTTCCTCGACAATCTTCTTTGTGAAATGCGTCACAATGATGACGGTTGGATTGAGATGGTCACGGAGACAAATGATCAGTATTTCTGTGATTTAGATGAAGGGGAAGACATGAAGGACAACGAGCGTACTTATTATCCGCTCGATTACGCGCGCAAGGTACGAGGCGGCAATGCTGTCATGTCACATGTCACGTGGTTGAGTCATATCCCACGTCTGCATAAGTCATATCACACATGTGAATGAGTCATGTCACAGGTACGAGGCGGCAATGCTGTCATGTCACATGTCATATGAATGAGTCATGTTACACATGTGAATGAGTCATGTCACACATGTGAATGAGTCATGTCACACATGTGAATGAGTCATGTCACAGGTACGAGGCGGCAATGCTGTCATGTCACATGTCATATGAATGAGTCATGTTACACATGTGAATGAGTCATGTCACACATGTGAATGAGTCATATCACACATGTGAATGAGTCATGTCACAGGTACGAGGCGGCAATGCTGTCATGTCACATGTGAATGAGTCGTATCACACATGTGAATCAGTCATATCACAAATATGAATGTGTCATATCACACTTGTGAATGAGTCATATCACACACGTGGATGAGTCGTTTCACAGGTACGAGGACGCGCGCAAGGTGTGTGGAGGCAATGTTGTCATGTCATATGTCATGTGAATGAGTCATATCACACATGTGAATAAGTCATATCACACATGTGAATGAGTCATATCACAGTTCATGTGGACGAGTGACATCACGCATGTGAATAAGTCATATCACACATGTAAATGAGTCGTGTCACAGGTACAAGAGGAATTGAGCACCCCGCATCCCTTGGGATCAGACTGGAGCTTTTTGCGCTACAAGGTAAAAATTCTGAAAAGTCTCCAATTGAATGCTTTAATACAGGGATTGTACCAGGGGCACTGACACTCGAGAATTTTTTCATCAACAAGATGCTTGGGCCCCGTGATTCCTTCTTCGACTTCCGCTCCCGCCAAGGGTTCAATCAGCGTTTTGCTTCCTCTGACGACGCCAACGCCTTCACCGCCTA
>Ga0209491_10005709_pt1 | contig 17962 bp, 18 predicted proteins | sample BON02_FD_187213 | JGI IMG/M metagenome (GOLD analysis project Ga0209491, IMG submission 187213) | Freshwater microbial communities from Lake Bonney liftoff mats and glacier meltwater in Antarctica - BON-02 (SPAdes) (version 2) | ecosystem: Environmental > Aquatic > Freshwater > Ice > Glacier...
GAGGGCGAAATGATGAGTTTTGCGAACCGTGGAGAACGGGGGCGCACCTGGCTAAGGGCGCTGCCAAGGACACTGGATATGTGCGCGCAACCGTCATTCCGGCTTGCAAGCCGCCCGTTTTCCACTATTGGCGAGGGTCGCATTTCTCTGGTAGCCGAGGTTGAGTGCCTTGACCTCTGCACACGACGTAGGCGACAGCACTTGTAGTGCCATTGTCAAGAGAAAAACGATCCTGCTGATGCCCCGCAAGGCAATGCCCAAGGCAAAACAGGACGCATTCGAGCATATCTGTGGGAAGCGACGGACGGTGGTCAAGCAACTGAGTGACAGGCAGCGGGCTTACGCGCAGCGGCTGCCAACCTGTGCTACAGGGCAATACTCTGGGTGATCCACACACAATCCACTCGCGCATGCTTTGCTCTGTGCGTACAATATGCACAGCTCCTGCATGAATACATGTATGCTTGCGTATGCCCAACGTCGATTCCTAGTGTTCGCGAACAAAACAACGCTTGCTGTCGCTGGTGCATGCGGACATGAGAGTGTGTATGAACTGCTAGGTGGGTATGCACACACGCTTCTCAGCATGTGGCTGCATGCATACTTCTTTTCTGCGATATGCAACGAACGCTGGGCACTGATTAGTTTCGGTGATATTTGTGGGTCTGCTTGTCATTGCATTTGCGGTTATACTCTCACCATTCCCCCTACCCATACCCTCCCCAACTACCCTCGGACCAAACATCCCCCGTGTCCTTTCTCCCAGTTGAAGATCATTGTGGGGGGACTCCCTCGCGGGATCATGGGCGCGCGGCGGCGAAACCTACGATTGGCGCGCGACGCGCCGAATCTGTCTGCCTTTGTGCTCACTGCTACCTGCACCATGCGCCGTCAAGACCTCACACCCGGCCTCGCACCCTCACAACACCCTTGCATACAACCACACTTCACTCCCACCTCCTTCCCGCCCAAACCCCTGCACCCCATGGCCATCTCTGTTTTGGCTATAAACAGCCTGTCCCGGGCGTGTCGCTGGGCCTCGCCTCAGTGCATGCTCAGGATAAAGCGACCCTCCTCATTCACTCAACCCATTCCATTAAGACCCGCACACACCCAACCCCCGCACGCCTTGGCAAAGTATACAAAAGAGCCTTGGTTGTAACCCCCTCCTCCCCTCACCAAAGAGCGTTCGTCTGTGGGGTGTGCACAGGCACCACACAGGTTGGCGTCTCGTTGGTGTCCCTTTTCGATCCACTCTTCAAACCGTGTAGATTGCATTGTTTCGATGTATGTTTGACGTGATATGTGTGACATAAGCTTCCAGCAAAGCTACTAGACTATTTCTTACGAAGTAATAAAAGCAACATCAATCAATCACATAAAAGTATGATGACAATACCTACACCGGCACTGGGGACACCACCCTGGTACACTACCATACCCGACTTGCTGTGTGTAATTGCTGTGCCTGTTTTGAAAAATATGATGATGACATCTCAACAATTCCCTCGAATCCAGTACGCGAGTCAGGTCTCAGTCATTAGTTTTGTTGAGTTGGCGGGCAGTTCACTATCTCTCATCCCGTCCAAACCCAATACGTCATACAAGGCATGGGGGGACACCGTTCGGTGGTTGAGGATGCGTCTTGTATGGGGCTTACGTAAGTCCAGTGCTGCGAGCCAGCCCGTCAAGTTGTAGGGTGTTAACCATAGATTGACAAGTACGTGGTTTGTGCCGCTGTCTTTGGTATGCACGTCGCGGTTTGTGCCTCTGACCGTGTGTGACCACTCCCAGGGGGTTTACATCCCTCCCAACAGGAGGCGGATTATAGTTTTTCGGGTTATATTCCAACAAACAAACAAACAAACATATATATATATATATATATATATATATATATATATATATATATATATATATATATATATATATATATATAAATATACATATATATATATATATGTATATATATGTATATATTGATTTGATTGGTTTTGAGAGATAATGTTGTTTATTGGAAACCCAAAAGGAAGATCAAGGATGATCTCCAATATTGGCTTTTATTACTGGGAACAGTAGTTTAGAACCCTTGCTTGAGAGAATATTTGCTCAAATCCATATTGATTTGAGTTGATGGAATTTCGGCCGGAATCAAACCGTGGACCTGTGGACAACCCAAATTTGTTAAGTCCCGTGCTCTTCTCCTATATGTATATATATGTATATATATATATATATATATATGCATAGATGTATATGTACATTTATGTATATATATATGCATATATATGTATGTATACATATATATATATGCATATATACATATACATATATAGATATGTATATTATACATATGCATATACATTTAATCATCAGGAATATCATGTCACGCTTAGCGATGAGTTCATTCTTGATTAGCGATGATTTGAAAAAGTTCCTTCCCCCTCTTTTGATTGTGTCAAAGATGCGTGTAAAATCTTGCTGAACGGACATGTCCGAGTGGATTTCGACTATTCGAAGGGCGTGTCACGCTCGTTTGTAATACGAGCTGAAAGAGTACAGATATGTTCTTTTGACTTGGGTCACGACCCAAACCTTGTTCGCCGGACAAGGTCCGGATCAGAACAGATGTCCGAACCGGATATCCGGCTCACGAACTCGGACACCAGACCGGATGGTGGTCCCAACCCGTCCAGTTTCCGGGTTGGTTCCGTCCGGTTTCCGGGGATTCTCAGTTGTCCGAACGTACCGGAAACCCCAGAAACCCAGAAACCGGACCGGACATTCCAACCGTGTATTTTTTCGGTGAAAATGACGTAATTGGCGCGCTAGCTGTGTGGCGGCAAAACATTAAAAACAAAATGTTCTTGGAATTATTTTGCGATGTTCTCCACAACGAGAGGCCAGACTTCGACTTTGGCTGTGTTGCTGCGGCGTTGGTGGAGTCTCCGCAACAATATGTAGAAATTACGTGAGGCGAGACATGCCTGTGACTCTAAACTGTGTGCTCCTGCCTCTTCATTTCCATGTTTTATTGACCCTTTTGTCCCTGTGAGTAGAATGTTCGTGACTGATTGTACGGTGGAAAAGATGTGGGTGGGGGGTTATATCACTGTCATATTTATATTTTGTCCATCCGAAAACTCTGATTTTAAACAGACTAGAACACGCAAAAAAATGACCGAAAAATCTCGCAAACACCTTCTCCGACGCGTTAGCGATTCTCAAAGCTGGCAATTCTTTTCGTAGGTGACAGGTTCCACTTGCGGTTACAAGTTTCATTTGACAAACTAGCCAACTTGTCAAGTTGACTTAACAAGTTGATTTTCACCCTGCCCTCTTGCCCCTCTTCAAATCACTTGACAAGTTATAACATGTCAAATTGACTTGTCAAGTCAACTTGACAAATCTTAATATCAGCACAAGTGTAGGACCCGGAAAAATCAGAAGAAGAAGTTGGGGTCCGGACCCTTAAGATGCCCGGACCCTAAAGATGCCCATCCCTTCCCACCTCCCAATGTGGATGTGATGTTTGTGACATATTCAAGTAGTAGTGATATTTGTGACACATAAAGTATGATATCGATACCTACACTGACAGTGTACACCCTCCAGGTACGCCCCACCCCCATCTTGCTCTGTGTACATCATGTGTCTGTTTTGCATAAAATGCGATGATGAGGTGTAATTCCCCTGAATCCGGTACGCGAGTCCATATGTTCTACTTCTGTTGTTGCTTTGTTGGCGGGAGGCCGCTTTTTCTGACCCCCAAATCGTTCATGGGTTGCCCCTTCCCCCTTTCTCTCACTCTGACTCCCTTGAGTGTTGGTACTTGAGGCACGAGACTGCTGTGAGTGTTTGTTTGTTTGTTTGGTTGTTAGCGCTTACGGGGATCAGACGTGGGGGATCTCGGGATGCTATTCGGTGGCTGAGGATGCGACTCGTATGGGCTTGTGTAAGTCCAGGGATGCGAGCCAACCCGTCAAATTGTGGAGTTTTAACCTCAGTTGGCACGTAGAATGGTTCTGGGCGGTGGTGTATCTTTGGTAGGACCACAGGAAGAGCTACGTGGCCCGAATGGATATACTCTCAGGGGGTTTACTTCGATCCCAGGGCGGGAGGCGAAGTAAGGATTTTTGGGTTTTGTAACAACAAAAAAAAAGAAAAAAAAGGGAACGTCAACTAGGTAGGCTCCGGTCCTCTGGTCCGGGACAGTTTCTTGGGTCCTAAGTGGTTAATCGTGTGTTTGCAATCCGCGTAGTCCAGTGATTGATTGGGTCTTCTAAACCCAAAGAAGAAGAAGAAGAGGAGCTATACTTGGAACCCTTCTCACCACCACTCGTGTTCGGCCGTAGGGGCACAGATCACCTCCCTTAGGTCGGGTGATCTCATCGTGCCCAGACTACCTGCATGCGAATGTGAGTGATGGAGGAGACTTGTCTCTCCATCAGCAGGAGGCGACTGGTGGGCAACTTGTCACGATGAGTCTTGTGCCAGTAGACTCTGATGTGGCGTCAGACTGTTTCCTTTGCTTCCCTTCCTCTTCGAGAACTGGTTGAGCCGGCTCAACCCGATTTTTTTTCTTCAAAAAAAGGGGTTGAGCCGGCTTACCCCGATATTTTTTTTCAAAAATTCGGGTTGAGCCGGCTCAACCTGCTTGTGTTTTTCCGCCAGAGAATTGCGCCAAAATTGTCCCCCACACCTCAAAGTGCCTGTTTGGCACCCTTTCTGCGCGCCATAAATACCCAATTCTTTCTGCGCGCCATAAATACCCAATTCGCGCGCAATTTGAGAAAAAATATCGGGGTGAGCTCACCCCGATATTTTTTTTCATCCCCCCCTTTTTTTTCCCTTTTTTCCCCCTCTTTTTTTTTGGTCTCTTCGAAGGCTCAACCCGAAAAAATCGGGGAAAAACGATTTTTTTCGTGGTATTTGTCCGTATGGATTCTGGCTGACCGCTTGCTGTGCGCCCCGGGTGTCCTCCTTGAACAGCGGCTGTGGGCACTGTGGAAACAACAAAAAAGAAAAGTGGCGTTAGAGTGTCCTTGTCTGTTCCCCTTGACAAGGGGGACAGAGTGGGGATCGGGTGTAGGATGGGCGGATGGTTTGTAACCATGGGGATGGTGTGCGTATACATGTATGTGGGGCGTGAGGGGGGATAGAGATGTCTTTCTTGAGCGGTGGGAGTGTGATTGGGGGTAAAGGATCGCGATTGGTTGGTGAGGTGCGTAATGATTTCTTTGTGTTTGTTTAGGTTTTTGGTGCGTGCGCAGGTGCTATCTGTTGGCCGTCAGCCTCTCAGAGCTATCCCTAGGTGCTCAGGCCCTTGCGGGTTGCCGGTTTCTTTGAGAGTCGCATCGCTAATCCCTCGGTACTCGGCTGCGGGGCCCTTGCGGGTTTGCGGCAGCCAGGGCCTTTGGGAGTCGCGTAAATTGGGGTGCTTAACTGTGAAGGCCTCTCGCTTTATAATCTTCATTCGGCAGGCGCTTCTTGCGTTGCCATCGCTTCTTGCGTTGCAATCAAACTTGAACACATTTTCCTTTTTTTCGTTCAGATTTGTTGCCAGTGCGGATCGGCGAATCCCAAAGCTGGGGCCTGTGATCCCATGCCAAGGATTCAAACCCTTGGATTCTCCAAATTCCTGTTCGCGCTCAGCATGGGACCGGAGGACCACAGTCCCATGCTGATTTTGCTAAGCGCGAACAGGAATTTGGTGAATCCCAGGCCGGGGATTGAATCCTTGGCATGGGATCACAGGCCAAGATCCCCGACTTGGGATTCGAAACGCGCATGTATTCCCTACTATCACTTGTGTGCGTTGATGATGTAATTGGAGTGCCAGCGGCTAGCTGTGTGGCGGCATAACAAAAACAAAACAAAATATGAATTTGCCCAATGCCCATCAACCAGTTTGGCGAACAAGAGCGGACTATGTGGTCCTCAGCAGTTCTCAGAATTCATGAGAGTCGTTCCCAGAGTTTACGAGAGTGGTCCGCTGGTTCAAATTTCACTGCATCGATTTTGCTTTTCGGCTGGAGCCGCTGGACAGCAGTCACTGAGCACGGTGCGCGGTTAATCTGTTTGTGTTGACTCGGTTTTTTTTTGGTTGTTGTTATGCCGCCACACAGCTAGCCCTCCAAATACAGCAGGAACGCACACAACCGTTTATTTCTTTCTTTCTTGGGTGGGTCGGTTAATTGTTTTTCGTACTATTCTGGTTTGCACATGGTGTTCGGAATGGTACCCAATTTGTATCTGGAAAAACAAATAATTGATGAGGGAAGACTCGAACCTTTTCGATCGATCGAGTTTGCTGCGGAAATATCTGAAAACAGACCCACGAATATCTCGATCCCGACAAGCGAAGTGTAGGACAGTATCATTTTCCAAAGCCCGAAGCAAAGCCCTAAGCCAAAGCTCGTAGGTCTCTTTTCACTGAAACAGGGCACAAGAGACCAGTGAGCTTTAGCTTAGAGCAGCGATGGGGTTTGCCGAAATAAGGATTGAGGGAACAGGAACAAGGATCAACTTGTTCCTTCAGTGGTGTCTTGTGGGAACAAGGAACAGGAAAGGGAAAACATAGGTCACCGTAGTGTCTGGTTGCCCCGCGAGGCCGCTGGAGGCTAAGATTTTGCGGTGTCAGCCGCTAAACAAAAATTTGAGGTGTCGTAGTGCTCTTCGTGAATCTTTCATTTTTTTAGGCTATCATGTCCCCCAAAAGGGTGGCAGGAAAGGGAGACAGAAAAAGAAAAAGGTCCCAAATACTCCAGGAACGAGAAACACCAGCATCAGTAAAATTGAACATGTGTACTTGACAGCTCCAGACACAATGAATGCCAAAAAATATCCCAACATTAATATATAATTTGACAGAACTTTATGACTCTGAGTTCTCGAATCACAATGAATTTCATCAAATTGGCGAAAATGACCCAGTGTCATCTTATGCAACGTATTGTTACCAGTGTTTCTTTCTTTCTTTCTTTGGTTTTGAAGACCCAACCTAATCACTGGACTAAGTGGATGGTGAACACCCGATTAACCACTTTAAACCCAAGAGACTGTACTGAACCGGAGGACAAGGGGCCTTCCTCTTTTTAGAGCAGACCCTTAGCGGGTCCCCAACCCAGTGGGTAACACAATCCACAATGTTGGTGGGCTGGCATGCATTCTTGGGCTAACCAAGACCCACCATCAATCTCCCTAACTACCAAGACATCAGTGTACCCTAATCTAGCAGTGCCCCCCCACTCGGGTGAGATGTCGATGAACAAGGTACGGGTGTAAAAGAAAGAAATAAAGAAAAACTAAACTTTTGGTGAGGGGCCCGGGGACGTGATAACCTAAAAAGAAGAAAGATTTTCCACGAGCGCATCAATTGGAGAGCGTGTTTCCTGGAAATTTGGATCAAATTTTACTTTCATTGTCTTCCGAAAATTTGCTCCCGCAAAAAGTCTCCGATTCTCCGAACTTTTCCTCGGAATTCTTCTCTCTGAATTCCGTTTTCCTGTGTTCATTCCTGGGGCTGCGGAGTGGATTCATAAATTCCCCACTGCAATCTTTAGTCAACCAACATTTCTCACAAACATCTGAACGGCTCTTTTCGAAAAAAAACATTAAAGGAAAAGCCCCCGAGGCTGAGGTGTAGTAAAATGCCGAGAATTTGAAAGGAAAAATCCGCTGAAATGAGTTATGTCCATTTCACGAGATTACTGGATTTACTTTGATATTACTTGACAACGTTCCAAGAACTTAGAATTCTGAGGAAAAGTTCCATAAATCGACATTCTTTCAGCAAATTTGATCCTGTGACCGGCGTTCAAAAACGTGTTTCCGGACAGACAAGCGTTGAAGATTTGACAAATCCATGTTCTACGGTCCTAGGTCCGTGACCTTCGGTCCCGGGACGATGTGCGTCCTGGGATTCTGGGAAGGTGTCCCAGGAAAACACATTTTTGGGACTGAGCAAGGGTTTCTTTTTCTTTCTTTCTTTCTTTGGTGTAGAATACCCTTCAATCACTGCACTCAGCGTATAGCGAGCACCTGGTTGACCGCATATAACCCAAGAAACTGTCCCGCGCCGGGGGATGGGAGCATACCTTATGGCATACCCCAGAACGTCCCCACTGAACGAGCGGGTTCTTTTCAGATATGGACTGACCCTCATCAGCTTGAGTTTGTCAAGTTCTCGTGTACCAAACGAGTCATTGGTTTGATGGGGAACGAGAAATCCTGTGCCATGTTTGTCACAAACTCAAACTCGATGGACACGACTCTTCAGTGAGTCATTATCATTATCCAATGCTCACCCAAAAAGCTGTCTGATGTCCTCACACTTGTCAGGCGCGGTTGAACATCCCATAATCCACATCATGAGTCTCTCGACGTGTCTTGTCAGAGGTACCATCATGAGGCACAAGAACCTACCCACGGTTTGGATAAAATCTTCGTTTTGTTTTGTTTTGTTTGTCCATCTCTCCAAAAAGTGGCCTTCCCGGGGGTGTTTTGGTTGGGTCGTTTTAGCACTTTTGGGTCAAAAACGCATTTTTCTGAGAACCAACAAAGCTGACCAAAAGCATTGTGAGAATGGGCGATGTGACTCCGGTTCAGAATTCCACAGAACGGGTTTCCCACTATTTGTTGATATTTGTCACTTCATTAGTATGATTACACATCTACACACTTGCGTATATAGACACACACACACAAGCATACATGTCGATTAGCACACACAAGGAGGAGTGGAGAAAACCAAGCACAGGAGCCTGGTTGGAAGGGGCGGAGGTAGGCTTTTGATTGAAGACAAAGGCCTATCACATACGAGCGCACACACATTTAAAAATAAATATCATGGCCCACCGAGACTCAAATTCAGCAAGATTTGAGTACATACAGCTTTTAGCAAAGCTTCTCGACTATTTCTTGTGAAGTAATAGAAGCCAAATTGATCAATCTGTATGAAATGTTGTTTGTATTTTGTTTAATGTTTAAGCTGGGTTCTCGAATATTTTGTTGTGTGAAACATAACACAAGTTGTGAAGGATCTTTGGTGATGAATCCGTCACCATAGCTCAGTGGAGAGGAGCGCGGGACTTAACAAATTTGGGCTGTCTGCATGTCTTCGGTTCGATTCCGGCCGAAAACCCCGTCAACTCAAATCAATATGGATTTGAGCCAACAGACACTCAAGCAAGGGTTCAAAACTACTGTTTTCAATAATAAAAGTCAATAAAATCAACATTTTACTACTCAAAAGATGTCGTAGTGACCTCTGTTGTGATGTGTAGTCTGAGTCAAATATAAAACCAGTCAAAGCTCACATGTAGCCTAAGCTCTAAAATATAGTCTGATCTCCAAGATGTAGTCCGAGTCCAACTTTCAAGATGTAGTCCCTCTGCAACACGGAGTCTAAGTTCTTTCTTTCTTTCTTTCTTCGCGTGTGGTCCAAGTTGTATTATTTGTCATCTTTTGCAACACATATAAGTGCAGTGCAACAAATATAAGTATGTGTGTGTGTTTTGATTTGAACATTAAACGCAATGTAGTTTACCTTAGACTACAAAGGGGATGTGGTGTATTTTTCAGATATTGGCTGCCTCTGCTGTGATGACTCGCCGTGTGATCAATGTCGCTTGCCTACCTCCAACTTTGCAACATCCTGTGTATTCTCCTCCCCCACCCTCCTACAGAGGCTTGAAAGCCCTGCCGCCTCAACCCCATACGCATATCATAATTTATGGATAAATAAATAGATACAATGTTACACAGATAGATAGATATTAAGACAGACAGATGCTCCTGTTACATGCTCCCCGTGGTGCGCGTGCAAATCCTTGCGATTGTAAGGACTCATAAGTACTCTGAGGCAAGTCATAGGCATTATGCAAGTCATCTTCAGAAAGTCTTCAGAATGGCTATGACAGAATGGCCATAAGTCCTTCGAATGGCTGTAAATTGAAAATCATAGCCATTCCGAGGCCAGTGATACCTGAGCCTATCACAACAGACACGCCTCACTCAGCGCGGTGCAGGGCCTCATCATCTGAATCATCACCGGCCTGAAAATAGCTGCCTGCGCAAGTGACAGGCATTCTGAGGCATCACTGGCTCTGCGCCTGTCAGCCCGCGCTGTGTGAGGGTACACACTGCTGCACACAGCGTTAGATGCTGATACTGCACACATTCAGCAGTTGCTGCGGCGTGTTGCGCTTTTGTTGCAACGTTGCCTACGCCTTCTTGTCTTGCGGACGCGAGCTTCAGGCCTATAGAAAGGAAGTGCTCATGGGCGAACATGGTGCGCAAAAGTGTCCTCATTAGCGACTACATCACTCTGCACCGCGCTGCACAACTGGCTCCCGGCAGTACGGACAGACTGGCTGGTGGGTGCGCAGAAAATCTTCGAGGCATCCTTGGCACAGGGTTGAGTGTCCACTGCATATGACATGACGCATTCATGTGCGTCGTGTGACGCATTCGTATGTACGACATGACTGAGTCAGATCTGGAAGGTAGCGCAAGACAAAGGGCCACTCAAAAAGGATAAGATGACTTGTTCATATATGTGACATTGTTCGTTCATGTTTTCCACGTGACGTATACATACCGTAGGCTATTTGGGTGCACGTTACATAGTTATCAAAATGTGATTCGTTCATATGTGTAACAAGAATCATTGTGTGACATGACTCATTAATCTGTAGACATGCACTTATTCATATTCCTCATTCATATTCAGGAATCGCACGTGTTACTGATTCATTTGCAAATAAGTTGATGTCAAATGTCACTCATATCAACATGTCGTGTTACATGATTAAGTCAATGTAGGTGTACAAATGAGGTATGCCACACCACACACGAATGCGACATGTCACACCAAGCGAAGCGGATGTGTCGAGGCCTGGCCATGCACAGGATGCACTCGCGCTCCACAATGTCATACCCCGCCGGAGCGGGAGGTAGGTGTGTATCTACAAGCGACTGTAGGCTTTTTTTGGCTTGCCGCACCGTGATACGGCGCTCCCTGTTGCGCTTTACAAGCGCCATGCCCACTCTGTGCACCGCGATGGCCAGCTCCTGCGGCCAGTCTGCCTGCCCATCAGCGATCAAGACCACCTGGGCATCAGAATCAACCTCGCATCGTGCATCCAGTTTGCCTCGGACTTCATCCACAGCCTCCCATCCAGTCAAGGTGGCGAGAATGGTGATGCCCATGGCATAGCCGTCAGCAGCCGTGTCGAATCTGCCAGTCGCCTAGTTGTGTGTAATATCATATGAATAAGTCTCGGCCACCCCGCATTTTCCGTGTCAATCAAAGCCCTTCGCCACGCATATTAAAGAGTCGTATCCTGTCACACGTATCAAGGAGTCATGGCACACAAAAGAGTGTATGTGATACCTGGTAGTATTCGTCGATGAAGCCATTGGTGCCAGCGATTGATCGCATTGTCGCCTCTTTGTCTGTAATATGGCGCTGCTGGCGGGCCAGGCCCAGATCACCGAGGCGTGCTTGTCCGTCTGCATCCAGAAAAATATTGCTAGGCTTGATGTCTCGGTGCAGGATCTGTGCGTGTGTGTGTTGCAGGGTCAGGGGTATACACAACTCATGCGTTGTAGTGTGGTACAGTGTCATGCAGAGCGATGTGGTTTGTTGCAGGGCATTGCAGAGCATTGCAGGGCGTTGCAGGGTGTTGCACGGGGTTGCAATGGGGTGCGGTGCGTTATCTCACACACCTGGGGCTTATGCGTTGTAGGGTCGGGGGTATGCAGATAATCAAGACCTGGCAGACACACCCGCACGCGCCTCCCCACTATCATTGCCAAATACTGCAAATTACTGCAACATACTGCAACACACTGCATAATCATACAACATATTGCAAGACACATGACCACAGAGGAGCACACCTGCTAGTACGCCAAGTAGGGCCATTAAGCGTTGCTGCCACGTGAGCGGTGCCCATCCAGTAGGTGGAGCGCCTGGCATCTGGTCAAGTCGGCGGAGTGCCTCTGGGTTGAGCAAGAGACGGTCTTCAAGGCTGCCTCCTTTCATCAAGGGCGTCACTAGACAAACACCGTCGTCCTCCTTCGTGTTGCTACGGTCCGCAGAGAAGCCAATCAAGGCCAACACATTCACGTGTCTGCACGCTCCCAGCACCTGGACCTCCTGGAGGAACTCAGCATGGCCCTGCATGCTGTCGACATTCAGTCTCTTGACAGCCACAAACGTGGAATCACTGCCCAGTCCGGAGAGGCGTTGCGGTGCTACCTTGTACACATGCCCAAACCCCCCCGCTCTGATGCGGCACGCGGCTGAAAACCCTTCGGTGGCCGCCGCAAGCTCTCCTTGGAAGAAGATGGCCACTGATCCTCGCCCATTCGGCGTCGACATTTGCAGCACGTTGCCAGTTGATATGTCGCCTGCTTCTGCTAGTGTCTCTCGCGATTCTGCCCTGCTGTGCAGCGTGTATGAGCATACATATATATATATATACATAAACATATATACATGTGTACATGTACACAGACTCACACACACGCACATACACGTATGATGTATATTCATAATATGTATATATATATATATCATGTGGAACCCTTCGAATATATGCACTTATGATATGAGTGACATCCGACATCAACTTATTCTCGAATGAATCAGTCACACGTCAGATTCATGAATGTGAACACGGCGTATGAACGTGTGCAAATTTTCCGTATGGGCCTTCAAAACATGAAACTACGATATGAGCATTACCATATATATTGTGTGTGTATGTGTGTACACGTTTGTGTGTGTGTGTGTACATATATGTGTACATACATATATATACAACCGATTGGGGATTGAGATTGGATCACACTCCAAATGAAATAGGCTGTATCATTAATTTTCACAAGTGTACCGAGACAATCGACAGATGGATACTTCCTCAATTGTGGAATCTTTTTTTTGAAATGAGCCGGTTCCTATGTGCTGCGGTCAATAAAATAAGATTGTGCATGTGCCGCAGCACATAGGAACCGGCTCATATTCACCATGTGCCAGTACCCATAAGTTTAGATTGGTAAAACAAGATTGTGCACACCTGGCGTCAGCGAGGATGCTTTCTCGCTCTTGCACAATCTGCGCTCGCTCCAGCCTCGTGCTTTCGCGCTCCTGCAGAGCTTCTGCCAAAATACCCTTAGCTTGAGTGTGCGCGTCGGCCACGATGCGTGCGGCTTGCGCCATGGCTTCTTGAAGGAGGCGAACTGCGTCGTTATTGGCAGCAATTGACGGAAGTGCAGCGACCGCTGTGACGGGCATATTGACAGGAGCGCCTTCTTGTCTCTGTTGATGTACAGTGGTTTCAGCTGTGTTTCTCTTGTGCAGAAATACTGGGCACTTTTGCAAATATCCCGGGCTCTTTTACGGGAGTTGCGACGTTTCTCAAAAGTGTCTTGGTGTTGTAAGCTCAACAAGCCAACACGCCAAAAGGTGGTTATGATCATGACAGCGCAGCCTTCTTCAAAGTGTTCAACCGTGACAGCATGCGGGCAGCGTTACATTACACTGTATGCGGATACAATGAAACGCACCTGCCAACTTCTTTGCTTGCACTGCCTACACCCATGCTGTGAAACGTAGCATATTGACAAACAGTCAAGAGAGACCCACAGCAAAACATCCAGCACAAGCAAAAAGAAAAAATGACAAGAATGAAGGTCGAGAGAATGAAATCGTCGCCAAAAACAGGATGCATATATGCATATATGTAGGCATGCAGGTAGAATGCAGGTGTGTACGTATGCATTGTGGTTGATTCGTGCTTTCGCCTCTCTCACGAGTGCATTCAGACCTGATCAAAATGTTGCTGTGTGATGTATTTGTTGTCCTTGTGCTGTTTGGCAAAAACACGCCACACATACAACGTCAGGTGGGAACGGTTGGATATGCCGAAATGCATGCACAGAACCAGACGCAAAATTCAACCAGATTGAAAGCAAAACAAGATGACTTTAGAATCAAAGAGGAAGGGGGAAAGAGATGGAAATACATCTAGGTGAAATGTAAGGGTTCCAAGTGACGCAGTAGGGGAAACTCACACAGTTGCAGCACTAGCGGATGGACAACGAGGCGTTCGTGTTATCGAAATGAAAACCAAAATATGACATACCATACCACAGAAGAAAGTCAGTTGTTGCTGGCGCTGAGTAATAACAAGTGGAAATAACCAGTGACACGTAAATAGCACAAGCACTTACCGTCTAGAATGAAACACATTTACGTGTGCCAAACCACATGCAAATACACAAAAGTCAGTCGCATTTCAAATACCTGAGATCTGTTAAATTGGTGGCACATTCATACACAATAACAACACATGCATGCATCGTCCAAAACGCCAAAAGGAGGTGGGGAAATTGGAATATCTGACAGCGGAGATCATGGAATTTCGAACTCACCACCTGTGCACATACAACAAAAAAGTATCAGGCTTGGATTGTTGTCGGAGCTAAAATCCTTCTGATTGGTGGTACAATGAATCGCAAGAGGAACACATCCATGCATCATACAAACTGCAAAACATTTGTGGAAATATTCGCAATCAAAAATGAAAATAACAAGAGAAACATAAATGTCAACATGCACTCACCAGCTGTTTGAATGGAAAACATTCACGCGTGCCAAGCCACATGTCAATACACAAAAGTCAGTCATGTTTCAGGTACCTGAGCTCCTACAATGAAACACAAGGTCAATACATGCATGCATCGCCAAAGACTAGGCGGGAAAATTGAAATATCTGGCAGTGGATTTGATGAAATTTGGTGCTTACCGAAAGTACAGACAACAAATGCAAGAGTTGGATCGTTGTCAGAATTGGTCGTTCAAATTGGCAGCATGTATGGAACACATGCATGCATCGCAAAAAACCACACAAAAAGACTGAGAAAAATGAAACATCTGGCAGTATTGATGGAGTTCGGAGTTTACCTCCTGCGCACTCACACCAAAAATAAAAAGGTTAGATTGTTGTCAGAGCTGACCGCGTTTTCTAGCGCACAGGTTGGGACCTACCTGTATGGCACGTGGCAGTTTCGGCGTGATGCACCTCACTACCGCGCCCAATCAAACACATATGAATTGTGATGCGCGCATTACACGCAGATTTTGGCCGTAACACGATTCATTTGCAGGTGTGACATGCATACATCGCCAAAAACGCAAAAACAAGGTGGGGAAATTGGAATATCTGGTAGCGGAGTTGATGGAATTTGGAGCTTACCCCCTGTGCACACACACCAAAAATGAGAGGGTTAGATCATTGTAAGAACTGAGGTACGAAAGACGTTATTTGTAGATGCATGTAAAGCCTATTCCACTTGTGTAATCCTTTTCCAAGTCTCGAATCTTGATCTTGTTCGCTTGGTCTTTTTGACATGTTGTATTGTAAAGAGACCCACGAGATAGAGATTGGAGATTGAGCCTGAGACTGGATGACACTCCAATTGCAATAGACTGTACAAACACAAAGGGGGCAGACAGTCTCACCGCACATCTGTACGATGTGCGGTACAAGTCAGACTGCCTCACCGCGAACACATCAATAAATTAAGTCATAAAGGCATCTCACCGCACATCTGTACGCGTGACTTGTGCCTTTATCAATAATGATCTGCCAGAAAACAAAAGCTGTGAGTAGAGTACATGCGACGCATCCGATATACTCATACATGCACCTGGAACACAGAGGTATCACAGGTGTGACAAACAAAATCCCCCCAACCTCACACTGCTCCGAGTCACACGACTCCAACAATTCAAACGTGTGTGCCACAGGGGGGGGGGCAAGCATTTTGCGCAGAGTCAAATGCTTGATGCGAACACCTCAGCAAATTCATCTACTCGTATCCTGCCCACAACCTCTCCACATGTATCAATCTTCGCATCCAGCAAACCACCTACTGCCATGTGCACGGTTATGGTTATCCACAAAAAGCAAACAAACTGCGTACTGGCCACTGAGGATAGGACCTAGGTACTTCCACACATCAATTTTTATCTCTCCATGAGACCAGGAAGGTCCTATTACTCTCAATCCGATATTCCGCATTCAAACAAATTCCGGCCCTACAGACCAGAAATTTGTATCCAAAAATTTACAAAAAAATGTCACAAAAAATAATAGCGGGGCTGTGCCCCCTCCGTACGGGGCGGCGCCCTTCCCCCTCACTCAGGTGGGTTCTAAATGTTTGGCCACAGTGGTGCTGGATAACCATAACCGTGCACATAGCCCCACACTTTATCTAAATGTATGCCACTGAGACCTCGGATCTAGCAAGATTTAACGAATCATTAATTTTAATTTTAAGTGCTTTTATTACTGGAAACAGTAGTTTAGAACCCTTGATTGAGGGTCTATGTGCTCAAATCCATGTGAATCTGAGGTGACGTGTTTTCGGCCGGAATCGAACCGGGGGCCTTACGGATTACTAACTTTCTTGAGTGCCGCGCTCTCCACCACTGAGCTATTAGTATGAGTGAGTGATACTTGTGATTGATATTATGAGTCAGTGATACATGTGTTGCACGATATGAGCTAGTTGAACATGTTTCGATCTTGAGCCGTCAACACATGTATGTCAACACATGTATCTCAACACATGTACAGTCACTTGAATTCTGCCCACACCCTCGACATATGTAACACTGTTTGCATACCCAATGCCAACACATTCACTCACTATATACATGTATGCGTTGGTGTCGTATCTTCCTCTCACGCATCAGCATATTGCGTTTCGTTCAGTAGAAAATTTGTATTGTATATATAATACAACAACAACGCAGGTAGCGTCGCTGACGATTTGTGATGTCACGGTCACGTGGTATCGCAGACGAGTCACACCACAACCTCCCTAACACAGCAAATGTTGCTTGCACGGCGCACAGCGCGCAACGTGCAACTTCGAGGATGTGTAGGTGGGGATTCAGCTCAAGCTCGCAGACTCACCTGACATTTTGGGCATGTAGTTGTCATCTCCGCACGCGTGCTGCGTTCGCTCTGGTGCAATGTGTCCATGTCACGTCCTGTCACCGTCGCCTTTGCTTTGCTCCCATTCAAGCAAGGAATACAGCACACGTGATGCAGGAGCAGAGCGTGGCAAAACGCACGGCGGCCTTTGCTCCCTCAAAAGTGTGTTTCTCAGCGTTTTGTGGGGAAGCCGTGTTGGTCGCAGCAGCCATGTGTACACTTGCATATATTTGCGCCAGTGTGTGTGTGTGCGCATGTCATTCTGTGTTTGTGTGAGTGTGTGTGTGCATGTCTGTGCCAATTACGTTTGAGTACGTGCGTGTTTGTGTGAGCGTGTACGTGTGTGTGTGCCACGGTATGTATGTTATGTGTGTGTGGTGTGTGTGTGTGTCATTCGTGTGTCTTTGATTGTGCCTCTGAAGTTGGCAACATCACGATCTTTGTCTAGAATACACTTCTTCCCCGTGGCAAAACTTACCCAATGGCTAGACCCGGCGATCGTGATGATTTAGTCGCTCGTTTCCTTGTTGAGTGCGCTGCGACACAAGCATCTGCCAGCGCAAACACGGCTGTAAGCGGCAGGGTACTGCAAGAAGAGGAGGCAGGGGTGTGTTACATCGCGTGTGGCAGGAGTGTGCACGTTGCTGTTTGCCTGCAACTCCTCCGCTTTCAAGCGAATCCGGGGAATTTTTCACAGGTGTCGTCGGTTCGGTCGGTTGGCTTTAACCGACCGGTCGGTTGGTCACGGTCGACATCGACGGTCGGTTCGGTTGCACCTACGGGACGACACGGTCGATATCGACGGTCGGTTCGGTTGCACTTACGGAGAATTACGGTCGATATCGACGGTCGGTTCGGTTACACTTACGGAGAATTACGGTCGATATCGACGGTCGGTTCGGTTCATAGTACCCAGAAATCGGTCGATATCGACCATATCGGTC